>JAABUU010003702.1_pt1 | contig 19081 bp, 39 predicted proteins | sample 5559301 | NCBI WGS metagenome assembly JAABUU01 (sample SAMN10711884, study PRJNA513360) | rock metagenome | isolation source: Antarctica rocks | place: Antarctica: Victoria Land, Richard Nunatak white | reverse complement strand
TCACCTGCAAGCACAGAGAAGCATTACAGCGTGATGAGAGGGCTGCTGCAGCACTCCATAAGCCCAGCGGATTGGCTGCAGTTGGCAATCTGGTTCACTGGCCTATCAATGGCACATGTGTGGCTGGATTCATGCCAGGTCAATGAGTCTTACAGAGTTGCAACAGCAATGAAAGGAGGCACACCTCAGGCATGCCGATGCCCAGGTTGACAATGGCATGAGGCCTGTCGATCATGAGCATGGTTCTGTGTGCGATGACCTTGCGCTCATTCATGGGCAACGACACTATTGATGAAATGGGGGCTCGTACCTCCCCTGCAAAACACCACACTCTGCTATGTAAGACTGGCAATGGGGCTGGCTGTGCCTGGCAAATGATGTGTGCATTGTTGTTAGTGTATCTGACTGCACATCACTGTACCATGCTAACCTGGCTGCATGGTGCAGAGGTGTGCTTGTCTGCATAGCTCTGCATGTACCTGGTAACACTGTTTGTTACACAGTGATGCTGCAGGCTCTGATAAGAAACACACCAATATACAGCACAAACAGACAGCTGCTGTCTGTGATGCAGCACCGCAATGGGGCCCAGTCAAGCTTCGGCAGTGCAGACGATTTCTGATACCAATGATGATGCATAGCCATACCAGACAGGGAGCCATCGTAGTGTTGGCTGCCTAAGTGCATCCAGTGGTTCTCTGCTGGGGCAAGCACAATCTTATCAACTATTGCCCCTGGTATGTGGGCATTCCTCGTGTTCATGGTGCCCCTGTCTACAATGCGCTCTACTTGCACTATCACCACACCACCTGAGTTGTGTGCTGCCATTGCCTGCAGCAGAACACACATCGTTCAGACAAGGCAACACGGCATTCACATACCCAGCACAAGGTCAGGCTGTGCACTTCATCTCATTGTCGATGCAGCAGCAGGGTCAAGCTCTTTATGTTGCTCTGACACATGCCAGCAGCACAAATCGAATGTACGTGTCTCTTGCATGCGTTGAGCAATGCAACACATGCATATTTTTTGAAATGAACCAGGCTTGGCAGCAGCCTGAGTGTTCCTGAGCTAACACCAGGTCAGCCTTACAGCACATGCTGCACATGCCTGAGATGTGACACATGCGCAGTGAGGCCAAATACCATGTTGAGGCTGTCTAGGTAGAGAGCTTCTCTCTCAAAGCTGATGTTGCCGTCCAGGTCAGCTGTGGTGCCTCTCAGCAAGGCTGCATGAACTTTGGGCGGCGCCTCATACCACAGCAGCTGCTTCTTGCCCATTTGCACCAGATGCACAATGTCTGCCTGGTCAGGGCTGGTTAGCTTGCCTCCCTGCCATCACCCAGTACAATCAAGCACAAAAGAGCATTGCCTTGTCACAGGGCTAGGTTCACTGTCAGCAGCAGCATCATCAGCAGGTTTAGACTTATGCAGTGACTGTGAGATTGATCAGCCAACATCCATCAGGCTGTTATGGGTAGCATGGTGTACATTGCCAATTTCAGGCATGAAGTGATCATGCTCCTTAAGACTCGCTCATGCTGGAAGTTCATGTTGCAAGCACCTGCTCTCTGGGATCAATAAAGGTTCCAAGGCCAATGTGGGTGACAGGGCCAGCTCTGCCAGCTGCTGTATCTCTCAAGAGGTGTGAAACTGCAGACCAGCACAGCACATGAACATGCACATAACTGCTTGTACTTTTGCTTGACATGTATGTCTTCAGGCTTGTTACTCACCGCATGCATCAAGAACGTCATGAACATACTATTGACATTGCATAACAGCATGCATTAGTAATGCAATGACCTTGCTGAGGTGACAGGATCTGTTGCAGCATGCCGAAAGACTCAGATGTCTACCTACTCCAAGGGGCAGGTTCCATGCATCAATTTTCTTGGCAGTGATCATCTTCAGCAGTTTTGGGGAAAGACCAGCCCAGCCAAAGGTGGCAGTGCTGACTAGACCAACTACAGCAAGTTCATCCAGGCCTCTGCCTTTGCCATCGCCACAAGCAGCGACAGCCACAATATGCAGGTTTTGTGGGTGTTGTGTCGAGTCAAATCGCTTCCTAAGTGCCTTCACTAAGTACTCAGGGAACCCAAGTCCCACAAAACCTGCTACCTGCAAAGGGAGTTCAGGCTCTCTAACAGCCATATTCTGAACATGGTTTGACTGGAGGATCTACGTAGTGCAAGACAGTTTATTGCATAAAGCCAACAACGAGCATGGCCCAGGCATGCAAGCTGTATTCGTGACAAGACTTGGCATAAGTTTCACGAAAACAAGCGCCAGCATAATTTTGTGAGTCATGTCTTCTGCTGATGCAGGTCATCACAGCCCTGCGGTGCCGGTCTTACCGTTATGACGGCTGAGTCAGGGATAAGCGCTATTGCATCTGCCGCTTTTGATACTTTAGCTTCCGGATGCGACGCTGAGGCTCGACAGGGAGACTGTATTACCAAATGCGTCGGCTCATGCAGGGACGACAGGTGTTGGTGCAGAACTTGCAGACGTCTCAGCTGAGTCTGCACGGGGGCATGGCAGGGTTCCCGAGAATCGCCGGACATCAAAGCAATTATGCTCACATCAAATACCGCGCTCGGATCAAGCACGTAGCGGTACTCGTTCGATTGATCTGTCGCATGCTAGTTCGACTTTCGCTTCATCATCGTGCTGACGCCCCTGTGTCATATGGCGTTATACCTGATGACTCATTGCATGACTAATCAGTCAGCTACAATCTTCAGACAGTCTTTGCATCAAAGACGCTGCAAGTACAAAGGGCTTGTGTCCTGCAGCTCGACAGGTCGTCCTTTAGTCGACCAGCAGCATTACTAGGGTCACCTTTAACTGGCAGCTTGGCTCGAATCAGCTCCAGCTTGACAGAGCAAGAAGCCGTTCGCACACTGATCACGACTGTCTATCCTTGTCGTGACAATCCTGTTGTTCACATTGCTGTGAAGCCAGTGCGCAGCCGGTGTGTCTCGCTGCCAGGGCAAGTTTCAGCAACACCAGAGCTGCTGCCAGCCCGCTTTATATCATACTGCCTCCTTACACACATAGTCTCCTTCCATGATGGACAGTGCAGAGGCTCTCTTGCTTGCTCGTGACCTTGAGTTGGATGAGCGCACCGTGGTAAGTTTCTTGAACTCCGGCGCACAAGATGTCTGTTGATGACAACCTCTTTCGAGGCACTGTGTTGCAGGACGTTGCCAGCACGTCTGGGCTGTTGGGCAGTGAAGACAGCAGTGTCAGGCAAGCCATAGCAGACGTTTTGGCAAGAGTCAACCTAGCTGACTGTCCAGAACCTGGTGCAGCAGAAGAGGAGCAGCCTAGCTTACAGGAGAAGCCCTCAAGTCAGTTACCTTGTTTGCATAAACCGCCAGGCAGCTTTTTGCACTGAAGCATTGCTGAGCAGCATGTGTCCTGCAGCTAGCAAGTCAGCAGCTGTCACCAAGCGGGGTGGTAGCAGCGCTAGATCTGTGCTTCCTCCACGGTATGCGTATTGTCAGCTGCCTTCATAATGTGACATTGATATTCCAGGAAAGGCCGTTGCTCATGAGACAGGTTTTTCTGCAGAGTCCACAGAACATCCTCTAGCATGCAGCAACCACCAAATGCAGAGGTCAATGGTAAGACTCGTTCTTGAAAGGAAGGAATTTGAGCGCAGCCTGGGCCTGATGCCAGGTTATGACCTTCCCCTGTGTACTTCGGTACATCTACCATCTGCTGAAACAGACCAGTTCTGACTACAGTGGAAGGAGTGGGGACCGAGCTGGAAGTACCAGACCATCCAGACGCCACCATACGCCTTCACAAAGCACGCATTAAGTCCTTATCATCAGAAGTGGGAGCGACACAGACTGCGCTGAAAGACAAGTGTGTACACCCTGTTGCAGCACATGTACAGTCTCTGTCTTCTGTACTCACATGCATGCCATGCCATTCTTACTTTGAACATCGTTGCACTGAAGCCAGTGTGTCAGAAATGCTCTGTGCGGTCCAAATGGCTACCACAGCTCGCGGACGCTAGTGCCGGTGCACAGTCCTCAATGCTGTGTGTTGCTGCAAACTGGAGCGTGATGTACACAAAGCATGTGCAATAACTGGAGTGCATCCTCAGGTCTGGTCTTCTGAGTCAGGCGGAGAAGCAGCTGAGTGACATGCACAAGGAGAAAGCAGCTTGGCTCAAGCTGCAAAAGGCACAGCAAGCACAGGTGAGTAGCTTTACGACGTTCACCCTGATCCACCTTTCCTGCAAGGATTGGCATCTGGAAGGTTCAGCCCAGGAACATCATCATCTACATCTTTGTGTTGCTGGTATGTTCATGGTGGCAAAGATGATCATGGTGCAGGAGATGCAGTCAGTTGCTTTGAGTGCAGATTGAGAGGCTGCAAAAAGCTGCAGATGATGCCAAGCAGCAGCTGGATAGCAAGGAAAACATTGTCAAGGAGCTCAGCAGAGACGGCTCCAAGCTGGACAAGGAGAGGTACCACCTCCTGTCGGCTCCTGATGACCATGTAGTTTGTTTCACCTGTTATCTGTTGGGAGCTTCCGAGAGCTTATGCAGCTGTTCAGGCCCAGCTGCTTAGCAAACTGTGGTCTCCTGCTGTATAATAACAACAACAACAATAATAATAATAATAATAATAATAACAATAACAGTAATAATCATCATCATCATCATCACCATCATCATCATCATCATAACCATAATAATAATAAGAACAATAATAACAATCTCAACGCTTTCCGGCTCATGATGAGCTAGGTACATGCAGGACAAGTCTTGTCTCTGCATTCAACACCAATTGCCTAATACCTAACAGCAAAACCTGACATGCTGTCATGTTTGGCACACGTCCATACTGCAGTGGTCCTGTCTGTAATTTTGGCCACCACCACCAAGCTTGACAAGCTAATCACAGAACCTGTGTCACCTGCCTGTTGGGTTATCCTTCTGACATCAGGCATTGAAGGTCCAATGCAGACCTGCAATGCGGTCTTGCTTTGTTGTGTGAGGGATCAAGCGCACTGTTGTTGATAGACAGCAGTTTGCGAAGGCCTGACTTGGTTTGCAGTGTTTGGACACTGTCATTGGCAGCTTACCCAGCCAAACAATACTCTGCAGTGCCTAAATCATGACAGTGCCCTGGCAAGGACAACCAGCTGCAGATGCCACATGCCTCCTTACGACGTGCTTGGAGTGGTCCATCGATGGCTTGTTGACCTGTCTTTGCTATTCAGGCGGCAGAGTGAGATTGATGCCAAGGCAAGGGATGCACGGCTGCAGAGAGCACTGGAAGAGGTGGAGCGCTTCAAAGCTCTGCTGCAGGAGCAGCGTGCTGCTGATAGAGATCACAAGGATGTGAACAAGTCGGAGTACAACAGAGTTTTTGCAGGTGGGTGTTGTTGTGCATGCCCAGATTCAGCCCTGCAATGATGCAGTCGTGATCGCAATGTCATGGCAACGATTTGATTACTTTACTGGACACCTGAGTTGAGAGTACGAAAACAACAGACATCAAGTTGGGCAGCCACCATGATGCAACTGTCATGTTGTGACCACAGGGCGTCCAGCTGTTGCAGATCAATTGTACTGTATCCCCTGCTTGTGTGCAGAGAACAAAAAATTGGAACGTCAGAAGAATGAGCTTGTTGTTGCTTTCAAGAAGCAGCTGAAGCTGATTGACATACTGAAAAGGCAGAAGATTCACCTGGAAGCAGCGCGCCTGCTAGCATTCACAGAGGAGGAGTTTATGAAGGTCATTGGCACAGATGCAGCTTGATGCAACATACACCCTAGTCTGTTGGCATGAGATATGCCTGTGGTTTGTTTGCAGTCCTTGACAGTGTGACAAATGAAGCGTAATGGAGGATCACTAGTGCCGGACGCTGTCACGAACATCATGTGTTGTGTGCTGTTGTGTGCATATTGGTAGTCTGACCTGAAAACACGACCAAAATGCCCACTATTGATGACTGCAATGACAGCTACTCATGAATACCTTAATCTGTTTTATTTGCTGTACCGGTTTGGGCCCTTTGCACAATTGATGCATGACATCATACAATCTCATATTCTGTTGTAGTTTGGCATGAACCTGCGTGCAACTTTTCTGGCTGCCAGGTCTACTCTGTCAAAATGCATCACTAGAACCCCACTAGATGCTGTGACCTACTACTGTCTATTTGCATCATGGCTCCCAAACATGCATGACGTCGAAGTCAACTATGTTGCAACTCCAATCTGCATTTCACCAGCTCCATGGTTTTCAGCGCAATGCATGCCATGCAGCCTGCAAACATCGTGCATGAACTGTTTGGATCCCGCAGCGCAATGCCTGTCTGCCACGGATCATCACTCTACAGACATGTCTACCTTGGTGGGCTGGTGAGTTCATTGGAACACTGACATTCGTTTTACACACTTAAATTTCGCTTGATCATGGAGTGCATGGCGACTTGATCACGAGCACGGCCTGCAAACAATGTCTCTCTGTTTGGCACCACAATACAGCCGAGTCACATCAGTGCACGTCACAGCACGTTGCTGATGTTGCCTTTGCAGCAGCTTCGTCAGTGCGGTTGATCGGCAAGGAATCACCCGACACAAGCATGCACTCTGACCAGTCTGCGATTGAGGGTCACAGCATGATCACGCCAGGTCTGAGTCCTGCAGAAGAGGCTCGCAAAGTCATCGATACAGAGACTAGATGTCATCAAGCCGAGATAAAGCAGCCTGCCTTTCTTATAGCGATGAGGTGTTGCTCGGACTTTGGAACCTTCCCGAACCTTGCGCTTCAGTGCAAACTCTGCCATCTCTCACTTCTCAGGGCTTTTATCAAGCGATGACATTTGCGAGCGCACATGTTGACGTGCTGTTTGCTGTAGAGACAACACTCTTTTGGTTATGGCATAGTGTAGTCCGCCAACTGCGCGCGCTCACTTTGGCTGTTGTCCGCAGCTGGTGGAACGCATGGACTAGCTATTCTGGATTTACACTGCAAGAAGGCGATGCCCCATCGGTTCAGGAGAGGCAGGAGCAAGACTCTCAGCCTCCAAGGCCTTCCTCCATCGATAACAGTAGCTTGGTGGCTTCTGCTTCTCCTTCTGACCCCTTCTCTTCCGAGAAACAGCTGAAGCAAGATCTTCTTGAAGGCACACACTACAAATTGGTCTTCGAGAGTACTTGGAAGCTGCTGCACCAGTGGTATGGTGGTGACCCAGCCTTTGTCAGACAGTGGGTAGGAGGGGCGCAGCCTTATGTTGAGATTTATGCTCTTCAGCTCATAATCATTCGATCATCAGACAACAAGGAGGCCAATCTGTTCATCACAAGAGAGGTGTGACAATTTTCAAACATGCATGCCATCCTCAAAAAAGCATGCGCTGCTTGTCTCTGTGGCAAACCTGTCATCATTGCATTGCTCATGATAGCAACCTCAACAAGGTGCAGAAAGTCGCTGAACACATCTGGATGGCAATACAAAATAGTTAAGCTTCAGATCAATATGTCATTGCCCCACACTCAGACACGCAGCAATCTGCAAGCCAACATGTTGATGTAACATTGTACAGTGCTTATGAGTGAGATGTCATGCAGGCAAAGAAGTCTGAACTCAAGACCAAAGCATGTCAGCTCATGGACCTGAAAGAGGCAGATGTATGCATGTGGGACTATTACGGCAAGGCTCTGTATGCCAACATGGAAGACCAGCTGGATGAAGGAGTCACAGGCTTGGGCAATGCCTTGAATGACAAACAGTATGTCCTGCTAGAGGAAAAGGTACAGTCACAACACAGCTGCATTTGCACAGTCAGCATTTGCTGACCCACAGCTTCCTCGTGCTTGGCATCAAGACTGCACACGAAAGAGCATTGTGCCCAGTACTGATTATGAGTTTTGCATGCTTGGGCTGCACGTGTTTCATGCCATCAGTCAAGTGCAACGAAAGCCAATGCCATTTTCTTCTGAAACATGGAAGCAAAGACTGTTGGCCTTGCAGGATGGCCATGGAAACTTTGTCATGAAAAATAAGAAGGACTCGCCTTCTACATATGTCAGCAGTCCGCTGATGCTGCGCTCAGGCAGGCTGTCACCACCTACAGATACTTTCATTGATGTGAGATGGTCCTCTTGACCTTAAACTCCATGCCAATGCTGACCTGTATGCACCCAAGTTCTTATGCAAAGTGTATAAATAGTGCTTACAACCAAGATAGAGTATAGACAGCTTCACCCTGTTTGGAAACATGTATGCTTTCATGGGCCTATGATGAACTAGCATTGCCTTTTGCATTGAATCGTAAATGTCAGATGCAGAGCTCTTGCGCAGAAAGGTGTGTATAGGTCTGTCATGTGCTGACTCACGGTGGGCAAGCCGACACAATGCAACAGTTTGTGCATGATGTGTGATTGCAACACAATGAAAGTCTGCTGCAATCTTGAAGCAATGCCACAGCCTGACTTGCTCAATTGGTTGGATGCAGGCACGTGGCAGGGGTCATGGTCTAGCTGGACTGAGCAACCTGGGCAACACCTGCTTCATGAACTCCAGTATCCAGAGCCTGGCGCACACTGTGCCCCTTATGCGCAAGTTCTTGAGGAAGAAGTATGAGTCAGACATCAACAAGGACAACCCGCTGGGCATGAATGGCGAACTGGCTGAGGCCTTTGGGAGTCTCATGGACAAGCTTTGGAAGGTCAGCGTGCCGACCACACCCCTTGCAACAATGATGCAACACCCACAAGCTTGCCAGAAGCATTTTTGCCACTGGTACATAGCATTGCTTGCACGTGTACATCATCAGGGATAGCAGCAGGGATCCTGATGACTGTGCGCCGTGGCTGTCTTACTGAAGCGATGCGTACAGATGACCACTGACCGTGATGCAAAAACCATCATGCCATTGATTGTAGTGATGCATTCACTCAATCTGCTATGGGCTATAATGCTGGGCTTCATGAGCAGTGGTGCATGCAGGGTGACACAGCATCTGTGTCTCCATCCAGTTTCAAGTACCAGCTTGGCAAGTTTGCCCCTCAGTTTCAGGGCTATGGCCAGCAGGACAGTCAGGAGCTGCTGGCCTTCCTGCTGGATGGCTTGCATGAAGACCTTAACAGGATCAAGCGCAAGCCATACATAGAGGTGGGCTCCCTGCATGCTGTCTCACTCGCTCCCTCTAGCTCACTGCATCTACTGCTGCTATCAATGCGTTGTGTCTTGTGACCTGCATCAGCAGCATGCTGTCACAGACACAGGGGCTTAGACAAGCCATGTTACGCTGACTTGACGCAACAGGCTGGGCGCACAAATGTGACATGTACTTGCTGATGTGTTCCCATTGCTTGCTGATGTGTTCCCATTGCTTGCTGATGTGTTCCCATTGCTTGCTGATGTGTTCCCATTGGGTTTGCTGGTGCAGGAGAAGGATGCTGATGGGCGGCCAGATGAAGAGGTTGCTCAGGAAGCTTGGCAGAACTATAGAAAGCGCAACGACTCAACCATTGTGGATCACTTTCAGGCACGCTCTGGTTCATGCTTACCACACTCCCTGATTATGACTCTGCCATCCAAACCAAAGACTGGGTCCACGCCCTTGTGCCATGGTGCCTGTAAGCCTTTTAGCAAGTTGCTACTGCATGGGATGCCCCAGACCCGATGCCCCTGAAGCTCAAAATCTTGAAGGAAGAGCACAACTTTCATGTTGGTAGCAATTTTCATTTATTGATTCGGTGTGCCGTCATCAGCTGTTGGAAGGGCAGCTGATAGCCGACATAGCTGACAACGCTGCGACTGCAGGGCTTGTACAAGTCCACCCTCATCTGCCCCATGGAGGACTGTCAGTACCACTCCATCAAGTTTGATCCTTTCATGTACCTGTCCCTCCCTCTGCCTGACAGGAGGACTCGCAGCTTTGAGGTGACAGTGGTGCATGTGGATGGCTCCAAGGCCCCCACCCGCTACACTGTGGCAGCGCCTATCACAGGTGACTTCATGAGGCATCACGCTTCCGCTGTTTAATGCTCAAGCTTGACGACATGAGCTCGAATACATGCATGCGCAGCAGGTGCAACAGCGATTAAACCACTTCAGGGATGACCACAACCTGGATGTGTTTGTTGCGAGACCTGCGCTGTGACGCACCAATCAGCTAAGTAGGCGTCAGTCATGGATCCGGCTCAAGTTATGCAGAGTGATGACTGTGTTGCTGAGGAAGTAATGGCTGCTATATGCGCCTTGACATGATGCAGTTCCTGCCTTGCAGGCAAAGTCAAGGATCTGTATGAAGCTGTGGCCAAGGTGGTATGCCCACCTGGTGATGAGCCCCAGAAGGTGCTGCTGTTGGCGGAGTACGACATCAGGCATACCCTCACCATGCACATCAAGGCCTCAGAACCACTCTCCACTGTACAGACCTCCAATGGTCCTGGTTTCTACTCCAGCACCAAGCCCTTGCTGCTGGCCTACCGCTATGCCTGCAAAGAGCGAGGGCCGCATTCTGGCAAGCGCTTGCTGGTCTATCACAGGTTCTGCTCTGCTCAAGGCGCTGTGCTGCATGCCTGTTCATGTGGGAATAGCCTTGTTTTTGCAGCAAGGAACAGCCTACAACATGTTGCTTTGTGGATGCCGAGCGTCGGGCCAGTGCATGCATCTCTGTGCTTGTGACTCAGCAAGGGAATATTCATACAAGACGCTAGATTACCCGGCCATATGCATTCAGCTTGCATCCTGACTGTCACTCCTGTCTCCAGCTCGTTTGCAGGGCGCACAGCCACATTCCATGATAACACATTCTTGCATGCTCTGATGAATTCACTTGACTCTGTGCGGCCACAATCTGTGATAACACCTTTTTGCTTGATCTGATGTACTCATGTGACTCTGTGCATCTTTTGTGTTCCTGACAGTGTCTTCCGTTGGCTCCACAGGCAGCGGCAGAAGCGCTCCAGGCTCAGCATGTTCCCGGGCGGAGAGGATTTCTCTGACAAGTTTGCGCCTCCGATGGTGCTGTTCATGGCGGAGGAACAGGTGCAGCAGCTTGGTGAGCACACACGCAAGGTGGAGATCGACAGTGCGCCCAGCTGGACCTGTTTTGAGTATGTCCTGGATGCCAGCAGCACTGTCAACGCCATGCTGGAGACTGCACTCAGGTGTGGCTTGCTACACAGCACTAGACTGCACAGCAATGCTTGCTGGTGGCGTAGGCAGTCGCAGCAGCAGCAGTGACGGCAAGAGCAACATGCCTTTCATCCAGCATCATGCATCCACTGTGGCAGGCCTTGCAAAGTGAGACAGGTGTACAACAGCAGTACAATAGCTGCAGCAAGCACCATGCATATCAGCCACCGCCTGCCAGCATATGTATCAGCAATAGGAACACAGATTCAGCATTTCCCAAATGCTTTGTTGTCTTTGCTCTAATGCTTTCAGTGTTCAGCACTGCAGTCATATGGAATGCTGTTTATGCACTTTTGACGACTCTCACCTTGCACGCTTTGCTACAGGCCATTCAAGCGGCCTCGGCATGATGAGGAAGAGGACCAGGTCACTGCTGACTCAACACAAGGGCGCAGGGTACATGGCCGTCTTGCCAGTCCCTCGGACAGCGACGCAACAATGGCAGATGCAGCAGTAGCAGCGCCCGGCAGCAATGGGGTTGCACCTGCAGGGACCCCTCCCAACCCACCCATCCCCCCTGGCTTGCACCATCAAGACCCCAAAGGCCTGCTAGCTGAGACAGCTGCCAACAGAGACAAAGGGTCACACGGCAAGCTCACAAATGGCAGTGAACACCTGGAGACACAAGAAGTGCACAGCAGCACAGCATCTGGTGTAAATGGGTTTCTGCCTAAGCTGCATCAGAATGGGGCCGTCAACAATGCAGCTGACAGCACTCGGGACGCCAGTGCAAATGACAGGATTTCCAATGGTCACAGCCACCAGCTGAGCACTGTCAGCAAACCAGCAGTCAATGGTACAACTGCTGCTGAAGCTACTGACGCAGCCAACAGTGAAGCCAATGAGGAGAAGGTGGAAGGGCCACCCCTGAAGCGAATGTCCTGGATGGAGTCTGCAGACAATGGGGAGCCTGCAACCAATGGGGAGCCTGCAACTAATGGGCACCTTGATGGGAGAGCAGATGGAGCAGTGAATGGGGCCACTGATGCCACAGGTGCTGTCTGCTGCTGATTGCACACTGTTGGCGCCATCCTTGTGTATTGTACATATATGCTGCCTGCTGTGTCTTCCAATTATGGTCTCTGACCATGCATATGCATTTTCTGCCAGTGGTCTTTGAGCATGCATATGCATTTCTATCGGTGAAGCTTGACAACAGGGAACAAATCAGACATACTTGCTGTGCTGACTACACATACGCGATTGTCCCGCATTGCAGCCAGCCATGTACAGCTACACTTGAGCCTTGCATGCTGCTGCTGACTGTCTATACACAGTGACACATTTGGCAATCAAGCCTTTGTGGCTGTCCTGTGGAAAAAGCTGAAAGGCATGTTTGTGTGTCACATCTTTTTGTCATGCCAAGCTCAAAGGCTGAGGAGTGATCTGCAGACTGGGAAGATGTACCAGACAGGAGCACCCCATCTCCAACCATGTTTGCAATGGATGGTGATCACGACAGTCAGGCGGATCAATCGCAACCCAACAGGCCCCACCCCCCCAGCACCCTGCCGGGTCCCCCAAGCTTGAAGGCCAAGCCAGTCATTCCTGCTGTGCAGCCCTTCAACATGTTTGCCAATCAGCAGGTGAGCCTGATGCACAGGCAAGGGCGCAATGCTCAGTGAATGCTCAAGCATCAGCAAGCAGATGCCTAGCATGATTTTGCTTTGGGAATTTGTCCACATACACCCGAGGTCATGCATGGGTCGCACTTTGCTCCTAGCTGTTATGCTTGCAACAAGCCATGCCAACTTACAAAGCGCTGTGGGCAAGCTGAAGATGACATCTCAGGGCTGTCATCCAAAACTAGCAGATGCAAAGCAATGACTTGTTCAAATCTGAACGCACTGCCAACACGAGTCTCTTCCATTCATGCCCTCTGCTGACTTGCAGTCTTCATCGACGCTCTCTGTGGTCTCAAATTTTGCTATGTGGCTTTCTGCAGGCTGAACAGCATGACATCGAGCAAGGGGAGGAGGGAGGGGCAAAGCCGAATGGTCAGGAAGCTGGCAAGAAGCTGCCTCCCTACACCCTGAAGGTTGCCAACCTGTTGGGTGATGTCAGGCTGCAGAACTGCCCCAGCCCTGAAGGGCAGGATGTGCTGTACTTTACTGCCCAGTGGGAGCATGATGGTGGCGGAGTGTATGATATTGCCAAGTTCACACAGCCAGAGGTAACTCACATCCCTGCAATTGCTGCCAGGGATGTAGGGCGTCTTCCTGCACTCTCTACTCCTAACAAACTCTACGTTTGCTGTCCCATTGCGATACACATTCATTGCTTAGGGCGCTCGCCGAAGACTGATGCAGCGCTCTGCTGGTTTCAGCTCTGGTTTTGCTCACAGACTCTGCAAGTAGCGCGGCCCGTCCTGGTTGAACAACTCCTTTGTTCCAGTGTTTTGATGACATCCACTGCTCATCTCAACAAGCTCAAGTCATCTTATTTAGTATGCTGATGACGCATTGCATAGCCTCAGGAAGTCAAGTTGCTGCTGCACCATCATCCTACTACGCCCTCAACAATTACAGCATAACTTGACAAACACATGAAACGTATTGCTGCACGCATTCAAGCAGCAGCACCACTGCAAGGCCTATTCATCAGAGGTGACAGCATTTCCTTTTGCTACCGTGGGAAACAAAATTGTGGGTGGTGTTCAGGAGGATGAGTCTGTGAGGCGTGCAAGTGGGGTAGCTAGCACCAGCGCCCGGGAGGCTGTTGGCTTGGATGCATGCCTACAGGTCACTGCTGCCCTTGCACCTGTGCACTGACACATGCCCTTGTTTCCCATCTGGTTCTCCGCGTTAAGCAACAGTAGCTGCCAAGCTGTTGGCTGAAAACGTACAGCAGAGGAGAGTTATGAAGCAACTTCAACCATTGATTGCGTGGTTCTTTGGCTCTTAGTTGACTGACTGGTGTCTTTCGGTTGCATGGTGCTGTCATTTCACGGGACTTTCCGGCATGCAGAGAAGCTGTACATGGGAAGCTAGTGACTGCATGCAGATGACAGTTGCTGTTGGGTTGCAGGCTTTTCAGACAGCAGAGGAGCTGGAAGCTGAGGACAGCTGGTTCTGCAGCAAGTGCAAGCGCCACGTGCAGGCCAACAAGAAGCTGGACCTGTGGGCTGTGCCTGAGGTGCTGGTTGTCCACCTCAAGCGCTTCTTCTTCACACGAGCCCGCCGCGACAAGCTCGATGTCCAGGTGGACTTCCCCTTGGAGGACTGGGACCTGTCAAACTACTTGCCACACCACCAGGTACGCCTCTCTTGTTGTTGTGCCACCATGTTTGCAGGGCTCTTGTGGCTGCTTCGGCCGCGGTCACTCCTTATGTCTGCGCCAAAGGGCTTGGTAACTTTGCGTCACCTTGTAGTCATGACTGCACGTGGGGCTAACATACTGCGCAGGAGGTAGCTGTGAGTGCAGGAAGAGACAGAATGCACAGACAATACTGTTGGCTCAGCCACCTGTAGTGCAACCCTTTTGTGACTGTTTGGAACGGAAGCTGTGATGCCTCATGTCTTCAGCGGCAACATGTGAACAATTTGGGCATCACAACGGTTTATCAACAATGGTTCTTGTGCCAGATGGACATCATTACAATGCATAACAAATAAATACAACGGATTTTTGTGCCAGATGGACACGGTGCGTGCGTGCGTGCGTGTGCGCGTGCGTGCGTGTGTGCGTGCGTGCGTGCGTGCGTGTGTGTGTGTGTGTGTGTGTGTGCTGCAAAAGACAGCAAACATGCTGTCATTGCAGCATGTCTTGCCTGGCCTCCGAGGCACAGACGCGACGGGTTACATTGTATGCACAGGATGTACCTCCGGTGTACGACCTGTATGCTGTGAGCAATCACTTTGGAGGCATGGGTGGTGGCCACTACAATGCCTACTGCAAATTGCCTGATGGCAAGTGGTGGTGCTTTGATGATAGCCACGTGCATGCTGTGGACAAAAACAACATCTGCTCCTCCTCAGCCTACGTGCTCTTCTACCGCCGCCGCCATGAAGCACAGCAAGACACCGGTACGCCTATCCTGCACCATGCTCTGTGGATTTATCTGCTTTTGTTGACTGCTTTGCACAATGGAGTGGTACGCCTTGACTGCTGCATCGCATGGATTGGTATGAGCTGACATCAGGTATGCAGCTGATGCAGCTATCACTCTGCTGCTTGTCTGCCTCTTTCTCTTTGGGGTATGTATGGGTGCGCAAATTTGGTGATCAGGTCTGTACAACTCGCATGACTTACATTGTCTGTAATTGCTGCAGGTGACCTCTTGGCAGACATCATGAAGTCAGAGGCTGAGGATGCAGACACTGTCATGTCAGAGGAAGGCAATGAGAACAGCTTTGCGTCGGCCAATCAGGGTGACAGCCCAGACTGGGCCACCCGCCCCCTCATTCAAGCCACACAGCTGCAGGACACCGCCACTCATGACATCAACAACGATGGGTCAGAGGACGGCGAGCACACTGGCTTGGATGAGCATGCTGCCAAAAACAGCACCTCATTGTTTCCAGCTACTACGGCTGAGGGAGGAATCTTCTACATGGAGGACACCCCTCAGCCAAACAGTGCTGCTGACCATCCAGGACCCACGCTAAGTGAGTCTGACGTCAGTATGGCAGCTGCCTCACATGGGCAGTCAGCAGACGCTGGCCATGCAGAAACAGGGCATGCAGCATCAGGTGAAGCTGGCACAACCAGCAGCTTCCGCATGGATGCATCCCCCATGGACCTCAGCTATGATACAACTGCTACTGAGCCCAAGGCTGAACCACACGATGGCATGAGTGCTGGACTCAAGGCAGGACTCAAGAGCAAGGCCACTGCTTTTGGGTTGCCTGACAGTCTGGGGATTGATGTTGGAGATGAGGCTGCGAGTGATGCAGATGCTGACAGCAATGCGGCAAATGATGGTGATACAAGTGAGCCTGGCTCTCTGCGAGATATCTCAGCTGATGATCTCATCAACAAGGATGAAGAAACTGACATTGCCGCTGGCTATCAACTAAGCCCTTGAGGCATTTGAGCAGGGCTGATAGCAGAGCTTTACAATGAATGCTTTTTCTGGCAGGCAGTCTGTGCATTTATGATGTCAGGGATTCTGCCTTTGTACATCAGACTCAATTTAGACTGCTTGAGGTACAACAGCTTAGGTGTAGGTAGATGCTAACTAACATGAGAGCTTGTGCCTAGACATATTCAGGTCTACAGGATCACACACAAAAACGACTGCCACTAATCTGGCGCCCAACAATCCATCATCACCCATGTGCTGAAGGGAGCTGTTTCTCTTCAACCTTGATGCTGTTCGAACTGCAGCTGCATAGCATCAAGTTGCGCCTGCACAAGAGTGCGCAGACGTCATGGGGCATTCCGATGCAGATCTTTGTTTGCGTTTTTGCATGCTGCCACAAGCAAAGCCTGACCAAATTGCCATATGACTTCTCAGCTTAAGACGCATTGCCAAGCTTCAGATGATGCTGCCTCTTTTGTCATCATGATATACATCGTGGGCCAGCTAAAGGGTCTTGAGTGTACCTTCATGGAGTCTAGCTGCTCTGCAGAAGACCAAACAGTGCGTGGATCTGTAGGAGACCGAGGAGATGCACTGTATGGTCTAGCTGCCCACACAGGGCTGGCCTCTTTCTGAGATTTTGCTTGTACCCTTGACCTGCCTGGATCCGTTGGACTGGACAGCAACTCAGCTTGGTCTGGCAATGACCAGACAACTTGCAGGGTGGACAGCAACAGTGCCACCTGCACACAGCTTGATCTGAAACCGACATGCACGTAGAGTCAACCACCTGTGCTCGTCAACAGTCTGTAAGAATGGTATAAGCTTGGAAATCCCAATAGCCTTCCAAACCAGCAAAGTTGTACAGCTATATAACAAGACATTCTGTCTGCAGAGCCTTGATTCTGCAACGATGCCAAATGACACTCCTTCAGCAAGCAGCAGCAGTCTTGCATGCAAGATATTAACCAAGCTGACCTTGCCTCCCAAAGCGTTGTCCATGCCCTCTGGCACAGCAATCAATGCTGCCAGCAAACGCGTCTGCAAACTTGGTGCAGCATGTACAGTACAGCCACTGTCCTCGTCTGCCAAGGGCCACAGCCAAGGCAGCACTTCAGCCAGGCCAGCCTGCCTCTCAATCAGCATCACTAGACATGGCAGCAGCCGGCTTGACGTGTCACTAGACAGTTTCTGCCAAGCTGGGCTGTTGGCTGTCAACAGCTGGATCAGCTGCCGATCACCTGCCAGGGCATCAAGGCTGCTCAAAGACTGGCTTTTGCTGTTGGTATGATGGAGGGGATGACATTTGCATGACCCCGTGATGCAATGCAGATCAACACATCAGGGCAAAGCACCATGACAAAGCACATACAGATGCATGACAAAGGGAGCAGTTCCAACAAGCAGAGTTTGGTGCAGAAATACTAAATCATGTCACTTGGCATCACGACTGGATACTGCTTGCAGGCCAGTCTGAACACTGATGGTGCTGCAGTCACACTCAGGGAGAGGCAACTGAGAAAGCAGTTGTCTTTCACTTGCACCTTGCCCACTCTGAGCATGCTATGCCAAAGGGCCAAACAGCAATCAATACACGGTGTAGGCATGAGTGCAGCAGACACAGCCATGCACATGAACTACATTACCATTGGCTGCTGCCAGTGCTTGGGAGAAGGCCTGGTCAAGATGTGATGCTCCCAAGGCGCCTGATGTGGGCATATTGCGCTGCAAAGAGCTGTCTGCATCAGCCAGACTTGATTGGCCAGGAGTTCTCATAACGCCGACAGGCCGTTGATAGCCTACAAGCAATGTTGGCACTGTGTCAGCCAGGCTCACATGAGATGACTTGTGTCAGTGGTTGTTTAAAAATGTGCTCAAACAGTGCTGCCAATGCCTGTATTTAAATGCATTGTGTTCGAAAATGAACTTGCTGCAAACAAAGCTGGAATACTGTAAGGTGCCAGCCCATGGCAGAGCAAAACTCACACCAGCCCTTGCATGGTATGCTGTCACAGCATGTCACATGGCAATACGACCGCGTGATCCTGCTGCTTCAAACGCTGTGCTTGACTAGGAGGGAGTACGCTGTGATGCCACCTGGCAAGCAGGCGTCAGCTTTGGCCTCCAGGGCTAGCAGTCGGGCTTCCAGGCCTGCTAGGGCTGCCTGAGTGGAGAGTGACAAGCTGTCCAGCATGCCCAGCACCCGCCCCTGCTGCTCCTGCACCATGTGCACATTACGCTGCTGGTAAATCAAATCAAACTTCATATGTACATTTATATGGGTTTTAGGAAAGCAAGAAAGAAAGAAGAACAGTGTGTTGCTTGTTTTGGAACACAGTGAAGCCAAACCTGAGGCAGAGATTGGTGCAAGCTCTTGACCTGGGTTGTGGGTTGTGGGTCCAACAGGAATTTCCTGTACTGCAGCAGTGACAAAGGTATCATCTTGCAATTCAGCAGCCATGTATGCTGTGCTAGCTTTTTCACTGCTGCAGTACAGGAAAGCTGCTGAATTGCAAGATGATACCTGTGTCACCAACTTGCCGCAGCAGTCTCATATGTGGTCTGTGAGTGTGTCAGAGCCTGTGCAGTTTGGTAATTTGAGTGCAGTTTGGTAATTTGAGTGCAGTTTGGTGATGCATGCAGCATGTGTGTCCATGATGACGTTTGTGCACTCAGGATCCCAGTGACACCAATTTGCAGAGACGCTGCTGATCTGTCGCAACAGCTGTGTGTGACACGTTGTGCAGCACTCATAACCATGTGGAGACTTTGTCAATGTGCTATCCAGTTCACGTTTACCTTCAAACCTCAACCCGAAAAAGAACTTGGGTTGGCTAACCTGAAGCTTCTGCATTTGCAGAGTCATTGCTGC
>JAABUU010003701.1_pt1 | contig 19090 bp, 26 predicted proteins | sample 5559301 | NCBI WGS metagenome assembly JAABUU01 (sample SAMN10711884, study PRJNA513360) | rock metagenome | isolation source: Antarctica rocks | place: Antarctica: Victoria Land, Richard Nunatak white | reverse complement strand
CAGAGATTTCTTGCCATGTCAAAGTCGTTTGCTTGCTTGTGCGGCAAAAAACCGCAAAGTAGTTCCCAGAGGAAAATGAGGGCTTCCACACCAGGGATCGAACCTGGAATCTTCCGCTCCGTAGGCGGACGCCTTATCCATTGGGCCATGCGGAATGAAGCCCAGGAAGATCTTATGCAGAATTGGATGCACAAACCCAAAATTTGACATTTATATACATAAAAATGTGGAGTGTCGCATGCACATAACATTAGTATTGGTCAACTTTTCACAGTCTACACGGCAATGTGCGCACCGCATCCGACCCAGGCATGAAGAGGAGGTAACGCAGACAGAGACTGTAAAGGTGGTTCACCACAAATCCAGCCCGACCGTGTTCACAACATCTACTGGACAGAATGGGTGAGGCTGTCTTGGTAAGCCTGCCATCCAGCTGACTGGTACTCAGCAGCAGCTTTGGCAGGATCTGATGCTTTAATGATGCCTCTGCCAACAATGATGACATCACTGCCATTGTCACCGATGACTGCTTCTGGGGTGTTGTACTGCTGACCCATTGCATCACCTCCTACCGCTAGCTGTACTCCAGGTGTCATGTGAATCAGGCCTGCAAATCAAGCACATGATGTTGACCCAGCAACATACAAAGCTTTCTCTGTCTCTCTCAGAAGCATGCTTCATCGCTGTTGCACTGGGACCATGTCTTTCCAGCAATGTGACTTATCACTGAGCTGAAGGTGCTGGTACACAATTTGTGCTGAAGCAGCACATGCCTTTGAGCCTAAAATTTGACGCATGGTCAGAGGCACACAGCTCAACAGGTAAGGCACCAAGATCTGAGTTGGACCACCTTGCAAACCCATACACATTACACTATGCAGTGAATACTGAATATACACATTACACTATGCAGTGAATACTGAATATACACATTACACTATGCAGTGAATACCAGGCGCTCCTGGGCCCCAAGCCCATTTGGCAGGGGTCATTGAGATGAAGCCCATCACAAAGTCCTGGTTTGCTTCTGCCATTTTGACATTGGCCTCTGTGTATTGCCCTGCAGCATTTACTTCTGTTTTCAGCAAACATTGAGACTGGGCTCACAAGAGATGCAAAGCACATCTGCTGCATGAATGACTATTTTGTAGCATGCAGCATGCTGTGCGACTGCTGGGAATGCTTTCAAGTAAGCCAGATGATCAACAAATTGAACAGATGTTGCATTACTACTACACTCCTGCCGAATGCCATGACCACTAACTCAAAACACCACAAACAGGCCCATACACCAGGACTCTGTTGCAGCAGAAACACCACATGTCCACAGGCGCAACTCTAGTGGGCGTCGTCCCAATCAAAGTTTGCTGAGCGCAAGACGCTCTGCCACAATGCTTCTTTGACATGTACCCACAACACAATTCCATGCCATTGCTCACTTCCATTGACGTGCTTCTGTCAAGCTTTGCCATCTCCAGCCTGTGCTAATGCAAAACATACAAGTGTGTCCTGTATGGAAGCTACACTCTGGTGTGTCTGGCCATTGGCTCCTGCATTGGTACTGAATACTGACACAGCCACACAGCACGTGTTACAGCTTGAACCAAACCTGAGGCTAGAGTCCCCTTGGTGCTCATTTCTGCCAGCAGCAGCAGACCCCGGCCCTTGGGAAAGCCCACAGACTTCAACCCATCTATGATGCCAGGCCCAGGGATCACATGGGCATTAGTCACATCTGACCAGTCTGCAATCTTGTAGATGCCACTGCCGTATTGGCTGACTACAGTGTTGCCAATGTCAGCAAACTTCCGGTCCTCAAAGATCAGGAAGTCTGCACAATACACCTGATTTGATTGTTGCTCTGCTTACTGGACAGGAAGCTCGGTGCTAGGAAAAACAAAGCAACATAAATCTTTGCAGGATAGGGAACATGTGTGCCTATATGGCAAAACTTATGACAATCATGCAGCTGAGACATTCTGGTTGTGACACCAGTTGCAAGTCCAAAATCGCATCCAAGATCACACTCAAGACAGCCACTGAACAGCTGTCATCTATACAGCGGCAACAACTCCCATGACAGTCCTTGCAATGCGTCTGGCACCACACAAACCCAAGCCATTGCACATCACCAGTGTCAAGCTGTAACATTTTAGAAGATGGTGTGCTCAGTTTCTGCTGAATGTGATGTTTGTGTAGACCGCCCTGTGCCAGATCAGTATGTTGACTATTTCCAGCAGGGTGTGAAGAGCTCACCGTGCTTGTCTGCGATCTGCCGCAGCTCTTCTGCGACAGAGGTGTCCCAGTGATCAAAGATGTCCACGTGTGTCTTGAACAAGCAGATGTGTGGCCCAACCTATGCCAGCATAGTGCAGAGTCGCAGCAGGCAAGCACATGCTTCAAGCTGTGGCACTCATACCTGAAACCTGTTTCTGGGCAAGTCTTGTTGGCCTGTTTGTTGACAACACTGTAAGACACGGTTTCCACCAGATGTGTCTGCACACAGTCTGAGGACAGGCAATAGGATCTTACTGTGGTAGTCTCAACTTTTGCATGGGAGAAATGTGTATGAAGGCTTAAGCATGCTGTTTTCAAGACAGACAAGCGCAGATTCACAGCAGCACCAAGTAGCTATGATTCTGTTTGGTGCTGCTACACATCTGCGCTAGCAATTGACATGTAGACACACCTGATCAGCTATTCTGAGCATCTCCTCAATGGTGCCCACATCTGCAGCTACAGCCAGGTTGGATTTCTTGCGCGCAATGATGTCCAGTAGCTTGCGCCCCGTCTTGTTTCTGGAGTACCTCTTGCGGTCCTCATAACTTATCCTGCGCTTGCCATGTCATGCATTCATTGAGCAAAGGCCACTGCATCTGGCTGAGCTTGAAGGGATGCTGACAAAGTATTGGTGGTGCACTCAACATTACTGCTGATGAGCACAAGAAATGGGACTGCTTTGCAGGAAAACCAATGTGCTGATAGGCACAAGAAGTGGGTCTGCTGTGCAGGAAAATCAATGTGCTGATAGGCACAAGAAATGGGTCTGCTGTGCAGGAAAATCAATGTGCTGATAGGCACAAGAAATGGGTCTGCTGTGCAGGAAAATCAATGTGCTGATAGGCACAAGAAATGGGACTGCTTTGTAAGACACCCAATGTGCTGAGTGCCTGGTGACCAATGACAAGTCTATAACCACACAAGCTATCCTGTCCATACTACCCTGCGACAACTTGGCTTGTTAACAAGCAGTACAGCTTTCACATAGTTCATGTTGTCTGTAGGCAGGCCTTGCAGCCATACAAATAAGAGTAAGAAAGCATAAACAACATACTATGCCGTAACATTGTCATGAAGGCTCACCTCTTGTATGTATAGCTGGGCGGCATTGGAGCAGCACACGCTGCCTCAGCTGCTGCCTTAGCTGCCGCAGCAGCTTCTGGCCCAACCGCTGCTGAACTGCTGCCGGCAGGAGCATCTGCAGAAGCTTTGGTTGCAGCATCACCATGCTTGAAGGTCTGGTTGGCAGCAATGAACGACTTCACGGAGGCTGCCACTTGGCTGTTGACCAGGCTGTGCTTCACTAAGACCTCCAGTATGAAGGAGAGAGTGAACGCACTGTAAAGCTTGAGACCATTTGAGGCCATGCGTGCTGATCCACCCTGCTCACGGTCAATAAGAACCACGACATCTGTCACCTTCAGGCCCTCTTTCTGCAGCACACAGTACCTGTCAATGATAGCTTGATGAGCGGTGATGAAACGCAACATGTTTGGAGCAATACTTGCTGGGCGGCTCCTTGATCCCTGTCAATCAGGACTACCATGCCTGTCCCTCTCAGGCCTTTCTTTGTACAGCTCAGCTGGTCATGACTGCAGTTTTGCTGATGCCGCTTTGACTGGATCAAATAGAGCACAGCATATAAGGCACTTGCCATGAAGGCCTCCACAACCATGCATTGTCAGTGACAATATAAACACTTGCTCTGATTGCCAGCTGCCTCTGCATTTCTGAACAAGATACAAAAAGGCAGAATGAGAGTGACCTCAAGGGGCTCGACCGTCTCCATGACAGATGCACCGCTGGTGACAAGGTCTTCCACAATCAGGCAAGTTTGGCCAGGCTTGAAGGCTCCCTCTATGGCTTTTTTGGTGCCATAGTCTTTTACTTCTTTCCTTCTCATCAGCATTGGAGTGCCGTGCAGCAGAGACATGCATGTCGCAATTGGCAAGGCTGTATAAGGCACGCCACACATCACCTCAAAGGACACATCTGACAGCTTTGACCACATCACTTCAGACACCTGTTTGTGCAGAGCATGGTACAGTCAGCACTGAAGGTTAGGACTTCTTGACCTGATCGAGAGGCATCTTGTCAAGGAATGGACTTGTATGCACCTGGCGAAGCACATCAGGGTAGGATACAATGACCCTCAGGTCAATGTACACAGGCGACATGATGCCACTCTTGAGTTTGAATTCGCCAAACTTGACAGCCTGCAGGTGACAGATTACAGGTGTAAGAAGTGAACAGTAATGCAGGTTCTCTGAGCTACCCAGGGCGCTTGCCTCAATCTCATGTAGCCTCAATACGAGCTCTTCCATTTTTGATGCAGTAACTCGAGTCTGTGCAAGACACCATCAGGGTCAACCCGTCTGAGACGTGCAACTGTTACTACAGCAGTCAGTGCAGTCTGCTTTGCCTACCTCCCTGGGCTGTGCTGTGACTGTTGCACAAGCGGCTCGAAGTAGGTGAATGCCAGAGCCAATATCGTAATGTCTGTGGGATGTCTGTCGTGCGCCGGACCAGACCTGATCCCTGACCTGATTCACAGAAAATCCGCGACGGCTGCTAAGACCGTGGTCACGAGTGGAATGTCTAGCGGGACGGGCGACAGGTATTATCTGATCAAGACAGCTGCTCAGCATCCAAAGTGCTGCGCTACAGTTAACTCAGTAGAAGTGATGTCGCTATAAGGAATTCCGTGACTAAATGACAGTCAATACCCTCTGCAGCCCTACTCAGAGTTTGCGCTAAGGCCATGGCGCTGCTGTTGCGGGGTGCCGGACATCGCGCTGAGTAACAGCGTTGATGCACCGACTGTGCTGCTGACATTGTCCTGTTGATCACATCGTGCAGCGACCTTCATGGCAGGGAAAGGTCACAGGCACGTTGAAGCTCTCCACACGCGAGATGCTGCGAAGCAGCTGCCGTTCTGCGGTTGCTTCGGCAGCTCTCCGCATAAAGACGACCTTCCGTCCCGGCCGAGAAGCGCACCTGCCAAGCAAAGTGTTCAAAAGTCAGCTGCAGTTGAGCTTGATGAGGCCTGGAGGATCGGTTCTCAAGTGCCTGAGCCCGTCGAGAACCAACCCAGCACGGCCCTTCTGCCCGTGAGCAGAGACGTCACGCCAAGATCTGCTACACTGTCAGCTAAACACGAGCTGAGGCTAGAGGTAGATATTATCTGCTTCTAATCTGTCAGCTAGACCATATCACCTAAAGTGTCAGAGATGAGAATATTGGATTACCTGCAAACATAGACCTGGGGAGAACCTTACAGCCTCTCAGCACAAGCACACTGTCCTCTTTATGACACCAGTGTTGCCCTTCACATGCTTCGCAATCTTCTTGCTCACATTGTGCAGAGTACGGAGGCAATCAAGCGATACCCTTCAGGCCTCTCAGTGAAAGCACGTATGACATCCTCACCAAGGCTGGCATCATCACCGAATGCAGCCCTGCCAACAGAAGCAGCACATGATGCTCATGCTGATATGCAAATCCCCAGCCAAACTGATGCCTCTGGTGTCAGTGCATGCTTGGACGTCTGCCCGCAGCAGTCAATGACCAATCATCAGCCAGCTGGCAACCAACAGCAGCCAGAGGGCTGCTGTCAACAGCAGTCACTGCAGAATCAGCAGCGGCCAGAGACAGACACAAGCCAACAGGGCTCTTGGCAGGCTGGCATGCAGGCACCAGCAAGGTCTTGTGATGCAGCCTTGGCTTCAGACACGCAGCATGGCATGCATCACCAAACTGCTCCCTCTGGTGCTGGACAGCACACTGAGTGCCTGACAGATGCGCAGCAGTCTGCTGCAGTCCTAGCCAAGTGGGGCATGGCCATTCCACCGCAGCTGCAGCAGCAACTGCAAGAGGAGCAGTTGCAGCAGCAGCAAGAGCAGATGCTCCAGCAGCTTGAGCGTGGGCAGCCAAAGCAAGAATTGCAGCAGCAGCAGCTGCACCATAAGGAGGAGCAGGTGCAATTGCAGGAGCTCCAGCAGCTTGCAGAGCATGCTGGCTTTGACACTGAGAGCTCAAATGTTGGGCCAAGGCACAGGGGTGGGGTGGGCCCCACTTACAAGGTCGCAGAGGAGGTGAGTAGGGGTGATGTTGAGCTGACCCTGGAGCAGCCAGACGGGGAGAGCCGACCCCCTGTTGTAGCCCCTGAGGTGGTCAGGGGCCGGGTTGTCCGAGCCACTGAGCTGTGGCACAAGCAACTGAGTCAGCAAGAGGCTCAACAGCAGGTAACTATAGATTTCCCTTTTTTGCATTCATTGGACAGCATTTTACCTAGGGATCCATTCAAGTCCTGTTTTCCAGTGGCACCCGAGTGTGAACAACTCCACCAGCCAGCATCAGCAAGCAAATTTGCCATGACAACCAATGAACTTCACAGCCACATACAGCTGTATGCTGCACAACTTGCAATACTAATGGCCACATTGCAACACTTGTAACATATCAGTCTCGGCATTGCAGTTTCCTGATCACTGTCAGAATGTGCCTATGCCTGGCATGCATTGAGATGCATCAGCCTCATGATACAAACACTACAGCACACACTGGATCACACATATGCCTTCACACACCATTGCTCAACTTACACCTTACACCTTAAATACCTGAATCATGCATGCAATGTTGCATACCAGCTGTGTTAATCACACAGCATTGATTTGGCTGCTTGGTCACATGTGATGAGCAAATGCACAAGTGGGTCTTGTCTTATTCCCAGGCTTTCCTTCAAACATTGCCACTAGGCACACTCCTTGCACTCTCATGTTGTGTCTGATGTTTGAGGCATGTGATGCCATGGTGAGCAGGCAGTCCAACTGCGCAATGAGCTGGCAAAGTTGCAAGGCCAGAATCAGAATGAGCAACTGGCTGTGCCATTGCTGCGCCTGGCAGGTGCTGTCCAAGCAGCTCTCACCTGGCAACACAAGGTGCATGCTGCTTTCCTTTCCTGTCCTTTGCTACTTGCCTTTTGTCTCTTGCCTTCTTCCCACTTGCCTTCTCCCCACCTGCCTTTCGCCAATCTGACTCCTGCCTCTTCCCTTCCTTGTCACCTACACTACCTGGCTTCTTTGCCTGTGAGCATCCTTCCCTCTGATCTTTCTCGCTTGTCTAGACTGCCTGTGTTGCCTGCGATTTGCAAGTATGTCTGCAAACCCCTGCTATCAAACAGTAACTGCTGCACTCAGCGGGCGTCCTGTGGTAGCAAGGACACCTGTGGTGTACCTCCAGCCTTGCCAGAGTACAAAGGAATGTGGGCATGATGTGATGCACATCATGATCTTAGGATGCAAGAAGCTGCTTGGTGAGCAGGTGGGCCAGTATAGCATGGAGAGCCGTGCAGAGGTGCAGCAGTACCACAGCCCAGTATGTAAGCAGGCATCAGGGATCTCTACCAGGGCATCCCTGGGATCCAGGGCATCCCAGACCAAGAGGGCACCCTCAGGAGAGGTGCTCAGGGCTGTTCAGCAGATGGAGGCGCAGCTGCGGGTGACTCGGCAAGATGCCCTGCAGCTGGCCACAGCTGTGGTGCGCCTTGAGAAGGAAAAAGCTGTGCTGCAGGCTCAGGGCTCAGGAATCGCAACTCAGGTACAGCATGTGTCATTGACAAAAGCATGGATGCTAAGACTTTGTGTGTGCAAAGGCTCAAGCAAATGTTGTTGACTGGTACCGCACACGTAAAAAATATTGCAAAGAGTTTTATTTGCCACGCAGAGTAAGTCTGTGTGTGTGTCGATCACACAAGCTGGTGCCATGTGATACTGGACACTTGGCTCCACACTAATCACTGCTCTTGTTTGCATCATCTGCTTGTGTATCTTTTGCAGTTGCCTGCTGGCGTGCCACAGCAGCAGCAGCAGCAGCAAGAGTCTGGAGCAGGGGTGGTTGACAGGCAAACCTTGCTACAGGCTCAGAGTGAGCCTGTTACATCCAGCACCTGGCACCACGCAAGTCAAGGCAACCCAGCTGCTTCGGACAAGCAGGCTCAGCAGGCTCAGCCGGCACAGCGTGAGGCACCCCATAATGTTGAGGCATGGCTTGATGGGGCACCGGCTCAGCCAAGAACTGCAGTACATCCAGCTGCAGTTGCTGATGCTGACGGCAAAAGTCAGGTGAACAAGTGTTTTTGTGAAGTGCTGAATACGGCATTGGCAATACCTGTGGAACACAAAAAGAAAGTGTGTGCCTGCTCAAGCCATCACAAGCGCTGTATCTGAAAATGTTAATAAGCCAACACAGCTGTTTGTACAGTATATAGCATTTTGCATGACTGAAGTGGGCTGGATCTGGTCAATGAGTGCAGCTTGTACCGCCCCTGCTTGAGTTACCAAGAGTGCTTATTTCAATGTCACTTAGCTATGCAGAGCATGCATGCCGACAGATGGTGGCTGTAGACAAAAAGGTTGCAGCAGAATGCACCACTGCTTGGCAGCAAGCATTCTTCTCTGCCATTGTTCTGTATGAAGCAATTGCAAAGCTTCTTTTTGGAAATGGACAGCACATACGTTCAGCAGCTTTGAGAACCCTACATAGGCCATCACACATGCTTGCTTTTCTGTAGACTTTACAAGCTGATGGGGACTCCGTTGCAGCTTCAGAGATAGAGCGCTACCAGCAGTCAAGTAATCAGAGCCCACAGCTGGTAGTTGCACCCCGACTTGGCAACTTTTCTGCACCTCAAGCGCTTACCTTGCCATCCCCCAGAGCTGAGTCTTTGACTGACATGTCACAGCCTGGCCACAGCCCTAGGCCGCCTTCCAGTACCAGTGGCAGTCAAGGCGTCAGGAACAGCAGTGGCCGCCAGAAAAAGCCCTGGGGTAGCAGTGCTGCTCTGAAAGGTGGCAGCAGCATTGGCAGCGGCACAGGTGGTAGCGGTGGCAGCAACAGCAGGGGCAGAGTTGTAGGCCGACAGGCTCTAGAGCTGCAGCACCAGTCAAGTCCTAGGCGGGGCCTCTCCCAAGATAACTTGAGGCAACGCACAGGCTACTCTGACAGCAGCTTGCCTGGCATGTGTTCTGGCAGGAAGAACGACGCAAGCTGCTCAGAGGGGGCCAGCCCTCTGCACAGCCCCAGGCATCCTGCCCCACGGTCTCCCAGTTTCATGGACTCCACCAAGAGCAGCCAAGCACACGTGCACGGTCCCCTCCAGGGGTTTGGTGCAGACAGCCAACAGCAGCAGATACATCGGCCAGCATTTCGACCCAGTGGTGTGCACCTGGTTGTTGATGAAGCACATGGTGCAGAAAATGCAGCTGAGGACAGGTCACAGCATGCTCAGCATGGTGATGGCATACGGGCGCCCAGGTCAGCGCAGTCTGTGCACAAGCATGCAAGCAGCTTCATGGAGAGTACAGAGAGCAGCCGTGCTCATCGTGAGCAAGAACTCAGCTCACAGCATGCACAGCATGGGCATGACAAGCCTCTGAATGCAGCTGCTCATGAGCTGCCAGCATCTCACAGTGCAGCTGAGATGACACAGGATGGTGTAGAAGAGCCTCAGGCAGAGGTACACGGCACTCAGCCTGCCTCTGTGGATGGCAATGTGAGTCATGAGCATGCTCACTCTGAGCATGAATCAGGCAGTCGTGACTTTGTGACTCAAACATATCCGCTGCATCAGACGGCTGATGAGGAGGTGTCGTTCAGACCCCTGGACAGGACTGAAAGCCTTACAGGACCCAAGCAAAGGGGTTTTGATGAGTCAAGGCGGCCAAGCTTCATGCGCCCTACTGCCAGTAGCATTGCTCACACTATTCCAACTTCGCCTAAGGGCCTGAACAAGTCTTTGTCCACCAGTGTTGTCTAATGCTGGTAGACAAACGATCATTCTGAATTTTGCTACTGAGGCTCTGCCAAAATCCGTCACCCACTGTGTGCATTCTCGTAACGCCTGTGCATCATGTTGCTGGAGCGAGTGCTTGGATGGTGTCACAAGGAACACAACTCAAATGCGTGCCCAACGGACGTTTTGAGGATCTTGCGCAATGATTAGCGTAAGCTTGTCTGATTGCGGATGGTCACACAGCATTGCTGGCCATTGAGATTGTCTAAAAAGTAGAAGTAAAGCATTACAACTTATAATCATGCATGATTTGCTGGGTTCAGACCATCGTAAAAAGGCAGTGACCTGTGCATATTTGCATCCCAATGTCTGCTGTGCATCCAGCTGTGCGCTTCAGCTTGCAAGCATCAATGAAGCTGAGTCAAAAGCATACCTGAAAACAGGCTGAAGATTAGAGCATGCAGACAAGACCACCTTGGCAACCTGCTAAGCACCAGACTGCTCACAGACCTTCGACCAGACCTTCAGAATCTGTGGAAGCGTACACATACCAAGCTGCGGACAACAAAAGCCAGAACCATGATACATTGGTACAAAAGTACTAAGCCTAACAGACCCTAACATCACTAGCGACACGTCAAAAGCTACGCTTATCAGAATTAGCAGCTGCCCTCCTACACTCACCTAAAGACAAAGTAATGAGCTTAGCAATCACATTGTGCGTGCCATATGCTGCGATGAAAGAATTATTCTCGCCATGCAGACTTGCAAGACACACCAGTGCCATCTTTCGCATATCAGCAGTGCTGTCTGGACTCTTCACAACCTCAAACAGCATGGGCATGACTCCCATAGTAATCATTACTATCTGGACAGGGTACTCCGATTGTGGGTTTCGAGCACTGCATGTCATGATCTGCTGCAGCACTGCCAGAGCACCATGCCTGCTTTCTGTGCTGCCTCTCTGGCACATGCGAAGGATGCTGTCCATTGCAGCAGGGTTGGAGGTGACTGCTGAATAGAAGGAAGCGTTGTAGGGAGCATCGGGGCCATCAGAGCCGTCCATCTGCCCTTTCAACAGCTTATACACCAGATTTAGTGCCAGCTGTGCCGACTCCTGCTGCTGCTGCGCATCAGTCTGCATTCATGCAAGCCATCAGCTGAAACACGCATCTTGACACCACATAAACTGACGCAGTCACCTCGGTCCTGGCAGTTGAGCAATGCAGTGTCCACATTGTCACTATTGTGTTGTCACGTCAACATTAGCATCGCAACAGCTGCCTGAGTGATCAGGGCACACCTCGTGTATGCTGTGTGTCAACAGCTTATGTTTGCATGCTGTGTCGTAGGTTCCTGTGTAGCTCACAGACATATGCACACTTCAAGGTCTATTCAGGCAGCAACGCTGTATTTTGCTATAGGTCAGCCCCAAAGGCTCTATTCACAATGCACACAGACACAGCTGGTGATTCAAGGGCTGATTCACCCCACTCTATTGTAGCAGAAGCATGAGCTCTTGCCATCAGCAGGTATAGCTGACAGCAGTGTTGAATGATAGCAGCACTACATGTGGACAATGCTAGCAGTAGTATATACCTGACTCCAGCCTTCGAACAGAGTTTGAGCTACCATCTTGCCCGGCTCTGCTTTGCGGATTGCTGGCCGGTAGAAGGAGAAGTCTGCCATGGTGCAAAGCAGCGCTAGAGCATCTTGCTGCAGCCACATCATAGCATAACTTGTCAGACGCAGCAGTCAGTTAAGCACTTCTGCATGTACCTTATAGCTCATGGCTGAGCATGTCTGTGATTACTGCATGCAAAGCTTGCTTCACATAATTTGAAAGCAGCTGGCGCTTTGTTTTCACCCTGCATCTTGATTGTGTGGTGCAGGCCGTCCTGAGCATGCGCTCACCCTCACCCTTTGATGACCGTTATAACCTTTGGTGAGCAGTGTCATGCTACCTATGACATGCTTGCATGAGTTGCCAGCATGGCAGCACAGTCATCTCCACGCACAGCACTGTCGTCATGAGATCATCACAGCAATGTCATCATGAGCCCATGACAGAGGCCTACTCGCAATGGTGAACAGCCAAAACAGACGCGTCAATGCAGTTCAAAGGCCAACAGCGCTGTCAGGCAAGGGCATAGTATAGGTATACCTGCAACTTAAGCAAGAGCTGTTTTTTCTCAGCATCCTTCTTCTCTGGAAGCACAAAAGTGCAGTGGCAGTAATGCACAATGGCTGGAATAGCTTGCACCAACAATGGCTCTGAAACCAGAGACGCTGTGAACTTCCATACTTGATGTATGAGTGTGAGGCAGACAAGCCGCTCATCATCATGTATGGAGTCGCCAGCTGCTAGCTTGAGCAAAGGACCCAAATGCTTCTGAGACACAAAGTCGCTGACCAGAGGTGGCTGGACCTGCCACACAGCCTGCAGCAACAGCCCTGCTTGTCCACGCACACCGCCTTCATCTGCAGGCACAGGTAAGACCTGTCAAGACTTGCTTCACCTTTGGTCAACAAGTTTTGAGTACAGCAGGTCTCCTAGACAAGCAGATGTACACAGCTCTCAACCTTTGATGCAGATTGGCATGAGCCAGCGGTTATGAAATGGCTCATGGGCTTGTCATTCTTGAGGCAGTAGAACAATTTGGGACGTTCTGTTCGAAAGCAGTGCAGACATGCTGCACAACAAAAGCTGCCTGCATACAGCTGAATCACTACTCAGGTACACGGCTGACCTGACTGAATCACGAGCGCTGCCAGTTGCTGATGCAGGTTGGCATCAAGCAGCATGGCAATAGGCAGTAGGCCTCTGCCTTGCAGCGCCAGGCAGAACGTGAGGGCCGCCATCTGTGTCTGTACGCCCTCAGAGTCTTGCTGTATCAGCCCTATGCTGGCTTGGACAGCACCTGAGTTGCTCAGGTCCATGCAAGCCTGATCTGTCAGCTGCGGCACCAAGCTAGCTAGCCACAGCATGGCATAAAGGCGGGTTGTCGGTGTCTCAGACAAGGACGCCAGCTTGATAGCAGCAGACACTAATGTGTTGTGCCAGTCCTCTCCAGTGCAGCCAAGCATCTCGGCCGGCTGTTTGACGCTCTGTGCTTCCTGGTCTGCGTCTGATGAGGTGCTGCGCTCGGTGGTCTGAGAGTTGCGCCTCACAGCTGGACTCTGAGCATCAACCTGCTGCAGCCTTTCTGCTGAAGTCGGTTTGGATGTGTTCGGCAAGATCTGTTCATGTGACAATGATGAAGTTTGCTGTGAGGCCTGCTGTGACTGCGCAGCAGGAAGTCCTGCTAGGGGATGCCCTGCAGCTTGATTCAAGGATGCTGAGACTGGTTGATGCATTAGCCATGGACTGGGAGCATAGCTGCCGTCTTGATGTAACTGGGAAACCAACTCACACAATGGCAGGATCAGTGCCTGCAACAGTCCAAAAGGCATGAGAGGCGTGTTGCAATGATGCATTACACAGGGACGTTATGGGAGGGACAGAAAGCGAAATTCATAGCACTCAGCCGGCAATGTGGTTCATGCTAGCAGAAGCAGCCAGAAGAACCATGGTACAAATACTGTAAAACAAAAACAGCCTGTTGCGGTCACCATCAAGGCTGTCATGCAGCAACAACCTGCCAGCATTAGAAGACAGGCCTGCTCAGGCACATGGCATTCAGACTGACACATACCTGAAGGTGGTGTACTCAAGATTCAGTGCATGGCTACCAAAATCACGATGACCAAAACAGAGAGTGCGGTGACCAGATATGCTGTTGGTAGGCAGGCATGACTCTGGAAGACAACAGGCCTATGAACAAGCACATACCTGTGCACTGTTGTCTAACCCAGCTGTGAGAATTTTGCCTAAACGTGTGCATGTTGACAGCTGTGCTAGCTTGCAACGACCAGCAGGCACCTCGGCTGCCAGCTTGAGCAGATCTGCAGCATCAAGGACAATCTTTGAACCCTGAAGCGCCATGAACTCAGCATGTGTGGGATTGCTCACCCAAGTGAGGATGGCCTGCTTTTGATGCAAGAGTTGGGCGTCAGGTGCTGAAGGTCTTGAAAGCAAACAAAGGTACGGGCAGGAAAGGAGGACAATATGTGTGGTGGCACATGGGTCACCCCACATGGGCACAAGACAGAGTTCACTGATGTGCCTACAGCATCATCAGCAAACCTGGCAGAAGCTTACATTGCATGCAATCAGGCAAGTGCCTGCCACCACTAGATACAGGATTGTAACCCTTGGTGCAATCAGTTTTACAGGCAGTTTTCTCCCATGCATAGTGTCTGAGCTAAGGAAGCTGCTGCCCAGACAAATGTACTGCCTTGCACAGCCTTGAACGGCTTGTTGCAAAAGTCACACAAACCGAAGTCTGAGGGCAATATAATTAAGACGACAAGCAGGGCGAGGCGCTGATGTCGACCGCAAAGAGGGGTGTGAGGCAACAAAGGCACAGGTAGACCCCAACCTGAGGCAGTAACCAGTCTGGTGTATGCTGACTCAGAATCCTCTAGCCACCTCAAAGCCACATGAATGAAAGGCTCCACACTCGCCGGGGTCAACTGCTGCAGAAGCACTGTCTTGCCAGCAGGCAATGCAGTGAAAAAGTACATGCATGTCAGGGCTTGGTTGACCATCTCTGGCACACCCTGACAGGCAGCGCTTTGGATGATCTTGGTGAGGAGGGCAGGCAGATCTGCTCTCAGCATGTCAGCGTGTGCAACTCCAGCAGCTAGCAGGTGAGTAGTGGCTTGCAGGCTGGCCAATGTCACCTCTGTGGCCTGTTTGCTGAGCTTCAATTCATTGTTGCCCCCCTGCAATTGAGCCACCAGACAGCCCTAATGTGTCCATAATTCAGTGTAGCGCATGCATCAATTGGGACCTGTACAGCAGGGGGAAGACAATGGCAAGCTGCAGAGCTGACTTCCTGGAGTTGGTTCTGTGCCTTCTCGCCAAGTGGGAGCAGCCAGATATCAAAATCTGCTAATGTTGAGGCGGGGAGTGCATACATGAAGGGCGAGCATGTGCAGTGCATGGCAGGTAAATCTTGCCTGAATCCTCAAGATGGGTGATCAGCACATCAGCAAGCTGTGTTGCTTGTCTTCCTTGCTGTTTGGCACAAGTAGTCACGCAAATGGTTGTTGACAGCTTGATGCAGGTTTACAAGCAGCCATGTGAGCCAGACCCCACCTGCTGGAACCCAGCTTGCAATATGTCAAGTAGTTGCTGTGCACCGCCATGTACTCCTATGCTAGTTGCCATCTCAGTTGAAACATACGCCAGGTTCTGCATGACAAACCCATGCTACACACAGATTGTACCAACACAGACATTGCATCTTGCGGCTGCAAAAGCAAAAGCAGGGGTTGCATACAGCCTGCCAGTTGCGGTGGCAGAGTGGGCATGCATAAGTGAGGCACAATGATGCCTGGTGCCCCATGACACAAAGAAAAGTGACAGAAGGGTGATCTGTGTGAATCAGCCAATTGTTTAGCCATGCTTGTTACATGCCATGAATGTGGAGGCAGATGTTTGAAAGTAGGCAAAAGTCAAGCGTCTTGCAACTAGCATGACAGGTGTACAAAACAGGCTGGACTGGTTACATGTGAATGCAGTGCACAGAGGCCATGCGTGCCCCAAGGCTGCGCACGCCCAAAGACCACTGAATGCAAGCAGCAATTGTGTGATTGCCAACCCACCGTGAGGCTACCTAAAACCCTTTGCTGTGAGAATTCCTCGTCAGCCTCCTTGAGCAGCTTGAGAAGGTATGGGACAGCCCCAGCATCACCGATCTTCTTCAGTCCAGCAGAGCCACAGTCCAGGGCACACTGACCAATCAAAGCAGCATAGCAGGAGCGGTTTTCGGAGGTGTCATCACCAGACAGTTGAGTCAGCATGTGGCCCAAGAGGTCTTCAGGAGATGTAAGGATTGCAGATGCCACTGCATTGGATGGACCAGTGGAGATGTGTGCCAAGGCCAGCGCTGCACGCCCTCGGCTGTCCTGTGAAGGGTGCTGCAGCAATCCAGAAATGCTGGGCATCATGCTCCTGCAACAGCCATGATCAACATGTCACAGACCACCCAAGTAATGCACACCTTTGCTGCTACCAACCATGCAAGGCAGGTGTTGTGCTCACGGTGGTGCCAAATTCTGGGTAAGCACAGACATCATTGCAAACAAGTGAAAGCATGCATGCCTGACACAGCAGTCCCTGCTCCTGTGATCAGTAACACATCATGAGGCATACATGATGCACGTATGAATTTACAGCTCTTGCATGGAGCATGATGTTGCTGATGACTGGATGATACTTGCAAGACAAGATGCAGCTGTGCCTGTGTGCAGACAAGGCTTTGCTGCCATTGGCGCAGTCTGCAAAACATGGAAGGGGCATTGATGGGGCATGCGCCAAACCTGACAAGTGCATCCTTTTCCACTTGCTGCTGCACACCCATGATGGACGGGAAACCAATGCCGAGTATAAGCCCCTGCAGAAGCTGCAGGAGTTGCTCTGCACATCTGCCCTGCGTGCTGTGAAGCACGCTGTGAGCTTTTTGTTGCAGCTCCTTCTGCTCCTGAGCCATCATCAGCAAGCTGCTCATGTCCATATTATGCTGTCGTAGAGTTAGATCTTGGTTGAGGCTGCGCCACAAAAAGGAGGAAAACGCCCATTCCTCAACTGTGGTAGCAGCACTCCTACGTAGCCAGCGTGCTGCTTGAGAGACAGGGTTGCTGGGCGCCTTGCCTGGCTCCAATGCTGCTGGCTTCCATTTGCTGGCACTAATGGCAGTGGCCATAGTCAAGTACACACGCTTAAATTCCAACTGCACTTTCACCGTGATGCTTGTCTGGTCGAGTATGCTATGCACCAGAGCATGACTGGCTGTCATGAAGGGCAGTGTCGCAGCCATCTCTTGAGCCCAGGCCGGGGACCTTGTTGGATGTCTGGCTCCAATTGAGTCAAACAGGAACACACCGTCACCTGAGGGTAACTGCTCCTGCTCCCAGCCAAGCTTCCAGGAGCTGCATATTGTCAGCATTTCGCACCATACTACTGAGGAAGCACCTGAAGCTTCCAACTTGCGCATGCCCTCAGAAGATCCAGCTGCTGTGAGAAGCAGAAGCAACACTGCAGCTGTTTTGACCTGCAGGCCACGCGTGTTTGTCAATGCAGACACACACGGTGCTTGATGTATATGACCGATGCAAAACAGACACAACTGTAAAGCGTACATGCGCTCATGCTGGCGCCATTGGGCAGAGATCTCTTCACACAACTAAAGGCACAGTTTGTCAGCCAACTTGATGAGCAGAGTCTGCAGGGCTGCAAGCTTACAATGGCATATGCTGCCACTGCCCAGATCATATGACAAGCAGCAAGTCTGCACCAGGGGCAACAGACAGGAGCCTCGACTTGTGACTAACTAACAAGTGAGCAGGCAGCTGTGCTCTGCTGCTAGTAGCATGTCTTACAAGGCATTGATACGCAGCAACATGCAACATGCATTGCAACATCCAGCATTTATGACAGCATGGAAAGTACCCTGATGCTGGCGGTGGCAACAGTCAATTGAAGCACAGCGTCAACAGTGAATGGCTGTGTCAGGTTTGCAAGCGACTCCCAGTCCTGTGGCATAGCATGCAAACCAGACTCCAGATGTTTGGGGAGGTCTGCCATGAGGGCTTGCAGCAGATCTGCTGCAAGCCCTTGTGTGGATGTCTCATCACTGTGTCCCAGTATTCGCACCAGGTAGAAGAACACACTGTCACCGCTGTGTTGCTTGCCATCCTGCAAAAATAGGTGTTCACGTTGCAGGCAGACTTTGCATTGGCATTATGTAAATCATGCTTGCCCTGCCCATTGTTCATCTTACAAGACTGTGTCACTGTCATGCTACACACCAGCAGAAGCATCACATACCTGTGCAAGTGCAGCAAGTACTTCAGCCCGGTGCTGGGTTGTACAGAGAACTGTCAGTCTGTACACTGATAGGCTGCAGGCTGAGGACAACTGCATGCATTTCAGGCCCTCCAGCTCCTGCCGCAAAGAGGACACCAGCTCCTCCGCGCGCAAGCCCGTGTCCTCGGCGGACTCCTGGGGTACTTGTGCACGACACAAAACTCCAGAGTACTCACGCTTTTGGACATGACGCCGAAGGGGTGTGGACGCAGGCTTGATGCAATTGCGTACACGAAGTGCAGGATGATGCAGAGGGCAAGGCCGAACGGGGAGCGGTTTATGACAAAAGGTACGATCTGAGTGGTCGGTGCCCCGACAATCGACAGTGCTATCGCCAACCTTTGCACACATTCCCGCCAGCTTCACTTTGGTCCGACACCTGACCTACTGTTCTGGCTATATAGCGCTGTCTGCTGACTTTGCCATCACAGCCCAAGCCTGCACAAAGGGTAGCCTAGGAATCTGAATGAAGGCCCACGACAGCTTGAACTTGCAAACAACAGCTCTCTCAGTTTTGACTGCTCGTGCCGCTGGCTTGAGTCTTGCTCTTTCAGGCCGAGCAATCGTCCCTTTGAGCGGTTCATGTCAAGTACGTAAGCTTGTTGAGCCACTGCCAGCACTAGATGGAGTCCGAAGTGCTTCATCAACAAGCACAGTCCTATCTTCACCACAGCAAAGCTTGCGCAGAGCAACTTCATCACGTTTGGAACGACCTAGAAGTTAGTCGCGAGGACCAAACAAGAGAGCTCACAGACATCACAAACGATGCTCAGAAAGTATGGTCTGAAGCTGTGCAGTTTGCAGAAGACAAACGTGCAGGTCTGCAGGACAAAATCAGCGAAAGCTTGAACGACATAGACCGCATAAAGGAGCAGCTCGGGGAGCAAGACGGATTCGACAGTTCGGTCAGTCCCTGACTTGAGCAGCATTCAGGAGGAACCTTATATGACAGCAAACTTATCGGCTCTGCTGAATTTGTAGGATCAGATGTCAGACCATAGTCCTTCAGCCTCTCTGATGAGCCGCTATCAGAGTGTGCA
>JAABUU010003700.1_pt1 | contig 19090 bp, 12 predicted proteins | sample 5559301 | NCBI WGS metagenome assembly JAABUU01 (sample SAMN10711884, study PRJNA513360) | rock metagenome | isolation source: Antarctica rocks | place: Antarctica: Victoria Land, Richard Nunatak white | reverse complement strand
CCATCGTAGCATCGCGCGCCGCGTCAGATCTTCGGGCGCTATCTCAGTATAGCGCCCAGCCGTGGGTGCCCGTCAGACATCCGGACATGCCGGGTGCACCACGAAATAGATACTGTTGGTAAATGCGCTTTTAGCCCGCTTTGTCTGCCGAACCTACGCCTAATTCCGTGTCGGCTATCCCCTGAAATAGGCCCTGCGAAATGATTTACCAACAGTATCGAAATAGTGGAGCGAGCGGAAACACGGGCACAGGCGGTACCCTCCGAAGAGGGCACAGGCGCGGAAGACGCCCAGAGCGTGCCCAAGGAGGGTACCGATGGACAGACAGGACCTGTCCGCTGCCATGATACAGGAACTGGGAGCGGTGTTCACGGCGGCGCTGGACGAGGCGCTGCCCGCGTTGCGGGGGAGTGACCTGGCGGAGATGGAGCAGCGGGTGCGGACGCTGGGGCGGGCGGTGTTGGGGCAGGTGATCACACGTGTGATTCGGCTGCACGCCACGCGGGGCACGGAGGAGCGGGGCGCGTGTCCGGGGTGCGGGGGCACGCTTGCGTGCGTGGACGGGGCACGGGTGCGGCGCCTGCAGGGCCTGGTAGGCGACTATACCCTCCACCGTGTCTACTATCGGTGCGCGCGGTGCGGGCAGGGCCACGTCCCGCTCGACGCCCAGTTGGGGTTGGGCACCGGCGTCCTCTCGCCGGGGTTGGCGCGGGTGGTCTGTCGGGAGGGGATCGACGGGGCATGCGAGAACGCGGTGGACAGCGTGGCTGAATCGCGCGGCGTGACGCTGACGGCGGAGGTGGCGCGGCGGACGACCGCAGGGATGGGACTGGTGGCCGAGGCGCCGGTGCAGGCGGCGATGGCGCGGGTGGCGCGCGGGCAGCGGGCCTGGGCGGCGCACGCGGTGGAGGCGCCGCCGTTGAGCGGGGTGCGCGCGGTCGAAGTGGACGGCCTGTTCGTCCAGCGCGACGACGACTGGCACGCGATGAAGGTGGTCACGGTGGCGCCGCTGGGGCCGGAACGGGAGGTGGACGCCGACACGGGGCGGGAGCGGCTAGCCTGGGGCGAGGCCAGCTATGGCGCCGGCTTCGAGGAGGCCCCGGCGTTCTGGGGGCGCGCGCACGGCGAGGCCTGTCGGCGGGGGTTGGGCACGCGCGCCGTGCGCACGGTCGTCCTGATTGCCGACGCTGCCGCGTGGATCTGGCACGCCGGGCGGGCCTTCTTGGGGCTGCCGGGCGTCGAACTCGTGGAGATCCTCGACCTCTACCACGTCTATGAGTACCTCTGGATGGTCGGGAATACGGTCTTCGGGGCTGGAACAGCCGCCGCAGCGGGTTGGGTCGAGCCGCTCAAGACGCGCCTCTATGCGCAGGCTCCGGCCCCCGTCCACGCCGCGCTGGTCGCGCTCGCGGACATATTAGGGGCCACGGAGGAGGTCACCGACGCGGACGCGGAGAGCGGGCCGGCCGCCACGGTGCGGCGCGCCATCGCCTATGTCACTGAGCACGCGGCACGTCTGGACTATCCGTCCTTCGTCGCGCGCGCGTTCCCCATCGGATCGGGCGCGGTCGAAAGCAGCGGGAAGAGCGTGGTGCAGGCGCGCACCACGGGGGCCGGCATGCGCTGGAGCGCGGCCGGCGCTCACCAGGTGGTCAGCATGCGCGCGCTGCACCGCTCGGGGCGCTGGGACGCCTTCTGGCAGAGCCAGCCGCAGCGCGCGCGCTTACGCCTGGTCCCCCGCCAGCAGCACCAGCCCGCTGTCGTGGCCGCCGTCGCGCCACCCCCGCCGGACGCCGCTCCCACCCCCGCTCCACCGGCTGCTCCGCCCGTCCTCACGCCGCCGCACCCCCTGCGCCCGGCCGCCGATCATCCCTGGCGGCGGCAGCCCATCGGGCGCGCCCGCTCGGCCTGATCCCGTGCGTCCACTATTTCGATACTGTTGGTAAATGCGCTTTTAGCCCGCTTTGTCTGCCGAACCTACGCCTAATTCCGTGTCGGCTATCCCCTGAAATAGGCCCTGCGAAATGATTTACCAACAGTATCTATTTCGTGGTGCACCCGTTTGGAGGTCCACCCATTGACAAACGTGCGGCGAGATGCTACGCTGGTACAACATTGAACCAGCGCGGTGCAACGTTGTGCCAACGGGACAACGGGAGTTGACGTCGTACCACGCATGGACGATGTACGTCGTCGCGGTTATCGCGGCGATGCCCATAAGGTACCTACAGGTACGCGACCGCGCGAAAGGGGGCAGTCGCCTCAAGTTTGTCCACAGGTGCGATGATGCATGATCCTGTCACACTCGTGCAGCTAATTGAGAAAGGACTCATCCCTATGGAGACGCAACACGATACGATCGACACGACCAACACGAACTCTTCCCTATCTACTCCTTCTCGCCCCATCTCCCGCGGCGCGCTCCTGAAGGGTGCCGCCGCCGCCACCGGCGCGCTCCTCGCCGCCCCCGCGGCCGCGGCCCTCGCCGCCGAGCCGGCCCGCATCGCGGCCCCCTACATCAGGCGCGCGCCCGAGGGCACGATCACGATCTGGGATCGCGCGGGCGACCTCTTCCAGGTCTTTCAGGCCACTATCCCCGCATTCAACAAGAAGTACCCCGGCATCACGGTCAACCATGTGGCCGTCGACGTGGACGCCAAGCTGCCCACCACGCTGGCGACGGGCGTCAACGTGCCGGACGGCTCCTTCTACGAGGACGCCAACCTGCCGGTCCAGGCCGGGCACTTCTACGACCTCACCGACCTGATGAAGCCCTATGTCAGCAAGATCGTGCCCTTCAAGGTGCAGGTCAACACGCAGAATGGGCGCATCCTGGGCATCCCGTGGGACCTCGACCCTGGCTTGCTGTATTACCGCGAAGATCTGCTGCACAAGGCCGGCGTCGACCCCACGTCGATCACGACCTACGACGAGCTCTTCACGGTTGCGCAGACATTGCAGAAGAAACTTGGGGCGTCGGTCAAGCCGCTCCACATCGAACAAGATCCGGGATTGGCCCAGTTGTGGGTCGAGATGTTCGCCAACCAGCAGGGCGTCAGCATGGTCGACGCGCACGGCAAGCTCACGCTGGACTCGGCGCCCTACCTCAAGATCATGCAATGGCTCAAGCGAGTCAACGACGCGGGCCTCGGCACGCGCGCGGTCTACTACTCGCCCGGCGACCTCAAGGCGATCGAGGCCGGACAGGTCGCCCTCTATCCCTGGGCCATCTGGTTCTCGTATGGGCCGCAGTTCCTCTTCAAGAAGACCAAGGGCCTGTGGCGATCGATGCCGTTGCCGGCCTGGACCACGGGCGGGGCGCGCGGTGCCGTGATGGGCGGCAGCTCCTTCATCATCCCCAACAAGGCCAAGAACCCGCACCTGGCCTGGCTGTGGTACGAGCACCTCGTGTTCAGCCGCGAGGGCTACCGCGCCGTCTACGGCCCCAACAAGATCTATCCCGGCGGCCTGAGCACGTCGCTGCCGTCCTATACGCCCGCGCTCTCGGAGCAGCTGTTCCAGAACCCGGCGGGACTCGGCGGCCAGGACCTGTGGAAGGTCGCGACGGGCACCGTCAAGCAGATCCCCGGCACCTACTACTACCCGACCTGGTACAACCAGGCGATCCCGTACTTTGGCGCCAACATCCAGCGCCTCCTGGACGGCAAGCTGACGCCCCAGCAGGTGCTCACGCAGTCCGCCCGCGACATCCAGACGAAGCTCATCAACCGCGCCTAGTCGGCGTTCGGTTTGCGCGTGGAGAGGACGTGCGGCGTGTCGGACCGCACGCCCTCTCCCGCGTGGATAAGGAGGATGGTCCATGCACAGCGTCGGATCGGCCGTGCGCCTCTCTTCCCCGTCGACCACGCGCGCCGGGCGCCTGCGCAAGTGGCTCGGCGGGAGCTATTTCCCCTATGTCTTCGTCGCCCCTTTCTTCATCCTGTTCGCCGGCTTCGGCATCTACCCGCTCCTGTACGCACTGCGGCTCAGCTTTACCTACTGGCACGGTAGCGGCACGCCGCGCTTCATCGGCCTCTCGAACTACACCTTCCTGCTGACCGACGGCCTGTTCTGGCAGTCGCTGGCCAACTCTGCCATATTGTGGCTGCTGATCGTGCCCGTGCAGACGATCTTCGCCGTCCTGGCCGCGGTCGCCCTCTCGGGGCAGGCCCTGCGTTTCCGCTGGTTCTTTCGCACGGCGTTCCTGACGCCGTTCGTCGTGCCCCTGGTCGCCGTGGCCCAAATTTGGCTCATCTTTTTCGATCAGAGCAGCGGGCCGGTGGACACCGTCCTCCAAGCGGTCCATCTCCCTGCGGTAGGCTGGCTGACCGACGCGACATGGGCCAAGCCCACGATCGCCCTGCTCGTGCTCTGGAAGAGTAGTGGCTTCGCCATCCTTATCATGCTGGCCGCGCTGCAGGCCATCTCACAGGAGATCTACGAGGCCGCGGCGATCGACGGGGCCACCGCGCGGGTCCAGTTCTGGCGCATCACCCTGCCGCTGCTGCGCCGGACCATCTCGTTCTACGTGATCGTCTCCACGCTGGGCGTCATCCAGATGTTCGCCGAGCCGTACGTGCTCACGCAGGGCGGTCCGTACAACTCGACCACGACGGCGGGCTACCGCCTGTTGAGCTACATCAATAACGCCGACTTCGGGACGGGCGCCGCGAACTCGTTCCTGCTCATGATCGTGGTCATCGCCATCGCCATGTTCATGCTGCGCGTGCTACGGACGGAGGAGGTGTAACCGATGGCCGTCACGACCTCACAGGCGGCGACAACCATGCCCGTCTCTCGCCGCCGCTTCCACCCAGGCCCTGCCCTGCGCTACGTCTTCCTGCTCCTGGTCGCCCTGCTCTTCCTCTACCCGCTCTATTGGATGTTCACCTCGTCGCTCAAACCCAGCCAGGACATTGCCACGATCCCGCTCAGCTTCGATCCGCGCACGCTCTCGCTGGACAACTACACGGCGTTGCTCTCGGCCGTCCCGCTCTGGGTCGGCTTCAAGAACACGGCGGTCGTCCTCCTCTTCAAGGGCGGCCTGACCATGTTCTTCTGCCCGCTGGCCGGCTTCGCGTTCGCCAAGTACCGCTTCCGCGGGCGCAACCTGCTCTTCACCCTGATGCTCTCAACCATGATGCTGCCGCCGATCGTGTTCCTGATCCCGCTGCTGCTGGAGATGGGGACGTTGGGGTGGGTCAACACGTTCCAGGCGCTGGTCCTGCCGGGGGCGGTCGGGGCCTTCGCCATCTTCTGGATGCGCCAGCAAATCTCCGATGTACCCGACGAGTTGCTCGACGCCGGCCGTATCGACGGCTGTTCGCCGTTCGGGCTGTACTGGCGGATTGTCCTGCCCGTGATCCGCCCCGCGCTGGCCGCCCTGGCCATCCTGACCTTCCTGGACATCTACAACGATTTTGTCTGGCCGGTCGTGGCCATCAACACGGCGGACATGCAAACGCTCCAGGTGATGCTCTCCGCGCTGTACACGACGATCAACAATGCCCAGGTGGGGACGTCGGGGGCAAGCGCGTGGGGCGAGGTCCTCGCCGCCAGCGCCCTGGCCACCCTGCCGGTCCTGATCCTGTTCGTGGCCCTGCAGCGCCACTTCATCCGTGGCGTCATGGCCGGAAGCGTCAAGGGCTGATACCGGGCACACGGCACGGTCAGCGAAAGGAGCACCCAATATGTCTCGCACGATCGCGGGTTTCATTCGTTTGACGACGGGGCGAGTTGGTCACGGGCTTCTTGCCGCGTGCCTGTGTCTCAGTCTGGGCGTGTTCCTCCCGGCCGTCGCTGCCCGTCACACGGTCGCCTCGCGGCACACAGCGACGAACCGGGGCAGCGTTGTCTATAGCCCCGCCGACCCGGCGCAGTTCTCGGGGTATCCACGCGTCATCCGGCTGGCGCACGGCGGACGCGCCAACGGCGCGCTGGTGGCCTCGTTCGGCATCTACGCGGACGGCCACGACAGCGTGCTCGTCTACCGCAGCGCCAATGACGGGGCGTCGTGGACGCCACTCTCCACCGTCGCGGAGACGGCCTACGGCGGCCGGACGTGCTGCGCCACCATCTATGAGACCCCGCGCGCGCTGGGTGCCACGCCGGCGGGGACGCTCCTGCTGGGCACATCGGAAGGGGCCGCGGGCATGATAGGGCACGAGCTCAAGGTCTTCCGTAGCGGCGACGGAGGGCACACCTGGAGGTACCTCAGTTCCTGCGCGCGCGGCGCCGGTGGCCTGTGGGAGCCGTATTTCGGGCTCGACCGCGCCGACCATCTCGTCTGCTACTTCTCCGACGAGCGCCGGCCCGCGTACAGCCAGTTCCTGGGGCACGTCGTCTCGACAGATGGAGGGCGGACCTGGGGCCCGGAGCGCAGCGACGTCGCGGTCGCCGACGGCACGTCGCGACCGGGCATGGCGATCGTGGCGCGGCTCCCCACCGGGCGCTACATCATGAGCTTCGAGGTGTGCAGTCCTACCAATTGCGAGGCCCACGTCAAGACGTCGGCCGACGGCGACGACTGGGGCAAGGCGTCGGACCTGGGTCCCCGCGTGCAAACAGCCGATGGACGCTACGCCAACCACACCCCCTATCTGGTCTGGACGTCGGCCGGTGGTCCGCATGGCGCGTTGCTGCTCGTGGCTAAAGAGGTGCTCAAGAGCGATGGGACGCCGGCGCCAGAGAGCGGGCGCGTGCTCTTCGTCAACAAGCGGGACGGGACGGGCCCGTGGTCCCTCATGGCCGCCCCGGTGCGCATGCCGGTGGAGGGAAAACCGGACTGTGCCAACTATAGCTCCGCGCTCCTGCCCTCGGCCACCGGCTCTAGCCTCGCCATGGTGGCGGCCGCGAGCCTGGACGCCGGCGGCTGCGAGATCCGCTACGGCAGCATGTCCCTGACGCCGCCGCGCGGCGGCGGCGCCGCGCCACCGTCATCGATGGGCGCGGTCCACAATCCCATCACGCCGGCCGCCGATCCCTTCGTGACTCACTACAGGGGCGTCTACTACCTGACCGGCACCTTCAGGGGCGGCTCGCTCGATGTCTGGCACGCCCCCACGCTGGGCAAGATACGTGACTCGGCGCCGACGCCGGTGTGGACACCCCGCCCCGGCCAGCCCGCCCAACAGGTGTGGTCGCCGTCCCTGTTCCTGCTGCCCTATCGCGGCGCGCCCCACTGGTTCATCTACTTCACCGCGTCGCCCGACAGCACGAACCAGGGCCACCGTATCTACGTGCTGGAGAGCACGGGCGCCGATCCGCTCGGCCCCTACACCTTCAAGGGCCAACTTGGCGGCACCGCTAGCGCGACGGCAATCGACCCCTCCATCCTGCGCATCAAGGGCAAGCTCTACATCATGTACGTTGAAGAGGTCGGCGCCAACGTCACCTACATCGCGGCGTTGCGCGACCCTGTGACACAGGTCGGCGCCGAGCGGCAGCTTATCTACCCCGACCAGCCGTGGGAGATGGGCGACGGATCCGGCCAGTCGGCCTATCCCGTGGCGGAAGGGCCCGAGGCGCTCTACCACCAGGGCAAGACCTTCGTGATCTACTCGGGCAGCGACACGGGGGACTACACGTACTGCCTGGGACGGCTGACCTACGACGGCCGCGGCGACCCACTGGACAGCCGGTCGTGGCGCAAGGCCGGGCCCGTCTTCACCTATAGCCGCGCCAACGGGGTCTTCGGACCGGGGCGGGCCTCGTTCACGACCGCGCCCAACGGTACGCAAAGTTGGATGGTGTACCACGCCAAGGACACAGACGCGTTCACCTACAATGGCCGGACAACGCGCGCGCAGCCCTTCGCGTGGGACCGAGACGGCATGCCCAACTTTGGCACGCCCGTGAAAGTGACGCCGTAAGTCTATGTCGTCACAACCAGCAGCGTGATGCCCGCCCGGGCAAGGACTTTGTGGAGGCGCTCGCCGTGTTGAGCACGTCGGACCACAAGGCGATACGGCGGGGAGCGCGCGCCGTACAAGAGACGATTTGCAGAAAGGCCGCAGAGACATGAGCCCGCCTCCCGACTACCCGCGCCCCGATTTCGATCGCTCGCACCGCTGGCTGAGCCTGGACGGCGCCTGGGGCTTCCACGCCGACCCCGACGATCGGGGGCGCGAGGACGGCTGGGAGCGCGGACACGACCCCTGGCCGGAGCGCATATCCGTCCCGTTCGCCTGGGAGTCGTCCCTCTCCGGCGTCGGGCACGCGTGGCTCCCAATAGGCTGGTACCGGCGGTCTATCGTGCGGCCCGTGGAGTGGGCCGGCGAGCGCACGATCCTGCACATCGGCGCGGCGCACTATCAGTGCACGGCGTGGCTGAACGGGCGGCCCATCGGCGCGCACACCGGCGGCTATCTCCCGTTCTCCTTCGACATCACCGAGGCGCTGGAAGAGGGGCGGGGCGAGTTGGTCCTGCGCGTCGAGGCCCCCATCGACAAACGCTTTATCCCGCACGGCAAGCAGCGCAGCCGCCCGGCGGACGACTACGACTCGTGCGCGTTCACGGCGAGCAGCGGCGTGTGGCAGCCGGTGTGGCTGGAGGGCCGGCCAGCCACCTACGTCGCGGGCGTTGAGCTCCGCCCGTCCGCGGAACTCGACGCCATCCATGCGCGCGTGACCCTGGCCGGTCCCGGTGTCGGGGGCGCGACGCTCTCGCTCCAGATCGCCGGGCACGACGCGCGGGTCATCCGCGTGGGCGATACCCCCGTCGTGACGACCACGCTCCCGGTCCGCGATCCCCAACTCTGGACGCCGTGGGCGCCGCACCTCTACGACGTCGCGGTGCGCCTCCGGAGCGCCGACGGCGAGGACCGCGTCGGCGCCTATACCGGCCTGCGCCGGATCGAAACACGGGGCAATCGTCTGCTCCTCAACGGCGAGCGCCTCTATGTGCGCGGGGTGCTCGACCAGGGCTATTGGCCCGCGGGTGGCTACACGGCCCCCGACGACACGGCCCTGCGCCGCGATGTCGAACTGACCCTCGCCGCCGGCTACAACCTCGCCCGCAAGCACATCAAGCTGGAGGACCCGCGCTGGCTCTACTGGGCGGACCGCCTGGGGCTGCTCGTGTGGGCCGAGCCCCCCTGCGTCGGCCGCTACTCTCCGGAGGCCATCGCCCGTTTCGAGGCCCAATTGGGGCCGATGGTCGCGCGCGACGGGAACCACCCGTGCATCATCCTCTGGGGCATCTACAACGAGGAATGGGGCCTCGACTTCCGCCTCGCGCGGGACCGGGAGAAGCAGGAGGCGGTGGAGCGCGCCTACGCGGGGCTCAAGGCGTTGGATCGTAGTCGTCCGATCATCGACAACTCGGGCTGGTGGCACGTCGAGACGGACGTGCTCGACTGGCACTACTACGACAACGACGTCCGACGATGGGGCGAGGTCACGACGGCCCTGGTAGCCGACGCGACGACGCGGTGGCAGAGCTTCCAGTTCGATCGCGCGCCGTTCGCTGAGATGCAGCTGAGCGTGGCGGACAAGGAGCACGCGGGACTGCCGCTCCTCAACGGGGAGTACGGCGGGGGCCGGACCACGGCCGAACGGGGCTGGCATCTGCGCTGGCAGACGCAGGAGTTGCGCCGCCACGACGCGGTCGAAGGGTACATCTACTGCGAGATTTGTGATGTGGAGCACGAGCGCTGCGGGGTGTACACCGCCAACCGCGCGCCGAAAGACTTGGGCTGCGACCCCGCCGTGATCAACGCGGAGACGGTCATCATCTTCGATCTCGTGCCCGACGGGCCGGGGCGGGACGTGATCGCGCCCGACGGGGCGATCGATGTCGCGGTGCGGCTCTCGCATCAAGGCCCCCGACCGATACAGGGGACCCTGACGTGGGCCTGGGAGGGCGCCGGGCGGCTCACGGGGAAGGAACCTGTGACCGTGCGCCCGTACGAGCTGACGGCGCCGCTCCCGATCCGCTGCTCCGTGCCCGGCGACCGGCCCCACGCCCGGCTCGATGTCCTGCTAAACGACGCCGCAGGTCACCTCGTCGCGTCCGGGTTCCTCGACGTCTCCACGTCGGGCGCGGACGCGGGCGCCGGACGGACGGACGAGGGCTACGCGCTCTCGGAGCGAGACCTCCCGCAGGCCACCAATACGCCCGCGACTGCGGCCCCTACCCAAGAGTGAGGTATATGTGACTATCCGCAATCCTATCCTACCCATCGCCGACCCCTTCGTGGCGCGCCATGACGGCCGCTACTACGTCACGGGGACAAGCACGGGCGCCTCCCTACAGATGTGGGTGGCCCCGACGCTCGCCGGCCTGGGCGACGCGCGCCCCGTCACCGTGTGGCGTCCGCAGGGGGACGAGCCGTCCCACCAGATCTGGTCGCCGTCGCTGTACCTGCTCCCGGATCGGGGCGTCGACCGCTGGTTCCTCTATGTCACGGCGTCGTCCGACGACACGAACCGCGCCCACCGCATCTACGCGCTGCGGAGCGACGGCGCCGACCCGCTCGGCCCCTACACCTTCGTGGGGCGGCCGGCCGGCATGTCCGACACGACGGCGATCGACCCCTCGCTCCTGCGGCTGCGCGACCGCCTCTACCTGCTCTACGTCGAGGAGCCCGGCGACGGGCCGGAGCCCGACGCCAACGTGATCTACATCGCCCCGCTGGACGATCCGCTCACCCTGGGCGCGGCTGGCCGCCTGCTCGTCTATCCAGACCAACCCTGGGAGCGTGGGAGCGGTGGCCACTCGCCCTACCCCGTGGCGGAAGGCGCGGTCGCGCTGCACCACGACGGGCGCACCTTCATCGTCTACTCGGGTGGCCACACGGGGAACCACACTTACGGCCTGGGCCTGCTGGCATACGACGGCGCGGGTGACCCGCTGCGGCGCGAGTCGTGGACCAAGACGGGACCGGTCTTCCTCTACAGCGCGGCGAACGGGGTCTATGGCCCCGGTCGCGCCTCATTCACGACCACACCCGACGGGGAGGATTGGATGGTCTACCACGCCAAGGACACGCCCGCGTTCACCTACCACGGCCGGACGACGCGCGCGCAGCGCTTCGTATGGAACGTGGACGGGACGCCGCGCTTCGGCGTCCCGGTCAAGGCCGATGCGCTCATCGACGCGGTGGCCGGCTGCCCACGGGTATGATCGGGCGCGCCGCGCCCGATAAGGGCCTGAACGGAGGGAATGTGATTAGCCGCAAACCCATCTTCATAATAGGCTTGATATACCATATGTTGTATGCTGATCGCCCAAAATCGGGCTTTCGACCACTGCATCTAGCACTCATTTTATTGTGGAGATGAACTACAGGATACTCATCGTCGGCAACAGGAGACTGGCTCGTGCCGGCGATGGGTGACCCGCTCTCTCGGCAGCATAGTCAGCGCATCCGCCGCGCGGCTACCTCAGGTCGCCGTCACAGCGCTATAGATGGAGGTCCATTCTCGACGCAGGGATTCGCACACCTCACCTCCCTGGCGGCCAGTGTGACGCGTGTGTGAGCGGAAAACGTTCAGGCTGACAGGCTGATCTCGTGGCCCTCTCGGTCACCCCGGCCCAAGACGAGCCATAATATGGTGCCTATCAACGAAGAGGAGCGATACCAATGGCGCTAGGTCAAAACCTGATCTCATATGTCCCGTCGTGCGCGCCCCTGAGGGTCGTGGCGCGGCTGGCTCTCGCCTGCGCGTTGAGCGTCGGCGTCTCCGGCCTTGTCGGGCAGACCATCCCCATCGCACACGCCTATTCAGGGACCATCGTGTACAGTCCACCGAGCAGCAGTCAATTCGCCGGCTATCCGCGTGTCCTTCGCCTCGCGCACAATGGCTCCGCCAACGGGCGTCTGCTCGCCACCTTCGACACCTTCGCGAATGGCGCCGATACTCTCCCGGTGTACCAAAGCGCCGATGGCGGGCGATCATGGTCCTATCTCTCCACGATCGCGGACACGGCCTACAGCGGGAGAACCTGTTGCGAAACGATTTTTGAGTTACCCCAGGACCTCGGCGCTCAGGCCGCGGGGACGCTGCTCCTGGCCGATTCAGAGGGTGCCGGGGGCGCCGCCGGGCACGAGATCAAGGTGTGGCGCAGCACGGACCAGGGACAACACTGGTCGTACTTCAGTTCGTGCGCGCGGACGACGGGTACGCCCGGCCTGTGGGAGCCGAATTTTCAGATAGACCAGGGCGGCCATCTCGTCTGCTATTTCTCCGACGAAACGCACGCCGGCTATAGCCAACTCCTGGGGCACGTCGTGTCCACCGACGGCGGGGCGACGTGGGGACCCGAAGTCTACGATGTCGCCGTCGCCGACGGGCAGACGCGCCCGGGCATGGCCACCGTCGTCACATTGCCCACCGGGCAGTACATCATGAGCTTCGAGGTGTGCGGCCTCACCAACTGCCAGGACCACTACAAGATCTCGCCGGATGGGGACACATGGGGGGCGGCGTCCGACCTGGGGTCCGTGCTGCAAACGAGCGACGGCCGCTACCTGGGGCATACCGCCTACATCGCCTGGAGTCCCGCCGGTAGCCCACAGGGCGAGCTGATCGCCACGGGATGGGATTTCTACAACAGCGCGGGCCAGCAGCTGCCGGAGAGCGGAAGCGTCATGCTCGTCAACACGAATCTGGGCGCCGGGTCCTGGTCCGTCGTGCCCGCGCCGTTCAGTCTGACGACGAACGGCGGCTGCGCCGGCTACAGCTCTGCGGTCTTGCCGTCCGAGACGGGGGATAGCGTGCTCTACATAGCCGCGACCGCCCTATCGGGGGGTGGGTGCGATATCCGCGCCGCCTCCGCCAACGCCGGCGTTCTGCCCTACCAGGACCCCTTCGCGGGAGGGACCGACGCCGGGTGGTACACGTACGGCGGCACATGGTCCGTGTCCAATGGGGTCTACAGCGATAGTAGCAAAGGTCCGGGCGACAAGGCGGTGGTCGGGTCGACGGGCTGGACCGATTACACGGTGCAAGGCGACGTGGAGCTCACATCGGCGGGCCAGGCCGGCCTGATCGTCCGCGTGAGCAATCCTAGCGTCGGCGCCGACGCCCTGAATGGCTACGTCGTCGGACTCGAAAGCGCCAGCGGCACGCTCTTCCTGGGGCGGGAGGATGGCTCGTACCACGGTCTGAAGGTGACCACGATGCCCGGAGGGGTCGCCATCACCACCTGGTACCACCTGACGGTTCAGGCCATCGGCTGCACGTTCACGGTGTCCGCCCAGCCCGTCGGCGTCACCGGCGCGCCCACGTCATTCACGTATACCGATACCAACTGCACGTTCACGTCGGGGCAAGTGGGCGTGCGTGACCACTTCACGACGGCGGCATGGCGCAACATCGCGGTGACTGCTGGGACCGCCACGGGAGCGGCGACGCCGACCGAGACCCCGACGGTGACGGGCACGGCGACGGCAGCCACGACCACGGTGGTCCCGCCGACGAGCACAAACACGCCCGTCCCGTCGGCCACGGCGACCAACACAGTAACCCCGCCATCGGCGACCAACACAGTAACCCCGCCATCGGCGACCAACACAGTAACCCCGCCATCGGCGACCAACACAGTAACCCCGCCATCGGCGACCAACACAGTAACCCCGCCATCGGCGACCAACACGCCAGCCCTGCCGACGAGCACGCCGGTCTGCCAGCTCTTCGCGCTGCCCGCCTTCGACACGGCCCCGCGCGGCGGCGGGCAAGCCTTCCTCGTGAATGCGGCGCCCGATGCTCCGGTCACACTCACCGTCAAGGCCGGCTACCCGGCCAGGGCGACGCTCTACACCGATAGCAGCTTGGGGTCCCCCGACGGCTTCGGGGCCGACCTCGCGGGTACGCGCGTCTCCGGCGGCTACCGCTATGCCTTCCGGGTCGAGGCATCCGGCTTGGCGCTGCTGACGTTCGCGATCCCGCGTGGCGCGCGGCAGGGGACGGTCGTGACGCAGGTCGTGGCGCGGGAGACCTGCGGCCTGTTCAAGACGGTCATGACGTTCGAGGTGCGCGGCACGATACGCGGCACGGGCGCGACGCGACAGGGGCGTGCGATGACGCTGGCGATCGCGCTGCCGCGCGGGGACGCGCCGCCGGCGAGCGCGGGCAAGCTGGTGCGGCGCGGCGCGCTTCGCTTGACGACGCACGGTCGCGGGGTCAAGGCCGTGCGTGTCCTGCTGCTCACGTACCATCCCCACGCGCGGCCGGCGCCTCCGATGAAGGCAGGGGTAGCGCCGACGCGGCCCCGCGTGTTGTTCGGGGTCGCCATCGACACCACGGGCACGGGCCGTGCCGAGCGATGATGAGCGAGAGGCAAAACGGTGTCATAAAGGGCTCGTTGAGAAATACTTTCCCGTTCTGGCTATCCTGGCCTGATGCTGCGGGCACAGGCGGTGTACACGAGACCAGCGTGTTGTGTATGTCGCGCAAGGAGGCGTTCATGCTCGGCGTCGCCGGGTCGGGGGTGGAGGAGCTTGCGGTCTTGGAGCGAGGCCTTCCGCGTGTGACGCACGCGACCGCAGGGAGTAGGACCGCGCACCCGGAGAGGAGTGTAGACAGCATGTTAAAGGATGGGCGGGGATCATCCGCGTGGAGGCCGCCGCGGCGTCCCGACAGGTATCGGTGTGTGAGAGGAGAGAGCGCTGATGAGAGTGGTGATCACGGGCGGCTGCGGGGTCGCCGGCCAGCTGGTGTGCCGGGATCTGGTCGCGGCAGGATACGAGGTGCGTATGGCGGATATCGCGCCGCCCGCGCCGGAGGATCGCGACCTGGGGGACTTTGTCCGATGTGACACGCGGACACCGGGCGACGCGCGTCGCGCCGTGGAGGGCATGGACGCCGTGATCCATCTGGCGGCCTGGCACTCGGGGCACCAGCCGCCGGTGAGCGATGCCACCGTCTTCGCCGTCAATGTCGACGGGACGTTCAACGTGCTGGAGGCCTGCCGGGAGTGGGGCGTCGGGGCCTTGGTGTTCGCCTCGTCCATGGCCTATGGCTGGGGCAGCGTGTACTCCGTCACCAAGGTGGTCGGCGAGGAGTTATGTCACGCCTTCCACCAGATGACCGGCGCGTCCGTGGCCGTGCTACGGTACCACGCGTTCGTCCCGCGTCCCTACCTGGACTTCGGCGCGGGCCTGCTCCGCAACGGGGTCGACCGCCGGGATGTCGCGACGGCGACGGTCGCCGCGTTGCGCGCGGTGGCCGCGCGCCGTGTTGATCTCTTTACGACGATCGTGCATACCGCCCATGGGATGCCCGCCCCCGTGGTGGCGGACTTCCGCGGGCTGGGACCCGACTGGTGCGAGGAGCGGGTGCCGGGCGCGCGCGACCTGTTGCGGACGTACGCCATCCTCCTGCCCGAGCGGGTGGAGCAGCACGACTTGTCGGAGGCCGCGCGTGTCCTCGGCTGGACCCCGTCCGTCGGGTTCGTGGACTTCCTGCGCGATCTGAAGGCGCGCGACGAGCGGGGTGAGGACGTGGCGGCCCTGTGGGTGCCCTCCGAGTTGCCCCCGCTCGCCGATGCGGGGGACTCATTGTAGGCTTACCCTGGCGAAAGGAGCGTTCTATGCCGATCCGCGTCTACGACTACCAGCATGACATCACGAACCTCGCGGTGCATCCGGAGATCCGCACCCGGTTCCCGCGGATGGAGCGCGGGCCGCCCGGCGGGCTGCACAGTCACGACCTGGGTGGCGAGATCTTCCTGGTGCTGGAGGGGCATTGCGAGTTCCTCGTGGAGGATGAGCGAGTCACCCGCGCCCCGGCACATCGAGGCAGACGACACCACGATCGCCGTCTGTGAGTACGCCTCAGGCACGTTGGGAGTGATCGAGCAGACCACCTCGGTCTACCCTGATCAGGGTGGCCGCATCGAGTTGCACGGGGAGCGGGGCACGATCGTGCTGCGTGAGCCGGTACCCGGCGCGCACCAACCAGAGCGACGCCACCGCCGCGCGGCGATCCGGTGCGACGCCGCCACGATAAGGAGCAACAGAGTAATGGGAGCGACTGCGGACATGGCACGGCTGGTGGTGGATTGCCGACAATGGGCCGGGCCTCTCCGCCGCATCTGGACCAGCTTTGGCTACGACGAGCTGAACTGGACGGCCACCCCGCGCGGCCGGCGGAATCTCGCCACCATGCACACCGTCATGGAGGTGCCGTACACCGTCCGCGCCCATAACCTGTACACGAGTGGGACAGGACGGGGATTGCCCCACTGGAGCAGTGGCAACGTCTATCACGAAGATGCCACGGGCCACCCCGTCTACGACTGGTCGGTGATCGACCCTATCTTCGACGCCTGGGTCCACCATGGGTGCCGGCCCATCGTCGAGCTGGGCTTCTGCCCGAAGGCGCTGGTCCCTGGGTCGGCCGCGCTCGCGCTCACGCCCATGCCGTCAGTGTACAGCGCGTATGAAGCCGGGCTGTGGGCGTGGCCGCCGCGCGACCTCCGGCGCTGGCACGATCTGGTCGCCGCCACGGTGCGGCGCTACCGCGATCGCTATGGCCGCGACGTGGTCCGGTCCTGGTACTGGGAGGTGTGGAATGAGCCCGACATCGGCTACTGGCAGGGCACCGTGGAGGAGTACTGCCGGCTCTACGACATCACGGTCGCCGCGGTGACGGGTGTCCTACCCGAGGCCCAGGTGGGCGGGCCGGCCACGACCGGCCTGGGTGTCGCCTTCCTGGAGCGGTTCCTCGACCACTGTGCCACCGGCCACAATGCGTCGACGGACGGCCAGGGCACGCGGCTCGACTTTGTCTCCTTCCATACGAAGGGCGCGGCGTTCCATCCCTGGCGCACGTACGGACCGCTCGGGCCGGAGGGGGCCGCCACCACCGAACGGGCATCGCCGAGCACCCGCAAGATGCTCACGGAGATCCGTGGTAACCTGACTGCCATAGCGCGCCATGCCCGGTTCCGTGACCTGCCGGTGCTCGTCGACGAGTGCGATGCCTCAGTGCCGGCGCACTGGGGCATCTACGACAACGCCAACTTCGGCTATCGCAACACGGCGTACTACCCCGTCTTCCAGATCCAGCTGATGAAGAAGCTGCTGGACCTCGACGGGCTAGACGTGGCCCGTGTTCACGCAGCCACGACGTGGTCCTGGTATTTCGAGGGCGACCGCTACTTCGAGGGGACACGCAGTCTGTTCACCGCCGTCGACATCGCCACGCCGCTGCTCAACGCCTACCGCATGCTGGCGCGCCTACCCGACCAACGACTGCATGTGGAGGTGGATCGCGGCGGCGCGCGCGCGGAGCCGGACGGGGCCGACGAGCGGCCCGAGATCGACGCGCTGGCGGCGACGGACGGGCGGGGCCGCGTCGCGATCCTGGTCTGGCACCACTGCGACGATCAATATCGACAGGGGGAGGCCTCGGTCACCGTCGCGCTGCGCCACCTGCCCCAGGCGGGCCGGCCGCTGCGGCTGCGCCACTACCGCATTGACCACACCCGCAGTAACAGCCACAGTGCCTGGGTCGCGGCGGGCCGGCCGCAGGACCCGGGGCCCGCACAACGGGCGACCATCCGCGCGCGCGCGGACCTGGAGATGTGCGCGCCGGAGCGGGTCGTCGATCCCACCCTGGAGGACATCACGGTATCGTTCGAATTGCCCCTGCCGGGTGTGTCGCTGCTGGAATGCGAGGCGCGGTAGGGGGCATGGCAGGGGGGCGCATCAGGGCTGCGTTTGGATGCGGTGCAGGAACGCGACGGGTGGGCGCAGGCCGTCACCAGCGTCCGTCGCCCCCGCCCCGTCGGAGAGCGGGCATGGCACTGGAGGGAGGAGAGACACGGGTGAATCATCCATGCATCGTCCTTGTCGAGTGGGGGCACCTCACCGGCCAGTGGCCGCGTGCGACCGGGAGCAACGCCCGCCTGGGCGCGTCTGGGGATGTGGTGTGCGCCACTGGTGTGCGTCCGCGCCGACGATGACTCGGTCGTGTGCCGGCTACTTACCTCATCCGAGCCTTATGAGGTAAGTAGCCGCACAACGGTTTTGAAGACGAGTCGGACTGGGTGACCAACCGGCTCAGTTCAACTCAGATGGTAAAGCGGGGTGACGCAGCCGCGCCAGACTCCAACTGGCAACCGCTGCTGGCAGGTGACCACGGGTAGCGCAAGCGAACGCACGGCGGAACCATCGTTACGGTGAACAAGCCTACGTGGAGTATCGGCTTGGTCCAAAACGGACACGGGGAGGAGTCCGGCGGGCCATACCCCGACCGGCATTCACGTCCAGCCCCCGGTGGAAAGTACGGTCCTACCGCCACGTAAAACGACCGCCAGGAACGAGGTAACTACCCGTGTGCTCTCCGCCAGGGTCGAGGGCGGACATGGTGACGAGTGGTTGTTAGACCAGGATCGTCGCCAATGAGTGCGGAGGCAGTTCGACGCGCCACGCGTCGGGGCCGTCGGCAACCACGGTGAGTGGGGCCGGCGCGACCCGGTCGGGTTCGGCCGCGCTGTTGACCGCGCATGGCCTGTCGGCCGTCAGAACCTGTCCCTCCGCCCCGCCGCGCGCTCCGGGGCAAAAGATACGCACGCTCGCGGGCTGGTTCAGGTGCCGGTTGATCAGCGTTATGGTCACGCCACCAGTACGCCGTGAGGCCGTCGCACTGACGGCGTTGGATCCGCCGGGAATAGTGTTCACTCCATCAGTCTTGACGGGCAGCGCTGTCGCGCCGATATGCGGGGCGTGCAGGCGCAGCGCGTGGTAGGTCGGCGTGAGCCACATGCCCGTCCCTTCGGTCATGACCGGAGCGTGCAACACGTTGACGATCTGCGCCAGGTTGGCCAGCGTCAGTACGTTGCACTGGCGGTGGAAGCCCTCCAGGACGATCGCCGCAGCCAGCGCGTCGCGTAGCGTGCCGGCCTGCTCGTACCCGCCGGCCGCCGGATCGCGCCACCTCGCCGCGTCCCTGTCGAACCCCCACGATCGAACCTCGGGGTGCCACACGCCCCACTCGTCCAGAGCGATCCCGATACGCCGGCGCCCGGCCGCGTGCGCGCCTTCGCTCTGCTCGCTCTCGCCGCTCTCGCTTTCGGGGCGTGACCTCGGGGTGGCCTCCCTGATGAATGCGGCCGTCCGCCTGATGAAGTCCTCGGTTT
>JAABUU010003699.1_pt1 | contig 19091 bp, 16 predicted proteins | sample 5559301 | NCBI WGS metagenome assembly JAABUU01 (sample SAMN10711884, study PRJNA513360) | rock metagenome | isolation source: Antarctica rocks | place: Antarctica: Victoria Land, Richard Nunatak white | reverse complement strand
AACGGGATCGTCCGGCAACGTGGGTGCAACGCCCGGCCCTACAGTGCCGTGGGTCGGCTCGGTCGGGGATGTCAGCACCGGCACCGGCAACAAGCTGACAGTGATTCCGGTCGTGGGCTGGACGGCGCTGGGCGGGCTAAAGGTGCAGTTCAGCCTGTTCCATGCCAGCCAGAGTTCGCGTACCACCGGGTACTTCAACCCCAAGTGGTCCATCAGCTATCAAGACTCATCGGTAGCCGAATGGAACAACGGCAGCGGCAACGTGACTCCTAATTGGGACGACCAAAGCGCCTACACATTCTCGCGGAACGTGGACGGCAGCTACAGCCGCCCCGCAGGCATTCACGACACGCTCATCAAGAACGGCAGCAGCGGCTACGATGTGGTCACTAAAGATCAGATTCGCTACCACTTCGGCTTTTCCTATCCCTACAACGGTTATGTATATTGGCTGCTCAGCTCTATTAGCGACGAGAACGGCAATGCGATCACGATCAACCGAAACGCAAGCGGGCAGGTTCAAACGATTGTTGATCCTACCGGCAGAACCATCACGCTGGGGCGCGACAGCAATGGACACCTTCAAACGGTTACAGACCCGTTGAACCGTCAGTGGAAGATCACGTATGACACGAGCGGGCGCTTTGCTAATGTCTACCTGCCGCCCCTGCCCAACAGTGCGCCCAACTACGGCTTTGGATACGATGCCAACAACAACATCAACTTCTTCGGCCTGCTGGATGGCAAGTCGTCCAGCGCGACTTACAACAGTGACAACACAACTAGTTCAGAAACAGACCCCTGTGGGAACAAGACAATCTTTAGCTACGGCGTGAATCGTGACAACACTGTAAATGCTAACGCCGTTACAATTACTGCTCCTAACGGCGTCAAGAGCCAGCATACCTATTCCAATGGTCGCCTTGCTTCCATCACGGACGGGCTTAACAACACCGAATACTACAATTATGACAGCGACAACAATGTGACGTGGAAGCAAGACCCGCGTGGGTATCAATGGCAGTATTCATTTGACACGATGGGCAACTGCCTGACCGCTCAAGACCCATACACCCACACGACGACGATGACCTACACGCCGCACAACCGCCTGCAAACTGCGAAGCTGCCGCGGGGCCGGAACGTCCTATTGACCTACGACGGGGCGGATAATCTTACCCAGGTGGATCAGAAAGACATCAACGGCAACATACTCGCAACGACCTACTTCACCATCGGCAACTACGGCTTGGTGTCGGACAAGTACGACGCCAACAACCACCACTATCACTACGATTATGACGCCAACGGCAACCTCAAGGACGCACTGCGGCCTTCGGGTCTAGGCACTTACTGGGGCTATGATGGGCTGGGCGTTCTGGGTGCCCGCCAAGACAGCCTCGGCCATACGGACTACACCCTGGATGCCTGGGAGCGAACCACGGCCATTTCTTACGTCAACAACAGCCAGTACAACAGCACGTTCAGCTACGACGAGCGCGGCGACCTGACCCACTTCAGCAACTACGCGGGCAATTATGACCGCTACTACGACGATGACGGGCGCATGAAGAGCGAGTACCGCAACAACGTCATTCAGGTAAGCCATATCTATGACAGCCCCAATGAGCAGGGGCTGCTGTCCCAAACGACGGACATTACAAACCGCACCATTAACTATGGATACACGGGCCGCAACCAACTGGCCTGGGTCAACGACGGGTCGGGCGGGGCGAACTACGGGTACGATGCCAACGGCAACATGAACGGCATCTCCAACGGCAACGGCACGACGGTCACTAAGGGCTACGATAACGACGACAATCTCACCAGCCTGAACACCTACACCAGCAGCGGCAGCGGCATCTACAAAATCATCTATGGCTACAACGAGGATTCGCAACGAGTCAGCGAGTCCGAGAACGATGGGTCGTATACCTGGAACTACAACTCTTTGGGTCAGCTGCAAACCGAGACACGCACGGGCGCGGCGGCGTACACAAACACGTATGTCTATGACAATGTGGGCAACCGCACCTCGGACAACATCAACGGTCGGCCTGACACGCTCACTCTCGATGCTGACGATCAGCTAAAGACCTTCAGCAACAACGGCACGGCGTTCAACTACACCTACGACGGCAACGGCAACCAGAAGACGCGGGTGTATGGCGTTCCCTACACGCTGAACTACGACCTGGACAACAACCTGATGAACGTGTCTTCGGCAAACGGCACGGTCTACTATGCTTACGATGCGCTTGGACGGCGCACGAGCCGCCAGGTAGGAGGGGTAACAACGCAATACCAGTACGACGGCAGCCAACTGCTGACGGAAGTCACAGGGACAAGCGGGAGCCAGTACCTGTGGGGGCCGGGCGGACTGGTGCGCCGCGATGGGGAGTGGCCGCTGACGGACGGCATGGGCAGCACGCGCGTGGTGACCAACGACAGCCAGAGTAACACCAGCAACCAGATGCCGGATGCGTATGGCGAGACCGTGCGCAGCAGTGGTTCCACTTCTCTGCCTTACTTGTGGGGCGGGGGCAGCGGCTACCGCGAAGACCTGGACGCGGGGCTAATCCAGGTGGGAGCCAGGTACTACGACAAAGACAGCGGGCGGTTCATCACCAGGGACACGGATATGGGGCAGGAAGTTCTGACTGGCCCCGCCCTAGCACGGGTAGGATTGGCAGACTTGCTCGCTTTTCTGCCTAAGACGGGTCACAACGCCTATGCCTACTGCAACGGTGATCCTATCAACCTTACTGACCCAACTGGACATTTCTTTATTGTCGTTCTTGTTATTGTAGCGTTTGGAATCGTCATTTACATTCTTTACCAGATATACCAAGCAGCAAAAAAAGGAGGGGGTGCCCGTACACACCGATTTGAACGAGAAAGCGGCGATTAGTTCTAGCCGATGACTAACTGCCCACTTACGGGAGGCTCTGTATAAAGAGCCTCCTGTTTGTATCAAGAGGAACAATACATTGCCAATCTCTATCCGCCAACCTTATCCACATCTTAAGCCTTTGGTTTATGTTGTCCTGTTTTATCTGTTGAGCAGTGGAGTAGAGATTACATTGGAAAACTGCACATTCCGGCTTGTGAAACACTCTCGTCTGACGAACGATATCCGTTATGAGTTCATGTTTGGAATAAGCATACTGCTTTCCTTATTTGCGATGCGTCGCATAGGATGGAAACTGGATATGAAGAGCCTTGGCTTGAAACAGCCCAATCATCTGGGCGAGTTGATATTAGGATTTCTAGTGGGAGCGATATTCCTATTTGGGCCTGCTTTGACGTTCAGCGTCATATACTCTTCTCCGTTTATTGAGAAGCACACTCACTTCCCGATGCTGATGGTACTGGCGCTTTATTTGTTGACAAGTTTGACTGAGGAAGTCTTCTACTGGGGCATTATCTTTCAGGCAATAAATCTGTCATACGGGACGAGTTTGGCCTTGGTGGCTTCTTTATCTGCCTTCGGTCTAGATCACGCGCTTAGTGGTTATAGCCTTGCTGATACGTTACTTGTGGTTTTGGCTAGTGGCGTCCTCTCTTCGGGGGCTTACCTAGCCACAGGGCGGCTGTGGTTCCCCATTGGCTTGCATTGGGGATGGGACTTTACGTTGTCTTTGTTTCATGGGGGAGAGCATTTCACGAGCATGTATGTCGCCGGTATCTACCTTTTTGCGGCGAACCTGTTCGCAATTTACGCACAGACCTTTGTAGGTATCGGTCTGCTATGGTGGGCCTGGAAAGGAGGCCACTGGCGCAGGGCGCGCTTCGTGGTTATGGCTCAGACTTAACAGCAAAATCTTTCCCGTATGGGCTAGAGTGCGAAGGGCGAGACGCCGCAGATGGACGGGCTGGGCAGCATGCGTCAGGGCCTAGACAACGGCAGCGCGCGGCTCACGGGCAGCTTTGACTACTCGGCGTTCGGGGAGAAGATTGGAGGCAACGGCGGGTCGTCTCCGTATGGGTAGGGAGAGCAGAGCGGCTACCGTCAGGACGGGGGAGCGGACAAGGCAACTGCGGGCTGGTGCTGACGACCAGAATACCTGCATATTTTCTATAGCCGCCCCCTTGACACAACCTGCGCAACAGACTATAATTACCAAGACAACTTTACAAACCGCTGGGGGTGCAAGGCAGAAGGGCTGCCTGGCTGAGAGGACTGGAGGCAGTCCAACCCCAACAACCTGATCCGGGTCATGCCGGCGGAGGGAAGCGGACGACAGGCTTGTTCCAGTGCGCCGTCTTGGAAGCCGCCGTCCCATTGGCAACACCAGGGCGGCGGCTTTTGCCGTTTCGTGCCCGCCAAGCAGCAGAAGCGCAGATACGCAAGGAGCATTAAGCATATGGCAGCAACCAAAAATGGCGGCACCCCCCAAACCAGCGAAGTCGGCAGCGACTACCGCTTCCCAGCCTCGCGCAAAGTGTACACAGCAGGGCAGATGCACCCCAGCGTGCGCGTGCCCCACCGCGAGATTGCCCTGCACGACACGCACAACCATTTGACAGGCGAGATTGAAGCCAACACCCCCTTGCGCGTCTACGACACCAGCGGGCCGTACACCGACCCGCAGGCGACGATTGACGTGCGCCAGGGTTTAGCCCCCCTGCGCGGCGAGTGGATACGGGCGCGCGGGGCGTACACGGAAGCCGAGCCAAGCTACCGGCCTATTGCGGGGCGGTCGGATGCCACCCTCCCCATGCCGCCGGCGCGCAAGGTGCTGCGCGGGTCGGGCCAGGTGACGCAGATGCAGCTTGCCCGTGCGGGCATCATCACGCCCGAAATGGAATATGTCGCCCTGCGCGAGAACCAGGGCCGCGACCGCACGCAGTCGGTCGGGCAGCATCCCGGCCAAAGCTTCGGCGCGGCCATTCCCGAAGTGATTACCCCGGAGTTCGTGCGCTCAGAAGTGGCGCGCGGACGGGCCATTATCCCGGTCAACATCAACCACCCCGAGTGCGAGCCGATGGCAATCGGGCGCAACTTCTTAGTTAAGATCAACGCCAATATCGGCAACAGCGCAGTCACTTCGTCCATTGAAGAAGAAGTGGAAAAGATGACCTGGGCCACGCTGTGGGGCGCGGACACGGTCATGGACTTGTCTACGGGCAAGAACATCCACGAGACGCGCGAATGGATACTGCGCAACTCGCCGGTTCCTATCGGCACGGTGCCTATCTACCAGGCACTGGAAAAAGTAGACGGTAAATCCGAAGACCTGACGTGGGAGATTTACCGGGACACGTTAATCGAGCAGGCCGAGCAGGGCGTAGACTACTTTACTGTCCATGCGGGCGTTCTGCTGCGCTACGTGCCCATGACAGCCAGCCGTGTCACGGGTATTGTCTCGCGGGGCGGCAGCATCATGGCAAAGTGGTGTTTGGCTCACCACCAAGAAAGCTTTCTGTATACGCACTTCCACGAGATATGCGAGATCATGGCGGCCTACGACGTGTCCTTCAGCCTCGGCGATGGCCTGCGCCCCGGCTCCATTGCCGACGCCAATGACGAAGCGCAGTTTGCTGAGCTGAAGACGCAAGGCGAGCTGACGCAGATCGCCTGGGAGCACGGCGTCCAAGTGATGAATGAAGGGCCGGGCCATGTGCCGATGCACATGATTAAAGAAAACATGGACAAGCAATTGGAGTGGTGCAAAGAAGCGCCGTTCTACACGCTTGGCCCGCTGACAACGGACATAGCCCCCGGCTACGACCATATCACCAGCGCCATCGGTGCGGCCATGATCGGGTGGTATGGGGTCGCGATGCTTTGCTATGTTACGCCCAAAGAGCATTTAGGGCTGCCCAACAAGAAAGACGTAAAGGACGGCGTGATCGCGTACAAGATCGCCGCCCACGCCGCAGATTTGGCAAAAGGCCATCCGGGCGCGCAGGCATGGGACGATGCCGTGTCCAAAGCCCGCTTTGAGTTCCGCTGGGAAGACCAGTTCAACCTCGCCGTGGACCCCCAGACCGCCCGCGAGTTCCATGACGAGACCCTGCCGCAGGAAGGCGCAAAAGTGGCTCATTTCTGCTCCATGTGCGGCCCGCACTTCTGCTCCATGCGCATCACGCAGGACGTGCGCCAATACGCCCATGACCTCAAAATGGCTGGGAAGAGCGGCGACGGCACACCCTCTGAGAACGCAAGCCCCGATAGCGTCTCCGCAGGGCTGGCGGAGAAAGCCCGCGAGTTCCGCGAGCAGGGCAGCGAGATATACAAGTAGGCATGTTCCACTTCAGCAGAATACAAGCGCCAGGGAAAACATGGCATGAACGACATGGAGCGCAAGAAACATCACATTTGGGAACTTGCCAAGTCGCTTATCAGCAAAGGTGCTTATATGTCAGGCAAGGAACTGGCTGACGACCTTAACACGAATGGCTACCTGACTTCGTATGGTGAATCATACAAAGGTGGCAGAGGAACCTATTCTTTGATAAGAGCAACCTATCACTGGCTTGACACGGAACAGCATATGCGCCAAGAAGCGGACAAAATCGCAGTGGCATTTGTCAAGCCTGACGGCACTTACGCTTATGAATAAGAAAACCAGCACACGAGGATCAGAATAATGGCCCTTGCCGAAGCAGAAGTCGCAGTCAAAGTCTTGACATATGAGCAGTACCTCGCCGAAGGGCAAGTTGCGGGCTTTTATGACATCATTGACGGCGTGCGCATGTGGAAAGTTTGGGACATGACAAGCCCGCTGTGGGAGCATCAATCAATTGCCAAGCGCATCTTGCGCGTGTTGCTGGCTTTTGAAGACAGCGGGCAGGGCGTGGCGCAGTTTGCCCCGCTGGACGTGCTGATCCTGCATTCTCCGCTCCGCACCCGGCAGCCGGAGTTGCTGTTTGTTTCCCATGCGCGGCTGACGGAGGGCGGGGGGCCACCCACCTCCAGCCCTCTTTCTGTTGCGCCGGAATTGGTGGTGGAGATATTGTCGAGCAGCGACACGCGCCGTGTTCTCAACGGCAAGATTATGGACTTCTGCGCAGCGGGCGTCAACGAATGCTGGATTGTCAGCCCCAATGCCGAAAGCGTAGAAGTCTTGCGCTTGACACCGGATGGCCCGGAGCGCATGGCAATTCACGGCACGGGCGACACTGTGAACAGCGTTGCGTTTCCCGAATTAACCATGTCCGTATCAGACATTTTCAGCGTGTGAGGGAAAATCATGGCACTCTTGGAACGAGACATTACGCAGGACGCTTCGGCTAATGACTTGCTGTCTATCGGCGGCAAGACATTCTGCTCGCGCCTGATGCTGGGCACGGGCAAGTATCGCAATGCCCAGGAAATGAACGCTGCCCTGGAAGCCTCAGGATGCGAGATCGTCACCGTCGCCCTGCGGCGCATTGACTTAGATGCCCCCATGCGCTCTATCTTGGATGAAATCGACTGGCAGAAGTACCATATCCTGCCGAACACAGCCGGGGCGAAGACGGCGGACGAGGCTATCCGTACTGCACGCTTGGCGCGTGCTATGGGCCTGTCTGATTGGATCAAGGTGGAGGTTATCCCTGATCCCAAGTATCTGCTGCCGGACCCTGTGGGCACGTATGAAGCCTGCAAAGTGCTGGTTAGCGAAGGCTTCATCGTGCTGCCGTATATCAATGCCGACCCCGCCCTTGCCCTCAGATTGCAGGAACTTGGGACACATACCGTCATGCCGCTCGCCTCGCCCATCGGCAGCGGGCAGGGCATGAAGACGCAGGAGCAGATACGCATTATCATAGAGCAGGCCACGGTGCCTGTTGTCGTGGATGCGGGCATCGGTGTGCCCAGCGAAGCCGCGCAGGCGATGGAGATGGGCGCGGCGGCATGCCTCGTGAACACGGCGATTGCACGGGCTGCCGACCCCGCCCTGATGGCACAGGCCATGAAGACGGGCCTGGAAGCGGGCCGCCTAGCCTACCGCGCCGGACGCATGCCCATCCTGCCGTTTGCGTCCGCGTCCAGCCCCTTAGAAGGCGTTGTGCGGTAAGCCGATGCTTCCCCAGCCCTGCCTGATGCTGGTAACGGAGCCGCATCCCAATCTGCGCGAAGTTGTCGTGCAGGCCATAGCAGGCGGCGTCAATGTCGTGCAGTTGCGCGATAAAGCTGCTGATTGCTTCCAATTAGTGCAGGCCGCATGGCATTTAGAGGAAGTGGTTCAGCCTCCGGCACTGCTGGTGATCAATGGCGCGAATACGTACACAATGCGCAAGACAGGCTGTGGAACCCAGTTGTCCATAGCCGCTCTGCGAGCCATGTCTTTTGAGCACAAGTATTTGCCGTGCGGCGTTTCTGTTCACACTGTGGCGGAAGCTCGGGAAGCCGAGCAGCTTGGCGCGGATTACTTAATCGCAGGCACTATTTTTGCCTCGCAAAGCCACCCCGATATTGCCCCGCAGGGGTTGGGCTTTCTGCGCGATGTGTGCGCTTCGGTCACGATCCCGACGCTTGCGATTGGCGGCATTACGCCCGTGCGCGTGGCAGGGTGCGTCAAGGCGGGCGCGGCAGGCGTGGCGGTGCTGTCGCCCCTGATGCGGGCAGATGCCCCGGAACTTATTGCGCGCGAGTATTGGCGCGCTTTGCAGGAGGCATGGAAGGCAAAACAATGCGCTTGACAATCAATGGCGACGCGCGCGAGATTGATGACACTCTTACACTCGCTGCCTACCTTACTCTCCATAATCTCAGGCCGCAGATGGTTGTGGTGGAACGCAACGGCGAGATTGTGCCGCGCGCGGACTACGCCAGTACGCGCCTGGCAGAAAATGATACGCTGGAGCTGGTGCAGATGATGGCGGGAGGGTAGCATTATTTCACGCCGCGCGTTTGCTTCCCCTGCAAAGCAGGGCTTTACCCTGATAGAGTTGCTCGTGGTCATCGCCATTATCGCGCTGCTGGCGGCGGTGCTGTTTCCTGTCTTTGCGCAGGCGCGCGAAAAGGCGCGGCAGACCGTCTGCGTGTCTAATCTTAAACAGCTTGGCCTGGGCTTTGCCCAGTATGCACAAGACTATGATGGCGGCTACCCCAATGCGTGCAGTGCCGACCCCGTTCTTGCAACCCAATGCACCCCTACCGGCGATCCGTACCTGTGGACCGGACAGCATTTTCGCTGGCTCGTGCTTCCTTACCTCGGCATTACCCAGCAGCGCAACCCGCTTGACCCGTGGAAGTCTCGCGCCGGGTCAACTCCGTCTATTCTTGTCTGCCCCTCCGACCCCTCTACCAGTTACGACAACACTTCCTATGGATACTCGGCTTGCTTTTACCATGCCGACACTGTGCCCAACCATCTCCAAATTGTTAATCTGCGGGTGGCAAAGAATACGCCCGGTGCGGGCAGCGTGTGCGCCACGCGCTTTGAAAGCGAAGTCGCCTTTCCCAGTCACAAGGTTTTGGTGGGCGAATGGCTGAATGCCCATTCTAACAACGGCGTGGCGTTTGGCTATTGGGGCAGCAGCTACGTGGCCGCAGGCGTTCCCAGCACGGATTGCTTTAACGGCGCACGCAATAATTTGTTTGCCGATGGGCACTGCAAGCTGGTTCAGGCCGGACGAATAACGCCGTCTCTGCTGGACCCAGCCCCGGACATCAACCGCACCCCCAGCGGGCTTAGCGGGCAGGATGTTCGCTGAAAGACGCCGCCAATGCACTGGAAAGACGCACATGGCGTATTGTGACGTTCTTGTGGTCGGCGGCGGGGCCGCCGGACTGGCCCTGGCGTGGCGGCTGGCGCAGCGCGGACAGCAGGTCGCTGTGCTGGATTATGGCGCGGCAGGAGGCGCATCCCCGGCGGCGGCGGGCATGCTGGCCCCCCTTGCGGAAGCGCGTTCAGACACTCCCTTTGTGCGTTTGGGGCTGGACAGCCTCGCGCTTTATCCTCTTTTTCTGGAAGAACTGCGCGCGGCGAGCGGGCTAGGCATTGGCCTGGCAGGGCCGGGCATGCTGCGCGTGGCCCAAACAGAGCCGGAGGCGGACACTCTCCGCGACGCTCTGGCGTGGCAGCAAACTTTGGGCTTGCCGCTGGAATGGCTGGACAGGGCCGACCTGCTTCGGCGGGAGCCTGCCCTGGCTGCCGGCCTTGCGGGAGCGGTGTACTCCCCGTGCGAACAGCATGTCACGCCGCGCTTGCTCGTGGAGGCGCTGCGTCTTGCCTGCGCTCGTGCCGGCGTTGTCACCCACGCGGACACTCGCTTGGAAACTCTTGCCGCGCACGGCTCGCGCGTCACGCAGGCTGTCACTCCCACCTTCTCGCTCGGCTGCGGTCAGCTTGTGCTGGCCGCCGGGGCGTGGATGGGTTCGCTTGGCGATATTTTGGGCCTGTCTCTGCCCATTGTTCCGCTGCGCGGGCAGGCTTTGACGCTGACCGCTCCCCTACCCCTTCCTTTTTCGCATACCATTTATGGCACCGGCGGCTATCTGGTGCCCCGTGCCGATGGGCGCATCGTTGTGGGCGCGACGGAAGAGCATACCGGCTTTGATGCCTCCACAACGACAACTGGTTTGGACGGCCTGCGCGCGATGGCTTCCCGCCTTGTCCCTCTGACTGCAAACCTCACCCTCCATGAACATTGGGCCGGACTGCGCCCGGTGACGCCCGATGGCCTGCCGCTGCTGGGACGCGCGCCCGGCTGGGACAACGTCTTTCTGGCCGGAGGGCAAGGGCGAAACGGCATCCTTCTTGCCCCGCTCACCGCTCAATGGATGACCGGCTTGGTATTAGACGATACTGCTGTGTCCATCGCCGAAGTTGACCCCGCCCGCTTTGGATGCTGACGCTATGACACAACGCCCTTTGGTGCTGACAATCGCTGGTTCCGACCCAAGCGGCGGCGCGGGCATTCAGGCCGACCTGCGCACGTTTGCCGCGCTGGGCGTGGTTGGCGTGTCGGTGGTCACCGCGCTGACGGTGCAGAACTCATGGGGCGTGCAGTCGGTGCATCCCGTGGAGGCATCGGTGGTGGCAGCGCAATTGGAGGCTATTCTCGCGGATGCTAGGCCCCAAGCCGTCAAGATTGGCATGCTCGGCGGGGCGGAGCAGGTGCGCGCCGTCGCCGCTGTTTTGGGCCGCTTTAGGCTAGGCAACATTGTGCTGGACCCGGTTCTCGCCTCCACAAATGGCGTGCCGCTGCTGGACGAGGCAGGCCGTGCCCTGCTGGTTTCCCATCTCGCTCCCTTGTGCGCCCTGGTCACGCCGAACCAGGACGAGGCGCGCGCGCTGCCCGGTTTGAGCCGCTTCCCCCTTCTTACAAAAGGCGGGCACCTGCCGGGCGACCCCATTGACGTGCTGCGCACGCCGGACGGCGAGACTGCTTTCCCCGGTTCGCGCGTGGACACGCCGCACACGCACGGGACGGGCTGCCTTTTATCGTCCGCAGTTGCCGCCTTTCTCGCCCGTGGACACACCCTGCCCGGTGCCATCGGGGAAGCCAAGCGCCTGCTCAGCGTGGCACTGCACACGCCGACTATCGTCGGAAGCGGGCGAGGCTACCCGGATGCCCGCAGGGCGACGCGCTGGCCGATACTCCCAGACACCCTGACACACACACAGCGAGCGGCGATGATGCGCGGCCTGTACGTGCTCACCGATCCCGTTTTGCGTCCCGACCGCACGGCGGAAGATGTCACGCGGGCCGCGCTTGCCGGAGGCGCGCGCCTTGTGCAGCTGCGCGACAAAACCCTCTCCACGCCCGATTTAATCGCTCTCGCCAAACACTTGCTGACTTTGACCCGCCCTGCGAACGCCCTCTTGATTGTCAACGACCGCGTGGATGTCGCCCTCGCTGCCGACGCGGACGGTGTCCACTTAGGCCCCGATGACATGCATCCGCGCGATGCCCGCCGCCTGCTTAGCCCGCATCGCCTGGTAGGAATCAGCATCAGCACGCCCGAGGAAGGGCAAGGCATTGTCAAATACGCGTCCTATCTGGGAGTGGGGGCCATCTTCGGCACGTCTACCAAACACGATGCCGGGCCTGCCGTGGGCGTCCAGCGCCTGCGTGAAATCCGCGCCACGTTCCCGCACATGCCCCTTGTCGTCATTGGCGGCATCGGCCTGGATAACATCCAAACTGTCGCCGAAGCCGGGGCGGACTCTGCCGCTGTCGTTTCCGCCGTCATTCAGGCCCCGGACATGCGCGAGGCTGTTTCCAATCTGACTGCCCGCTTTGACAAAGGGCATGCCCTGGCGCAGAACTTGTAGGGCAACAACACTAAGAATGTGTATAAATAGAAGAACACGGGGTTGAAACCCCGTGCCGGCAATAGAAAACCCGCCTCTGCACTGGCAGGCCCGCATTTTAATGCGGGATGAGACTTTACTGCTCCCCCAGTATTGGGCGCTAGCCCGCGTTTACAGCGCTTTTCAGCCTTGCCGTAAACGCGGCTTTCGCCCTTACCAACGACGGAACAAACTGCTGCGTCGTTGGTGGGCGCAAGGAAAGGCAGGGGAAGGGGTGGACAACAGGCTGGCAAAGGGTACGGCTCGCGCCCAGCCAGAACGGCTTTCGCCCGCGCGAGGGCGGTTAGTTCAGGCGGACGGCGGCAGAGGCGGAGGAAGGGGCAGGGGAGGGCGGCGATTGATCAGGGCGATGCCGCTGAGAATCAGCACGGCCCCCATAATTGTGAAGCGTGTCACGGCATCGTGGGCAAAGTAGGCCCCCAAGGCGGTGCCGACAATCGGCTGCAAAAACAAAAAGACGGACATCTCGCCCGCCTCATGCTTGTCCAGAATAGAAAACCAGACGGTGTAGGCCAGGACAGTGCAGGGAACAATCAAATACAGCAGGCTCAGCGCGACCGAAGGGCGTGTCAAAAGCGACAGCGGATCAGAGGCAGGGGAGTGAAAAAGCTCCCACAGGGAAAACGGAGCGAGGGCAATCGCGCCGCTGATCATCTGGTAGGTAATCACCGAAGTGGCGGGATAGCACGAAACCAGCCCTTTGCCCAGAATGCTGGAACTGGCTTCAAAGGTCAGGCCCAGCGCGATCAGCAGGTTGCCAACCACCATGCCGGAAAAAGGGCGCGGGTGAAAGCCGCCATTGACGATGAGGTACACGCCCGCCAGCCCCGCCGCGATGCCGCCGATCTTGGCAGGCGGCATGGATTCGCGCAGGAAGAAAAACGCCAATATTGCCAGAAAGACCGGCTCGGTAGCGATAATGAGCGAGGCATCGGAAACACTCGTGCGCGCAATGCCTAAGTAAGACAGCAGATAAGTCACCGCCAGCCCGACCACGCCCATCATCCAAAAGCGGGGCCAGTCGCGGCGGGCGACAGCCAGGTTTACCTTCAGAAGTTTGGCGACGGCATACATGGACAGCGCGGCGAGGGAAAAGCGGGCAAAGGCCAGTGTCATCGGTGGCAGAGCGGGATGCTGCGGGCTGCCCAGGGCGATTTTGGCGGCGAGAGACGACCCGCCCCACAGGACATTGATGCCGATAAGCCACAAAATTACCGGAAGCGGCATACGACGCCGGCGTGGCAGGGACAAGGAAGCGGCAACGCCCGGCGCATTCTGAGTTTGCTTGGGGGGGTTCATACGATTATTTTAGCCTCCGGCATGGCGCTTGGTCAAGCCGTGCGCCGCGTTTCTGGTTAATGCAGGGTGACAATCAGCCTGGCTGAGAATAATTTCAGGGAGACTGTTAAAATTGGAACTTCTATGGTAGACGGTGCGTAGGTAAAGGTGCGCATGTCCTCCTTTTCATGATCCGCCCCCGCGGGTGGAGCCTGCATTCCCCGCGAAAGCGAGTAGGAATGCAGGCCTTTTTTTTGCACGCACCGCGTGTATCTTGGGGGCGTACCACTCGCCCCATCCGCTGCCTTGACAAACGCTGGGCCGATAAGATACAGTGTTCCCATGCAAAACGCACTCTTAGACAGGCCGTCCATCGCCGCCGCATCCCCCACTGCCGAGCAGCAAACGCAGGACGTGATTGAGAAATATCAGCAGTTTGTCAACCCCACGCAGGTTGCGCTGCTGAAGATTGGCGGCTTTGACCATATTGAGCATCAGGCCGAGGGCGTCTGGATTACGGATTTGGAGGGCAATCGGTATATTGACTGCCTGGGCGGGTACGGCGTGTTCTCGCTGGGGCATAGGCACCCCAAAGTGGTGCAGGCGGTCAAAGACCAACTGGACAGAATGCCGCTGTCGTCCAAGACGTTTCTGAATAAACCATTGGCAGACCTTGCCGCCGCGCTGGCGGCAGTCGCGCCCGGCGATTTGCAGTATACGTTTATGTGCAACTCCGGGGCCGAGGCGGTGGAAGGGGCGCTCAAGATCGCGCGCATGGCGACGGGAAAGCACCAGATTATCTCCGCGCAGGGCGGCTACCACGGAAAGACCATGGGCGCGCTGTCGGCGACGGGGCGCGAGCTGTACAAAGCGCCGTTTGCGCCTCTAGTCCCCGGCTTTGTCCAAGTGGCCTGGAATGATATAGACGCGCTCACAGAAGCCGTCACAGACGACACCGCCGCTATTATCCTGGAGCCGGTGCAGGGGGAAGGCGGCATTCAGGTGCCGTCAGAGGGTTACCTTCCTGCCGTGCGCCGCCTGTGCGACGCGCATGGAATATTGATGATTGCCGATGAGGTGCAGACCGGCTTGGGGCGCACCGGCAAGATGTTTGCCCTGGAGCATTGGGGAATTGCGCCGGACATTATGACGCTCGCCAAGTGCCTGGGCGGCGGCGTGCTGCCGGTGGGCGCGTTTATGGCGACGCCGGCCATCTGGGACAAAGTGTTTCGCGCCAACCCGTTTATCCATACCAGCACATTCGGCGGGGGTGAACTAGCGTGCGCGGCAGGGCTGGCCGCGCTGCAAGTGACACAGGAAGAAGACCTGCCCGCCCGCGCCCTAGATGTGGGCGGCTACTTCCTGGACGGCCTGAAGCGGGTGCAGGCGCAGTTCCCGCAGGTGATTGCGGATGCGCGCGGCCTGGGCCTCATGCTGGGGGTGGAGTTTACAGACAGCGACATCGGCAAGCTGGTGATCGGGACAATGGTTCACCGTGGCGTGGTGGCGGCTTATACGCTCAACAATGCCAATGTGATACGGTTTGAGCCGCCGCTTATCATAACGCGCGCGCAGGTAGATCAGGTGCTGGAAGTCTTTGCCCTAGGGGTGCAGGATGCGATTGATTTGCTGGGGGATTTGATTTAGCCGGGGATGGGGGTTGCACTCCAAAGGCTCCCGCGCTCTCAGATGAGGGCGCGGGAGCCTTTTTGTCTGCCTGCGCCATCGGCGCTAAGCAGGCACGGCGGGCGCAAACCAGGGGGCGGCGAACAAGGCCGTAATCTGGGCGGTGGTCAGTGCGCCCGGCCCGGCCACCGAAAGGGCCTGGGCACGGGTAGTATCCACGATGCACAGGAGGGCAGGCGTGCTCCCTGCATTCGGAGAGGCAATGCCGCGCAGGGTGACCAGGCTGGCCTGCGTGCCGCCGCTCTGGAGGCCCGCCTGCGCTACCACGAGGGCGGCGCGGAGCAGAGTGTCGCGCAGCATGACATTGGCAGCGGGGGGCGGCAGAGAATAGGTCAGGGTGAGGCGGCCTGTGCGCGGGTCAATCTGGGCATCGGAGACGGTGATGCTCAGGGCGGACAGCGCGCTGTCAGCTTGCAGCTTTGCCAATAGGTCGGCCTCGCCGGGGTCGCGCACGGGAGCGGAAGCGGGCTTAGGCGGGGAAGTGGTGGGGGCTGTGGAGGAGCTAGCGTCGGGCGGAGCGGTGAGCGTGGGCAGCATAACCGGCGGCGCACTGACTTCGTGGACGGGCACGCGCGAGGCGGCCTGTATCTGCACCAGGGCGATAACGACGACCAGCACGACCAGCAGGCCGGCTCCGAGAGCGGCCCATTTGACGAACACGTCGGGCTTGTCGCCGATGTTCTCCTGCCACCGGCGCAGCCCTGCGGGGGCGTGCGCCGGTTGGAGTGGCACGGGTTCGGGGGCAGGCGCGGGGGCCGGGGGGGGCAGATGCCTGGCTTTGGCTTCCAGCAGGCGCGCAAGTTTGAGGCGGTCGGCGGGGCTGTCCGGCTGAATGTCCAGGGCCATGCGGTACCACTGAATGGCATCATCCAGAAACCCCTGGTTGTCGTAGATGTCGCCGAGCAGGCTTTGGGCGGAGGCGTTGTTTGGGGCGAGCGTCATCACCTGCATGCACTTTTCCGTGGCGGCCTGCCATTGCCCGCGCATGCGGCAGAGATTGGCCTGAGCGAGCAGGGCGTATGCCTCGCGGGAAAGCCCGGACTGGTCGGAGGGGGTGGGCGTGGGGTCATTGCTCTGGGTCATGGACGGCCCCGCGCTGCCGTGGTGTTTGCGCCGTGCTCATGTTCTGCTGCCGTGGTGTTTGCGCCGTGCTCATGTTCTGCTGCCGTGGTGTTTGCGCCGTGCTCATGTTCTGCTGCCGTGGTGTTTGCGCCGTGCTGATGCCCTGTGTGGCCGAAGCCGTTCGCGCCGCGCGGGGTTTCTTCCAGCGGCTTGCCTTCGCAGTTGTCCCACTGCACGCGCGCGACGGGCGCGACCACTAGTTGCGCTACTCGGTCTCCCCGGCTGAGTGTGATGGGTTCGGTTCCCAGGTTGATAAGCAATGCGCAGATTTCTCCACGGTAGTCGCTGTCTATGGTGCCGGGCGCGTTGACCATACCTAGCCCGTGGCGCAGGGCCAGTCCGCTGCGTGGGCGCACCTGCGCCTCATAGTTTGGAGGCAGGGCGATGGCGATGCCGGTTGGAATTAAAGCGCGTTCGCCGGGCTGGAGCGTGAGCGACGCTTGCAAAGCGGCGTGCAAGTCCATGCCCGCCGAACCGGGCGTGGCGTAGGCGGGCAGCGGCAGGTCTTCGTTGCCCTGGGTGCGGCGAATGGCAATGCGCAGTGTGCCTGGCATGTTTAGTCTAGCTCTTCCGGCTGATGAATGGGCAGGCTGAGCGTGAACACAGACCCTTTGCCGATCTCGCTGTCCACGCTTGCCATGCCATGATGCGCTTCGGTGAGGGCTTTGACTAGGGCCAGGCCAATCCCGGTGCCGCCAATTTCCCGGTTATCTCTATTATCCACGCGGTAGAAGCGCTCAAAGAGCTTGGGCAGATGCTCGCGGGCGATGCCCATGCCTTCGTCGGACACGCGGACGGTGACTTCCCCCGGCTCCCCCAGCCTGCCGACAATGCGGATTTGCCCGCCGCGCGGCGAGTATTTGATGGCATTGTTGACTAAATTAGTCAGTATCTGGTCCATCTTGTCCGGGTCGGCCTCTACAAGCGGGAAGTCCGGGGCGAAGTCCAGCGACAGGGTGTGGTTTTTGGCGAGGGAACGCTGCGCGCCCAGCACTTTGTCGGCCAGGCGCACCAGGTTGACCGGCTCAAAGTTAAACTGCATCGCGCGCCCTTGTTCAATGCGGCTGATGTCCAGCAGGTCTTTAATAAGCCGGGTGAGGCGGTCGCACTCGGTGTCAATGATGCCGTAGAACTCGTGGCGCGTCGCCTCGTCGTAGAAGCCTTCGGTGTCTGCCAGCAGGGTAGAAATGAAGCCTTTGATGCTGGTCAGCGGCGTTCGCAGCTCGTGGGAGACGGTGGAAATGAACGCGGTTTTCATGCGCTCCACGCCGCGTATCTCGGTGATGTCGTTGAAGATAGCGACAATGCCTGCCAGCGTCTCGCCTTCGCCCCGGACCGGCGCGCACTGCACCTGGTAGATGCGCTGCTTTGTTTCATCATCGGGGGCGGCATCGCGGACGGGGACGGCAATCTCGTCGGCAAGCTCGGCGGCGGGCTGCGCCAGGGCGCGGGCGAGCAGATTGCGGACACGCTCGCTGGAAACGACGCTTTGGTAAGGCAGCCCAATCAGCGGGGCGTGCGGGGCTACCTCCAAGATGTCGCGGGCGCTGGGGTTGATTTGCACCAAGCGTCCGTGCGTGCCGACCATAAGCAGCCCGGCATACAGGCTGTCAATGGTGTGGATAAGCTCTTGTTTTTCCTGCACCACTTCGCGGTAAAGCTGGGCCTGCGCGATCACCGCCGCGCCCTGCACCGCCATGCTTTGCAGCAAAACAATGTCGTCATGGGCGAATTTTCCGCCGCTTTTTTTGTTGAAGACGTGGAGAACACCGACCGTTGTGCGGTCTAGGACACGGTTGTCCTCGTCACGCTTTTGCACGACAAGCGGGACAGACACGGCATTGCGGACGCCATTCTCCTGCAAGCGGTCGGCCTGGGCGCGGGGGTCATGGGCGGCATCGTACAGCACAACGGGCGTGTTGGTGCGAAACACTTCGGCAGAAAAACCGCCTTCCGACACGCGCTGGGTGAGGGCGTCCAGTTCGGCAGGGGAAAAGCCTGCTGCGGGTTCGGTGGCGTAGAGCGTGCCTTCCTGCGGGTCATGCAGCAGAAAGACGCACTTTTCCGCCTGCAAAATCTTGGCGATGCGGTCTACCAGCCGCTTGAGCGTTTCGTTGAACTCGGCCAGCGACGGCGATGTGGCGGCGGGGCCAAGCCCGGCCAGCAGCGGCGAGGCGTAGTGGGTGTGCGGGGCGAGAGTTTCGGAGGCATCGTGGGTCAAGGTGCGGGTTCTCCCGCTTGATTATAGCACGATTTTGGGGCGCTCGCGGTTTGGGTTTTTGCTGTCCGCGCTGTGCTCCGCAAGAGTAAAAGAGTGACCCGGTATTATAACGGTATTATGTGGGGCTTATGTAGATATGGTGGCGGGATGGTGCCACGGGGTTATGGCGGGTTGTTTGCGGGGTTACGGCGGGTTGTTGGTTTGCCCGTTTTGGTTCAGGGCATGAGGAATACGGCGGTACGGCACGGGTGAGGCGGCGGTACGGCGCGGGGCACACGGGGTTAAAACCCCATGTTTTTGTGAGTGACACGGGGTTAAAACCCCGTGCTGTTAATAGAAAACCCGCCTTCGTGGGTTAGGAAAAGAAGGTCTTCAACCCACGCAGGTGGGTTTTGCAATGGCAGCACGAGGTTTCAACCCCGCGTTTTTGTGCTATACCCGCGCTGTTGCCGCGCTGTTGCCGCGCTGTTGCCGCGCTGTTGCCGCGCTGTTTCCGCGCTGTTGCCGCGCTGTTGCCGCGCTGT
>JAABUU010003697.1_pt1 | contig 19091 bp, 25 predicted proteins | sample 5559301 | NCBI WGS metagenome assembly JAABUU01 (sample SAMN10711884, study PRJNA513360) | rock metagenome | isolation source: Antarctica rocks | place: Antarctica: Victoria Land, Richard Nunatak white | reverse complement strand
ATATCCTGCTATGTCATCTGTGACGAGTGGTGACAGAGATGGTAAGAGTACATGTGTGCATGCCTGCAGCTGCTGGCGTGACAACAAACAGTCTTGGGTGTTGCATAAACAGCAACCAAGGCAGTCATGATGACAACTTTAGATGGTGATGTTGTGCTCTACTTTGCCTCACACCTCATGGTCTTCATGCGTATCTTGCATAAATAATAATTCATGCCATGCGAGGTGGACATTACATTGTAAGATACGCAAATCTGGCAAAGGTGTGCATGTACAGTGTGCTGTGCCGAGTCGATGCATGGATGCAGCAGCAGATCAGAAGGGAAAGCTAGAGGGAGAGGGCAGACACAAAAGGCAGGACTCACAGGCAGGGGTCAAAGGCAGAAGGCAGAAGGCAGAAGGCAACAGTGACAGGCAAGGGGCAAGACAGAAGGCAAGGATTTTCCACCCTGAGACGGTGAGCCATCTCTGAAATCTTCTCAGGCTTATCAGAGTGCAACTTGCACAACTGGCAGAATCCAAACAGCACCCCAGAAACGAAAGTCCCCAGCTCCAGAATCAGGAAGATGACCTGCAGTCATGAAAGCGTGATGAGCAGGGTTATCATGTATGGAGACTGCTGAGAGGGAATGTTGCATGCATAACTTGGCTTGCTTTTGCCTGTAGCTGTGCATATAATGAACCAATGATCACAAAATAGCCTGTGACACAATGCATCAGCAGAGTTCACACAAATGTCAACATGTGAGATAAGCAGCATGAGCAGCAATCACCTGGTATGCAAAGGCTGGGTCGCTGCGACTAAGAGTGTGCCCAATGCGGCAGTAGGCATAGAAGATAAAGGTGGCAATGTAGAACACAAAGATGACCCATCCCCAAGGGGAGGGGCTGGAGGGGCGGGTCCTTCTGGGGCGGGTCTTCAACCCGTCCCCAAATGTCATGTCAATGGGTATGGCCTGCCGCCATTCCTGTTCATCTTTGGCAGGGATTGTCTTCTTCTTTGCTGGGCCCTTGCCTGTTGATGAAGGACACAGTCAGCAATTCAGATTCAAGCCAGAGGTGGTGCATGCAAGTCTGTCAGACTGTGGGCATGCATGAGTGATGGGCGTTGTGAGTCTCGTAGTTACATGTACTATCTTGCCTATGACCAAGTGTTGGTCAAATTACCTTCAACAGCATGGATGAAATCACAACAGCTAAGCCTAATCAACACGTTTGTATGAGCAGCCAACAACATGAGGACAACACGATTCTGATGAACACAACACAGCATATTCATTGCACTCGGCATCGGCTTTGGTTCTTCTTCTTCTTGCCAGGCACTGTTGTGATCCTAGCAGGACCTTGACCTGTGCAAGCAGGAAGGACAGCTGAGCAGAACGCCAAATCAGAGAACAAATGTTGATTCCAGACCCAATGTTGCACCAAAAACAAGAACTCCATGACTGCTACTGTATTTAGCAAGCTAATTTGCCAACCTGCCGCAAGAGCACGACCAACAGCAACCTGCCTGATCTGCCTCATGCAACAACAGGCTATGCAACAACAGGCTATGCAGGTGTGCAAATGCTGGAATGCTGCCAAACAACAAACCCCAAGGGTCATGTTATGAGTGGGCCTAAGCCACACATTGAGCTTGAGCTGAAGTCTTTGAGTCTCAAGAGCCATTACATGTGCTGCTCGTATGCTGTTCACATGACTTCAGCATGCAAGCATATGTAAGGTAATGGCAAGAGCACCTGCTGAGCTGGGGGTCATGCCAAGCTGGTACCCCTGCCCCGGCACACCCCCCTCTGTCACTGCCCCAGCCCGGCTCTCCACACTCCCTGCTTTGCATCACAACAGTGTGAGGCTCAATTGGTACCGCAGGCCCACAGGACTGCCAGCCTTGCAAGCAACGCTCCTCATTGTGGAAGGCCTGGTCCAATTTGTGAGGCAGCATCATCTTCACTCAGCATCACTTTGCTGCAAACCCAGCTCAGCTGTATTTGTATACCAGGCCAAAACTGACACTATGACAGCAATCAGACAGGTATCTTGCTGTCGTAGCTCAAAATTCAACACCCATATTACAACGTATAATACAATTCATGCACCAGGTTGTGTAGACTTACCAGTAGTAGTGACAACCTCCACCCCTGGGGCAGTCCCCTGGGTGACCCCCCCAGCCTCCATGCGCATGGCCATGACCTGTGTCTGCAGGCCCATGACCGGGACCCCATTCTCCCGGGGCATGCCGGCTTCCTTAGCCCTCTTGAAGGCTGCATCCCGGGCAGCCGCATTTGCAAACCGGGATGGGTTTGTTGGAGTTGCATCCCCAACTGGACCTGCTTCGGCACACCATCACATGTCAAGACATGCAAATATGCAAAAGCTTCCTGGTTACCAGGGCTGCGGTGGCTGCAACTCCTTGTCACTTCAACTATCATCATATAGTTATACAACTCCTGTTCATACCATCTTGCATGGTAGCCGGGCCTGCAGCAAGAGCAGGCTTAGTGTGATGCATAGAGCTGTCTCTGCAAACCCTTTTGAGCCTATACACATCTGGAAGCTGTACATATAGGCATCAGGCAGTATTGAATCCCATGAAAAAGCGTGACAGCTCTCTTGAGCTCTCAATGGCTCAACAGCTTTGAGAGGGAGAGGAGGGGGGTGGCAGAAAATACTATGATGGTCTCGTGATGTCAGCAATCCCTTCCTGCTTCACAGTTGTTCTTACACGACACGAGCTTTTTGAGCATTGAATATGCAACTCCTTGTTGCACAGCAGACAGCCATCAAGTGGGCTTGCAGGCCATGTTTGTGGGTATGTCGCAGGGTAGGTTGCAACACATGTGAACTACTATGGTATGCAAGATGTTACAAGATATGTTACTGGACATATTACAGGCTGCAGGCATTTAAACTGCATGTCAGCATGCATGACTGGGGGCTGGCCAAGATATAGATGAGGCAGCGTCTTGACTGTGTTGACACCTGTCAATTCAGACCTACATAAATAGTTGAGTGTTACAGTTGAGTGCAACAGCAAGAGCTATATGGTAAATGCTGCTCATGATGGAGAAGGCACCAGCTTGCAAGGGCCACACTATTCGAAGCACAGCATGGGGGATGTGCACTCAGCATGACAACAATGAATCAGTGATGTCATGCACACACTCACCCACTGGGCTTGCAGGGCGCAGGTTGCTAGTGGTGGGGGGTAGGGGTAGGGGAGGGGGGCTGGCCGTCCTAGCCAAGGGTGGGGAGGGGATGGGGGTCCCATTCCTCTCAGCCACTATCCTTTGGCGCTCCTTGATGAGCTTGACCACCTCCTTCTGCTGCTCCTGGAGTTTTTCCAGGAACATATACAGGTCATGACTGGCAGGGTCCATGGCGCCAAAACTACCTGCAGAAGGCATAGGTGTGTCAGTGGTGCACACTACATGGGAGGATGCGCTACACTCTGCCAGTTCTTTCTCCTAATCCTGGGGTTCCGCCTTATATGGTGTACAAAACATGACTCCCTGCAGAAGGCAAAGTTGTGTCACTGCTGCACACTACATGGGAGAATGGCAATGTATTCCACCATCTGCTTCTCCTGATGTTGTGTACAGACATCTGGGCTGGCATGGTCTATGGCCGCAAAACTTCTCATGGAGGGCAACACATTGCATCATCCTGACGTGCTGATAGGCAAACTATAAGACTGTGAGAATTCTTCTGACCCCCATGTTCTGGGGCAGTTGCATGTGCAATGCAAACAACAACTCAGCACATCAGCATGAAGCTGTTATACGAGGAAACATAATGTCTTCTGCAAGCGCGTTGTGTGACAGTTGCAGCATGCACGGACTGCATGACACTGTTAGTGCGACGGCTACATGACATATGTGCTATGCATGACTTTGCTCGTACAACAACTACATTATTTGTGTATGCTAACACTTGTTGCAACCCCATGTCATATACGCATGGCAGAGATCTGGCGTGGACAGCGTGCAACATTGCTATTGCCAGCAATATATCTGTGAACAAGGGCATGGCAGGCCTTGGCTACCTCACACCCTGGTCAAACTGTGTACACTGGGGCTACAAAGCCTGTTTAGGTATGCTCAATCTTCATGTCTGTAAAGTTGGCTTACCCTGGTGGTAAATTTGGGATGCCAGCAGGGCTGGTTTGCCCTGGCCCTTCTTCATGGGCGGGGCAGTGAAGGTAAGAGCCCTGAACTCTTCTGGGGCTTCTGAGGGGGGACTGAAGTCAATCTTCATCAGATCCTTTGCCACCTCAAACCCAGTCAATCCACCTGCCATACCAGAAAGACAATGCAATCAGAGGCATGTGACTGCACGGCTTGCCTTGGATATAAGGGTCACTGCGCTCACCATACTTGAGAGTAGCGGCCAACACGTATGTGCCAACAAATATGTGACAGACAGCTATTATTATTTTCAGCTGTTTATGCTAAAACGGCACTGCAGCCAAGATTGTTTGCATCAGTCTGTTTTGCCGGCTTGCCAAACATCAGCATTGTATTGTACGTTAGCGTCGTACGTACAAAAGTTGTGCGCAAACACTGTTGCGTTGAATCACCATCACTACACTGCATGTGGTGTGTTTTCGTGGCAGCACCAGAGGAATGCTTGCTGGCCTGATCAGAGAAATCTTATCAGGGTGACCATTCTTTGCTGCAACAACAACAACAACAACAACAACGCAGATAGTGTGCAGTGCGTGAGCATCATGCGCAATTGTTGCTGACCTGAGGGGATGAACCTGTCGGGATTAGGCTTAGCCTCCTCCTCCTCAGCATACTCATCTTCTTCATCAAGGTCAAAGCCTTTCACAGGGTGCACAACGAGCACCTTGTTCTCAGCAGCTGCTGTCTTCAGCTGCTGTTGCTGCCCCTCAATGCGCTTGAGCTCTGCCAGCAACAGCTGCAGCTGAGCTTGACTGGCTTCAGCATCTGCAACGCAAACACATTTCAGTTCTGCTGCTTCCACGAGACAGTAGTCAGCTTGTTAAGCTAGACCCACAACAGTATAGAAGCAGATGCGTTGATTGTGATTATATAGCTAGGATTTGCTGTTGTTACAGCTATGGGGCAACACAGTGCCTGGGAACACCTCTATGCCCAAAGCAGTGCTGCGTGGGTCAAGGAGAAAGGAACTGTCACAGCTGTAGCTTATATGCAACCACCACAAGGCATGCGCCAATCCGTTCAGCAACATCACATTACCACTGGTAGGCAATGTGCAAAGCATCGCTGAGACTATGCAAATGTAGAAGTGTCAGCAAATCGCACCACTGCCAGACATAGCTGCTGCGGGGCAACCTCCTTTGCGGCGGAGGTCAAAGCCTATAGAAGTGCGTTTCCCTGCAGATTCATCGAACGAGACAGCCTCACCACTGTTCAAAGACTTGCTATATCAAGACACGTGCAGGTTTGGGAAACAATCGCCATGATTGCAGATATCGAACGCGAACGTGACCCAAATCAAAGAAGTGATGATCCGAGCTTTACGTATACTGATGGTTTCTGAGCTGCGGGTCTGTGGACTACCACGAGCTGCCAACAACTGCTAGTCGCCTACTTTTCGCAGCATGCCGTAGAGGTCGTCGAAGTACAAGAGGACGCTCCAGACGAGCAATTTCCCTGCGTCGACCCAGAAAGTCACTTCATCGTGACTGGCAAAGTCACAGCATCATGCCAGCAAGGCGACTATCGACAATATCGCATCCGCGACCGCGTTGTGTTTCGAGGGCCCTTGGCGAAGGTGTGCTCAGGAGGGGCGTTTCGCGGCCAGCTCTCTGTTTGACAGAACGTGCGAAGCCTGGTGCGAAGCTCTGTACGCGTACTGTTCAAGTCGAGCTGGAGTCTCGATGCGAGCATAAAGCAATTCGGCGATCTGTTCGTGTAAAACTTCAAGCGCAATACCCACGCTACGCTCAGATCTTTGGATGAAATAACGTCCTGCCCGCTGCAGTCGGAGCAGTTTCGATTTCTGGCTCCTCGGCGTGCCGGCCGTTACAGGAACGGCACCCACAAACGATCGATTTGCAAGGTAATTCGAGTCCATTTATAGTTGTTGCTGCAATGTTCGAAGGACTACCTTGCCGTTTGCAGCAAGGAACGTGTATTCGAAGCATCCCATAATGCTCGAGCGAAAGCTGTTCTCGACGGTGTCTGTCACTGCACACATGTCATGTCTGTCACAAAGGTCTCTGCATTAGGCCATGCATTCTGATGTGTCATCACCATCGGAGAGTATGTGTCTTCAGGTTCTGAGGATCTAGAGGCCCACAATCCCCTGTTTCGACGGAGCTTCATACCATGACGGGTAAGCACACCTCATGCGTTTTGCACAGTTTCGACAGGCCAAGCTCCTTTTGTTATCTATCGCAGCTATCATCCTGTGAGAAAAGAAGGTCTGCTCCTGCTTTGTCAGCTGTGAGTGGTGGCTTGGAAAATGCAGAAACAGGTGTTGTTCCGCAAGATCATCTCATGGCTGAGCTCAAGCGAGTTGGCACACAGCAGGAGGCTCTGAAGAAGGCTGTTGCTGAGGGCATTGCCTCTGCACATGACAGTGGGCAGAGCTTATTTGTTCCCCCGCTCAAGAACTTTGCCGATCCTAGTCAGCCTGAAAAAGCTGCTGACAACCAACCAGCAACACCAGAAGCACCAGGGATTCAAGCCAGGTGGACTGGTAGTGCTCCGTCCCCACAGGCATCAGATGCGGCTGCACAGAAGAAGGTGGCTGATGGTGGTTCAAGAGCAGCTAGTCTGGCTGAGCCCATATCACGTGCTCAGATTCATCAGACACCTGCAGCACCGCTGCAGCATGGCAAGGCTGCTGAAGTACCAGCAGCGCCAGCGCTGGGCCCAGTTTTTGAAGTACCTCTAGCCCCCCCCTCCAAGGTACCTGCAGCCATAGTGCAGCAGGGTCAGGCCTCTGAGTCTTGTGCGCTTCCAATGGACCAAGAGGGAGCCTTGGAGAAGCCTGATCAGTCTGCTGAAGCCATTGCAGAGCTGAAGGACAACCCTGCTGTGAAGGATAGAAGGGGGGATCTGTCTAAAATGCAGGTAGCGCTTGGGGGCCGTGACAACACCGGTGCTGCTGCCTTCGAACCCTCCCAGTACACCTTTGGTCATGTGCCAAGCCAGCCAGGTAAACTTGCACATTGTGTTCATCACAAGGTCTGACCACAATTGCAGTACCTGATTCGCCATGTTCGCCATGTTCTTCTTTGCCATCTTGAGGTTTGAATGCGCAGAGTGTATGGTGCATGGATCCGTTGTTGAATTGTGGCAGCTTCACAGCTGCAACATGCGTTGCTTTGGTTTGTGCCCACATACTCACCATGCACCCGACACTGTTCAGTTCTGTGGGGCAGGTCTGCTCATTCCAAGCTAGCCCTGTGTATGCAAGCCTGCAATTCCAGAGGGTTTGTGGTGCAGACAAGCGCAGCAAAGAGCAGAAGAAAGCAGATGCCAAAAAGCTGGCGGCGCAAAGAAAGGAAGACGAAAGGCTGAAGGAGAAGGAAAGGAAGTGGCAGGAGGAGCAGAGGCGCTTGAAAGTTCTGAAGGCTGACGAGGAAGCAGAAGAAGTGCGCCAGAAGCTGCTGAGGGCGCAGCTGGGTCCAACCCCTACCACTGCAGGTATGGCACCCAATTGCTCTCACCGACACCTAGATCTGCTGTATGTCTGTTGAGAAGGCAGCAAGCTGGCTATATGCATGCAAGCTCCTGTGCATAGTGATGTCTGCACTGGGAGCGCCAGGGACACCATGCAGCGCAATTTGTGCATGCAGGCAGAGCTTCCGCATAGTATCATGCAGGATCACATGATTGTGTTGAGCTTGCAGCAAGCAAGGCCCATCATCACTGAATCCATTGAAGCTCAATGGGCCTCATCAGCATATCATGTACTATGTAGAGTGCTATGCAGGATACTATGTACAGTGCAGTACTGTGTGCAGTCACGCAACTGCTGCTGTGTAGCAAGAGTCATTGCTCAAAGCACAAATACCCCAGCTCAGGGCTGCAGCTTGCCCTAGCTATATGCATGCATTTTTGTCGTGTTTTATGTGGCCATCAAACTGAACTCAAAAGAAGAACAGTTTTGACTTCTTCTGCTGTCTCCTGATGTGCCAGGCGGTCGTCAATCAGTGCAAGAAAAGCCCAAAGCAGCAAAGCAGAAGGACGGGAAGTCAAAATGGTGGAAGATCTGGTGAAAGCTGAGGCCCTGTGCAGATGTGCCATTCTGAGGTGCCTGGGCAGACTGTGCTGACCAGGCTGTTTTCAAGAAACAGTCTATGAATTCTGTACGTTATGCATGACATGTTATCTATATCAGTGATGCAGGTCAGGCTGGACCAGCAATTTTTTCTTGTGATGATTGATGATGATGATGATTATATGAACGCCAACATCTCTCTGTATTTGCATACTTGCTGTTTTGGGTTGCCTGCTTGATTGTCAATGCTGCCTCCTTCGATTGCTGCTTTGCCCCTGCCCTATTTCATGCCTTGAACAACTACCACCAGCAGTGCAGCAGCTGTGATTAAGGACTGTCTGCAGAAAGTGCAGAGTCAGGCTATCTCTGAGATGTAAATTGGACTGTTCCAAACCCTACATGAGCAAGCAGGCTTAGCAAGAATCATTGACTGGGCTGGCACGGATCCAACTAGTGCAGCTACAAATGACTCTCTGACTGTGCTGCAATGCGCAGTCATCACTTGATCAAGCAAGAACCCAGTGCTGCAGCCGTGTGCATTACAGGGTACCCTGCATGCATCTATTGCAAAGGTCTGCAAGTGTAGCAGACATCACTGCTCAACAAGGGCTGATGAGCTAGCTGCATTACATTGACACCTAAGAGGCCTTAGTCAAACACTCAATCTTACACTGCATGACAAATCACAGGACAAAGTTTGCTTAACACTCAACATAGTGTCAAGTTAGGCAAACATGTATATTCAGGCAACACAGTACATGTTTCCACATGCATAGATGCGTGTTGAGCAAGATATATATATGGTTTCTCCCCTAATAGGTATGTATGTGCTGTTTATACATAAAATACAGATAGCACATACATATACATAAAGTAGACGCATGTATATTGCATGATAGTCATGGCTGTGAGTGGGTGCGAGGCCATGCAAAAAAGCACACTACAGCAGATCTTGTGCAACACTACAAAGTGGTTCGGATAGAGATACCACCAGCAGCGCAATGGCGTCGATGCTTCCTGTACACAACAATTTGTCCAAGTGGTAGGCTCACGCAACGACGACCCCTGGTAGGCCTGATAAAGGCCAACCATCCACGTTGGCAAGATACTGCGAGGACAGCCTCTGGCCTGGCAACAGGCCTCTGGGAAGCCGAGAAAGGTGGTCTCGGAGGGAGCACACATTGAAAACGTGCTGGTGTCTGCTGAACAGAGCGCGGACTATAAGCCTGGGCCAGGGCTTTCGCAGCTGATAGAACACTGGCAGGATTTGGTCAACAAACAGACTACCCCTAGCAAGGCAAAGACTGCTGCAAAACCTTTCAGTCCGCGCACTGGGTGAGACCTCGAGCAAGATTTGAGTCTGACTTGAAACTTTACAGAGCATATTGCTGATGTATGCAAGTGCTGCTGTAGGAGTAGTGAGCCACAGCCAACCAGCACCGCCGCCATGGACAGGCAGGACACTATAAAGGCAGGCAAGGTGGAGAGGCAAGACACTATCAAAGTCGGCAATGTGTCCAGACAGGATACCATCAAATCAGGCAAGCCTTCACTGGAAGATGTGATAGCCTCTGCCAAGAAAGCCATCAGAAGCTGTGCTGAGACTGAGTCCCATGCCTTGCACGTGCCAGCGCTCTACCAAACCCAGCCTTAGAAAACCAGAATGTTGAGCACAAGGCCAGCGGATCTATTGACAGCAATGACCATATTGCAGTATCAGAGAGCTTGTCCCTGCACTTACTGACTGTTGCACGTGTGTCAATGCTGATTGCTTGATTACATGTATCAAACCTTACGCAAATGTTAAACGTATGTTCCTGACTATGTGTTGATGCATGCAGACACAGGTCAGGCTCAGCAGCAGCTGCTGCTCTCAGAGCTCAAGCGAGTTGGTACTCAGCAGGAGCAGCTCAAGAAGGTTGTCTCTGTGGCAGCTGCTGCAGCAACAGCCAGAGGGGAAACCTTTGAGATTTCCCCACTGAAAAGCTTCAAGCTCAGTGATCAAGAGCTCGCCAATCTGAAGAGCTCACAATTCAAAGAAAGGCTGGTTCCATCAGTAGATGCACCAGTCAGTGATGATGCTGTGCAAGAGGCAGCTGCAGAGAACAATGTAGCACCAGCTGCTCCTGCAGGCAAGCTTTCCGTCGCAGCCAAATGCTCCGGCGATGCTGATCTGCTGACATGCACGCTGCTGACGTGCTGCGCTATGTAACAGCTACCACTGAAGCTGACTGTGAAAGTACGAGCTGCGCTCTGGCAGCAGCAGCGTTAACAATGGCAAGCCTTGCCGCCAGCGCTGCTGCTGCCAAACCGTCTGTTTTGTTCACATTTTGTTAATTGCTAGGTTTAGAAGAACTTAATAGGTACCTGTCAAAACGGCTAGCACACCTGTAAATGTTACTACTATTGTTGTCAATCACAGAGAGCAATGCAGACACAGAGGCACAGATGCAGCTGCTGTTTGCTGAGCTGAAGCGTATCGAGGGCCAGCAGCAGCAGCTCAAGACAGCTGTGGCTCAGAACAAGGTGCTGGTAATGCACCCGCCCAAAGGCTTTGCAGGGCCCTCTGTGGAGGATGAGTATGCAGAGGAAGAAGAGGCTCAACCCAACCCAGACAGGTTCATTCCCTCAGGTCAGTCTGACTTAGCCTTATCCTGATCATGACCTTCTTCAGAACATCCTCCTGATCAACCCCATGATGCAGCTGAGCTAGCAACCCCCCTGCATTACAGGGTCACCCCAGCATCAAAAGCGTGTCACTGTAAAGCTGCCAGCACAACAGCAGCTTGTTATAATAGTACCTAGTCATTCCTAGCCCTTTCAGCCTGTGACTTTTGTCAAGTGCAAATGTGTCATGGCCTGCACATGCATTGGCCCCTGCGTTTTGAAACATGCCAAACGTGTCTTGAAAGCATCAAATTTTCCATCCTGGCCTGTGCTGATGTGAGCTGTGCAGTGCTCTGCTGTGCTGTGCTCTGCTCTGCTCTGCATTGCTGCTCTTTGTGGCCTTATAGCGTATGGTCTGCATATTCAAGTATGAAATTGACGTACTCGTGGTACAGGAGGCTTGACTGGTTTCAACGTGGCCAAGGATCTGCTGAAGCTGGATTTCAGCAGCCCAGAAGAGGCGCCTGAAGAGTTCAGGGCTGTCGTCTTCAATGCGCCTCCTGCTAAGAAAGGCATGCGGATGCCGAGCCTGACAGCACTGGAAATCCAAACCCAAGGTAGCAACATGTCTGCCTACCTGTGCATGTAGCTGTCTTGGAAGGAAGCTCGCAATCTGCTTGCAGCTGCGTTTGCAAGGCTCTTGCAAGAAGAGTCTGACCATGAGTCCGTGACAACTGTTGCTGAAGCTCAATGCCTGAGGATCCATGGATACACAGGGATGCAACACCCTTGGAACAAATACTTAAATGTAAATACTGTACTTACAATATTGATAATTTATATCATCTATTGATAATTTATCTAATAACAATGTATGTAAATGTGCATCATCTGCAGGCAGCTTTGGGGTGATTGAGGAGAAGGGCTTGAAGATGTTTCTGCGACGGCTTCAAGAGGACCAGCAAGACATGTTGGAGCTGATCAAGGACAGGGAGAAGGCCAGGAAGAAAGGGCTGGACGAACAAGCCCTGCCTGTTCTCAAGGTCCCTGCCCCTGCAGTCGTGTGGGATGTCGGCACCCCCCCTAGCCCCTTGCAGAGTCAGGGGTTAGACCCCAGTCCTCAAGAGGGGACCCCAGACCAACAGGCTGCTGCAGCTCCAGTGGTAACTCCAAGCCAGGGTAAGCTGTTTTTACCAGTCAACTGTCTGTGCATGCGCTTGGCCTCCAGAGTTGACAGCAATCAAACATGCTGAACAATGACGTGATATAGAGCTTGCTCATCTGCATCACCAGCATGCTGTTCTTGCAGTCTGCTGGACTTTGACTGTTTGCAGTTCAAATCACACAGCTCAGGGTCTTGAGGACCACAGCTTGCTACAAATGATTCTGATTGATTGCAGTTTGAAATGCACAGCTCAGGTCTTGAGGACCACAGCTGGCTACAAGTGATTCTATCCAGCCATATTTTACCTGCGGTTCCCCCTACACCTGGTGCACCTTCATGTCTGTCCATCATCTGGTGTGCTCAAGCTTCAGAAGTTGTGTACCTGTGCAGCCTGACTCAGCTCTGCAGCTCAGCTGCGTGCTTATTTGCACACGGCACACCTTGAACGTCTCTTCCTACTACCTTGGGCATGCATTCACTGGCGCCATTGTGCCGCCTTGCAGGTGTGAGCATCAAGAAGGCAGCCAAGGGGCAAGCAGCAGCTCTTAGTCGCTTTGGTGGTGCTGCTGCTGCCAAGGCTGGAGATGCGCTTCCCGGCTCCGTCGCTCCTGCTCAGTCTGTCCCTCAGGTCAGGCACACTCAACTCCCATCTGCTGCTGTCATTGTCTCTTTCTAGACCAACTTAAGTTATTCCTGATTTGCTGACTCTGCCCCAACAGGACCTCACACAGGGAGTTACTCAGCATTGTGCGCACCTGACCCTGATCAGAGAAGACACACTTTGGTTGAACAACGCCGCTCTCTAGCTGTTGCAGTTGATGCTAATGCTGATGGCAATGCTGTCCGTAACTCCTTTAGCTGAACATCTTTATTTAAAAAAATATTAGAAACTAAAAAAAGAAAATCATGTTTGTTTTTTATCAATCCCTGCGTGCTGCCTTTGGTGCATTCTCTTCTGGACTGCACCGCAGTGAAGAACCATTGTGTGATGACATGTGTTGGGTTGTCTATCGCGCTTGATGATGCTTTTGGCTGAGTTCAATGTTGTCATGCTCAGGGTCATGAGTCACGAGCGGCTCCAGCAGTGTTTGCTGCCTCGCCAATCCCACCTCAAACTGTGACCCCATTGCAGCTTCATGGGGCAGCACAGCAACCAGCAGCTGCCACCAATGCATCCTCAGAGCAGGCAGGTGAGATGGTCTCTCAACCCCTGAGCAGCACACCTCAGCAGGCTCACACCTCGCCATCCGAGACTCAGCATTCAGAGCAGGTTCAGCCGTCTGCCTACTCAGTACTTGCCAAGCCAACTGCCCAGGCAACTACCAAGGCGGCTTCCAAGGCAGCTACCAAGACAGCTGCCAAGAGTGAGTCAGATGATGATGATGATGTGGAGCTGTCCCCAGAGGAGCTGGGATTTGCTGGTCACTCAGAGGACGCCTTTGCAGCGCTGAAGGCCAAGATGGCAGATGCTCAGGGCAAGAAGAGCAAGAAGAAGGACAAGAAGGAGGCAGCAGCAGCAGCCACAGCAACTCCTGCTGTGGCCGCCGCTGTGCCCATGCCAGCCACTGCTGTGGCTGACTCAGCGGCTGTGGCTGTGCCAAGTGCTGATGCTGAGACTGGGAAAAGCGTTACAGATACAGGTATGCTGGTGTCTTGCACCCACATGCATGCATGTCCTGCCTGTAGATGTTCAGCAGCATTTATATGGCTTGCGGGCGTGTCAAGATGTACACCTACACTTCATGTCTATTTGATGCGCATTCTACAAGTGATCGGCTGACAGCCACAGAAAGGGGAACACAGAATTATCCTGCTGGTGACCCCGACAGAGGGTGCACCTTTTGTTTCAAGCAGCAAAACCGATTCCGCATTTAGTAATTTTCAGTAAAGGTGAATTGAATTTCTTACAGTTTGAATGGCTTTCGGCTTACAATACGTTGGCGCTTGGTTGCAGATAAGGTGGCGACAAAACAAAGCAAGCATGAAGAGAAAGAGGAGCGGGAGCGACGGAAGCATGAGGAGAAGCAGAAGAAGAAGGAGGCAAAGCAGCAGCAGGAGCTGCAAGAGCAGCTGGAGAAGCAGAAGAGGAAGGAGGCCAAGCAGCTGAAAGAACAGCAGGAACAGGAGGAGAAGCAGAGGAGAAAGCAGCAGAAGAAGCAGGTGCATCTTCTGTCACTGTTGATCAAAACTTGCTTTTCCATAATCTTGCAAGACACGGCGCCCCCCCGCACCCTCTCTTTTCCAAACCATTACCCCAACCCCCTGCAGGGCTATAAGAGTTAAGAGCCTACAGCCCTGAACAGCAACATCTGCAAGGACAACGCTGACGCTTTGGCTGTTTTTGGCCTTTGGTAGGCATATTACGTATGTCTGGTGCCATCACCGGGCCGTTTGGCTTGTTGTCTGCAGGAAGCACAGCGGGAACAGGAGAAGCAGCATCAGAAGGACTCTAAAGCAGCAGAAGGAGAGGAACAGCAGCATTCAGAGGAGGAAGAAGAAGTCGGGACCGAAGTAGAGGCAGCAAAGGGGAACTCAGTGTTTGCTGCTCCAGTCCCCAACCTGGCTGCTGGGGTGCAGTTAGGGTTTACCCCCAGCTCTGCAGGTGGGCGTACTACCTCTCTGTGCTACATGCAACTATGTCTCTGCAAGGCCTTGCATTTGCAGTAGAAAGACATGCCTGTGATGTGCAACCCTGCTGCAGCAGTCTGCAATGCAGCCGCCAAACCAGCAAATTGTGTCCTCAGGTACCCGTCTCTAGGTCTCATTTCAAATGAGCAGGCGGCATGTGGAAGCAGGCCAATGCCCCGTCTGACATGTGCCTTGTGTGCACTCCAAACTACTTCATCTTACATTCTCTTGAACTACTTTCAAACTCATATGCAGCACTGCAAATTCATGTGCACCATTTAAAAAACATGCACAACATTTCGAATCATGTGCTTCACTTCAAACTCATGTCCAGCTACTATGTGCAGCAGTCAGTATGCCCCCAAGGGCACATGTCCCGCATCAAGCAACAAGCGGCTGTGTTGCATGGCAAGCTGCAGCTGGCAGTGCCCATCATCACTGAATCGCTTATGAGTGCAGCATCAGACAACACACCAGAGCACAGTGGCTTTCGTTGGTGCGCATGCTACAGTCTGATAAAGCATTGTGTTGCTCATCATCGAGCATTCTTATAGCTCATTTCCTGAGAGCAGATCTGCTCTGTGCAGGCAAGTCCAAGAAGAAGAACAAATAGAGTGTGGCCCCAAGTTTAGTGTCGATGGTTGATTATGTGCAGATGGGAACGTGCGAGATGTGATGCTTGGTGTCCAAATAAATACATGTTATTTGGTGACCTTTGCCACAAAGAATTTTAAATAGCAAAAAATCGTTTTTTGTTGATATTGTGTTTATGGTCTTCACGTTCAACAGATAGTGGTCTGCATGCCCAGGATATTCAACAGACAAATCTTTCAGCTACATGCATCCCTTGTGCAGCAAGCCTGTTGTGGCAATGAATACAGCTGAATGCAACAGCAAGATCAAGCTGATGTAGAGATCAATGTCCTGTTACAAGATTTGGCTGATGAGCATTGCACAGCCTTTGCTGTTGATACCCTGCAAAGCAGAGCACTATGAGGGTGCTGAAATGGTTGCGACACACAATATCGCAATTGACCAAGTTTTGCTGCTTTGACTGTGTACGTCTGCTGTACAGCTGTGTCAGTGAAGCTCCTACAACTTTCTGCCTCAACAGTGACCGTGTGCAGCTCAGTTGCCATCTGGAAGATTCAAATTATGCCATGCGTTTGCAATCTACAACTCAGCATGTCTCCCTGTGACAGTCTGCTCAAAGTGTCAGTCACAGCCAAGTGATCTGCGCTGTTAATCAACCTCAAGGCTTGATGGCTCGACCTGCAATGCAAGAAGCTGCAATGTCACCTTGATTTTGTGTGAATGCATGCGTGTCACAACTATGTAAATGCTTCAGCCTGCACAAAGATCAGCCAGACATCAGCGAAAAGTTCAGATATCAACGAAAGTAGGTCTGCTTAGGGCAGAACCGAGGGCGCATAGCAAGGCTGCATGCTACACTCAGCAAAGCCCCCAAGGTAACTTGCAGGGCAAAGGCTGAGGTCAGTCGAGATTGAGAGGAAGACAGGAAAATCAAAGGTGGCAAGTGAGGGGCTGAGGCTGTCATAGGGTGAGGTAAGGACTATGGACTGGCTAGCAAGGATTACATCTTGGCAAACGCAAACTGCCCACCTGGTACTCTCCAGGGCTTCTGCTCAGGCTTCTGTTGCTGGGCTGCTGCTGCTGACTCGCCGGCGGCAGCACTGATGTTTGACAACGGGCCTGCTGATCGGCATACTTGAAAGGCTACTGGGAAAGGCCATGCCTTCTGGCTGCCTTCTATCTGCTGCCCTCTGGGAGCCCTGGTGCTTGCCGGCAATGGCAGCCAGAACTGCCTGTTGTTGAGCGCCCAAGTTTGCCAGCAGTGCCAGCAGCTCATTTGCCTCCATATCCTCCAGCACTGCATGACATCATTTGCAGCATGATATGACTTTGCCTACACAAGCCCCAACAGAGCAGCTGACTCGCCTTCAAACATCACATGTAATGTGAACAGGATGAGGTTTGCACATACATTACACGGCAAGATGATGCCATGTTCAGTGTTGCGAGCACATGATCATGCATGTTACAACGCAGAACATGAGTGCCAGCGTTTGTACCTTTATTATTGCTGCCTGCCATTGCCTGCTGGTCCGGCTCATGCACTGCTACACCTCTCTCAGCGTCCTCCTGAAGCCCTCTGCTGCTCTGCTGACTGTACATTGTGGTCTCTTGCACTGTGACAGCTTGCACATCCTCCATTTTGAGCTGTGACTGGTTGTCATGTGAGTGTGCCTTTGTACAGACATCCGCAAAGTCCTGGGTCACACTCGAGTCAGACTCCAAACTACCTGTCCTGATGAAGGTGCGAGGCTTTGAGCCTTGCAAGGACAGCTGCTGGGCCTCAGTATACACTGTACGTGTTACCACCTTCTGCACCAGCTGTTCCCCTGACCGCTCTTGCACTTTCTCGTTTACAAAGCTGCTGCTGATGGTTGGACTGATCGGCACGCCACCTGGCTTAGCAAGACCAAGTATTTCAGCTGACTGCTTAGTCAGTTTCTGTGACAGTCCCTTGGCTGTATGACTATCAATCAAGACCTCATCAAACCTCCTTGCAGTGAATTGACAGACCGGTGGGCTATCAGGGGCGACATGGTCGAATCTTGGAGCAGCACAGTAGCCGGCCATGGGACTGTCGCCCACTGTGAAGCTATGAGATTTTTGAGTCATCAGCTTCTGCAGTGACTTCTTCTGAGCCTCTGCATTGTTGAGCAGGTGGTCAGTCCAGACATGTGACATGTCAGCAAATCTGCATTCAGGAAACGCCTCGACAGCTGAGCCCACATGCCCTTATGCACAAGGTGAGGATTGGAGCATGTTTTGCGATGCAGTGACTGTGAGCAGATTCGATTCAAGGTTGTGACTGATTCAAAATGCGGGAATCTGACCTGCAGTGTGAGTGGTGGTCATCTTCAGGATCTCCCGGGCTCTGTTCAATGTCAGACCAAAGCGGCCTGCATAGGGACACAGCGCTCATCAGACAGATGTTGAGACACTGCAGCAAGCTTGCAAGCACTCCCATCACGGTGTGCTTTCTGTATCAAATATGATGCACCCTGCATGCTGTCTTGCACGTATTGTTACTGTAGCATGTCATGGGTGCATGACAAAAGTCAGAGTCCAGGCTAGCTGCAAGACTGAGCACTTTACATGTGTGCTAGACAGCAGCTGTGGGTCCTCTAGGTGCAGGAGACCCTGAGCGAGATTGCTGTGTGAAAAATCACTAGACATGTGCAGTCCACATTCTGCATGGCCTCAATCACAGGCAGACCAAGTGTGTGGTTCTCACTGGTCTTGACAGGGTGTTTGAGCTTAGGCTTTGGGCTGTTTGGCCTTGGCTGTGCCAACCCATACTTGCGCCTGTGTTTCTTGGCCTTCCTGAGCTGATCAGGGGTGAGGTTTGCTGTCATTGGCAGGGCAGGTGGGGCCTGAATCTCCCCTTTCATAGAGTCTGCATCAGAGTCATCCTGGTTTGCTGGGCTCAAATCCATCCTCAGAAGGTCCCTTGCGACAGCAAAGCCTGTGTAGCCACCTGCACACGTCCTGTATGTGTCGTCACACCATATACGGCAAGTGGTTCAGCTCAGAAGCCTGCTCAAAAGAATGATATGCAGCAGCAGCTTATTCAGCATACACTCAAGACTCAGTCCCTCTTCAGAGTGCATGTGTAATTTGTTGATGGTAAAAGTATGATGGGTGTAATATAGATTGGAATCTGGCGCAGATTGGTGTGTATTGTGGTTGCCGTATGATTTTGATAAGGCAGCCATGGCATCAATAGCGGGCGACGCTGTCCTGTACTGTAAATTGGAATGCATTGAACTCCAAATGGCACAGAAAGTCCCTACATGCAGAGTCCAAACTCCATTTTAGATTAATACAAGACGTCACCTGATACTACGTTCCTCACAGGAGTGTCATCAGTTGCCTCGCTCCAATCAGAGCTGCCATAGGTCACACGCCTCCCAAAGGGAACTGTTAGAATAGGTCCAGGGCATTCAGGGCCTATCAGGCACCCATTCTTTCTGAGATTGGCAGACTTAGACGGCAGCCTTGATCCTGACTCCAGCACGTCCAGGGCAGCTACATCTTGCTTCAGGTGCTCTTGATGCAGGCCTAGCCGCTTGACTTCTGCTAGTAGGACCTGGAGCTCTGCCCTGAGGGAGTCTGCTGCTGCTGAAGACTTCAAGATGGGCGTTCCATTGTGCAGAGACTCTGCAGCAGCAGCTGCTGCAGTGAGTCTTTGATGCGACTTTACATTCAGCCCCGAAAAAGCTGGCGTTTCTTGTTCATGGTGATGTGAAACATGGAAGCAGGCTGCGCACCTGCGGTCGAAAGCGGCAGCTTGTCTGACAGGGGCATGTCGTGCACGCCGGCCGCTTTATCGGACGGGGTTTTCAGGCGGCAGTGCCACAAGTACAATGGTAACTGCACT
>JAABUU010003695.1_pt1 | contig 19095 bp, 14 predicted proteins | sample 5559301 | NCBI WGS metagenome assembly JAABUU01 (sample SAMN10711884, study PRJNA513360) | rock metagenome | isolation source: Antarctica rocks | place: Antarctica: Victoria Land, Richard Nunatak white | reverse complement strand
GAGATGGATGCGTTACGGATTTGATGGTCGGAGTTCGGAGATGGATGTGATGGTGTTGTGGAAGGGTGGGGACGGGAAACTGATAGAGGGAACCTACCAACTCTTGATTTCGCGATACCGATGAGGGCAAGGGTTCTCGCTGTGGTCGGAGTCCATGGTAGGGGATGTACTTGTAGACAACGCGCTTTAGATGGATGGGGTAGGGAGGGAGAAGATATTGAAGGGAAGCAATGCACACTGTTACGTGAGACATAAACAGCGTGCATGGTGTGCGTGACTGCAGGTCTTAGCTCTGAAAAGGTCAGGCCGAGGTTGGCTAGGACATGTCCTCAGTGTGAGTGCCCTTTCAGTCACCCTGTTCGACCCTATGGATGAGGTTGTGGGCTCAGACGCTTGACTTCGATGGACGAGGTATCAACACTATTCTGCGCGACAAGTCTATCTATCTATCCCTCTACTACGGTTGGTGATTGGCGAATTTACGTTTTCCACAGCGCATCAATTTGCTTCCTCCGCACCTACAGAACAGAAAGACCAGCGATTAGCATCCGACCCCTTCAACCTCCATCAACCCAGGGACGCAAAAGAAGGACTCACCATCGGCGCCAAAACCGCCACCCCCGCCCCCAACGCCAACACGGTACCGACCAACTGCAATTTCCCAAATCCCTTCCCCAACATATCAAACGCCTGACTAGGCGCGATCCTCGTCCCAAACACATCTCCACCGTTCCCATACGCGAAGACCAAACTCGTACTCTCCAACAGACTGGGACTGGCGATGATCTTCCGAATCCCCTGCACCTCGCGGCGGTGCGTGACGTACCACTTCGGATCGAAGTCGATGACGGGCGAGTAGCGGAACAGGCCCTCTTCGACTTCGGCCGAAGAGGCGTCGCGGCCGACGGGACGGCGAGGATCGAGGACGGGCCGGGGGATGGCGACGATGGCGTTGGAGGCGGGGAGGGTGCAGAGGAGGGAGCGCGAGGTGATGCCTTGGCGGGTGGAGGTGACGGCCATGGTGGCGATTTCCTCGGGCATCAGGAAGGCCTGGGAGAGGACGTGCGGGCGGGGGATGGTGGGGTCGTCGCTGGTGATGGGGTGGATGCTGGAGGCGTTGGGGGCGGAGCGGAGCGGGCCGCGGTCGTTGGGGATGGGGGATTCGTAGAGCTCGGCGATGATGAGTTGGTGTCCTTTTACAGGCGAGGAGGACGGGGACGTGCTGGTGTCGGAGGAGGTGGTGTCGGCCCAGAGCGAGTAGGTGAACCAGTTCTCGGACATGGCGGAGGAGATTGTGCGTTTTGTGTCGACGCCGGAGTGGGTGGTGCTGTATAGGATGTCTCCTGAGACGGCGTCGAGGAGGTAGAAAGTTGCGGTAGATGATGGATCGTTGACTGTGGTGACGAGAAGGAGGTTGGGGTTGAGGTATTTGTACATGACCGACCGATCCCCGAGCACCTTTCCAATGGAAGCCACTGGATCATGTCGGGGCCGAGAAATAGCACTAACCTCTCGTTGACCCGCTGGTAGTGCGAATTGCCATGCCAATGTTGGGTTTGAGGCTTGGCCCAGACTCCAGCCTTGTAAGACGCCGGTTCGGCTTCGACTGACGAGCACAGTTCCGCCCTCGAAAGTTTGTGCTGGTAGAGCCTCAGGTTTGCCATCTTCGTCAATTGCAATGTGGACCTTACGGCCTGCTCTGTCCACCGTTGCGACGGAAGACTTCAATGAAAGTGCTGACCCTTCTGGTTCATGGAAGATTTCTCCTGTCATGTACCTCACATACAAGATCTGCCCTGCATCTCCCGTGATCGTTGCGAGGTCGTGATTGATATCAATACTTTTAACATTCCACCGTCCTCCGGCCGGAATATCCACAGCTTTGGTGTTCCAGATAACCTTTCCTTGGTCGGCAGCGTGCAGAGCCATAAGGCGACCGTTTTCCGTAGCAACAATGATGAGTTTGCGGAATCCGAAATTATCAGGAAGGAACCCGAGTCCTGTCGTGTCGACGTGCTCACCACGGAAACTTGCCATTATATTTGAGGGTAAGTCCTTTAACCATGCTGGAAGGTGTTGCAGGTCTTTTAGATGACGTGTCACCCTGTGCACATACGCACTCAAGACGTTCTCGTGGCCTTCAATCTCAAGTTCCTTAGCTAGGTCCTTTTCTGGCCTCAATTCGGCCCACTCAGCTGCCACAATGCCAGCTAGAGCCTCTGAGCGTACCCAGATTGGCTCACCGTTCCGAATGAGGTTCCAATCCCCTGTTGGTAGTACAGCAGCACTCCTCACAGCATAAGTTGATTCACCCTTGAGTAAGACTTCCGAAACTGCATGAAGCGGACCCTCGAGGGTTTCCTGGACATGGCTCCTGCTATACCGACCTGCCCATCTACCAAGTACACTATCAGATGTTGAGGAGACTAGTGTAGTCTCCTGGTCGGTATCGCGAGTAAAGTACACATTGGCGTCTTGCGTACTGGTCGAGAAAGCTCCTCTACCGATTACTTTCGGGAGGTTGTAAGCTTTCGAAACTGAACCGGTGGCGAGGTCGACATGGTATATTTCTGCCCAGTGCGAGTCGAGAGTTTGATAATGCGCGAGGAAGTGTGGCTGTGATTGTAAAAGGTGGGGTGCGTGGATGGTGACTGTTTCGATGTCCTCGCCGCTATCATTGTTGATGCTGAAAGAGCTAACATGCCTCGACCCTATGAGGTTGACCTTGAGAGTCTTGTGGCTTTTATCCGTCCACACGATCAATGGAGAGGCAGAATTGGCGCCGACGAACCGGATCGCATCAGGTGTGAGAACGTCGCCTTCCGAGGCAAGAGTGTTCTGGCCCGTTTGCCTTCCTGAGACTGGATCCAACTCCGTAACCTTGATCTTGAACCCCTTGAGTACCGCCGGATGTAGGGAAACGTAGTAGATACTAGACGCGGAGGTCGACACTTGAAATGGTATATCACGACTGAATCATAAGCTTCTCTCTTTATACCGCCTGAGAGTCTCGACCCTACCTATCATCCCTATATTCCCACATCACATTGCCTGTATTTCCGTTCAGCCTTCGGACCACCCCCTCCGTGCTCCCAGAAAGCAAGATCGCGTCTTTGGCTGTTCGTTCTTTTCCGCTCTCCAACTCCACAACCTCCAAGTCCCTAGTTTCCCCATCGTTGAACTCATTAGCCCAGATCAGTTTCCCACTCAACGCGTCCCACGCCTGAACTCCAGCCCCAGTAGCGCTTATCACGGTGTCCTCTTTCTCGCCAGCTCTAAGGAATCCAGTAGTAGCATTCCCACCACCGAGTTGCTGCCGCCAGACTATCGTTCCATCTTTCGGATTGACCGCGCCAAGCACCAATTTTTCGGAAAGCGTGTACAGAAGACTGGCTCGCGAGCTGGATTGCGGCCGGTGGAAGAAAGTGGTGTGTTGCTGGGGAACTCCTAAAAGAGCGTGATGGTAGTCTATCTGGTAGGCGTCATCCGCGAAGATGGCCTGAACGGTAGAGAGGTGGAGACAAGATACGACCAACGCTGCCCATGCGGCATGGAAGCGCATCGTTTGATCTGACAGAGGTCTGGCTGACAGGTAAAAGTAGCAGCTGGTGGGTTCAGGCGTAGTTCAACATCACGTGATATTGGCCGAGTGATTGGCAATTTACTGAGATGTACCCCATAACGAGACCTCCCTAAGGTATATCTCTTATTTACCTTACCACTAATTTTCCCTATAAAACATTTCTCCCCGAACATCTCGCGCAATAACCTGGTAGAGTGATCATATACCAATGCAAGCAAAACATCAATGACGTTACGGTCAGTGGTGCAGGTCTTGATGAATACAGTAGGGGATTACCCTACTGTGGTACTCAACAAGGCTCTTCACGGTCACCGTCCCTATGATCCTGAAAGTCTCCAATAACAGCGAGTGGAAACTCTGCATTCATCTCAAAGATACTCTTAATATTGCAAAGACTTTGCCTGTACTGTGTATAGATTTTGACTTTACATTGTATTGCACATGATATGCAATGATCGAGTAATTGTTATATACATTTTGACTCTATTAGCTCTGGAAGGCAAGCCTTCCAGGTTCCCAGCCTGCACCGCGTGGAGGAAGAGTCTTTGCAGGCCAAAATAATGCAAATAAAGATGTAGTAGTAAGGTAGTGATGCTCATAGGTGAAGATACTGGGTGAAGATACTGATAAAATGAACTCACCAAAATGTAAAAACAACTGGCAGCGGCCGCCAGGTTCAACCCAGACTCGAAGAGCTCAACCGCAGAACGGGAGCACCTCCTCACCCGAGGTCCCCAACGACGACCGCTGCCAGCGACGACGACAACTCCCCACTAGGGGTCGTCATCCTATACTTGTTTCAGCTCTTTTGTCCCTATCACTATTGCTGTTGTGTTGCACTCACGTCGTCGTCCCCCTCCATGAACCGCTGGTTCATCCAGCGGAGGAGGCTATCCACGGACTCTTGGTCCGTGGAGAAGGTGTTTCTCCACACCTTCGGGGTGCGGAGGGGAGAGGGGGAGGCGGCGGAGGAGAGGCGCAGAGCGCCAGAGAGAGGGCCGGGGGCGGGCGCCGGAGTGGCGGGGGCCGCCGGGACGAGGATCTCTATTCAGTGAAGTTTGGTTAGATGCTACGATAAAAACAAGTAATACGGAGATACTCATACCTTTTGAGGTCTCGACGACCTCAGGGGCCACACAGGCCCCGCTGCAGGCGCAGAGGGGGGCCGGCGCGGCAACAGTCTCTGTTCGGTGAGGTTGGTTTGGTTCTCGAGATGAATGTGTATGTTTGGGGGTGCTCCATACCTACGGCATAGTAGCCGTTGACGTGGTAGTAGGACAAAAGTCCTACTACCAGGAGGAATGCTGGGAGCACCTCCAGGAATGACATTGTGGTCGTATTGGTTGTTATGTCGTTCGTGGAGGATGTCGGAGTATGAGGAAGAAAAAAGAAGAAGAAGAAAACAAAAAGAGACGGCTCAGGAAGTATTATATAGTCCATTGAGTCCCGCTGGATCACTCACCCGACCCTTAGTGTGTTGGGAGGTGCTCCAAGTGCACAACCACAAGGGAAGGAGACGCCAAAGAACACCACGAACAAGGCAAGAGAGTCTGACAACTACCTTACCCAATCTCTTGCAATAGCGCAATGAATGCGATGAGTACTTTCCGAGTCTTTCCTCCTGCGAACTGTAACAAGCCAACAAGGGAAGGCGGCCACGGCCCAAACTCGGGAGCTCGAGGGAACACCTTCTCCTGTGACCCAGAGAGGTCTGATTGAGCCTACCCGGCATCTATTGAGCCCACTCCCAGAAAGACTCCGCTCTATGCACATAAGATAGGTGCAACTCAATCACCATTGACCCTTCCAAGCCTTCCGTGTGGAAAGCCCAGTAGCAACACGACGACGCCACCTGCCTCCATCACTACAACCTGATCACATAGCAAATTCAATCCAGGCAATGTCTCAAGACTAGAGAAGGAACAGGCTTCAGACGAAAGCTCTCCAACGCTCTTACACAGGTTGAGATTCCGTACTTCTGCGCACAGGAAGGTAGGTATCTGCATGATGGTACTTGCTACTTTGACTGAGGAAGCAGCCACTGCCACGGTAGCAAAAGCTGATATGGGAAACGACTTGAGATTTACAGATAAATGATGGATACGCAGGAGCTCCCCTTGATCTAAAATCATAGAACAGCTCACAGGGAATATCATAGAAAACTTGCATGACAAATCCTCCTCGATGTAGGTAAGGTACCTAGTATCAAGTCAGAGACTCGGAAGGCACCAAGGACTTCAACGTCGTTAATATCTACAGCGATTTTGGAATTTTCTTTACTTGGTAACAAGGAAATTATCATACGCAAGAGATCTGCTCTTAGCAAGACGTTAGTAGATGTTTGAATCATGGTCTTGCTGGCCATTCAACAATGGAGCTGCCGTTGCTGTTAACCCTAGATTTTCAACGTTGGAACAAATCACGTGAACTGATCGCACGTGATCGATCCTAAACGTGCAAGTGGTGCACCAGGAGTAGAAGGGATTTACAGTGAGGACCGAATATCTCCCTACGAGCAGGATGTTTGTCACTTTGATAATGATTTGACGAGATAAAGCCAATAGCCATTCCTATCGGCATATTCGAGAGGAGAGTGATAGGACCGTACACTCGGATCCGGGTACTGTTGATTCACGAACCACGGGAACGATCTTGGCTATTATATGTTGTCACGGCCAACGGACGATTAGAACTTGCACGATTTAAGAATATTGCGCCTTTCGATACACCTCACACCATCCCCGAAACAACTGCCAGGAAATAGGAGAAGTCATGACCTGCCGAACACGAGCCACCACAGCCACGTCTGTCGCAATATAAGAAAGGAAAGCCAAGGAAATCTTACGCAGACTAGACAGTGTGACAAGAACTTATGGACATCCGAAACCACAGCTCAACGCCATCACAAGGGTTCGGGGCCACTCTAATCTAATGCCCAACGAAGCTTATATAGCAACCTCGCGCAACTCGGAAAACAAGCCCTTGATCTCAGCGGTGACGAATTCCTCGATCTCGGTGATCATATCACTGGCTCCACTACCCACAGAATAACCACCCTTCTTCATAATCTGAGTGTAGTTGGACGACCCGCCTCCGTTCCAGGCAAGGATCTATAAGCCCAATCAGTATGCCATCTAATTTAGCATTTGCGATACGAGATGTGGTTTACTTACGTTCTTGGTGTCGCTCGGGACATCAGTCAAAGATCCCTCCGTAGCAATAGCGATGAGATTCTCCTTCAGCTTCTTGGGCGTAATGTCCGCAACAGCGTAGGCCGAATCTTTGGCAGGTTGTAGCGAGAGGAAGTAAGCCAAAAGACCGGCGATGTGTGGAGAAGCCATGGAAGTTCCCGAAATCGTGTTTGTAGCGTGTTTGCTGCCAATCCAGGTCGACTGGATATTGAGACCGGGAGCAAAGATATCGTTGCACTTCCCGTAGTTGGAGAAGTACGCACGCTCATCAGCAAAGGTCGAAGCACCAACGGTTACGGCTTTGGCTGCGGCTGCAGGAGAGTAGCTGCAAGAGTCGGCATTGTCGTTACCGGCAGCGACAGCGAAATGAATGCCAGCGTCAACAGCGGCGTTGACGGCGAGATCTAGAGTGACAGACTTGCCACCGCCGAGGCTCATGTTGGCGGCACTTCCTTTGAAACCCTTCTTACCTTTCTTATCCTTGGCAGCCTCCACCTTCTTGGTGTGGCTGATGGCGGCCCATTCGACACCCTTGACAACGTCGGACATGGAACCGGATCCGTTCGACCTTAGGACTTTGACGGCGTAGACATTCGCTTTCTTGGCGACGCCGTACTTTTTGCCGGCAATCGTACCCGAGCAGTGAGTCCCGTGACCATTTCCGTCAGCATCCTCGTCATTGGCGGGGATGGTTTTTCCCCAGTGTGCTCGACCTTCAAAGTCGACGTGCTCAGTGTTCGTACCAGTATCGATGACGTAGACGTCAACACCCTCGCCGCCGTCGGCACTGTAGAGGTATTTGTTGAAGGTTCCGAAGCTAAGGCTGTCACGGTGGGATATCCTGGCCAAGCCCCACGGAGCGTTCTTCTCGGTCTCACCGCTCGCTAAAGTGTGAACTTCCGAGTCTTTTTCGATGTAATCAACCTAGTAAACACCGGATCCAGTCAGCTCAGTCTTGTGATGATCGAGCAATGATATTCACGTGTCGAGCTTTGAGCAGCTTGTGGCGGTGTTGGATGACTCACATCAGGATGCCGCCGGATCCTTTCGATAACATCATCATCAAAGTGACCAGAGTAGCCAAGTAGGCCTCCGACTATATCATAAGTGTGCTTCAACCCACCCAGGATGTCTGCGGAGAAGGGTATCTGCGAGCGCTTTGTTTTCTGCGTGCTCAGGTGAAGGTCTTGGACCCAGCCGTGATGAGCAGCCGCTGAGGTTTGCGACACATGCTTCTTGAAGACAACTATATAGGAGTCTGGGATCTCCTTTGACTGCGTTGATGAGAGTATGGGAGCGGCATCATTGTGGATGGTGCGGGTATTCAGCACTGGTGAAGCCGAGGCGAGTAATGGCAGCAGCGCAAGACTGGCGAGTCCTCTCATGATGACGATGAAGATACTGGACTGAGCGTTGAGTATAAGAGATAGAGAGAAAGCGATAGAAAGACGACAAGTACCTGATCTCCGGTAAAGGATGGTTGAAGAAGAGGGAAGCAGAGTAAGAGGGAGTGGACAAGATGTAAATGTTGGTGGTCGATGATCACACGAGAGGTTGGTCGGTAAGTACCGTACCAGGCAGCTCCGACACGAGGACGCTTCGATTGTGGCTTAGCAGCTAAGTTACCTTACTGAGTACGCATATCTTATCCAAGGTACTTCGTACAGAGGTAGATCTTCTCTTATCATAAGTGCGATTTGATGTGATTGGTCCCACAGCCGAGGCCGCTCTAACAACACTCCCGGTACTCATGATATGGCTTCACAGATTTAGGTCAAATGACTACCTTCAGGAGAGGTGCGAGTACGAGTGCATTGGGCCGGCTCAATGATACTGAGAGTCTCTGTGGAGCTGGTTGAGGTCCCAACCTCTTGACCCTGGAATCGTGGAGCGCCTAAGGCAGCAAGTCGATCGCTAATGACGAACGTACGAAGCACAAGACACATGCGCGAAGAGTCGCTTGGCACCAGACGAGTGGAGTCTCTTTTATGCCCTTCATGAACCGGCCCAGCAAATCTTGATACTTGGGACGGTGTCGGAGTTATGACAAGTCCTGCCCTGCCACGCCAGCCTGTCGTTCAGTCTGTCATTGCAGAACCCACCTCGACGGAGGACCTGGCAGTCAACCAAGATTTGAAACCGTTGGTCGAGGATCTCTTACAGGCTGCCCCGCTAGGGAACGATAGTGAGACTCTTCGCCATCTACTCGGAAAGGCTGAAAGCTTGCAAAGAATCCGTCAAAGGCTAGTCGATGCCCCTCATTCCAACGCAGCCAAGGATGCATTCCGACATCACGACGGGCTTCAGGCTTTACTCGAGATCTTGAGGTCCATCTCACTCTATACTTCAGAGAAGGTAGTGGAGGGCAAATCAGAAGACCTCCTAAACCTATTCCGTGCGACACTCCGTGTACTCTCCGAGAGTATCAAAGATCACCGGGGTAATCGAAGGTACTTTACGAAGAGGGTAGACGATGGAGGATGGACCGCGCTTGTTGGGATAATTGGATCGATGGGCGGTAGTAGCTGTCTGGTTAACGGACCTCGCAAGCAGAGACACAACGACCGATTTCTTGGCATACTGTACGCCTTCGCTTTGGGAGATGATGCTGTGGACGACCTGTTTGTTAGCTTAAGGAAGCACGCCGACCTGGTTTGTGCAGGCTCAAGCGCCGCAGAATCTGTCACCCTCCTGTCACAGGGAGAAAAGTATCTCTCGGTCATTCAAAGTAAACTTCGGGAGGTGCTCGGATCCAAAGCATACTGGCAAAATCCAGAAATCATACCCGCAATAGCCTCAATATTGTTGAATCAACGACGCCTTACTGGGTCCCAGCAAGCTGTCCATGAGACCGAAGTTCTTCCAGCTCTCGCTGCTTTTTGTCACCTAGCTACTTCGTCCCATTATAGCCTTGCCTGTGTTCACTCCACGGGAATACTGAGTGTGATTCTCCCGGAATTACAAGAAGCGTCTACTACTTCTTCTGTAACATCTTTGCTCTGGGGCCTTGCTGAGGCGCTTGCTGCCCTTGGCCCAAACTCACTCGAAGATGCTTACTTTCTATATAGAAGGGCGACCACTTCCTCGGGGATTGCTCGATTTCTCCTCAAAGCTTTGAAATCTTCTCAAAGTCCTGCATATGTCCAATTCGACTTATCATTGCATGGGTACGCATCAGTGGAACTTCCGGGCTTAGGTCAACCCTTTCCCCCTTCTTCTCCGAGCGCAGGATATACGATCTCTATCTGGGCGCGATTCGAAGAGTTTGATTCGAATCTGCATACCACGATCTTCGGAGCTTTTGATATCAGCCAAACGTGTTTTGTGTTAATTTATCTTGAAAAAGATACCCAGAATCTAATTCTCCAGACGTCAATCACTTCTCCTAGACCGAGCGTGCGTTTCAAGTCTTTGAAGTTCGAAAAAGGTCAGTGGTACCATATCTGCATAGCTCACAGGCGCCCCGGCAAAACATCCTCCTCAAGAGCTAGTCTCTTCATCAATGGAGAATTCGTGGAGCTAGTGAAATCCCAATATCCTTCAAACCCTCTGCCTTCTAGCACGACCAGCAAAACTCCCGCATCTATCGGCGCCTTACCCAACGCGCCGCGCCAAGTGCAAGCTTTCTTCGGTACTCCACAGGATCTTGCCTCACAGCTCGGCCGAGGTGCGGTCTCGACTCGTTGGTCTCTTGCCTCTGCCCAGCTTTTCTCCGAACTTCTCAGCGATGATCTTATCGCCGTACATTACCAGCTGGGTCCGCAGTACAATGGGAACTTCCAAGACTGCTTAGGTTCCTTTCTTACTTATAAGGCTTCGGCGGCGCTCAACTTGCGTAACGAGAATCTACATCCTGACAGTGTAGATAGATCAGACATTGTCTTAGCGATTCGTCACAAAGCCTCCGGCCTGCTGCCAGAATCGCACATCATACTCAATATCTCACCGGCAACAGTCTTCGGCGTCAAGGATCAGTATCGTGGTGACGAGTCTTATCTTCTCAATTATATGTCAAAGTCGGCGAGAAAAAGCTTTAAACAGCTAGTACGGTTGGGTGGAAATGCTATCATCTTGAATGGTGCCGTTCCGGCGATAAACGAAGCGTTGGTCAGGCCTCATGGAGTAGCCGTACTCACTGGAGCCCCCCTCGTGATCAGACCCCATTCACTGGATGCTGCAAGTTGGCGCATCGGAGGTTGTGCGGCTGTGGGCCTCAAGCTTGTTGAGCTCGCGACTACTTGTGAGGGCCTTATCCGCTCAGTTGACATTTTATTCGAGAGTATCAAGGGAAGCTGGCGAAACAGCGAGGCAATGGAAAGAGATAATGGATTCAGCATTCTTGCGGCTCTGTTAAGGAGCAAAACCGGAGCTTGGCAAACCAATCACAACACCGATTTTGGTACCTTACCGGGACTGATTATTTCCGACGAGGAGCGGGAGAAGCTCTTGTACGAATTGCTGAATCTTATCCTTGCCTTTTTGGGATACGATCAAGCAAGTTCAGACAACTCCGTTATCAATAATCCTTTAGCTTATAGGACCCTTCTGGTAGACCTCGACATTTGGCGCCAAGCGACACTTCCCGTGCAACAGCTCTACTACGACCAGTTCATCACCTTTGGAATGCAATGCAAGAATCATAAGTTCAATGCAAAGCGACTATCACGCATGCGTAGGCATCTAGGACCCCTTTCTGTGCGCAAGACTTACTGACGAGCTCATTTACAGATATTGTCAAGAAGATGTTAGATCCACTCAAGGGAGAAATATACTCGCGAACCGCATTCCACTTCTTCTTGAAGGCCTTCCAATCTGTTGTGATTTGCAATCTATCGGCAGAGACTCTTCGATCATTGTCACTGTTCATAACATATGCCATACAAAAGAGTCGACAGTCCTCCAAGTTACCATCTCGAAACACTTCAGTGCGGGCTCGGCAGCAAATTGTTCACAGTCTCCGAAGATCATCAGCCTCGACGTCAACCTCCACCCTAAGATCCAAGCATACAGATAGCAAAGATGATCTCTCAAGAGCTGAAATAGGGATTCACATATTGGAGATGTATAGCGATCTCTTATGTGAAGATAGAAGCACGACGAGCATTCAGAAGTTTGCCAGGGCTGTAACGAACAAGGTATGACCTATATCAATGGTAAAACACATAGCTTGAACTGACGTCCTACAGTGGCTACTGTACCTACTCGCGGAAGACGATTCCCGTGTTGTTGTGCTTGGTGCCAAAATACTGGCCCGCATGCTGATTGTCCATGGCCCCACCTATGTTAAGAAGTTTGCTGAGAAGACAAGCGGCTTCATCATTATGCAACACCATCTAAAACGGTTTTGGAAGGTGCCAGCAATATGGCTGGCATGTTTCGCTATATTCTTCGGTCAAGATATAGCAGTGATCGACTTTGAGCGTCCTTTCACTTCGTCTAATCTACTCGAATCCTTTTTGGTGGACGGTAGATTGAAGGTGGTTTACCCTGAAGTTCTGCCCATTATAACATCCTTATTACGGAATGGTCTTACGACGATTATCAACGGACAAAAAGATCTTGGGTCACCACTGCGAAACGAAAGAAGTGATTATACGAGTTCAGATAATAAATTCTCCACTTCAAAACCAGAGCATACTTCTGCACAGTCAAAATCATCAAGAATTGATACTATATCCATAAGTGTGTCTCTCGCATATTTCTTAGAAAGAAATCAGGAACTGTCTCTAACCCCTTTGATAGATGATACGCAGCCTTCCGAGAGACCTTCGGGCGAGGACATAAACACTCTCCACACAGTGTGTCGATTCTTAGTAGATGTACACTCAAAATCCCAGAGCTTCCGCGACGTTGCAGTGTCTTCTAGTTACGTCCAAGAGCTTCTCTTCGTTCTATATCCTGCCATCGTCGGCTCGGACGCGCTCACTCCAGATATTGAACTAAACTCTCGGAAAAGTGCGTTGACTGTTAGCGGCAACGATGGTGCCATCCCGCCTTTGTCAAGAGCAGCCGCTCAGATGTCACCTATTATTCAGACTACCACTCTAGAGCCACTAACCCGCCCACTTAACACAAGGATACCCGCAATCAGGCGCGGCTCGTCTTTCGTTCTGGTGACTTCGGATCGGCCACAGTATAGCCCTTCTCAAGCACGACTTAAGGCCGTAATGTCTCCCAGGACGGACAGTCACCCGGTACCGGTTATTAGCAACTCGTTGGTCGAAAGCCTCCTAGAGCTCATCATCGCTGTCTTCGCGGACCAACTTCTGGAGAGGAAGGACTTTCCCGGCTTCGGTCTCTTCATCAAGGTACCTCCAGGATTGCAGGACCATCAGGCTTACTTTGAAACCTACGTACTTCGAAACGCACTCTCGCATTTGGGTAACACTATTCAGCTAGATCAGAAGCTACTATGCGAGCCAAAAGTACTAACTAATCTTGCACGCATGCTTACGCACCTGGGCGAGGCTCTGTACGAGGGCTGGTTCCTGAACGGAGCGGAGGCGGTCCTAAGCTTTGCGGGTACGATCTTGGAGTACCTACAGCGACCAGAAGTTGCCAAACTCAAGAGCGTGCGGCTGTGTAGCCAAGCCGTCCAGGTAATAAGGACGGTGGTCCTGCGAGTTGTGCTTTTACGCCTCTCCGAATTGGATGACTTCAGTCCTGAGAAAGATATTACCACATTTATGGACCGATTGTGCTACTGGCAGACAGTGCTTCTCACTCCGGAAGAGACACAGGCGGAATTTTTGAGGTTAATTTGTTATCTCTTATATACGAAACTGATTAGTACCCACGCTCAGGTAAGGCTGACGGCTGCCAGTCTGTGGCGTGTTATCCTTGTGCAAAAGCCCGAGGAGAGTTCTAGGATACTCGGGCAAGGATCAAACCAAGACCACAAGCATTTATTTAGTGGGTTCAAAAGGTTGACAGGTGTTGACAACGAGGCTTTCATTGACTGGGTTGATGACCATCGTCCAGAACTGGATGCCTTTTTCTTCGGAGCCATGTCCTCAACCTGGGAGAAATTTGTTGCGGAAGAGAATCGTAGAACCGAAGAGACGGCCAAGGTCAGGGTAGCTAAACGAAGAGAAAGGTTGCACTACTGGCATACCGACAATGTTGCTAATGAGGACACAATACGTCGTCATGAAGTTGCTGCGGATCATTGGATGACCAATATCTATGCTTCAGAACACACAAAGTATCAACGGGCGATGCAGGACCAGCAGGACAACTCCATATACATCTCTTCTACTTTTGCGAAGCTGAACCGAGGCCTGCAAAGGCCTTATGGGCTTTTGGACGATCATACAGTTCCGAGATGGAGATTGGACCAAACGGAAGGTCGCAATCGCATGCGCCTCCGTATCCTACCTGATTTCACCGGCCAGCAATCTAATTACCAGCCGAAGCGAAAGCGATCCGAAGCAGCTCTTAAGCGGCGCCAGACTTTGAATACCCAAGTCCAACCTCTATCGAGCTTTGATGCAATCTCTACTCCGGTCGAAACCGAAGCCGCTGGTTTTAGCAATCAGAATTTTGATTCCACTCTCTCAAGTGGGCCTTCCAGTCGCTTCGTCGATCCTAATGAGCTGGAGGAAGACTTCGAGCTCGTTGACGACCCTAGGGCAACGGCGCAAGAATATGAGGATAAGAATCGCAAAGTGATGCGGACACTGCAGCGCGGAGACCAGGTAGAGCACGTCAACAACGTCTCTCGAATCGTAGGCTTGGAAGCCTGTGAGGGATTGCTTATCCTTGGACGGGGCTTCTTGTACTTGCTTGATGGCTTATTTCAGCGGTCTGATGGCGAAATCGTCAATGTGTGGCAAGCACCGTCGGAGGAGCGAGATCCTTATTTGCAGATGATATCAGGCCGAAAGTCAGGAGAATCCAACAAACAACAGGTCCAAGGCAGCGAACAGCGAACGCGGAATTGGCGGTGGGAGGATGTCATAAGCATCTCAAAGCGTCGATTCCTTTTCCGAGATGTGGCCATTGAGCTATTCTTCACTGATGGCCGGAGCTACCTCCTCACAACAGATTCATCCTCACTGAGGAATGCACTTTATCTCAAACTGATCGCCAAGGCTCCGCAGGCCACCGGCGTTGTGGCATTGGCACACCCGGAGGATTCATGGAGGTTGGAAGCTTTGAAGAGCGTAGAAGACACCCCACAAACGTTTGGCTCGAAATTCACCAACGTGTTCCAGCAAGGCTCCCTCAATCCAGCGACGAAGAAATGGATGAAAGGCGAGATGTCAAACTTCCACTACCTCATGCTCATCAACACCATGGCTGGACGAACCTTCAACGACCTGACCCAGTATCCCGTCTTCCCTTGGGTTCTCGCAGATTACACCAGCGAAGAGCTCGATTTAGACGATCCGCGATCCTTCCGAGATTTATCCAAGCCAATGGGATGTCAAATGGCAAGTAGGGAAGCTGAGTTTCGAGACCGTTATAAGTCTTTCGCCGAGATGGGCGATCACAACTCGCCGCCCTTCCACTATGGAACGCATTACTCTTCGGCTATGATTGTTACTTCTTATTTGATACGCTTACAGCCGTTCGTGCAGTCATATTTACTCCTGCAAGGCGGGAGCTTTGACCATCCTGATCGTCTGTTCTATTCCATCGAGAAGGCTTGGATGTCGGCGTCCCGTGATAACATGACCGATGTAAGAGAGTTGACGCCAGAATTCTTCTACTTGCCTGAATTCTTGACGAACTTGAACGGCTACAACTTTGGTTTGCGGCAAGGCACCGGTGACCCTATCGATACCGTAGTCCTACCACCTTGGGCTAAAGGCGACCCTAACATCTTCATTGCAAAGCATCGACAAGCACTCGAGAGTCCGCATGTAAGCAAACACTTACATCAATGGATCGATCTTATATTTGGACACAAGCAACGAGGGGAGGCTGCCATAGAAGCCACTAACGTCTTTCATTACCTATCATACCATGGAGCCAAAGATCTTGACAGCATAGACGATCCGTTAGAACGGCTTGCAACGATCGGGATCATCCACAATTTCGGTCAAACTCCGCACCAGATATTCCAGAGAGGTCATCCGCAGCGGGAAGATGTTCATCCTAGATTCAAGAGGTTAGATACAGCGGCGGAGTCGCTGACCCGAGTCCCATCTCCATTGTTTGGTGAGCTTCCCACGGTGCAGCAGCCAAGGCTCGAAAGACTAACGAGCTTCAGTAGAGAGCCACGAGCAGGTCTCGTCGCTTGTGCTATCCTCAAAGCTGGAGCGCCTTCTCTGTTCTACTCCGTTCAAGGTCAACATCCCTCCCGACTACAACAGATATATGGAGTGGGGTTTCTTCGACGGTAGTGTACGGTTCTATGCTGCGGACAGTGGGAAGGTCCGCATTCCTTCGTACCGATGTTTGTTTTCGAGAGGTTAACTTTCTTTAGCTGATCGGACTGTTTGAACACCTTCACCAGGGGCAACTATCGTGTGTCATGTTCGCTGACTCCCGCATGCTGATCACCGCTGGGGCCGATTGTACGATATCGGTTTGGGTAGTCCTGTCTACGTCCAAGACTATCGACCTACAGCCGAAAGCCTGTCTCTTCGGTCATCGACATCCTGTGACAGTGCTGGCGCTCTCGAGGTCGTTTAGTACACTTGTGTCATGTTCGACTGACGGTCGAGTCTTTTGTTGGGATCTCAATCGCTTGGATTTCGTGAGGGAGCTGAGCTCCGGTGATCCTGTTGAGGTATGTTCCGGAAGTATAGATATCGAAATTACTAGATCATTGACATAGAACAGTGTGCCCGGATCAACGATACAACCGGCGACGTGATGCTTTGCCGTAAACGGCACGTAGCGTTATACACTCTGAACGGAGCACTACTGCTAGACCAAGACGTTTGCGACGCAGGAGACGACCACGTAGTCTCATGTGCGTTCTACGAAGGGACGGGAAATGAATGGCTCGAGCGCAGTATCCTGTTCACTGGCCACAAACAGGGCTGCGTCAAGGTGAGTGTTCTTCTACTTGACAGCAGCGCACAAGCTGACATCGGGCAGATCTGGAGCAAGGTCATCCGTCAAGGCAAGTTTGTACTGGACCTTGTGAAGCGGTTGGACCATGTCGATCAGTCCAGTGAGCGAGGGCTCAATGTCACTTCGGCCGTCACCTACATCTTGCCGATGCCGCAGACTGTATATACTGGAGATGAAGACGGGCGAGTGGTGAGTCAAGTCCAGCCCAAGCAGTGCCGGGATTGTACCCTGATGGCAGTTCTAGTATCAATGGGATTGCATACCGAGACATCATGCCTAGAATCTAGGTCTTCATTCTAGTGGTTGGAGTAGTCTCGAATATTCGCATTGTTACAGGAGTCTGAATACGGTTGGAGGACAAGAGAGAGGTAGGGATACTTTGTCCGGTTGAGAGAGTATGTTACAGTTCTCATACTCATGCTCGGGTATAATATTATGATACGGAGCGTACATTGGTTTTGTAAATGGCGATGTTTTGGGGCGGAGCTGATTAATGTTGTTAACTTACCTTACATCAGAATTGAGAGCATTAGTCATGGTATGGTTGAATGGTGCTCTTTAAATCGCGCGTATGATAACGGAGAATGATCAAGGTAGGATGACTGTGATTGGTGGGCTAAGAGATGACTAAGCAAAACTGCCCCTCGTGTCAACGGTTCCGCCGTCATCCCGTCGTGATACGCAACCCAACGTCAATCTTCAAACCCCCACCAATTATTTGTAAGTTTTGTAACCACCAAAGATATCTTCATTTGTTATTCTCTTCCCTTTCTCCGCCACTCAACAAGAATTTTCTTACCTCGATAATCAATAATTGATCTCAAGAATATCACTTCGTAAACCTATATCGCAAGACTCATCGAATCAATCTCTCTACCCAAGATCATCACAATGACCAGCTCATTGGAACAACTCAAAGCCACTGGCACCACCGTCGTATGCGACTCCGGTGACTTTGCCACCATCGGAAAGTACAAGCCTCAAGATGCCACCACCAATCCATCTTTGATCCTGGCCGCCTCGAAGAAAGCAGATTATGCCAAGCTGATAGACATCGCCGTCAAGTATGGCAAAGAGAATGTAGAGCAACTCACTCTTCCTACTGCCACAAGACCCAAGCTAACCCGATAACACGTAGGGCAAAGATCTCGACCAGAAGGTTGACTGCGCCTTGGATCGCCTGCTCGTCGAATTCGGCAACGAGATCCTCAAGATCATCCCCGGCAAAGTCTCGACGGAAGTCGACGCCCGCTTCTCCTTCGACACCAAGGCCTCCGTCGCGAAAGCTTTACACATTGTTGAGGTCAGTTCCATATCCCACATACCACACCCCCAAACACCCCTCTCTTGCTAACACCACACCCACACGCACCAGCTCTACAAATCCATCGGCGTCGGCAAAGAGCGCATCCTCATCAAGATCGCCTCGACGTGGGAAGGGATCAAGGCCGCGCACATCCTGCAATCGAAGCACGGCATCAACTGCAACCTGACACTGATGTTCTCGCTCGTGCAGGCCATCGCGGGCGCCGAGGCCGGTGCCTTTCTCATCTCGCCCTTTGTCGGCCGCATCCTCGACTGGTACAAGGCTGCCATGAAGAAGGACTTTTCGCCTCAGGAGGACCCTGGCGTCAAGAGCGTGCAGCATATTTTCAATTACTACAAGAAACATGGCTACAAGACTATCGTCATGGGCGCGTCGTTTCGTAATGTTGGGGAGATTACGGAGTTGGCGGGGTGCGATTATTTGACGATTTCTGTACGTTCCTCTCCTTCATCCTTTCCCTTCGCTCAACACTTGTCTCTGATCCCTCCCGCATAAACCCCCTGACCCACTCTATACCGCCTTACCCCCTTACACCACGAACCAAGACTAAACAAGTTCCTTCGCATCAGCCCAACCTCCTCGAAGACCTCTACACCTCGACGGACAAAGTGCCCCAGAAACTCGACGCCAAAGACGCCAAGACGCTCGACATCCCCAAGCGCAACTACCTCGACGATGAGGCCCTCTACCGCTTCGACTTCAACGAGGACCAGATGGCCGTCGAGAAGTTGCGCGAGGGCATCTCCAAGTTCGCGGCTGATGCCATTACGCTTAAGAATGTGTTGAGGGAGAAGATTGAGAAGGCTTGATTTGGTAGGGTGAGGGGGGGTGGGATGGGGATGGGCATGGGCATGGGGATGGGGATGGGGGAAAGTGTGGTGGAGAGGTTTGAGCGGAGATGGGATGGAGGGGTGTAGTGTTTTCGAGATGCGTGACTCTTTGGGGGGTGTGTTGGGGGGGGGTTG
>JAABUU010003694.1_pt1 | contig 19102 bp, 26 predicted proteins | sample 5559301 | NCBI WGS metagenome assembly JAABUU01 (sample SAMN10711884, study PRJNA513360) | rock metagenome | isolation source: Antarctica rocks | place: Antarctica: Victoria Land, Richard Nunatak white | reverse complement strand
CGGGCGCGCTCGTCTTGGCCTTGACCGGTGTGGTAGACTTGCATCCCCACACGGGAGGCAGCTTCACCCACTTTCACCTTGCTTCCTCCTTTCTGCGTTTTGACTCTTGACATAGAGGGTCTTTTTTCTACTTTTCTCACAGACTACCACAAAAAGCGGTGAGAAGTCGTCCTCATATCGAACGAAGAGCGAGAAATTAGGCATTATGGTTTCTTATGCACCGAACAGGAGGGATCAAATACGCCGGATTGACAGATACAGTCTGAGTGTTCGTTAGGGAGAGGTTTATACTTCCCATCCAGCACCTTAGCCCAAGCGTCTTCTAGCTTGGAACTCAGCTTATTTCTTTCCTTAGAGTTCGGCTCTAGTTTCAGCGCATCGATGAGGGCAGAGATTTGATCAGAGTAGGCCATGAGACTATTTAGCAGTCGCCTTAATAGCTGGTATCCTCGCTCGGGCCTTGCGCTCAATAGCTTTACGATATGTTGCCAGCAGTTTCTTTGCCGTTTCAAGATTTCTGTAACTAACGTGAGTTCAGTTTAAGCCAAGCGAATCAAGCAGCCAGAAGAGCGTGTTCGTCGAGGTGAAGACTCGGTTTTTTGTCCTGATGGCTGTAGGCAAGAAGCCCGGCAATTAAATGAACGACAAAATTGGCGGGATTGCGATGACGAGAACGCTCGATCTGGGCGCATATTCTTGAGCTGATCGATAATCGACTCGATCATCGCCCGTTTGCGCAGCAGGAGCTTGTCTGAGAGATGCATGGGCTGATTGTTCATGTTTTTGCGTAATCGGGTGATGAGACGCCCGTCCTTGTTCAAAGAGCAATGTGCTCAGGGGAGCGGAAATGTAGCCGCGGTCTCCAAAGAGCTTGCCACGCCGTGTTTTGACCATCGAGGGAACAGGCTTGCGATCATCGACATTGCCTGGGGTCAGACAACACGCCAGCAATTCGCCTTGGTCATTGACCGCCAGATGGAGCTTGAACCCAAAGAACCAGCCCATACTGCTCTTGGTATTGTTGTACCGTCTGCCATAGCTTTAGAAAAAGCAGGTTTTCTAAAGCTATGGAGAAAATTTCTAAGTAGAGAAGGCTGCTTTTCTTTCCTTCCGTGCTCAGTCAATTCTGATATTATAACAAATGGTACAATCGTCAGTTCTCCTCAAAGTCAATAGTATCGCTTGAACTTATCGGTTGGATATCCCAGTTCTTCTAGTGCCAAACGGGTACTTGACACTCCGCCGTGGTCGTTTTCGTTACGGCGGCTTGTGGCATATGAACGAGGTCGTGCTCAGCAGATGAAGCGAGAAACATTTCCTACAGGAAGTGGTCGATCAGGATGGAAACGTGCTTGCTCTCCTAGGACAGAGCCGACGCACCAAGCACTGCTTCTACAAGCGTCTTCAAGGACTGTGACTGAGTTGACAATACCCTTTTTTGTTCATCGTTCTTTTCCTTCATACGCTCTCTCTAAGATGGCAAGATCGAATTTCTTCATCGGCAAGAACGTCTGCGTGATCCGATCAATCTGCTCACGCGTGCCGTTTTGCATCATCTCGCCAATCGCCGTTGGCCAGATCTGCCAGGAAAGGCCAAACTGGTCTTTCAGCCAGCCACATTGTTCGGCTTGTGGATCAGCAGAAAGCTTCTCCCAGTAGTAATCGATTTCTGCTTGCGTTTGGCAGGGCACAAGAAAAGAGATGGCCTCTTTGAACGTAAAATGATGTTCTCCCGCGCTGTCCATAGCAGCAAGCCAAGTCCCTAGGAGCGAGAAGTCGGCGAACATAATCGTTCCTTCCTTATCCGGCTCCATCCCCTGGGGGTAACGAGCTGTCATCCCTGGCCTGGCCCCCTTGAAGACCGAACAATAAAAATCAACCGCTGCCTCGGCATGCCCGACGTTATTCCCTGTAAACATCAGCGATGGAATGATGAAGGGTCGCTCTTCGCCCACGGGATTCGTGAGCATGAGTTGCCAGGAAAGTCCATATCTGTCCTGTACCCAGCCGTAGCGTTCGCTGAACGGGTAGTGATCAAGAGGCATAAGAGCTGTACCGCCTTCCGACAGCTTCTCCCATAGCCGATCTAGATGCACTCGAGCATCTCTATCTTTTGACGGGTCAAAGTTGAGAATAAATGAAACCGAAGGGTTGAATGTGAAATGCGGGCCGCCACTAATAGCCATGAACGGCTGCTTGGCGAGGACAAACGAAACAAGATCACAATCGCCTGAGGGGGTATCGTGCAATGTAATGGTACTTGTCACTCTTGAATCGGGCAGTAAAGACGTGTAAAACTTGGCGGCCTCTTTCGCTTCTTTGTCAAACCATAAATGAGGTGTGATTGTTGCCATGATGTCGTTCCTTTCTTTACCATCTGAAGTTGCTTCTCTACGTACCATGTTGAGCGTATGCAGTCCACTTATCGACTTCTTTGCCGTTACATACGAATCTGCAAGACCATGGAAATAATGACACGAATTCTGGCAGAACCTAACATAAGTGTAGCCACTGTACCAAGATGTTGATTGAGTATGAAAATCCTATTAACAAGTGTTCTAGCAGCGACTACAAGTGGTACAAGCCTATTGCTATAAGGTAGATTCCAAGCATGAGCAGGTGCTCTGAAAGGACCCGAGCGAGCTGCTCCATATCTAGCTTCTTCCATCGAACTCTTGTCAATTGGCTGCCCCAATGCGCTTTCCTCGCACAGCATAGCTCGAACTCAGTCGAGCCATCTCCCAGATCACTACAGCCCAGAAGCTAAATGCCCATGTTTTCCCTCAAAATTGAGTCTCGCCCACTTTCAATGGATGGGCATGAAGAAGAGCGAAAGCGATAGAGCATGTGCTCAAAGCGGACTGTCGCCTTTTCTCACATAAGGACGTGTGATCTGACGCTTCTCCTTCCTACAGAGAGTGGCTTTCTTTGCCTTCTTTGTACGTTCCGCTCACCTTAATTGAGGAAGAGCCTTTCTCAATGACCGCTCCCTCAAAAGATCGTGGACGACGAATCAAGACGGGTGCCGCTCTCCAACGAGAGCGAGAGCGTTTACTCAAGACGTTCGTGCAAGAATGCAATGGTTCGTTCCCAAGCAACGCGAGCAGCCTCAGCGTCATATTCAAGGCGATTCTCCTCGAAGAACCAGTGTTTGGTTCTTGGATACGTATAGAAGGTAGCCGGCCTCCCCGCGGCCTGGAGCTCCTGCTCCATCTCCGCGATCGACTCAACTGATGCGAAGGGATCATCGTCTGCGAAGTGACAGAGATAGGTGGCCTTTGCGCTTCTATAGTCCAGTCCGGGGTAGGAGGCATAAAAGGTCACGACTGCAGCGATCTCCTCGGGCAAGGTGACGGACGTGTCGAGCGCGTAGGCACCTCCCAGCGAGAAGCCGACGAGGGCGAGATTGCTGTGATCCTCTGCTAGATGGGTCGCAGTGTATCGGCTCAGAACCTGCACCGCCGCTGAGATATCACCGCGCACCCGCTCCACATCGCGATCCAGTGCCGAGGCTAGCGTTTGCGCTTCCTCGACCGACGCAGTCGTCCTACCGCGGTAGAGGTCGAGGGCTAGGGCCACAAAACCCGCTTCCGCGAGCCGGTCGCAGACCTGTTTGAAGACGTCGGTGAGGCCCCACCAAGCATGTAAGACCAGTACCCCCGGTCCACTGCCATACTCAGGCTCAGCCAGATAAGCATTGATCGTTCTGCCATCAGCTTGAAATTCTCTCATACAACTCTCCTTATTGCGGTCCATCAAGCGCGTGCGTAGCGCATGAACACCACTCCTGATGGCAGTGGCTTGGCTTCAATCAGGAGCAGAGTATGGTGCAATCCCTCAGGAAACAGCTTCTTGCCACCGCCGAGCACAAGCGGGTACACATGCAGGCTATATTCGTCAATCAGATCGTGCTCGGCCAAAGTATGAATCAGCACGCTACTGCCATCGATGACAATGTTCTTGCCTACCTGTGCTTTCATGGTGCGGACTTCCTCGACCACATTATTGCGAATCAATGTGGAGTTGCGCCATGCCGAGGCTGTGGTCAGGGTGGTGGAAACCACGTACTTCGGCATACTGTTCATGAGATCGCCAAAGGGTTCACCAGCTGGCATGGGTTCAAATGCCCCGCCGTGGATCTGCCATGTTTTGCGCCCCAGCAGCAGCGCATCACTTTGGCTCATGGCCTCGAAGAAGTGTGTGCCAATGTCATCGTGCCAGAACGGCCATGTCCACCCGCCGTGGGTGAAACCGCCCTCAGTATCCTCTTCTACACCCCCAGGTGCTTGTATGACATTGTCCAACGACACAAACTCTGCTACAATGATCTTTCGCATAATTTCCTCCATATCGAGCAACGATTCCAGACTTCCAATAGTTGATCTCACCGTACAAAGCCAGGTGGGCGGGTTGGAGAACTTCGTTTCCCATAACTCCTCTTCGTGTAAGATGAGTATTGACATCTCCCTTGACTAAACGCCAGGGAATACCTAATTTCACAAGTAGGTATTTCTGTTTCGTTGGACGTTGCATCATAGGTGTCTGATACGTCCTCCACAAACCTACGTTTCCCCGAGCCTCAGGCTACTAGAAAGCTATTCTTTTATAGGTCTGAAGAAAAGGTAATACGTCGATGGATGGTTTAAACGCGATACGTTATCCAATCACTTGCTCAAAGATTGTTGTTGCCTGGGAACCAAAACTTTCTATTTTCTCTCTTCTATACTACTCAACCATGAAAGAAGCCGGGGAATTTTTTAAAGCTGAGCTTACATTTCTGTTGTTTCGTTGGGTCAGTGTTGCGAAATGCTAAAAAAGCTCCACCGTTATAAGATAACCATTTCTATTGTAAGGAAAGTTTTTCTGCAAAACTATGATTCCTCATCAAGGCAGCTACCTGTGTAAAAGCTCAAAAGTGCAGTTAGCTGTCTTTTGTCCACGATCAGAACGACGTAGCTCTCTGCAAAACTATGGTATTATCAATCTGCAAGACCGTGGGTATAATGACAGTGCCGTCCGCCATAACTTTAGAATAGAACGAGCCTAGGATTGAGTCCTGACAAAACTCACTTTTCTTCTAGCCGCCCGCTACATGTGTCATGTATGCCTTCATGGACATTAGTGCATGTGCATGCCGCCATTAATATCCAGCGTGACACCCGTTAAATAGGAACTTTCATCTGAGGCAAGGAAAAGGATACACTTCATAACATCATCTACCGTACCGAGCCGCCCCAATAATGTTCCTTTGCCAAGTTCGACCTTGCGCTCTGGCGTCAGTAAATCCCCCGCAATGTCGGTATCAATCATTGAAGGAGCAACGCAGTTGACGCGAATTCCCTGTGGGGTCAGTTCACGAGCAAGAGCTTTGGTCAAACCCATAATGCCTGCTTTGGCCGCGCTATAGGCGGATGTACCAAACACTCCCCCACCGCGCTGTCCCGATACCGATGAAAGCGAGACAATGGCACCGCCACCCCGCTCCAATAGCGCAGGTACGGCTGCTTGCGTTGTCAAAAATGTCCCTTTGAGGTTGACATCCAGCACAAGATCATACTCTTCTTCCGAGATGTCAAGAAATAACGTTGGACGAGTTAAGCCAGCGACATTCACCAGGATATCCAACCCTCCATAAACTTCTGTCGTTTTTTTGACCACCTGGACCATCTGCGCCTTATCGCGTACATCCGCCACCGCACCAAGAGCGTAGCTTATCTCATTCAGTTCGGCTACAACCTGCCTCACCCCCTCTGGCACGATATCTGTAACTGCGACTTTCGCGCCTTCCCTTGCTAAAGCCAATGCAGTTCCTCGTCCAATGCCGCGCGGCGAACCTGCACCGGTCACCAGGGCGACTTTTCCTTCAAACCTGTTCATGATTACCTCCTTGTACATCATTCCAGCTCTTTCCTCAGCTCAGCAATATTCTCCATCAGCTTGATCATAATCGAGTCATCTAGCTTGTCCGCATCTTTGATGCTTGCCATCTTATAGAGTTGATATATCACACTTCCCCTTTCTACAGCATCCCCAATTACCCGCGACCTATGAAGGGCATTCCTGTTGCCATCACTGTCATAAACGGTACATTGACATCGAGTGGCAAGCTCGCCAGATAGAGCACCGCCCGCGCGACATGATCGGCATCTATCGTTGGCTCGGCAGCAACCGTGCCATTGGCTTGGAGCACCCCGTTTTTCATGTGGTCTGTCATCTCGGTTGCCGCGTTCCCGATGTCAATCTGCCCACAGGTAATGTCAAATGGGCGCCCATCCAGCGCCGTTGATTTGGTGAGACCGGTGATCGCATGTTTGGCAGCCGTATACGGTGCGGAATTGGGTCGGGGGGTATACGCGGAAATCGACCCATTGTTGATGATGCGTCCGCCATGCGGATGTTGCTGCTTCATCATCCTGAAGGCGTGCTGCGTGCAAAGAAATGTTCCCGTCACGCAGGTATCCAGCACACCCCTCCACTGCTCATAGCTCAGGTCTTCGAGCGGGACGGAGGGCGCACCCACACCTGCATTATTGAATAAAACATCCAGCCGTCCGAATGTGTCCTGCGTTGCTGCAAATAACGCCGATACGGCTTGCGGGTCGCTCACGTTCGTAGACATCACCAGCGTGCGCGAGTTCGCCACACCTGCTTCCTGAACCGTCTGCTCCAAGGGTTCAACTCGGCGGCCTGCCAGCACGACGCAATACCCGGCTTCCAAGAGCAGTAATGCCGTTCGTTTGCCAATACCAGTTCCAGCACCGGTCACCAGAGCAATACGACCTGTTCCATTCATGCCTTTCTCTTCCTTGTGTGGCATGCTACTCCTCGATTTTCTGTACACGCCCGACCTGTCCATCGACAAGCCGTACCTTGATCCCATGCGGGTGAGAAACGGAGTTGGTCAAAATATCCTTGACGATCCCTCGGGTCAGTTTTCCTGTTCGCTGGTCTTGCTTGAGGACAATTGACACTTCGAGTCCCTGACGTATATCGTGACGGAGGCGTCCATCTGCCATTCAGTTCCGCTTTCTCCTGCCATCCCTGGTGAAAAGATATCTCTTTTACCAGAGCGGATTTCACGTGTTTCCTGGTTACCACAATTACACGTTGGATGATACGTTCCTATCCAGAGCAACATACCTTCCCTTCGCGAGTCCATTTTTGTCTGCTGCTTTTAGGAGAAACAACACACCTGAGCCGCTCGCTAGGACAATGCGGCAATGCAAAGCTTCTGCGGGTTCGCTTTTGAGCGAGTGGACAGACTGTTCCCCCTATTGTACTCGTCAAGAGGCGCGGCTGTCCATCTTTGAGTCCATGGAGGCGTTCTACACTCGACAACGACGCCATGTAGCACTGAGCTCTCTCAGTCCAGTAAGGTATGAACAACGAGAGACGTGAACTTCCAAGGTCTTCGACTCCATGAAAGCGAGTCCACGTCAGTACTTATACAGAGTACATCATGTACATGTCTCTGAAGAGTATTTATCATGAATCAGTTGAACCCGACCCTAAATTAACGAGGCAATTTGGTAAACAGCTTTTACGTCGTGCTAGAGTGTTCGACGTACTTTTTCCGCACTCACTGTGGATTGGCGTACTTTTTCTACGATGACCGTAGAGTCATTCCACGATTACAACTGGCCATTTCATCTTCTTACGCTCATTCTATTCCACGATTACGATAGACCGGACAAGCGGGGGAGGAGTCCCTTCGTATCCGCGCCAGTTTCCAGCCTTCCTCCACATCCCGGGACAGGAGCAGATGAAAGCCGTTCCACCTGGGGGAGTGCCCGGCTTTGCGCTTGTATGGTCGGTGGGCGAAAAAAGAAGCGACGACGTGGGGGAGCGGCGCGACTGCCCTTGAATCCATGCGGGAGAAGTCGATGCCTCCCACGTCCGCCCGGTCATCTACCAGCAGGTGTTCCCCTTCGATCCAGGCAGAGAGGAGGGCGAGGGCCTCGTCTGGGTTCTGTCAGAATTCAGAAAAAGGCTTGTCTTAGACACCATTTGCAGGTATGATGAGGGCACAACTTCTCTGATCTGGAGTGCCTCATGAACTGTCCATATTGTGCCTCGACCATCACCAATGAACAAACCCAGAAGACCACGCTTGGCTATCGAACGTTCCGTTGCTCAGCTTGTCAACGCCGCTTCAACGAGCGTACAGGGACGCCGTTCAACTTCCTCGAATATCCCACTGATGTGGTTCTGCTGGTTGTTCTGTGGAGGCTTCGCTACAAATTGAGCCTGCGGGATCTCTCTGAAATGTTCCTGGAGCGGGGCATGGTGTTCACTCATGAAAGTGTGCGGGACTGGGAAGCACGGTTTGCGCCTTTGGTGGCGGACCAACTGCGGATAAAACGGCGGGGACAGGCCGGAAGATCCTGGTATGTGGATGAGACATATATCAAAGTTCACGGAAAGTGGTGCTACCTCTATCGCGCCATTGACGCTGATGGCAACTTGGTTGATTCTCGCTTGAGCGAGAAACGTGACATGGAAGCCGCCCAGCAGTTTTTCAAGCAGGCTCTCTCTGTCGTTGGCCACACCCCCAAACAGGTGACAACCGACGGTCATACTTCCTATCCACGAGCCGTACGCGAGATACTAGGGAGCGGTGTACAGCATCGAACAAATAAATATCTCAACAATCGGTTGGAGCAAGACCATCGAGGAGTGAAACAACGGTACTATCCGATGCATGGCTTTGGGAATTTCACATCAGTAGCGCGTTTTTGCCGTGCTTTTGATGAATTGCGCCACTATTTTCGCCTACGTCACACCATGGGAGAAACACTGTCTCTTATGGAGCAACGACAGTTGTTCTGTGAAAAACTTGCTGCCCTGCAACTCCTGATGCTGATGGCTTCCTAGCTCAACGGATGATGAGTTGAGGACTTCCTCTTCTATGGGCTTTTATGCTCTCAGTTCTGACAGAACCAGTGATGTGACGTCTGACGAGTAAAACCGGTAATATACCGTGTGCTGGCTACTTAGGACATCCGTTCACAAAATTGGAATGTTGCGTTAGGATAATTTCTCTTCTTCCATTTGGTGGGATACCCCAGGAAAGGTGAGTCCAAACAAAGCTCTCCTTTATTAAGATCGAAGCAGAGACCTGAGCGATGAAGCATATGAATGACCTGTTCTCTTTGTCCAAGGAGGGAAAACAGGTAGGGAATACAAAAAGGCCCTCTCAGGCACTCATGCGTGGCCTGCGATCCTAATGCATGCGCTCGCCATCGTTATGCTGCTCTGCGATAGTCATGGTGTAACCCACCTAACACGGGAACGACCATCACCCGGGTTGACTGATTCAGGAAAGGAGCTGACGGAGCCGACGGGTCCGGAAGCCGCTGCCCGATCCCTTGATGCGATCGAGCTTGGTTGAAGTACACAACATACGCTTTGAGAAGGCGATAAAGCTGCTTCTCCTGGAAGATCGGAAAGTGATTCAGACACTCTCGTCTCACACTTCCGAGAAAGCGTTCACAGATGGCATTGGCTCGCGGAGTCCGGTATGGCGTTCGAAGCACTTTGATGCTGCTTGTTGCGGCCACTCGTGCAAAATTCGTCCCGAATTTGCAATCATTATCCCGGATCAGATATTTGGGCCTCTGCCCATATGGAGTAGCCTCCCGCAGTTGTTGCGCTACCCAGAGATCAGTTGGAGAGCGCGTCACATTCACATGGATCACCTTGCGCGACTTTAGCTCGATAATGAAAAGGCAAAAAGCGGACGGAAGAAGAGATCGGTGACCTGCAAAAAATCACAGGCCCATACCTCTGCTGCATGATTGTGGAGAAAGGTCTTCCAGGTTTGTCCACGCGCTCGTTTGGGGCGACCCTGCCGCATATACTTCTGGATGGTCCTTTTACTCACTCGAATATCCAACTTGAGGAGTTCACCGCGAATCCGCTCAGCTCCCCAAAGCCGATTATTTGTGGCCATGTCCTTGATCAAGGCAATCGTCTCTGGCGAGAGCCTCGGCTTCCTCTCCTGCGCCTGAGATTTGTGCTTCCAGAACAGGCGGAAAAGTTCACGGTGCCAGCGGAGCAGCGTCTCTGGCTGGATTAAGAAGAGCGATTGTTTCCAGGTTTGCGCCATCCTTGCCAGGAACACCAAGAGGAGCCGGTCCGTCTTTTTGCATACTGGTCGCTTGATCTGCCGGCGCAAGATAATGAGTTGTTGACGCAACAATGCGTTTTCCGCCAGCAGTTCGGCTTTACCTCGGGTCAAATCGGCGAACGTTCCGAGCGTGAGGGAGGTCGTCGGTGGTTTGATCCACCTCAAAACACATTCTTGGAGTGCATGCACATTCAAACAGAGTTGTTGTTTGATCGAGGCGAATACAGAGAGCATGAACCAAGTCTCCTTTTCCTGAACAGGGGCACTTGTTCGGGGCAGACACGCAAAAATGAACCGCATTGATTGTACATTTTTGTCAGGTCTTTTGGCAAGAAAGCTTGCTCCATGAGTTACCAAACATCAACTGCGAGAACAGATGTCCCAAGTAGCCAGCACAGCAGGGGCGAATGTAAATGACCCAAGTAGCAACGGCGAGTTCCAGGGAGTAATGCAGCCAACGACACCATACGGCTCGCGCTCCGTATAGTTGAAGAGGCTACGCTTTTCTTGTGGAATCGTCTCGCCCTGTATCTTGTCGGCTAGGCCAGCAAAATAGCGGTACCAACCGGGAATGGCTTTAAGTTGAGCGTACATCTCGCGTAATAGCTTTCCATTATCTCGTACCTCAATCTCAGCCAGTTCGCGTGCGCGGCTCTCAATCACGTCTGCTAGCTTGTTAAGAAGCCGTCCACGCGCGGCTGGTCCAATCTTAGACCACGTAGTATCGAAGGCCACTCGTGCCGCCTTTACCGCGTCGTCCACGTCTTGCGCATGAGCATTCACGATAGTCGCCCATTCTTCGCCAGTTGCTGGATTGCTTACTGGAAGACGTGATGCTCCTTCAGGTTGTACATACTTTCCGCCAATATACAGTCCATAATCCTGCGTCTTCGACAGTACCTGTGACATAGGTCAAAACCTCCTCGTTTGGCAACTCTATAGATCAGTCGAGCTGCTGTTTTGAGTAGCATGATGAAAGTGTACCCAATTTTTTGTTAAATGCCAACTGTTAGCTGTTAGACGAGGCTTAGGAAAGCAAAATGCAGAAGGCAAGACAAGCAACATTATTGTGGATATAATAAGAGATGGTAGTGAGATAAAGGACTTTCTTTCTCCTACCACCTCTTTCAGAAAAGTGAGAGGAAAAACGATGAAACCAGTACTCGAAGATATGTTTTTGGATCTAGGGGCTGCACCTTCCATCAGTCATGCATGCGATTTCGCTGGGAAGACAGCGAGTGACTTGTGTGTGTAATCTTCGCCAGCGCCACAATCGCTGATAGTACAAAAGTGACAATGCCTTGTTAGACACGCTGCAAGAGTCTATCTCCCGCGAGAATATTATGTTGCTTAAAGATCTCTGGTGTAGTCTCCTCGTACAGGCGACGCAGGTTCTCCGTTTTTACGCCTGGATACCAGGGATCGAGCAGGTAATACTGCTTTGATGTTACCCATGAAGGTGCGAAAAAGTTCTCTTGTGAGCAGAGTTGTTCAATTGCCGCTGCGTAGAGGGCAGCCCAGCGCCCCTCCTCCAATGAGGTAACTTCACGCAGTGGCTGCTCTACAAGTTCAAGGCGATCTCCAGGCTGAGAACGTCGCCAATCGTCAAGAAAGTCTCCCAAGGTTACCCATGGATTTTCCCCGCGCAGAAGACGCTCAAAGCTTTCGGCAGCACTATAGCGATGCCAGTGATAGAGAGAGGTCATTTTTTACAACTTTCAGTCAAGTAAATAGTTCTTCTATAATATATTGTACACGAGCCGTAAGGTATTGTGAAGGAATGTATTGCCCTAGAACGTCTATAACCTGCTGCGGGTCTGTAAATCCCAGGCTTTGAACAAGTGCTTCAGCGTCATCGATATCCTGGGGACGACCTGCTACGATTTTCATGGCAAGAATATAGTCCAGAGTGGGAAGGTAAATATCTAATCCTGGATAACTTTTCCATAACGTGATGGGTGGAGACGAGTAGAGAAACCCTTTGGCACCGTCATTGAGCCAATCAGGAGGAAGTCCTTCTTGAGAAGCAATTCGGGATACTGCAGATCGAATGGCTGCTGCTCCTTGCTCAAACGAAGCATCGATATCACGAGTAGAGCGCCGATTTCCTACTATCAATACCATGAGGTTCTGTCAGGACTCAAACCCCCTATCTTGGCACAGAGGTCACCTTTCTGTTATGCTACTCTCATCATTCTGACTGAACGAGGAACATTGACCAATGAACTGCCCCCATTGCGCAGAAACGACTACCCAAAAACGAACGAAGAAAACCAAATTGGGATATACCACCTTCTTTTGTCGGGGGTGCCAACGTACCTTCAACGAACGAACAGGCACTCCTTTCAATTATCTTGAATTTCCCACTGACATCGTCCTGCTCGCGGTCTTGTGGCGATTGCGCTATAAACTGAGTCTGCGTGACGTGGCTGAAATGTTTTTAGCGCGTGGTTTTGTGTTTACCCATGAGACGCTTCGCGACTGGGAAGCGCGCTTTGCTCCCTTGATAGCGGATCAGCTACGCACCAGGCGGCGGGGACAAGCAGGGACATCCTGGTATGTCGATGAAACCTATCTCAAGGTCCATGGAAAATGGTGCTATCTGTATCGAGCCATTGATGGGGATGGCAATCTGGTTGATTCGCGGCTCAGCGAAAAGCGAGATATGGATGCCGCAAAACAGTTCTTCAAGCAAGCAGTTGCCGTTGTTGGTCATGCTCCAGAATATGTCACGACAGACGGGCATCGTTCCTATCCACGTGCCATACGCGAAACTCTGGGAAAGGATGTGAAGCATCGGACGAACGTCTATCTGAACAACCGAATAGAACAAGATCATCGAGGTATCAAACAACGGTACTATCCCATGCGTGGCTTTGGGAACTTTGTGTCAGCCGCTCGCTTCTGTCGTGCGTTTGATGAATTACGCCAGTATTTCCGACCTCGCCACACAGAACGGGAAACCATGCCACTGGCGCAACAGCGTCAACTCTTCCGTGAGAGGGTTGCGACTTTACAAGAACTGATGGTTGCAATCTCATAGTTTAGCAAGTGGTTTGTATTAGACTTTGAAGACCTTGCGGATTTTTGTGCTCCCAGTTCTGACACATCCCTCCTCCAGCGATCTATGAGGAGTTGGAACAACGGCTCACTCAGAGAGAGAGCCTTCTGGTGATGCGTGGTCAGGTGCGTAATCAGCTCCATGCGCTCCTGCACAATCCCGTTGTGATTGATCATGCTCGGCAACTTGTAAAACTATGGTATTATGGATTTGAAAAACCAGCGGTATAATGACATTGAGGACTGAAGCCCTCGTCCTCAATTTGAACGAGATAAGGGGATGGATATGAGTCATGTATTCCAAATTCCTGACGACTTGTACACGAAGCTTGCAATGTACGCAGCACAGCGCAATCAAACGCCTGAGAATCTGTTTCTCGCCTGGGTCAGGGAAGTTGCACAGAAACAAGAAGAGTCAGTGACTTCAGGCACTTTAGAGCCGAAAAATGTACATCAGCCTGAACAAGATCAACACGAGAGAGACCTTCAAAGTCCGCTCTTTCAAATAGCAGGCATGTTTGCTATAAACGAGCCGGGTTGGGCTGATAAGCATGATCAATATCTTGCGGAGGCATACCTAGAGAATCATGCCGAAGAAAAATGACCTCTTTGTCGATACATCAGGATGGGCTTACTACCTAGATCGTTCAGACCCACTTCATATGAAAGTTGTTACAATTGTGCGAGACTACGCCTTGCAGAGACGGAATCTAGTGATAGCGAACTATATTCTTACTGAACTCGTTGCCCTCCTTTCAAGCCGCTTTCATCTTCCTCGAAAAGAGGTCATCAAGGCTATCAATGCGCTCAAATCAGATGCTGTTGTGGAAATTGTACACATTGATGTGTCAATGGACAACGAAGCGTGGAAGTTACTAGAGAAGCGGATTGACAAGGAGTGGTCTTTGGTAGACGCTAGTAGCTTTGTAGTGATGAAGCAGTTTGGCATAACAGAGGCTCTAACCACTGATCACCACTTCACTCAGGCTGGTTTTATAAAGCTACTCTGACTTCACTCAAAACAGAATTGAGCATGGCAAGAGCCAAGCTTGATTATCAGCCAGGAGGGGTAATCGAAATGAAGAAAGGAGGAAGAAGACATATGTGGGAAAACAATACTCAAGAAGAGATTGCTGTGAGAGTGTGTTCCTTCTGTGGGAAAAGCTGGGATCAGGTTCTTCGACTCACAGCAGGGCCAGGGGGTGTGAATATTTGTGATGAGTGCGTCGATTTGTACCGTGAGCATCTTGAAAAAGAGGCGGGGAAACCTATAAACAGGGAGAAATGGGTACAAATTTGTAGCACCTGCGGAACTCGTCCTCCTGCAAGTCACCGCTACTGCTACAATTGTGGAACTCAACTACTTCGAGGTTAGACAAGCGACACTACTCACATGAAACTTGCTCAATATAGGTGCAGATGCAAAGTTGACCTCTCAAGTGAAAACACAAACACTCGCAATGGCCTGTGAAGAATTGGCTTCGGGCCTACTTGCCGAAAAACCGTTGCGTGAGCATAGCAATGAAAACACCTTCGATGAGAAGACCTAAGACGGCTTCAATAGCTGTCACCCAGATTTGGGGTGTGTCGGACATGAACAGCTCGAAGAAAACACGTCCGTGGAATGCGGGAATGCTTTCAAGAAACGCTTGGAGCAAAGATAGCTGCGGTGGGTAGTACCGCCCCAGCACAAAGTACGCACAAGCACAGAATGAGATGACGAGAGCATAGCAGGCGAGAATACGCCGCATATGATACCCATATCCTGCCACCATTGCAAGCAGGAAAGAAAAGAGCCATTTTCCAAAAGACCGTCGCGTCCAAAAATAGCACGCTGCAGAACGTGTGCTCTTCTTCGCTTACATGGCCCGAGGAGCATTCTTCCCCTCGCTGCGACTCGTCAGACCTTCGAGCGGCTTGCAGCAGACGGACAGAATTCAACTCACCTGCAAGCCCATTCCCTTGAAGGGGAATAGGCCGTCTAACCCTGCATTCCTCCTGATCGCCCTTGCGGTGAAAATGCGCTAGGCGTCCCTGATCGCGAGCCACTTCAATGTCTCAAACGACGTAAGGCATCGACCGCGATGACGCTTTACTTGTGGTGCCTCTTTTTCCGTTTCTTTTTTCCCCACCGCTGCGGATGAGGTCTACCCGGCGCGTCGTACCCGATTGGACCGCCCGGCGGCGCGAAGCCAACCTCTTGCGCGGTCACGATATCGCCGTCGAGCACATCCAGCAACTGCCTGAGCCATTCCTGCACACCCATACTCCGTATCTGCATAGCGTTCACCTCGATCCACATCGCTCTTTCGATAATGGGAGGATGCTCGGTGGCGAACAGAGGGTCGATGGTGATGGCCTGATATGGGCTCACATATTCGTCGGCAGGGGTGGCCTTTCCTTCCAGCACATCTACCAGTTGCCTGAGCCACGCCTCGGCCCCTCTGTCTCGTATCAGCAGCACATTCGCCTGCACCCATTCCTCCTCGCTCATGGGCGGTTCATGCTCCTCGGTCAACTGGGAAGCAACCGTAAGAGCGTAGAACGGATTGATCATGATGCGCTGGAGGTTGTCTTCTGTAAACGGTGCCATTTCCCTCTCCTTCCAAGCAAGATATTGTTCGACTTCGGCATGCTGCACTCCTCTTCTCGCGCAGCCACCCGAAAGGGGAAGTGCCTCCTCTCCCTTTGTCCCATGCGGCCAGGCCGCGGAACTTCACGCCGTGGAACACGGACCAGCACGAGTACGCGCGGCTCACGTCCACTTGAGCTGCTCCTTCAGGCTCGCGAAGCGACCCGCGCCGATGATGATGTGGTCGAGCAGTTCGATCTCGAGGAGGTGCCCCGCCTCGACCAATTGCTCCGTGACCTCGACATCGGCCTGCGAGGGAGTCGGGTCACCGCTAGGGTGGAAATGTGTATGTTCGTATTGTGTATGTTCATTGTTGCTTAACTTTCTGTATTTGGAAGGTATTGGTCTTCTATGCCTTATATAGTGCAGTCATGTTTCATTCTTCCTTCTTACTGTGAGAGCGTTCTGCACGTTGCTTCTCACTCTGTTCGAGTTGACGTGATAGTTTCAAGAATTCATCACGTTGCTGCATGACTTCTTCTTCCAAAAGATATTCCTCCATTTTTCCATAGCGAGCAGCATGGGTCAAGGAAATACCACATGCTTCAACAAGATATTGGGGGCCGAATTGTTCAGATAGAGCTGTGAAACAGGTCATTCTGAGGAGTTGCGGAGGATATTTTACGAAGCTCAACACCTTACATCTGAGAAATGACTTGTCCAAAGGTTTATCATTCAACCTATGTTGGTTGCTGATTACGAGGTAACTTTTTTGTTTGGCATACGGCATCTCTTGGCGTTGCTGCAAGAACTGTTCCAGCAAGAGGAAATCTTCCGTGAGCAAATACACAGGTGGCCTTTCCGGTATATGGATCACCTTCTTCTCGATATCAACATCACTCATTCTGATATGGAGTACTTGCGACGAGGAAAGACCATGATAGAAGCACAACACTGTCAAAAATGCTTCATATGGATGGCTATAGATACTCTCACGGATCAGCCGGGCAAGTGCTTTTCTCGCCTCTAGATTCAGCGGCTCATACGCAGGAGGGAATTTCCTTGAAGGATATTTCGCAACTGGCACATGAGTCACGAGCTTTCTTCTGTGTGCTAGGCAAAAAAACACATACAGGTCGTTGCGGACCAATTCTCTCTCTCGGGCGGACAATGTTAAGAGGTAGGTAAGAATATGGTTTTCTTGGATCATATGCCATCCAGTGAGCTCTGGCAGATATTCCCTGAACCATCGAATTGCTCTGGTGAGAGTCTCAAGATCATGTTCCAATGCACGAAGTGACAGTGGCTTTCTAGCATTGTGCTTAATGTGCCTCTTCCTTCTGTCCTTTCGTTCATTGAAATACACTTCCACCAATCGTCGATATCCTTGAGGAAGCAATTCAATTTTGGCCTGCATTGACTCGATTCTCTTTTCTTCCTCCTGAGGAGAGATGAGTTGCTCCCTGATGAGATAGATTCTAAAAAAGGTCGGAGCGGTCTGTTTACTCGGCATAGTCAACTTGATTTGTGTTTCTAGCCATTCCCCGCTCATTTCTTCTGGCCTTCTAAACGTCTTTTCAGCCTCTTGGAAGATGATGATCGCCTTTGGGAGCATACGCGTTTGTGACTTAAGAGAAATCTCATATTCCTGAAGGAAAACACCTAACCTCTTAAAAAAGCCTTTTGCCCAAATTGTAAAGAAGGTCTTGTCAACATATGTATCACTCAAAAGAAAAGCGATTCGCCTGCGATGGAGGCAGGACTCACATGTTTTTTGGGCACATTTGATCTCCCATGCTTTTAGATCGCCTCCACATACTACACAACAGCTTTGTTCCATATGCTACGCCTTTCAAATCGGTGGAAGTATTCTTCGAGGTGTATCATTGACGACCCTTTGAGTCCCATGAACCTGTGGCTCTGACTGGACTGTCTCAATCATGGATGGGGTATGCTTCCAGAGATCCGACGGTGTACAGTCCAGTGCTGTACACAATGCGTCCATCGTCTGGGCCTTGACCTGTCTTGGTTCTTCCGTGAGCAGAGCACTAATGGAAGGAGCTGAGAGCTTGTAACCCGCTTTCAGTTCCATGAATCGTCCTAGTTCTGCACCTGTCCAAATACCACGGTCTGCCATAACTTGTCTGAGTCGCCATTTTAACGCCATCACATCACTCCTATTCGTCTCGCAATAACTTGCGCCATTTCTCCTGGGAGAGTCTCACTCGTTTCTCAAGATAATCGGAACTCGCTGAGGTGTAAAGAAAGGTGGTACTAATCTCAGCATGACCGAGCAATTCTTTCATAGTCAGCAGGTCAACTCCACGCTCCGTGAGAATGGAAGCAAAAGCATGTCGAAGCTGATGGGGACTAAACATCTCGTCAAGCGTAAAGCCTAACGCTTTCTGTCGCCTCACAAGAGCTCCACGCGCCGTATCGCGTGGCAATCTTTGTTTGTTTTCGGAGAAAAACAGCGGTCCCTCTTTGGAATCGGTGAAGGATGGTCTCACGTGCTCCAGATACCAGTGTAAGAGCTGGTCCAGATCATCGAGCATCGGTACCCACCTAGCTTTGTATCCCGATCCTCGTGACCCTTTGCCAAAACGCACGTGTAGCTTCCCATGTTCTCCCAGATCAAACCGACAGTCTTTCATATCCAGCATCACAGCCTCGTAGATTCGCAGACCCGAAAGTTCAAGCAGTTTAAACAAGGTATAGTCTCGTGCGGTTGGAGCAAATTTTCGTGCCTCGGACATGTGTGTTTTCATACCTGCCCAGAAGCGTTGACGGATCTCAGGTGGCGGCGGTGGAACAGCATCCTCGCGATCATCCAAGCGGTGAGTATGCCGATTGAATTTATCCAGGACTGTAGGAACAGTGACACGGTAGCACTGCCAGATTTCGTGGGCATGCCGTGAACGGAGATAGTCCAGAAAGGTGGTGATATTCGACTGGTACTTTCTTCTCGTCGAGTAGGCTAAACCTCGACCCACTAACTGTTCATAGAATCGATCAACATCAGAGGTAGTCACTTCCCAGATAAATTTCCCCGTCCCCTTGAGAAACGCATCGACATTCCTGAGGCTCAGAACAACGGTGCCTTCGGCATATCCCAGGACGCGTTGTTGCTGTTCCCATAATCCCAACAACTTTGCTTGATACGTGAGTGATTCTTCATAGGTTGGCTGTGCAAGTTCAAGTGCCTCTGCGGTCCCTATGACCCTAAGAAAAGGCGTATCGGTCATACAGGTACATACTCCATTAATTATTACCTAACATATTTAGGCTTTACCTAATATATCATAGATAATCGTGAATGGGAAGATGTACTATCTCCGTTG
>JAABUU010003693.1_pt1 | contig 19104 bp, 21 predicted proteins | sample 5559301 | NCBI WGS metagenome assembly JAABUU01 (sample SAMN10711884, study PRJNA513360) | rock metagenome | isolation source: Antarctica rocks | place: Antarctica: Victoria Land, Richard Nunatak white | reverse complement strand
CTCGTGTTGGCGGGGTGGGTCCTCCTCCAGGCCGTCATCCTGCCGCGACTGGGGATCGGCACCTGAATGGTGCCGCCCCACCGTCCGGCGGACGGGGACGACGACGCGGCGGACACGCCGCGCTCTTGCTGACCGTACCACCCCTCCGGTGGCCCGGCAATGCCCGGGCCGCCGACCCCACCCCCTCCGTGACGAAGGAGTATCGCCGTGACCCACCTCATCCCCGCGCTCGCCTTCGGCGCGCTGATCGGCCTCGCGCTCGGGCTCGTCGGCGGGGGCGGCTCGATCCTGACCGTGCCGATCCTCGTCTACGCGATCGGGCAACCGGTCCACCTCGCGACCACGACCTCGCTGGTGATCGTCGGCGCGAACGCGCTCGTCGGGGTCGTCGGCCACGCCCGGTCGGGCAACGTGCTGCCGAAGACCGGCCTCGCCTTCGGGGCCGCCGGCTTCCTGGGGGCCTTCGCCGGGACCTGGCTGAACCGGCGCGTGCCGGGGCCGCTCCTGCTCGCGCTCTTCGCCCTGGTCATGCTCGCCGCCGCCGCCGCCATGCTCCGCAAGCGGGGCGGCGGCGCGACCGAAGTCTGCGAGCGGTACGACGCACGCGGCTGGCTGACCCTCGGGCTGAGCGGCCTGGCGACGGGCTTCATGACCGGTTTCTTCGGGGTGGGGGGCGGCTTCGTGATCGTCCCGGCGCTGGTCCTCGTCCTCGGCCTGCCGATGCGCGCGGCGGTCGGCACGTCCCTGCTCATCATCGCGCTCAACTCGGCCTCGGGCCTCGTCGCCCGCCTCGGCGCGGGCGGGCTCGACTGGGGCGTCACCCTCCTCTTCATCCTCGGCGGCGCGGCGGGGGTCGCGGCGGGGGTCCGGCTGGCCGGGCGGCTGCCGCAGCGCCGCCTGACGCAGGCCTTCGCCGGGCTGATCGTCCTGGTGGCCGCCTACGTCCTCTACCGCAGCATCGCCGGGGTGGCGTGAGTGCCGCCGGTGCGGGCATGCTTTGTGCGCGCCGGGGATCTCGAGGGGGGCGGTGTCCCGACCACCGGGGGCTGCGGCCGGGTGCGCTGCACGTCCAGACAACGGAGGAGGCGCGATCATGTCGGCCCTGCCACTGCACAGCCTCGCGTCGTTGTGGGACAACGGCCCCCACCTCGCGCTCCCGGCGCTGGTCGCCACCGGCGCGCTCCTGGCCCTGAGCCGGGGCGACCGGGCCGTGGACCCGCCGGAGCGACACGAGTCGCGGGCGGCGACGGCCCGGGCCGGCAGCGGCGCGGGCGCGGCGCTGCTGACGAGCGTCCTGCTCGGCATCGGCATCGCCGGCTTCCTCGACGAGGCGATCTTCCACCAGCTCTTGCAATGGCACAACTTCTACTGGGACACCGACGACCGGGGGCGCATCGTCAGCGACGGGCTCTTCCATACCGTCAGCACCCTCCTCCTCCTCTGGGGCACCTTCCGGTTATGGCGCGGCCCGCGCCCGCACCCGCGTGCGCTGCTCGGCGGCATCCTCCTGGGGGCGGGCGGTTTCAACGCCTACGACGGCATCGTGCAGCATGTCATCCTCCACCTCCACCTGGTCAACGAGCACGCCTGCCCGTCGCCCTTCGACGGGAACAACGCGATCGCCACCTGCCCGCGGGACATCCCCTACGAGGTCGTCTGGATCGCGGTCGGCTTGGCGGTGTGCGGTGCCGGATTAGGGCTCTGGCGGACGCGCCCGCGCGGCGGACGCGCGGCGGGCGCGTAGCATGGCGCGGGCCGTGGACGGGCAAACGCCGGGACGACAAGGCCAGGCGACGGGAGGGGTGATGATGACGACACGGGCACTGGTGCGGGGGCTGGCGGCGGGGGTGGCCGGGGTGGCGGCGATGACCCTCGCGGAGAAGGTGGAGCAGCGCTTCACCCGGCGGCCCAATTCCTTCGTGCCCGCGCACACGGCGGCGCGGCTGCTGCGGCTGCCGCACCGGCCCGACGCCGCACGGCGCGGGCTGAACTGGGCGATGCACTGGGGGCAGGGGATCCTGCTGGGGGCGGTGCGCGGGCTGCTGGCCGAGCGCGGCCTGCGGGGCCCGGTCGGCGCGTTCCTCTTCACGAATCTCCGGCTGCTCAACGATCAGACGCTGGAGAACGCGACCGGCGTCGGCGCGCCGCCCTGGACCTGGCCGGTCGACGAGCAGGTGATCGATCTGCTGCACAAGGGGAGCTACGGCTTCGTCACGGGCGCGGTCGCCGACCGGCTGATCGCGGGGCCGCCGGGTGTCCCCGCCCCGCGCCGACCCTGGGCGGTGCGCTAGCACGCGGGGACAGGCGCGATGGCCCGGCCGTGCGACGCGCCGGGCGGAATGAATGTCGAAGTGGAGGTAGCATGGCCGAGCGACAGACCTGGGAAATCTGGTACCCGGAGGCGGCGGCGACTGGTCTGCTCGTCGCGCGCGGGCGCCTCGATGCGACGGACACCCTGTGGCTCCACGCCGCCCCGCCGATCCTGACGGTGACGGTGCGCGACGGCGACGACCGGACGATTGCCAGCGAGGAGGGGCTGGCCCGCGCGGGGGAGCAGCTCCCGATGACCCGCCTCTGGATCGCCGGCGGCCGGGTGCGCCGTGAGGATCGCTGGCCGACCGATGCCGATCTGGGGAGTCTGGTGATCCTGCCCGGTGGCGAAGTCGGGATCCTGACCGCCTGGTGGCACGCCGCGGACGGGTCCGAGTGGCGCTGGGGGGTGGAGTTTTTCAACCACCGCTGAACGGCCGGCGTCGTCGGGAGGGGGCGCGATGGGGACGTGGGCCATACGACCGGCGAGCCGGTGGCTGCTGCTCGCGTCGGTGCTGCGCGTGCCGTTCACCCTGACCCACAGCATCGAAGACTTCTCGGTGGGCATCCACCAGCGGTTCGGTCTCCCGCTCCTGCTCGGGGCGTTCCTCCTCTCGCTCGGCTATGCGGCGCAACTCGCCGGGGGGATGCTCTCCGCACGCGGCGCGCGGTGGGGCCATGTCCTCAACCTCGCGGTGGCGCTCGTCTGGCTCGCCGGGGCCATGCTGGACCACCTGGACGAGGTGATCGGCACGCCGACCGGGGCGTATCGCGCCGGGCTGGTGTCGAAGCTCCTGGAGGTGGGGATCATGCTCGTGTCCGCGGCATGGGTCGGCCTGGCGCTCGTGGCGCTGCGTCGCCCGGGTGCTCGCTCGTCGGTGGGCAGCCCGCGCCGCCGGGGTTGCCTTTCGGCCTATGGCGCGGCGGGTAAGCGGCCCGGGGGCCGGATCGTGATGTGGCTGGTTCGCCCCGATAATCGGCGGCTGTGCGAGAGGATGAAGCGCCGCGAGGGGCACACCACACCTTCCTGGGGGCCCTCGCGCAGGGGCAGGCGGTGCCAGTCGACGTCGAGGGCCCGGTCGCGGTGGTCTGCGGCAGCGGCTATCGCTCCGCGGTGGCCTGTAGCCTGCTTGCAACGGCGCGGCCCTACCGGGTTCAGCAACGTCGTCGGCGGGAGGGGGGCGTGGCGTGAGGTCGGATTGCCAATCGTCGCGGAGTAAACGTGCGGGCCGATCGTGCTGTGCCGAACGGGCGAGGCGGGGTATGCTCCCTATGTCCACAGATGAGGCCGCAATCCGGGATGACGCGCCCGAGCGGCACAACCCTGAGCCGAGGGGGCAGATGCGACGCCGGTTCCCGCCATGAGGCCGCCCCCCCTGTCGGTGCGCCTATCGCCCGCACCTTCGCCATGGTGGGCCGCAGCGAATCGTCGCGCGTGGGGCGCGGGTGCCGCGCCCGACCAGACCACCAGCGCATGAGAGGGGCGACCATGGCTACGACGACACAATCCCCGCCTCAGGTAATCACCCGGTCGACGGTCCCGACGACCGGGGTCCTGGGCTGGCTCACGACCGTCGACCACAAGCGCATCCGCATCCCCTATTCTGGGTCGAGAAGCGGGCCAACGAGGCGGGGGCGGAGCTGGGGCTGCCGGTCCGCAGGCCGACGCGCGTCGACCCCGATCCGCAGAGGCAGCGCGTCCACATGCCGAAAACTCCTGGCGGCCGCTGATCGCGGGCGCGGCGCTGGGCGCCGGCTTCCTGACCCCCGGGCTGGTCGGCGGGGCGATCCCGATCATGACCTTGGTCGGCATCGCGGCCCTGATCGGCAGCGTCTCGGCGTGGGCATTCGAGTCGGCGGGTTGCGGCGACCGCGCCGGTGTGCGGTCAGTGATGTCACGAACGGAACACGGAGGATCGTCATGTCCGCGCGTCCCCTGGCCCTCGTGTTGGCCCTCCTGCTCGCGTTCCTGCTCGTCCCGGCGGCGGCGGCGCGGGAGCCGGGCAACATCGTCGTCGCCACCCCCAAGGCCCCGGTCGGCGCGGACGGCGACGTCGCCGGGCGTCCGACCGAGCTGAACCTCGTGCTCGACCGCTCGCTCGACCCCCAGGTCGCGGGGCGGACGCTGCTCACAGGGCAGACGATCAGCGTCACCCTGCCGGACGCCTTCATCCGCACCGACGTTCCGGTTAAGGCCCCGGAGAGCGGCGCGCTCGTCAAGGGTTGGCCGCAGGGCGGACTGGACGGTTACACGGTGACCCTCGCCGGGACCCATACCGTCGTCTTCACCGCGACCCGGGACATCGTGCCCACCGGCCCGGACGACCCGGGGATCAAGGTGCTGCATGTGCGGGGCCGCGCCTTCACCAACCCGGCACCGGGCGACTACGCGATCACCGTCGTCGCCGAGACCGGCCCGGGCGGGGCGGTCGAGACCGGGACCGGGACGCTGACGATCCGCCCCCAGGTCATCCCCTCGATCAATCCCTCGAACGTCCTCTTCCCGCAGCCGTCGAACAACAACTGGCAGCGCGTGCCGGTCGACACCGCGACACCCCTCCCGCTCGACTTCCTGCTCTTCGGCGCGGACGGCCAGCCCCTGAACGGCGTCGGCGTCGCCCCGGCGGATCTCACCCGCTTCCCCCGCTACACCGGCGGCCTGCTGGTGCGGGACACCAACGGCGACGGCCTGCTCGATCCGGCGACGGACACGGTGGTCGGCGGGGTCATCGGGGCGGCCCCGGCGGGCGCGACCGGCCAGCGCGCGGCGAGCCCGGTCGACGCGGCGGGGCGACCGGTCCTCTCCGGGCAACTCTCGCGGACCGATGGCACGCCGGCCCCGGGGCTCCTCCGCGTCCTCTTCCGCACCGGGACGCTGCCGGGCGACTACACGCCGACGTTCGAACTCACGGGCGGCACGTCGGCGCGCGTGACCATCGTGGCGACGCCCACAAACGCGCCGACGATGCCCGGCCTGCCGGATACCGGCGGGGGCGGGATGGCGGCACAGGATAGCCACGCGTGGGGTCTCCTCGGCGGCTTCGCGTTCGCCGTGGGACTCGGGCTGGTGTCGGTAACGATCCGCCGCCGTCGGACGAATTAAGCCCCCACCGGGGCATGTATGTGGTGCGACCGGGGGCTTTCCTCGGTCGCACCGCCCCTCCATCGTCGTCGGCGATTCCCGGCCGGGTCGGAATTGGGGTTAGCCCGCTGATACGGCTCTCCCGCACATTCGATGCTTAAGGTTTTGCCACAGGGATATCGGTGTAAATAAGCAACTGCTGATCGCCAAGTGGTAGTATCAGTCACCGTTTTCGGGCCATTCTACTACGCCTTTCGTACCGCCCCACGATTAAGCATCAAATGCTCGGGAGAGCCCCGCTGATGTGGCGGGGAGTCCTTCCGCCTCGTCTTCTCGCGGTTCGACAAATATGCTTGCCGCTTCCTCACGACGCCTCGCCACAACATCGGGGCTCTCCCGAGAAGTTGGTGCTGGGTGGCCAGGATGACCAAACCGCTCGGGGGCGGCGCACGAAGGGGGTCGCTGTCTCGGCCACACCACGACCGGGTCCATGGCCAGCGCGATGCGCAGCTGCCAGGTTAACGGCGGAGCCTCCGCCGTGCCGCCGCTCCGCTTGGTTACGCCGCCAGCATAACTCGTTGGCGCAGCACGGCGAAGCCGGCGCGGCCGTAGGCCTGCCGCTTCACCAGCTTCAGCTTGTGGACGAACCCCTCGGTCGGGCCGTTCGACCACCGCTCCGTCAGCCCCGCGCGCACGGCGTCAAGATCGGCGCACAGCCCCTGCGCGAAGCGTCGCAACGCCGGCACCCCGCAGGTGTCGGCCTCGCCTAACCAAACATCCAGCCGGTCGCCCCCGCGCTCGCGTACCATCGTCGCGAAGTCCTGCGTGAGCCGATAGGCGTTCGACAGCGCCGCATCGGCCGTCCCCAGGCGGTCCAGGTACGCCCACTGCTCGGGATGCAGATCGGACGGGCGGCGCAGGAAGAGCCCGGCCACACGCCGGGCGGATGGCACCCGCGCGGCCTTGGCACGCGTCTCAGCACCGGCTGACCGGCCGGCGGCCTGATCGCGCCGTAGCTGGGCCACGAAGCGCATCACGTTCGACGCACCGTGCGCATAGCCCTGCTCCCGCATCTCCCGGTAGAGGCGCATGCCGTTGTGGCAGCCCTCGGCCCAGCGCCGGAGCAGATAGGGCTCGTAGGGGGTCAGGAGCCGCTGTCGGCGCGACCGGTGCGGGCGCTTCCGCGCGGGCGGCTCGGGCAGGTTGCGGTACCGATAGACCGTCCGGCGGCTCGTGCCGGCGCGCCGGGCGATGTCGGCACGAGCCGCCCCGGCCGCGTGCAGTCGGCGGATCGCCTCGTACTGCTGGACGAGCCGCTCGTGGCGCTGCCGACTGGCCTCCACGGCCCGCTCCTGGCTGCGGCGTGGGCGCTGTGGGGTGAGCGGGCCTGGGGCGCTCGGGCCACACACCTCGGCGCTTTCGGCGGGGGCGGCCGCCTCGCGCAGCGCCGCCCGCTGGTGGAGCAGGAACTCCTCGAGCACCTCGGCGAGATTGTGGAGCAAGTGCCAGCGGTCGGCGACCTGTGTCGCCTGCGGCGCGCCCTGCGCCGCCGCCTCGGCGTAGAGGCCCCCGCGGTCGCGGGCGATGGTCGTGATGTGCGGGTGCTCCGTGAGCCAGGCGGCCGCCGAGTCGACCGAACGGTCGGGGAGGAGGTCGACCACCGCGTGCCGCTCCAGGTCGACGAGGATCGTCCCGAAATGGTGGCCACGCCGCCACGACCGGTCGTCGATACCGATGACGTGCGGGGTTGGGACCGCTGGCTGCCCGGCCGCGCGGATGCAGTTCAGCAGCGTGTCGGGGCTGAGGGCGAGGCCGAGGACGGCCAGGATCCGGGCACCGCCCGCCCCGCCGAGGGCCAGGGCGATCGCCTCGACGACGGCGGACAGCCGGGTGGTGCGCCGCGCATAGGGCGCGACGACGGTCGGCACGCGCTCTGTGAAGGTCCGCCGACCGCAGTCAGGGGTGTGGCAGTAGAAGCGCCGCAAGTGGCGGTCGAGCCGCACCGCCAGCGCCTGCCAGGGCAAGTCCGCCACCGGTCGCCGTCGACGGCTGCGGAGGGCAGCGGAGGGCTGACCGCAGTTGGGACAGCAGGCCGAATCACCCGTGGTCGTCACGACCACGGTCACCGCCTCACCGTCCGAACGGAGCTCCTCAAGGTGGAGGGCGGCGGCGTCAGGGACGAGGGTCTTGTTCGGCATCGGTGGCCCCTTGCCCGCGCCGGCGGAAGCGTTGGGCGAACCACTCCGACGCCCCCGGCCAGGCCATAGTGCCTTCCCATCCCACCGCCGCCAACCGCTGCACCAGCGCTGCCCGGGCGATCCGCGCCGCCTCGCCCGGTGGCGGCACCTGATGCGCGAGCCGCGTCAGCGTGCGTTTCGTCACCGTGGTCCGGGCGACGAAGACGGGCGACTCGGCCACGATCGCCGGCGGCCCGGGCCACCACGCCTCAGCGACGAATCGCCAGCGCCACGCCCCGACGAGGGGCGCAGACACCCGCCGCAGGCGGATCACGCACGTCTCCCAGCTTGCTGCCCGCTCGCGATCCTCTGAGAGGAGCGGGCGACCACACTACGGACAGAACCGGTCAGCGACGACGACCGGCCGGCCGTCCGCACCATGCTCCATCGCCACCCCCTCGTCGCCGCACACATCGCTAGGCACTGTCAACGGTGCTATTGCGTTGTGCCGGGGTCGTCGTGGTGCGGGCCGGTGGCGGGCGGCAATGGGCAGGCGCGTGCCGGGGCGTTGGTGGTGTCTACCACGTCAGCAGGTCGGCTGTGAGCGCATCCCAAGCAGCCATCGTGGAGGGTACGCCTCGGAGGGGCATCGCCGCGAGCGTCACCCCGCGATCGTACCAGCCGTTGCGGAGGTTGCGCAGGAAGGCGTGCGCCCGGCACAGCACCCGCGCCCCGGCGAGAGACTTGAAGCCGCGCATCCCGCAGATGCGCCCCTTGAGGTGCTGGTGATCCCGTTCGATCCGCTGTTGGAGCATCTTGCCGGTCTCGTGTAGGACGCCTGGGAGGACGGCGACGAGCGCCGGTGGGTATGCCGCCGCGCAGTCGGTGGTCACTTCGGTCGGGGCCACACCAGTCGCCTCGATCGCCCGGCGGAAGAAGGCCGCCGCGTCCTCGGTCGCCCGTTGCGCGCTGACGTAGACGTCGACGACCTGGCCGTGTTCGTCAAGCGCGCGATAGACGTAGGTCCACTCCCCGGCCACCTTCACGTAGGTCTCGTCCACGCTCCATCGCTCGCCGACCACGCGGCGAAAGGCGCGCGCCGCGTCTTCGTAGAGCGGGGCGAACTCCTGCACCCAGGCGTAGATAGTCGAGGAGTCAACGCGGACACCCCGCTCGGCCAGCAACTCGGCGACGTCGGCGTAGCTCAGCCGATACCGCAGATACCAGCGCACCGCGAGCGCGATGATCTCGGGCGGGAAGCGGTAGCCCGCGAACGGCGTCGTGCTCCGGGCGGTGAAGCAGCGCCGGCAGTCGCGGCAACGATAAGCCTGGCCACCTTTCCGGTCGAGGCCGTCCTTCCGCACTGCGGTTGAGTGGCATCGCGGGCAGACCGCTTCGCTGTCGCTCATTACTTTCCCCACCGTCCATCACGCACGACGAGTGAGGATAGCACACCCCGGCACAACGCAAGAACACCGCTGCGGTGCCGGTGGCACGCGCCGCCGCTTCAGCACATCCCGGACCGTCGCGCGCCCGAGGGGATGCCCGAGCGTGGCCAGTTCGCCCTGGAGGCGGCCGTCGCCCCAGCGCGGATCCTCCGCGGCCAGGCGCAGGAGCAGCGCCTCGACCTCGGCGGCGATCGGCGACCGCCCGCCCGCTTGTCGGCGGCGGTACGTCCACGTGCGTCGCACGAGCTCGCGGTGCCACTTGAGCACCGTCTCCGGCTGGACGAGGAGGATGGCGCGGGCCAGCCGTCCCCGCGGACCGGTGGTCAGCCGGCTGCGCTTGGTCGCCAGGACGGCGCACGTCAGCTGCTCCCAGCGTGAGAGGCGCGGCGGCCGGGGTGATCGCCGCTGCAACAGGCGCAGCTGGTGTCGCAGCAGCGCGATCTCCAGGTCCTTCGCCTGCTCGGCGCGTCGCGCGCCGACAGCGAGATCGACGATGAACCCCGCGAGGTGCGTGAGTATCGACCACAGCATGTCCCTCATCTCCTGCTGATCGCCGACGCCAATTGCGCACGGCCATCATACTGAACGGTAAGGGGCTTCCGGGTGAAATCATGGCCTCTACGGTGCACCGACGGAGTTACCGCACCCTACGGGCGGTCAGGCGATGGCGGCGCGGGCGGAAGTGGGCGGCGATGGGACCATAGGCGGCGAGGAAGCGTTGGGCATGGCCCGGCGACTTGAAACGGCGCATCCGCCGCTCGCGCTCCCGGGTCGGTTGGTGGGAATTCTCCGCGCGGTTGTTCAGTCCTTTGTGCCGGCGGTGCTCCACGCCGGGCAAGAGGACGCGCATCGCCGCGCCGTAGCTCGCCAGCTTGTCGGTGATCACCACGCGCGGCACGTACCGCGCCTGCGTGAGTAACTTGCGGAAAAACCGTGTGGCGGCGCACTGATCGCGGCGCGACTGGACGAGGATGTCGAGCACGGTGCCGTCCTGATCCACGGCGCGCCACAGATAGTGCGTCACGCCGTTGATGCGGACGAAGACCTCATCGAGGTGCCACTTGTCGCCCGGGCGTGGCCGACGGCGACGCAATTCGTTCGCGTAGGTCTGGCCGAACTTCCGGCACCATTGGCGTACCGTCTCGTACGTGAGGATGACGCCGCGCTCGGCGAGGAGTTCCTCCACATCGCGATAGCTCAGGGCAAAGCGGAAGTACAGCCACACCGCATGGCCAATAATCTCCGGCGGGAACCGATGGTGCTTGTAGCTGGGGACGCTCGTCAGTGCATTCATGGCCCGAGTATCGCACAATCCGGTTCTCGGGCTGTCTTTCAGTTACCCTGACAATACCCCTGACCGCGCTGCTCCATGCCCCGCACGTTCCGACACCCCGCCGCTCACGACAGGAGGGTCACCATGGCTGTTGATCGATCACCCGTAGCGTCCGCTCGGACGACTCCCCGGTCTGCGGTCCGGGACGGCGGCGATGGTGCTGCGCGCAGCGCACCCCGCATTGCCAACAGATGGATCGCGCTCGTCGTCCTCAGCCTCGCCCAACTCATGGACATCCTGGACGGCACGATCGTGAACATCGCCTTGCCGACCGCCCAGCACGACCTGGGATTCTCCACCGACGACCGGCAATGGGTGGTGACCGGGTACGCGCTGGCCTTCGGCAGCCTCCTGCTGCTCGGCGGCCGGCTCGCGGACTGCTTCGGGCGCAAGCGGATGTTCCTCGTCGGCGTCGGCGGGTTCGCCGTCGCGTCGGCGGTCGGTGGCGCCGCGAACGGGTTCGTGATGCTGCTGGCCGCGCGTGTCGCCCAGGGGGCGTTCGCCGCGGCGCTCGCGCCGGCGGCGCTGTCGTTGCTGTCGGTGACGTTCGCCGACGACGCGAATGCGCGTGGTCGCGCCTTCGGGATCTTCGGTGCGGTCTCGGGTATGGGCGGGGCGTTGGGGCTGCTGCTGGGCGGCGTCCTGACGCAGGACCTCTCGTGGCGGTGGTGTCTGTATGTGAACATCATCATCGCCGCGATCGCCTTCGTCGGTGCGGTGCTCTACGTACCCACCGGCGGCCGTCCCGAGCGCACCAGGCTCGACGTGTCGGGGACGGTCGTCGCGGTGCTCGGTCTGGTCGGCGTCGTCTACGGGCTCGGCAACGCCGCGGTGCACGGCTGGCAGGCCGCCGGGACGCTGGGTCCGCTGCTGGCCGGGATCGTGCTCGGGATCGTCTTCGTGCTGATCGAGCGCCGCGTCCCGGGCCCACTGCTCCCGCTGCCGGTAGTCCTGCACCGTAACCGGGGAGCGGCCTACCTGTCGGTCGGGATCGCGGGCATCGGCTCCTTCGCGGTGTTCCTGTTCCTGACCTACTACCTGCAGCAGACACTCAGGTTCACACCGTTCCAGACCGGCGCGGCGTTCCTGCCCATGATCGGGATGCTGATCGTCGGTGCGGTCATCTCCGGCGCGGCGCTCCTGCCGCGCACCGGGCCGCGTCCACTCGTCCCCGCGGGATGCCTCCTCGCCGGGCTGGCGATGGCGCTGCTGACCCGCATCGGCCCGCACTCCGGCTACGCCGCAACCGTTTTGCCCGCACTGCTCGTCTTCGGCCTTGGCTTCGGACTGATCTTCGGCCCGGCGCAGAACGTCGCAACCAGCGGCGTGCAGTCGCACGACTCCGGCGTGGCGTCCGCGATGGTGAACACTGCGCAACAGGTCGGCGGCGCCGTCGGGCTGGCCCTGTTCAGCTCCCTGAATGCGACGGCGACCACCAACTATCTGGCGGCGCACGCCGCAACCGCGACGACGGCGGCTACCCGCGACGCCGCGACCCTCCACAGCGCCCACTTCGTGTTCTGGATCGCGGCAGCGCTGTTCCTCGCAGGCGCCGTACTGGCCGCACTCCTCTTCCGCAGCGGCCCTTCACCGGTCACCACGGACACAGCGCCCGTCACCGCGCATTAAGAACGACCAACACCAGTAGAAATCTGAACAGGAAACCGAATTGAACGGCGCACAGCTCGCGTCGAAAGAGAGGAACACGATGAAAGCAGCACGATTCAGCCGGTTCGGGGGTCCCGAGGTCCTCGAGATCGCCGAGGTTCCCGACCCGCATCCCGGCCCAGGGCAGGTTCGGATCGTCGTGCATGCGGCCGGCATCAACGCGACCGAGTGGAAGCTGCGCAAGGGCCTGCTGGACTTCGGCGCGGGGCTGCCGCAGACGACGGGTCGCGACGTGGCGGGCGTCGTCGACGAGGTCGGAGCAGGTGTCACCGACGTCGCCGTCGGCGACCGGGTGTTCGGTGTCTCCGACGATGGCGCCGGAGCGGCCGAACTGGCACTGCTCACCCACCGGGCGCCGATCCCAGCGTCCCTCGGTTTCGTCGACGCCGCCGCCCTCCCCGTCGCGCTCGAGACGGCCACCCGCAGCCTGGACCAACTCGGCGTCGGCGCTGGAATCACCCTGCTCATCAACGGCGCCGCAGGTGGTATCGGCAGCACCGCCGTCCAGCTCGCCGTCGCCCGCGGCGCGCGTGTGATCGGCACCGCCAGCACCGCCAACCACGACTACCTTCGACTCCTCGGCGCGGAGCCCGTGACCTACGGCGAAGGCATGGTCGAACGAGTCCGCACCCTCGCGCCCGATGGCGTCGACGCCGCACTCGACGTCGCCGGAAGCGGCGTGCTACCGGAGTTGATCGATCTCGCCGGCGGCCCGCAGAACGTGGTGACCCTCGCCGACATCGACGGAGCGAAACAGCACGAGGTGCGCTTCAGCAACGGCTTCCAAGGCCACGCCTTCCACGCGCTTGCTGCGATAGGAGCACTTGTCGAAGCCGGGCTTTTTTGGCTTCCCGTCGAGCGAACCTATCCGCTCGATGAGATCGCGCAGGCGCACCGCGTCAGTGAGCACGGGCACGTTCGCGGCAGGCTAGTGCTGGTGATCGTCTAAAGCCGCGCTTCCGGTCGCGTAGCCGATGAAGCCCTCCCCGGCACGCGCGGCCACGACTTCCGATACACATGTGGACGCCTCGCCGTATGATGGGGGGTCTTGCCGCCATTCGATGATCGAGGTGGGCCGTCCGGGGCAGTTCGCGCTATGCTTGCTGGTTGTGCCGTTGTCGCGCCAGCTTGGAGTAGCGCGTGGATACCCCTGCGTTCCTGCCCCATCTTGAAGGCCTCCGCCTTGACGAATACACGGCGACGGCGGGGCGGATCGCGCTCCGGGTCGCCACCACCACCGCGACCGCCCCGTGCCCGGCGTGTCAGCATCCTTCCCGTCGCATCCACAGCCGCTATGTGCGCATGGTCGCCGATGTGGCGTGGGGCGGCGTGCCCGTGACGCTCCGGGTGCAGGTGCGGCGCTTCTGCTGCGGGAACACCGCCTGCCCGCGGCGCATCTTCGCCGAGCGGCTCCCGCGCCTCGTCGACCGTTACGCCCGCCAGACGTGCATCCGGCGCACGATGTTGCAACGCATCGGGCTCGCGCTGGGCGGGGCGGCGGGTGCCCGACTCGCCGCCGCCCTCGGCCTGCCCGTGGGGCGCACCGCGTTGCTCGCCCTCGTCCGCGCGGCCCTGCGGCCAACGGGGGAGCCGCTCCGCGTCGTGGGCCTCGCCGAGTGGGCGTGGCGTCGGGGCCACCGGTTCGGGACGATCCTCGTCGATCTGGAGCGCCATCGGGTGGTCGACCTGCTGGCGGATCGCGCTGCGGACAGCACGGCCGCCTGGCTACGCCAGCGCCCGGGCATCGCCGTGGTCGTCCGCGATCGCAGCGGGCGGTACGCCGATGCCGCCCATCGGGGTGCTCCGGAGGCGACGCAGATCGCCGACCGCTGGCACCTGATCCACAACCTGGCCGAGGGGCTAGAGGCGTTCCTCCTCCAGCAACGCGCGGCGCTGCGCGCGGCGTCGACCGTGCCCGGCGAGGCGCCCCTGGTGGCGAGTGACACCGCCCCCGGGCCGCTCACCCCGCAGCGGCCGCGCCACGGCCAGCAGCGGGCCGAGGAGGCGAGCCGCCAGCGAAACGCCCGCCGTGTCGAGCAATACGAGGCCATCCGTCGCCTGCACACCGCCGGCGCCGACGTGGCCGACAGCGCCCGGCGCGTCGGCACCAGCCGTCGGACGGTCTATCGGTACCGCGACCTGCCCGAGCCACCCGCGCCGAAGCGCCCGCACCGCCCGTCGCGCCAGCGCGTGCTGACGCCGTACGCGCCCTACCTGTTCCAGCGGTGGGGCGAGGGCGGTCACAACGGCAGGCGGCTCTACCGCGAGATCCGCGTGCAGGGCTACGCCTACGGCGCCGCGAATGTCATGCGTTTCGTGGCCCAGCTGCGGCGTGACGAGGCCGCCGGCCGGGCGGCGGGGGCAACCCGGCGCGCGAAGGCCGTGCCGACGCCGACCGCCCGGCACGTCGCCGGGCTCTTCCTCCGCCGCCCGGCCGATCTTACGCCCGAGCAGCGCGCCGGGTGCCCTCTGGGCGCATGGGGCGCGTGAAGCAGGCCGACGCGACGCTGGCGGCGGCCTATCGACTGACGCAGGAGTTCGCGGCGATGGTGCGCGAGCGTCGGGGCGAGCGGCTCGCGGTGTGGCTGGCCGAGGCGGACGCCTGCGCGGTGCCGGCATTGCAGCGCTTCGCCGCCGGGCTGCGGGACGATCTGACGGCCGTGCGCGCCGGACTGACCGAGGAATGGAGTAACGGCCCGACCGCGGGCTTCGTCCACAAGCTGAAGCTGCTCAAACGCCAGGGCTACGGGCGTGCCGGCTTCGACCTGTTACGGCAGCGCATGATCGCCGCGGCCTGACGGGCGATCATCGAAAGGCGGCAAGACCCATCCCGGACACCGATTATGGTCGATCGGTTGCAGGGCGTGGTCGTGGGGCCGTGTGGGAGAGCGTTGCATCCTGCACCCGTTCGGGATGACCGTACGGACCAATACGTGCTCACCAAGAGTGCGTGGTAATCCCGCAAACCAAGAAGACTACCGATTTTACAGGGCAGTCTGCTATCCGGGTGTTCGTTGCACCGTGCGCTGGGCGACGTCCCAGATGGTCACGCTGATCGTCGCCAGCGTGTCTTGAATGGGCTGACGATCAGCCCAGATAGGTGGTACGCCGCTGCGCGGTGCGGAAAGCGAAACGCTGTGCGCGCCGGATGTGCCAGTAGGGGCCGAGCGGGTAGAGCGCCGGGTCCGGCCAGTGGGCGAGGGCCTGGAAGAGCCGAGCCCAGGTGCCGGTGTGGGCGTCGGTCAGGGTGCGCAGGCAGCTGGCCCGGTCGCAGACGACCGCCAGGCGTGCGGTATGACCCGCGTCGCGGAACGCCTGGACGGCGCACCGGTCGCAATCCTCCGAGACCGCTTGCCCGCAGATGAAGCAGCGATCGGGCTGCTCCAAGAGGGTATGCTGGGTCTCCTCGATGGCCTCCTGCCAGACGGTACGGCTCATGGGCTGTCCTATCTTTCCCTATTGGCGTCTGATGTGGCGTGACCTGTCGTCGTCCGCAGGGCTGAGCTGTCCCGCGCTCAGCCCGCATCACCCGCCGGGCGGCGGTGAGGTGCGATCCGGGCAAGGCAACGGGGCAGGAAAGAGGGCGGAAAGTACGCGCAGACCCCGACACGGGGGGACGTGTGGCGGGTTTGTGGCTCGTTCCGTAGCGGGAAGTGTAACAAAGAAGTACATGCTGCGCCCGGATTATTCGTCGTGCGGATCATCCCTCTGCGACGCTGGAACGTGCGCGTGCTTGACTGCACACCCCCGGCTCGCCTACCCTTCCCCCGCTGTGCAGGCGTAACAGCGCTATAGCTGCATACACGACCAAAACATGGGGGAGTTCCTGTGAAGAACGCGTATCTCATCGGTGGCCTGATCGCGATCATCTGTGTCGCCATCGGCATCTATTACTTCATCCCTGGCATCGACCATGTGCTTTCGTTCTCAGGGGCGGCGACCGACCGCCACGTTAAGCACACCATCGCCTTCTTCGCCCTGGCCGTGGTCGCCCTGCTGGGGGCGCGTTTCGCGGCCAACGCCGATCGGGCGCGCTGAGGTCCGGAAGCAAACGACGGACAAACCACGGACAAACCACGTGGCGCGACAAGAGCAGCCCCGGCGATGAAGCGGGGCTGCTCTGTTGCTCTCTGCCTTGGCTGAATGGCGCGTGAATGTCGGGAGTAGGAGACTCAGTAACCGATCGGTCGCGTGGGCACGGCACCCATAGACGGCACTCTGGCCCGTGCAGGCATATTCGAGCGTGTCTCGGTCGCCCTGCGCCCCTTCGCCCGCCTGCTGGCGGAGCCGCTGGTCGCCTGACTACCGGGCAATTGCCATAACATTCGCCAGCACTTACGAAAGCGGAGCAACTCCAACTCGTCGCCGTCGATATCGGTGGCGTTATCGGGGCGGAGCCGGGGAGTCGGAAACTCGGGTGCGCTGCGTTTCGCCGGGCACCCGTGGTCGTGCTTTTGCGCGCCAGGCTCAAGCGCATAGCGACGCGGTAATGGTGGTCAGTAGACGCCACGTCCCGCTGCCCTTGCCGTACGATGAAACTGTGGTTAGAATAGAATCATAACCAACGTTAGATAAGGCATGCGATGCAGGAATGGTTGCTCCTCGTGTACAAGGTCCCATCCGAACCGACGCGCTACCGCGCCAACGTCTGGCGCAAGCTGAAAGCGGTCGGGGCGGTCTATCTGCAGCACGCCGTCGCGGCGCTGCCCGCCGACGCGGCGAACGAGCGTGTGCTCCGGGGGATCGTCCGGGATATTCGTACGATGCACGGCACCGCCTACCTGGTGCGGAGCACGCCGGTGGGCGACGACACCGACCTCATCGACGCCTTCAACGCCGCGCGCGCGGCGGAGTACCGGGAGGTGCTGACCCGCTGCCTGGACTTCCACGCGGAGCTGGCGCGGGAGCGCCAGGCGGGCAAGTTCACCTACGCCGAGCTGGAGGAGAACGAGGCCGACCTGCACAAGCTCGAGGTCTGGTTGGAACGGCTGCGCGCCCGCGACCGCTTCGGGGTGCCCCTGGGGCCGGAAGCCACGCAGGCGATCGCCGCCTGCCGGGACGACCTCGCCGCCTTCACCGCCGCCGTCTACCGCGCGGTGGACCATGGGTCGGTCGGCGCGACGGAGGACGACCCGCGCGACTTGAGGAGCAAGCACGATGGACCATGTTGACGCGCCCACCCCGGCAGAATCCGCACCGACCTTGCCCTGGCCGACGCTGGCCCGGGTCTTCCTGAAGGTCGGCGCGGCGGCGTTCGGGGATACCGGGCCGGTCCTGGCGATGATCGAGCGCGAGCTCATCGACCGGCGCGGGGTGCTCACGCGCGCGGACCTGACCGAGGCCCTGACCTACACCAAGCTGCTGCCCGGCTCGACCGTCGTGCAGATCGTGGCCTACCTCGGCTATCGCCTCGGGGGCTGGCCCGCGTCGGCCCTCGCGACCGCCGTGTTCGTCCTGCCCGCCGCCGCGCTGATGCTGGCCCTGGCCGCGGGGTACGGCACCGTCGCGGCCCTCCCCGCCCTGGCCCCCACCCTGACCGGCCTGACGGCGGCGGTCGTCGGCATGCTCATCGCCACCATCTATCGCCTGGGGAAGAAGAACATCGACGGCCCTATCGCGCTGGCCCTGGCCGTCGCCGCGTTCGTCGTCGGGGTGGCCCTCACCCTCAACGCCGCCCTCATCGTGATCGTCGCCGGCCTCCTCGGGGTGCTGCTCTTCACCCCGCGAGTGAGGGGGACGCGATGATGCTCGCTTTCTCGCTCTTCTGGCACTTCCTGCTCATCAGCGCGCTCGCCTTCGGCGGCGGGCAGGCGGCCTTGCCGCTGGTCGAGCGCATCGCGGTGGCCGAGAACGGCTGGATACCCGCCACGGACTTCACCACGGCGGTCGCCTTCGGCTACGTCACGCCCGGCCCGGTGCTCATCACCGCCACCTTCATCGGCTACCGCGCCGACGGGGTGCTGGGTGCCGTCGCCGCGACGGTCGGGGTCTTCCTGCTGCCCTGGTTCCTGGCCACGAGCGCCGCCCAGCTGCTCCGCCGTGCGCTCCAGAACCCCCGGCTGCGCGCCTTCGGGCGCGGGGCCGCCCCGGCCACCGTGGGCCTCCTCGGCGTGGCCGCCCTCGGCCTCGCGCGCGGGCCGGTCGCCCAGTGGCCGTATCTCCTCATCGCCGCCCTCGCCCTCGCCCTCGCCTTGCGGACGAGGCTGCACCCCGCCCTTCTCCTCTTCGGTGGTGCGCTGCTGGGCGCGCTCGTCGGCGTATTGATGGCGTAAACTCCTGTCGTAATAGGAGGCGTATATGGTGAGGTTGGACCGTTTACGCGGACAAAGTAGCGCGCGGCGACGTGATCATGCAACAACAACAGCGCCTCGACAGTGGCGGGCGGGCTGACGGCACGGCGGCGGACCTGATCACCGACCATGAGGCGCTGTTACGCTTGGCCGACGCACAACACTACCGGGGGAAATACAGCGGCAAGAATCAGGTCGCCACCGCAGCAACGCGCCGACGCATGGGCACCGCCGGATGACAATAATTACCTGCGGGCGTACAATCACCTCGTGACCATGAGCACGCCCCCCAGCGCTTTGGTATGCCCTCCACCCATGAAGACGTCCTCGCTCTACCCGGGCGACTCCGGGGACAAAGAGACGACCGACGATAGCATCGCCCTCGTCCCGACCATCAACAAGCACAGCAGTGGCTTCGCGCTTATCGCCATCGTCTGTTTCGACAAGAACGTCGATCCCGCCGCGAGCGTGGCCTACGGTGACGACGTGGGCTATGCCATTATCGAAAGGATCCCCTTCGGCCTCTTCAACCGGCCATCTCAGCCGGGAGCATAGAGCAAAGAAAGACTGCACCTATCTGCATCCGGACAGCCCGTCGCGGCCCTACGACGACGCGGCGCACGGGTGACACATACACGGTGCCCCTATTGCGGCTCGCCTTCCTGGCAAGCGTGCAAGTCTTCCTTGAGGCCATAGTAGACGATGGCGAGCCCGGCCAGTGGGTCGGCCCACCACCAGCCGAACAGCGCGTTCAGCAGCAACCCGGCCAGGACGGCGGCGAGAATCCTGTCGATCA
>JAABUU010003692.1_pt1 | contig 19109 bp, 16 predicted proteins | sample 5559301 | NCBI WGS metagenome assembly JAABUU01 (sample SAMN10711884, study PRJNA513360) | rock metagenome | isolation source: Antarctica rocks | place: Antarctica: Victoria Land, Richard Nunatak white | reverse complement strand
TGTCCGCGGCGAACTGGCGAGCCTTGCGTATTATTGTCCGAGGCGACGACCGCAGCAACAAGCAACGGTGGGACCATGTGTTCAGAAATTAGATGCAATCGCCCTGCCTGTCCCCGCCCCAACCTTGACAAGCGCCCCCCGAGATCGCAATATATGTAGAGATATGCATGTATGCTCATGGAGGGGTCCGATGGTCGTCTACGAGCCGCAAGCCGATCGCTGCGATGTCCCCTGCCTCCACCCGGAGACGGTGCGTGCCGCGCGCTTAAGCCTGCTCCCCCACGAGGAGGCGCGCGCGTTGGCGGATATCTTCAGCGTGCTGGCCGATCCGTCGCGCGTGCGGCTGCTGGCGGCGCTGGCGGAGCGCGAGCTCTGCGTCTGCGACCTCGCCAACGTCCTCGGGCGGCGGCAATCGACCGTCTCCCACCAGTTGCGCCTCCTGCGCGCGCTGCGGATCGTCCGCTTCCGCAAGGAGGGGCGCGTCGCCTACTACGCGCTCGACGACGACCACGTCACCGGGCTGCTGGCGCAGGCGTTGGAACACGTCCGCGAGGGTGTTGGCGCGGCGGGCGGTGTCCGCGCGGCGAGTTGAGGAAATACGGGGGAGGGGCGCTGGCGTGGGCCACGCCCGGTGATCGATGCGTGCGTGCGTGCGTGCAACGGAGTAGTGCTTAAAGGAAAAGGGGTCGCAATGATCGGCACCACGGAAGGACCAGGAACCCTGCGCTTCCACGTCGAGGGGCTGACCCGCCCCTCCTGCGCCGCCAAGGTGGAGCGCGCGATCGGGCAACTCCCGGGTGTCCGCGCGAGCCACGTCGACTACCGCACCGGGCAGCTCGTCGTCGAGGCGGCGGCCACGGTCGCGCCGGAAGCGATCGCCGAGGCCGGGACCGCCAGCGGCCACCCGACCGTCATCGCGGCGGGTGGCGCGCTCAGCCGGTGCGAATGGGCGATCGAGGGGATGGACTGCGCCGATTGCGCGCGCAAGATCGACCTAGCCGTCTCGGCCCTCCCCGGCGTCAGCGGCGTCGCGATCAACGTCGGCAGCGGGCGCATGCGCCTCGCGCTCGACGAGGCGCAGACCGCGCCCGGCGACGTGGCGCGGCGGGTCCGCGCGCTCGGCTACACCGCGCGGCCCCCGGCGGCGGCGCTCGCGGCCCCCACCCCCTGGTACAACACCGCCAAGGGGCGACTCGTCCTCGGCAGCGGCGCGCTCGTCGCGCTCGCGTTTCTGGCCTCGTTCGTCGCGCCCGCGTTCGCCCCCTGGACCTACGCCGCCGCGACCCTGCTGGCGGTCGTGCCGGTCGCGCGCAAGGCGTAAGGCGCGGCCCGCACCGGGAGCCCGTTCGACATCAACGCCCTCGTCTCGATCGCGGCGCTCGGCGCGCTGCTCATCGGCGCACAGGCGGAGGGGGCGCTGGTCGTCTTCCTCTTCGCGGTCGGGGAGCTGCTGGAAGGGATCGCGGCGGGCCGCGCGCGCCACGCCATCGAGGCGCTCGGCGCGGTGACGCCGAAGACGGCGCGGCTGGTGCAGGGCGAGGCCATGCGCGACGTGCCCGCCGACAGCCTGGCGATCGGCGATCGGGTCCGCGTCCTCCCCGGCGAGCGGATCCCGGCGGACGGCACGATCGTCGCGGGCCTCTCGGCGGTGGATGAGGCCGCGATCACCGGCGAATCGGTCCCGGTCACCAAGGGACCGGGCGCGGGGGTCTACGCCGGGAGCATCAACGCCGATGGCGCGCTGACGATCGCCGTCGCCGCCGAGGCGAGCGACACCACCCTGGCGCGGATCGTCCGGCTCGTCACCGAGGCGGAGGCGGGCAAGGCTCCCACCGCACGCTTCATCGACCGCTTCTCGCGCTACTACACCCCCGCCGTCCTGGCGGTCGCGGTCCTCGTCGCGATCGTGCCGCCGCTGGCCTTCGGCGGCGACTGGTCGGCCTGGATCTACAAGGCGCTGGCGCTGCTGCTGATCGGCTGCCCCTGCGCGCTCGTCCTCTCCACCCCGGCGGCGATCACCAGCGCGATCAGCGCGGGCGCGCGGCAAGGGCTGCTCATCAAGGGGGGCGGCGCGCTCGAAGCGCTCGCGAAGGTCCGCATGATCGCCTTCGACAAGACCGGCACCCTCACGCGCGGCGAGCCCCGCGTGACCGACATCGTGCCGCTCGGTGCGGCGGATGCGGCGACGATCCTGGCCCTGGCGGCGGCGGTCGAGGCGGCGAGCGCCCACCCCCTCGCCGAGGCGATCCGCGCCCGCGCCGAGGGCGACGGCCTCGCCTACACCCCCGCCGCCGATGGCCAGGCGCTGCCCGGTCGGGCCGCGACCGGCACGGTGGGCGGGCGGACCCTGGTGGTCGGCAGCCCGCGCTACGCCACCAAGCGGGGGGCGGACACCCGGGCCTGCGCCGCCGCCATATCGGCGCTGGAAGGGGCCGGGAAGACCGTCGTGGTGCTGCTCGATGGCGCACAGGCGCTCGGCCTGCTCGCCCTGCGCGACGAGCCGCGCCCCGACGCCCGCGCCGCCATCGCGGCCCTCCGCGCGCAAGGGATCGCGTGTACCATGCTGACCGGCGACAACGCCCGCACCGGCGCGGCGATCGCCGCCGACCTGGGGCTGGACGTGCGCGCCGAACTGCTGCCCGAGGACAAGGTGGCGGCGGTGGCGACGCTGCGGGCGCGCGGCCCGATCGCGATGGTCGGCGACGGCATCAACGACGCCCCGGCCCTGGCGACCGCCGATGTCGGGATCGCGATGGGCGGCGGCACCGCCGTGGCGCTGGAAACCGCCGACGCGGCGCTGCTGCGCGGCACGCTGATCGGGGTGCCCGATCTCGTCCGCCTGTCGCGCGCGGCGCTGGGCAACATCTGGCAGAACGTCGCCTTCGCCCTCGGCCTGAAAGCGATATTTCTGGTCACCACCCTCCTCGGCGTCACGGACCTCTGGGTCGCGGTCCTCTCCGATACCGGCGCGACCGCCCTGGTGACCCTCAACGCCCTGCGCCTCCTCCGCTTCCGCGCCAGGCGCTAGAGCGGGCACATCGGCAGCCCGCGCCACGCGACCGCGCAGGCAAGGAAGGACCGTCATGGCCCGCGATCACGGACACGCGCACAGCCACGCCCCGGCGAACTTTGGCCGGGCCTTCGCGATCGGCATCGCGCTGAACACCGGTTTCGTCGTCATCGAGGCGGTCTTCGGCGTCCTCGCGGGGTCGCTAGCCCTCGTCGCGGACGCCGGACACAACCTCAGCGACGTGCTGGGCCTCCTCCTCGCCTAAGGTGCGAGCATCCTGGTCCGTCGCCGCCCGACGATACGGCGCACCTACGGCCTGCGCCGCAGCTCGATCCTCGCCGCCCTGCTCAACGCCGTCTTCCTGCTACTCGCGATCGGGGCGATCGGCCGGGAGGCGCTCGTGCGCTTCGCCCACCCGGAGCCGACCGCCGGGGGGCCGATCATCGCGGTGGCGCTCGTCGGCATCGTCATCAATGGCACCACCGCCCTCCTCTTCGCCTCGGGGCGGCGGGGCGATCGCAACATCCGGGGCGCGTATCTGCACATGGCGGCGGACGCCGGGGTCTCACTCGGCGTGGTCCTCGCGGGCCTCGCGATTCTCCTCACCGGCCGGCGGTGGCTCGACCCGGCGGTGAGCCTCGCGATCGTGGTGGTGATCTTCGTCGGCACCTGGGGGCTGCTGCGCGACTCGGTCAACCTGGCGCTCGACGTGGTGCCGGCGGGGATCGACACCGCCGCCGTCGCGGCCTACCTGTCCGCCTTGCCCGGCGTGATGGCGGTCCACGATCCGCACATCCGGGCGATGAGCACGACCGAGACGGCGCTGACCGCCCACCTCATCATACCGGGTGGCGGGGACACCGATGCCCTCCTGGCGCGCGCCTGCGGCGAATTGCACGACCGCTTCGGTATCGCGCACGCCACCATGCAGATCGAGCGCGGCGATCCGGCCCACCCCTGCGGCCTCACCTCGGCGGGGGCGATCTGAGCGCCGCGTTTCGCAAGCGGCGGTAGGGTTAACGGCGTGGGGCGGACCGCTCCCCGCCGCTGCGGCGGCGACCCTCCCAGGCCAGCAACGCCTCCCCCGCTCCTTGATAGGCGGGTCCCCCGGAGGGGAGCTACTGCTCTCTGGGCGGCGGGTGCCGCCCGCAGACGGCGGGGGTGCGGGCCGTCCCCACCAGCGATTATGAAACGGATCACCAGGCGCCGCCATCCGGTCGCGGGCGCACCACCCACCGAACGCGCTACTATACGCGGCGGGGGTCCTTCTCATGGATCGCCCGCCACCGTGGCGCGCGGCCCCCTATAAGGGCGCGAGCACATCACTCAGGGGGAGATCACCACCGATGACCGCCGTCATTCTCGGGCTCGTCGCCGCCTGTTTCTTCGTCATCCCCAGCCTCGTCACGCTGCGGAATGGGACCCTGACCGGGCCGGGGCGCTCGTTCGCCATCGCCATCGCCGCCGGGATCCTGCTCGTCCTCGCCTTCGGCGACCTCTTCCCGGAAGCCCTCGCCGAAGCGGGGCGCGGCGCGGTCGTCGGCTTCATCGCCGGGTTCGCCCTCCTCTTCCTCGTCGAAACCTTCACCCACGCCCACACCCACCACGCCCCGGACGAGCATGTGCAGCGCCACTCGCTGACGCCGTTCGTCCTCGGCCTCGGCATCCACAACGCCGCCGATGGCTTCGCGCTCGGCGTCAGCACCGACCTCTCGGTCGGCTCGTCGCTCGCGGTCGGCTTCGGGATCATCGTCCACCAGTTACCGGTGGCGATCTCGCTCGCCGCCGTCTTCGCCACCGCGAACGCCTCCCGCCGCGACCTCCTGCGAACCTCCACCCTGCTCGGCCTCGTCATCCCGGTCGCCGCCGGGCTCACCGCCGCCCTGCCGCTCCCGAACCTCAACGCGGTCGGCATCCTCACCGGCATCGCGGCGGGCGTGCTGACCTACATGGGCGCGACCCACCTCCTGCCGGAGGCGCAGGCCGAGCACCCGCGCCCGGCGGTGGGCATCACCTTTATCGCCACCCTGGCGATCATGGTCGGGCTCCTCTTCTTCGTGATCGAGCGCTGATCCTGGCAAGCGGGGGAACCGCTGCTCGCGCCGCAGCGACCGTACAACCAGTGGTCCGCCGCCGACGTACGCGGCGCGCTCACGCAAGCCGCCGATGGCGAAGAAGCGTGAGCGCGCGATCTGCTCGCTGCCGGTGCCGATCCGAACGGGAGGTCGCCCATCATGGCGATCCAGTGCGGCGAGTTGGCGATCGTCGAGCGGTTCATCGCCGCCGGGGTGAGGCCGCAGCGCCGCTCCCCCGCTCCTCGGATGGGCGGGTCCCCCGGAGGCATTGCGCCCTTCATGGGTGGGAGCTACTGCCCGTCATGCCCCGCCCACTCCCGCAACGAAGCCCCGCTCCCGAATCGGGAGCGGGGTGGCGCGTAGCGCCGGGGTGAGGGCCGTCCCTGGCGTAGCGTTCCAGGGGTTGGAATACCCCATAGGGCAGCCGCTACCCATGAAGGGCACAATGCCCCCGGCCGGGGGTAGCCATAGGCGGCACCGGCGAAGCCCACCTGCGCGGGCTGGAACGTTAACATCGCGATGCCAGTAACCAGAAGCGCCAATAACGGCGCTGCCCCCTCTCCTAGAATTGGGAGAGGGGGTGCCGCCCGCAGGCGGCGGGGGTGAGGGCCGTCCCCGCAGGCGGCGAGGCCACCATCCCGGCCTCGCCACGCGGTACAGCGGCAGCTATCGAGGGGAAGTTACTCGCCGACCGGAAGCGGCTCCGCGCGCCCATCGGGGCTGCGGGCGAGGCCGGGCAGGCGCGCGGGCACGGTGAGCCGCGCCGCGCCGATCCGCGCGTCGGCCATGCCGTAATAGACATCGACCTGCCCATCGTCGCGCGGGTCGAGCGCGGTCGGGAAGACGACGTTGCTGACGATCCCTTCGCGCTCCTCCAGGTGCTCCGGGACCAGGACCGGCTCGGGGGAGCGGTAGAGGATGCGGCGCGGATCGTCGCGATCGAGGATCATCGCCCCGGCGGCGTAGGTCGCGCGCGGGCCGTGGCCGCCATCCGGCAGGATCGTCGGCCCGACGCCGTGATAGAGGAAGAGCCAGCCGAGCGGCGTGAGGAGCGGTGGCGGCCCACCGCCGAGTTTCACCGCCTCCCACGGCTGTTCCGGCACCACCAGCTCATGGTGATCGAACCAGAAGAGGAGATTGTGCTCCGCCGCGCGGATCGCCTCGAGCGGCGCATAGGAGAGCCAGATCGTCGGGCGCGTCTCGCCGATGCCGGCGGGCTGCACCCGCCCGGGCTTGTCAGTCCACCAATCGACATCGAAGTCGGGGCGGTGGAGCAGCGCCAGCGCGGGTCGCCCGTGCGGGTCGAGCACCGGCTCGGGGAAGAGCGCGATATCCTTGTTCGGATAGAGATCGAAGTCGGTCTGGTAGCGCGCGTCGTAGGCGAACTTCGCCTGCCCCAAGCGCCGCCAGCGGTAGCCATCCTCCGAGATCGCCAGGGCGGCGTGCGGCCCCAGCGGCCCGAACGCGGCGTAGGCCATCACGTAGCGGTCGAGCGCGGGGATGAAGGTGACGCGCGGATCCTCGACCCCGGCGGTTTCGTGATTGCGCTCGAAGAGTTCATCGGGCTCCAGCGCGTAGCCGAGCCGCTCGACCCCGACCGGGCGATCGCCGTCGAAACGGACGCGCGCCAGCCCGACGCGCGAATAGTTGCCCACGCCCACGACGCGCGGATAGAGCAGCAGCGCACCCGCACGATCGCGCGCGCAGGCGGGATTGAGCACCCCCAGTGCCTCGTTCGGGTCGGCAGGGTTCCCTGCCATGATCTGACCCAGACGCCGCAGGGCGAACGGGCGATCGGTGGCGCTCATGCAATACTCCAATCGAACACATTTCATCGCGTCCCACGCGCACAGGATTTAACACGGGCGTGGCGGCTCGCACCGCCACGCCCACCGGCGTCCCGCGCTTGAAGAGCAATTATGCGTGTTTGGTCGGCTTGCCCGCCACCTCGTCCCAGCCGTGCAGGCCGCGACCGAGCTGATAGCACAGGTGCAGCTCCCGCCCGTCCGGGGCGACCAGCGTTTTGTGGGCGCTCAGCGGATGCAGCAGCACCCCCGCGACCGTCGCGCCCGCGCCCGGCTCGTCCCCCTCGGCGCGCAGTTGGATACTCTGCGCGCCCGTCGCCAGCACGAGCGGCACCGGCGTGAGGCGTTGCAGCCAGGGGTAGTCGTCCGGCGCGGGCGCGGCCATGGACGGCCCCTCCCGCTCGCCGAGGCGCGCGGTCAGCGTCGCGCCGGGACCCTCGTGCAACTCCGCCGCCGCCGGGTGGCGCCCGACGTAGAGGACGTACTCCCCCGCCTCGGGGACGTGGCATCGCCAGGTCAGCGTATCGCCGGCGTGGAGGACCGGGGCATCGGCGCGGTGCTGCCCGGTCGCGGGGCCGCGCAGGGCGGCGGTGCGAGCGCGCAGCGTCTGCCAGCGGTCGGCGCGCACGGTGCGGTAGGGAAGGAAGCGCGCCGCCTCCGGCACCCGCGCCACCGCCTGCAAGGCCAGCAGCGCCTCGATCGTCGATTCGGCCCCGGCGTTGCGGCTGACGTGATAGCCCCCCTCCTCGCCATCGCTCGCATCGATCCCATCGAAGCCGCGCCCGGTCAGCGGATCGTAGAGGGGCAGGCCGACCGCGTTGTTGCCGTAGAACCAGGCGGCGTGCAACCCGGCCATCCGGGCGTAGCGCGGCTTGCCCGTGGCGGCGTGGAGGGCCAGCGCCGCCTGCACCATCCCATTCACGCCGTACGCTTGCTGCCCCGTGACGAGCGGCAGGGGCTGCAACTCGTGGATCCGCTCCGTCGCCAGCTGCCAGGCGAAGAAGCCATCCACCTCCCGCCCCGCCGCCAGCAGCCAATCGGCGCGGCCCAGGAGCATCCCGGCGCGCGCCAGCGCCTCCGCGCTGTGGGCACCCCAGGCGTGCCAGAGGCCGAGTTCGGCGAAGCTTTGCGGGTGTACGCCCCACGGCAACCCGCACGGCCCCGCGCAGGAGAACGCCGCCAGCGCATCGGCCAGCGCGGTCAGCAGCGCGGCGGTCGTCGGGTTCGGCGTGGTCGCCTGATAGCGCGCCAGCCCCAGCACCGTCACCGCCGAGAGGGTCGGCGAATCGCCGAGGAACCAGCCGGAGACGGTATGCCCCGGCACCGTGCGCCAGGTGCGCGGCCCCGCGAGTTGCCGGGCGATCAGCCCCTCCGTCCGCAGGTACGCCTCGCGCAGGCGGGCGGTGTAGGCCGGATCGCTGGCGGCGAAAGCGGCGCAACCGCGCGCGAGGGCCAGCAGGGCGCGGCAGGTCCACCAGTCGAGGTCGTCGCGGCTGGTGATGCCGTCGGTGTTGATCGTCCCGGCGCGGTCGAGGACGAAGTTGTAGTACGCCCCCGCCGGATTCTGCATCCGCAGGACGAAGTTCAGCGCGGCGCGCGCGCGCGCCAGCGCGGCGGGCGCACCGGTCGCGGTCCAGTGATTGAGGTAGACGAGGGCGGCGCGCGCCACATCGTCCACCGCCGCGATCCCTTCGTCGGCGGCGTCGTTGTGCAGATAGTCGCCCGCCTCGCAGTAGATGTGGGTCAGCATGGTCGGCAAGCCATCGAGTTCGACAACATCGGAGAGGTAATCGAGGTGTGTGAGATTCAGGGGGCCTCCAGGGGGGTGAGCAGACGGTGGTCCAGCATCAAGGGGGAGCGCTTATGGGCGGGGCATGGCGAGCGTGGGCTGCCGAGGGGGTGAAATACCCATGAAGGGCACACTGTGCCCCGGAGGGCAGCCACTACCCCGGAGGGCACCCTGTACCCCAAAGGGCAGCCACTACCCCAGAGGGGCATACTATCCCGGCTTGGGCACACCTCCCCCTCCGGGGACTGGGCGGCTACGGTGCGGTATGTGGCGCTCATCGGCGCTGCGGTCCAGGGGGCGACGCACCCCGACACCGGGCCGGGTGGCCGACGACGGGCGCTACGCGCGTACCGCGATCCTGACGAGCGACCACACATCGCCGATCACCGTAGGACCGACGCGGTTGAGCACGAAGCAGGCGCGATTTCGGCGCGAATCCACGTTCAACCGCGTCAGTCCTACACCTGAGTGCCGCGTTGCGCGCATACGTGGCGGGTTACAACCGCATCCCGCCGCCTGCGGGCAGCACCCCTCTCCCACAAGGAGAGGGGAAGAGCAGCACGCCAACCCGACCCTCCCTTGTACCGTGGCCGTCCCACCCGCCCCTGTAGGGGCGGGTCGCCGCCGCAGCGGCGGGGAGCGGTCAGCTAAGAAAGGGCCGCCTCCGCCGCACCGCCGATCGCCGTCGGCGCTTCCACGCCGTGAAAGCGCGCCGGATAGGCGAAGGGGCGTGGGGCGGTCGGCAGCGCCTCGCGCAGGGCGATGGCGAAACAACTCCCGTAGCGCCGCGCGACGGCGGGCCAGGTCATCTGCCGCCCGAAGCGGTAGGCGCGGCGACCGAGCGTCTCGCGCGCGGCGGGGTCGTCCAGCAGGTCCAGCAGCCCGCGCGCGAAGCCGCCCGCATCGCCGAACGGCACCAGCAGGCCCCGCCCGGCGGCCAGCAGTTCGGTCGCATAGGAGTAGGGGGTCGAGATCACCGCCTTGCCCGCCCCGACGGTGTAGGCGAGCGCGCCGGAGGTGATCTGCTCCTTGCCGGGGTAGGGGGTCAGGTAGACATCGGCGGCGCGGATGTAGCCGACCAGATCGTCCATCTCCACGAAGCGGTCGATGAAGCTGACGTTGGCGGCGACGCCGAGTTCCGCCGCGAGCGCCACGAGGCTCTCCCGATAGCGCTCCCCCTCATGCGCCTTCACGTGCGGGTGCGTCGCCCCGACGACCATGTACAGCGCCTGCGGGTGCGCGGCCACCACCGGCGGCAGCGCGCGGATGACCGTCTCGATCCCCTTACCGGCGGAGAGGAGCCCGAAGGTCAGCAGGACATCCCGCCCCGCGAGGCCAAGCGCCGCCTTGGCCTCCGCCGTGCCGCCGAGCGGCACATCGGGGATGCCATGATGGATCAGCATGATCTTCTCGGCGGCGATGCCGTAGACCGACTGGAGGAGCTCCACGCCGAGGCGGCTCATCACCACGATCTGCGACGAGAGGCGGGCGATCTCGGTCAGTACCCGGCGCTGCTCCGCGTCGGGCTGGCGCAGGACGGTGTGGCAGGTGGTGACGATCGGCGCGCGCACCGTGCGGAGCAGATCGAGCAGATACGCACCGGCGCTGCCGCCGAAGATGCCGTACTCGTGCTGCACCAGCACCAGGTCGACCCCCTCATCGTTAATCCAGGCGGCGGTCGCGCCATAGGCGGCGCGCTCCTCCTGGAGGATCGTGCGGGCGACACGCGCCGGATAATCGTAGCCCTCGGCGCGGTCGTTCATCGCCACCACGCGGAACGAGGCGGCGGGGAACGCGGTCGCCAGTGCCTCGGTCAGATCGGTCGTGAACGTGGCGATGCCGCAGCGACGGGGTGAATAGTTGCCGATGACGGCGATATTCTGCGGTGTTGGTACGTTGAAGCGCTCCATACTCTACCTCCGTTTGGTCGCGTTGCGCTCGTGCCAAATGTGCGCGATCGACCGGAGTCGACCGGCGAATGTCACGCTGTCAGGCACGCCGCAGCGTGGTGACAGGGCCGATGTGGGTCCGCACCGGGACAACCGCGCCAGCGTCGCGCTGGCGGTGGAGGCGGGTGCGGGACTGAGGGGCCGCAGCGCCGATACCCGAAAAGGCAGGCGGGGCGCGAGAACGATCGATGCGGCCAATTACCGGTGCATGAAGAGGTATACCCAGCCTGTCGCGGTATCCACGAACCAACGTTCGTGTCTTGTGGCATGCTACACAAAAGCACAACCACGATGTCGCAGGAAACCACCATATCGGGATGACTTGTTACCAGGGAGCCACCATACAGCGCTCAGCAGTAGTATACCGCACTTCACACATTATGCCAAGGTGGCCGCCCATGACGGAGCCGCGCGTCGTCCCTGTATGACAAGTGCCGTTTGCACAAACGCCTGTATTTCGTACCAGCGAACAGAACAGCGATCGTACACAATGCCGACACGCACCGGCGCAAGGAGGCGGCACCGTCGCCGCCAGCCCCGGCCCGACGCGGATGCGGCGACCCGCCACCATCGCCGTGGCAGGAACGCTCGCCGACCGCGCCGTTCGCCGCGCCCACGGGCGATTATCGCCAATACCGCGTCATCGCGCGGGGCGCTCAGCCTTCCGCTATGGGCGCGACAGGCGGGGCACCCTGCTCGCGCAGGAGGCCCAGCCGTCGCACCAGCGGGCCGATCGTCAGCCCCTGCGCCAGCACGGTGAAGAGGACGACGCCATAGGTCATCGCCAGCAATTGCTGCCGGTAGGGGAAATCCGGCGGCAAGCTGAGCGCCGCCGCCAGCGCCACCGCGCCGCGCAGCCCCCCCCAGAAGACGACATGGCGCTCCGCCCAGGGGAGGCGCAGGGCGCGGCGGTGTAAGACGGCCCCGAGGCCATAGGCGGTCGCCGCCCTCCCGAGCAGCGCCGCCGCGATACCCCAGGCGACGAAGTACGGATAGGTCGTCAACCCTGCGGAGGGCGCATTGAGTCCCAGCAGCAGGAAGAGCGCCGTATTGGCGATGAACGCCAGGAATGACCAGAGGTTGTCGATCGCCTCCGGCGAGCCACCGCTGAAGACCCAGCCGCGCGTCCGCCCGAGGCGGCTGAGGGTCATCGCCGCGATCAGGGTCGCGATCACGCCAGAGAGGTGGAGGCGCTCCCCGGCAAGGAAGGCCCCGTAGGCGACCGCCACGGAGACGACCATCTCGGAGAGGGGTTCGTCCACCAGGGCGATCGCCAGGTGCCCCACCCAACCGATCACCAACCCTAACACCACCCCGCCGATCATGCTCAGCCCGAATGTGGCCGCCGCATCGCCCAAGCGGAAGCCGCCGCCCACCGCCGCGACCAGGGTGAGGAAGAGCGAGAGGGCGATCCCGTCATTGAAGAGGCTTTCCCCTTCCAGCAGCACGCTGAGGCGCTTATCCGCCCCGAGACCCCGGAAGGTTGCCAGGACCGCCACCGGATCGGTCGCCGCGATCATCGCGCCGAAGACAAGCGCGACGGTCCAGGGGAGCGGGGTGGCCCAGTAGACAATCGCGCCTCCCACAAGGGTCGCCAGGAGCGTCCCGATCAAGGCCAGCGCCAGGACCCCCCGCCGCCGACTCCAGAGCAGCCCCAGATCGAGCGCGAACGCCGCCTCAAACAGGAGCGGTGGCAAAAAGATCAGCAGGATCAGGTCGGAGGTCAGCGGCACCTGCGGGGCGAAGCCGAGGTTGCCGAGGAGCAGCCCGAAGAGGAGCAGCGCCAGGGTGTATTGCACGCGCAGCCAGCGCGACAGCACCGCCACCGCCGCCGCCGCGATCACCAGCCCGATAAAGATTTCGCTCGCGTCCATGCCCATGATCCCCCGCTCCAACGTCGCTCTACCATCGGTGCGCCAGCCACAGCGCTGCGCCGGTCGGCGGCGTGGCACCACCGCGCGGGCTGCCCCCGACAGCTCCCCGTGCCGCGCGCGCCTGCGTACGAACCGGGTTGCCTTCCCGCCATCACGACGGGGCGTATGACGCGGCACCTAAACCCAAACGCCGATGGGAACCACCCGCCGCACCCCTCGCAACGCCCCAGTCCGCGCAGGCGGACATTGTGCCCTTCACGGGTACATTGTGCCCTTCACGGGTATAGTGTGCCCTTCATGGGTAGTAGCTGCCCTCCGGGGCACTTCGTGGCCGCAGCCTTCAGCCGGGGCATTGTGCCCTTCATGGGTAGCTTGTACCCCCTTGCGGGGTGGTGGCTGCCCTCCGGGGTACCGCAACCCCTCGGCTACCCATGCCCGCCGTGTCCCTCCCACCAGCACTCCGGTTTACCACGCCACCGCTAGCCCCCACGAACACCGCGCCAGCGGCCAAAACACAGGGAGGAGGCAGTCTTGTTGACTGCCTCCTCCACACCTGTTTCCGGTGCAGGCGGACCTTCTCTGCGATTATACGGCCCCCACAGCGGCGGGAGCGGTGCTACGATTGGGAGTATACGATAAGTTCGTGGTCCGTGGTCCGTGGTCCGTGGTCCGTAGGAGAGGCGCGGTGCCGATACCGGGCAACGCCTATCAACAAACCTTCTACGGACCACGGACCACGGACCACGGACTTCTCTCCTACGGACCACGGACCACGGACTTCTCTCTGCCGACTCGTACAAGGAGGACAGCATGCGCTTCGCATTGGTCTTGGGCGGTGGCGGGATCACCGGGATCGGCTGGGAGACCGGGCTGCTACATGGCTTGTTCGAGCGAGGGCTCGACCTGACCAGGGCCGCGGTGATCGTCGGCATCTCCGCCGGGTCGGTCGTCGGGGCGCAACTCGCCACCGTGGGAGACACCGCCGCCCTCTACGCCCGGCAACTCATCGCGCCCGACCCGACGACCGAGCGCCCCGCTGGGCTCGACCTGCGCGAGTTCGCGCGGGTGCTCGGCGAGCAGGCGCTCCCCGCCGGGCCGATCCCGCAGGAAGCCCGCGCGCGCCTGGGACAGGCCGCGCTCGCCGCCACGACCGCGCCGGAAGAGGAGCGCCTGGCGACCTTCCGCGCCCGCCTGCCACTCCACGAGTGGCCGATGCGAGCGTTGCACATCACCGCCGTGGACGCCGAGGATGGCCGCTTCGTCGTCTGGGACCGCGCCGCGGGCGTGCCGCTGATCGCGGCGGTGGCGTCCAGCTGCGCGGTGCCGCTCGTCTACCCGCCGACCACCATCGGCGCGCGTCGCTACATCGACGGCGGGGTGCGTTCCGGGACGAACGCCGATCTCGCGCAGGGCTACCCGCTCGCGATCATCCTGGCCCCGATGGCCGGGATCGTCGCCGGGCGCGGCGCGTTGAACGCCGAGATCGCGGCGCTCCAGGCGAACGGCAGCCGCGTCGTCGCCCTCTGGCCCGATGCCGCCGCCCTCGCCGCCCTCGGCCCGAACCCGCTCGACCCCGCCCGCCGCGTCGCCGCCGCCGAGGCGGGCCGCGCCCAGGCCGCGAGCGCGGCGGCGACGCTGGCGGACGTGGGCCTCGGAGACTAGAGGAAGTGAGCCGCAGAGATGCAGAGACGCAGAGAACGACGAGAACGACGAGAGAGAAGAAGGGCGGAACAGGAGACACAGAGACACCGAGGGGGAACGAGAGAAGGACGATTTTAAGGGGGGGGGGGGGGTGCCGCCACACGCGCAGCGCCCACCGCCGACGGAGCAGCTAAACCAAAGCTTCGGTGAGAACTCCATGCGCTACGCTGCGAACTCTGTGGGTTTCACCCGGGCTTCAGTTTAGGAGCCCGCAGCGGCACCTCCCCCCGCTCCTCGGATGGGCGGGTCCCCCGGAGGCATTGCGCCCTTCATGGGTGGGAGCTACTGCCCCCCGGGCGGCGGGGTGGCGAGCGCAGCGAGCCGGAGGCGAGGGTTTCTGCCAGCCCCCACCCACCCCGCAACGAAGCCCCCCTCCCTGATAGGGAGCGGGGTGGCGAGCAGTTGCGAGCCGGGGTGCGGGCTGTCCCGCAGCGTGGATGGTGCGGTTGGAATACATTCCCGGCTGGATGGCCTCCGGCCACGAAGTGCCCCGGAGGGCAGCTACTACCCATGAAGGGCATACTATCCCCCTCCGGGGACTGGATCCATCCCAATACCTGCTCTCCCGTTCCCCTCTGTGTCTCTGTGTCTCCTGCGAACCGTCCCGCCCGACAGCACACACGAAAGGGGGGGCGCTGCCAGCCGGCAACGCCCCCCCTTTATCAGCAGCCACCGCGCCCGCCAGCCATTTCTCTCACGACTCACGAACCGCGACTCACGACTACTCCTCGTCCCCCGGCACGAACCGCATCGACACCGAATTCACGCAGTGGCGCGTATTCTTCGGCGTGAGACCCTCGCCGAGGAAGACGTGGCCCAGATGCCCGCCGCAGTTGGCGCACAGGATCTCCGTGCGCCGCCCGTCGGCGTCGGTCTCCCGCACCACCGCGCCCGGAAGCTCATCGTCGAAGCTCGGCCAACCGCAGGTCGATTGGAACTTGCTCTCCGAGGTATAGAGCGGCGCACCGCAGCGGCGACACACATAGGTGCCCTGCTCGAAATGCTCATCGTACTCGCCGGTGAACGGATACTCCGTCCCCTTGTGGACGATCACCCGCTCCTCGGCGGGGGTCAGCGTCTGCCATTCCGTGGAAGTCATCGTTATCATCTCCTCGCGCCCACGCGCACTCCATCATCGTTAACACCCCGGCCCGAAGCCCTATTCCCCCTCATCGCAACCCCCATGCCCCGCCCCAACATAGAGCAAAGCGCGATAGGCTAGCAACGCGCAATAGGCTTGGCCTGCCGGGGACCGGGGTTGAAATGCCCCGGCGGGCAGCCACTACCCCTGAAGGGCACACTGTCCCGGCGAGGGGCTGCGGCCACGAAGCCCCAAGACGCGGCTTGGGATAACACCCCAAGACGCGGCTTGGGCGCACCTCCCCACCGGGGACCGGGGCTGCGACGCGGGGTCAAGCATCCTGCGTGGCGCTGTAGGCCACTCTTCTGTAGCCCCCTCTCGTCCCCTTCGTACCTCGTCGTTCGTACTTCGCCGTTCGTACTTCGTACTTTCCCACTCGCCCACTACGCCCACTTGCCCACCGGCCCGCTATTCGTCACTCGTCACTCGTCACTCGTCGTTTTGGTATACTCTCCCTTGCCTCACGCGGCCCTGTGGTGGAATTGGCAGACACGGGGGACTTAAAATCCCCTTGCTTCGGCAGTGTGGGTTCGAGTCCCACCGGGGTCACTCTGCTCGGGCCTACTCCACACAAACGACAGCGGCGAGCCCTGTTCCAGCAGGGCTCGCCGCTTAGCCACTCATGCTGCTATTCATGCTGCTATCGCCATAACCCACGGCACCAGACCCGAGCCGCCGCCGTGCCTCACCGCGCGATGTCCACCGCGATCGCCGTGCCGTAGCTGCCCGCGTAGGCATTGCCCGGCACCCTGACCGCGAAGGTCGGCGTGACGGTGAACCGACCGCTGCCGCTGCCCGGCGCGGCGGCGTAGATCGGCACCGCCGCGCCGGCGGGCATGACCAGCGGGTAGGCGACAGTGTTCTCCGGCATGGTGCAGTCGGCATCATCGGCGCACGCCACCGTCACACCGAGCAGCGTGACCGCATCGGCGGGTAAGGCCCGCGCGGGGTTCCCGGCGTTGCGGAATTGGTCCACCGACACCGTCAGCGTCCAGCCCGGTTGCCGCGTCGCGGGGGCGGTGTCGCTCACCGCGACGACCAGCGTGGCCTGCGCGACCTGCTCGCGGCCATTCAGCGTGAAGGCCAGCGGGCTCAGCTCGCGCGCGATGGCGGCGCTGACACTCCCGGTCGGCGTCCTGGTCGGGGTCGCGGTCGGCGTGGTGGTCGGCATGACGACATTCGGCAGGCGTGGCAGGACCGCCGGGCCCGCCGCCGGTGTCCCGACCGCACCGGACGGCGTGGCCGGGGCCGACCCCACGGCCAGCCCCGTCGGCGGCGTCATCGGTGCGGGGACACTCGCGGGCGGCGGGTCGGCGGGCGCGGGCAGGGCCGGGCGAGGCGGCAACGGCGTGCCCTGCGCCACCGGTGTGCCCGCCAACGGGGCGGCGAGCCCTCCCGCCCCTGCATTACCACCGGGCACCAGCAGACCCCACAGCAGGAGCGCGAACAATGTCACGATCAGGCCGTATTGCGTGGCGGAGGGGGAGAATGGTCGTGGCATAACTCGTCGTCCCTTCCTGCGGCGCGCTACTTCGCCACACCGCCCGCGCGCCCGCGCCGACCGAGGAAGACGCCGCCCGCCAGGGCGAGCACCAGGAGCACCGCGCCGCCCGCGAAGAGCGGCCATTGCGCCGGGGCCGTGGTGCTGGTCGTCGCCGGGGCAGCCGACGCGCCATTGGCAGCAACCGGTGGCGGGGCCAGCGCTGGCGAGGCGGATGGGAAGACCTGCGCGACCTGCGCCGCAGTGATGCTGAAATCGCCCTCATAACTCGTGACGCCGCTCGTCCCGTACGTCAGCTCCACCTTCGCGTGATACTGCCCCGCCCCGAGCGCCCGCTTCTGCACGGCGACCGGATAGGGGATCGCGGTGTGGGGTACGAAGGTGTCGAGCTTGAGCGGCAAATCCTGCACCTGTACACCAGCGGTGTCGGTGACGATGAGGGTGCCGACCGGCTTAACCATCGTGTTCCCATCGTTCCGCAGATCGAGCCGGATGACTTGCGTGCCTTCCGGTCCGCCTACGCTCACGCCGCCCACCGTCATCTGCTCGATCGTCGGTCCGGGAAGATTGATCTGCACCGCCGTGACCATCCGAGTCTGGGTGTCGATCCGCAAGGTCCCGGGGTTGCCTTGTTTGATCACCGTATCGAGCGCGACCAGGCCGCCAAGGTGCTGGCCTGCGGTCGCATCGTCCGGGATGGTGATCGTGAAGGCGACCGTCTGCTCCTCGTCGGGCTGCAACGTCAGTTCCGTACGACCGATGCGAATCCAATTTCCTACATCGCGACGCGGATCGGCCTCGGAAGGAAAGTCGGAGCCCCCATTCTATCCCGTCATCGCATCAACAGCGAACAGGCGCACCGTCCCGGCCACCGTCCCGCTATTGCGAACCACAACCGCGTCCTCGATCACGCGCCCCGGCGCTGCGTCGGAGATGAAGTAGCCCTTCGTCGCCGGGCGTGCAGAGTCGCTGTGCGCCGGACGCAGCGAGAACGTCGGGCCGTCCGCGCTCGCGGCGGTGACCCTGCCGCCGAAGAGGGCACAGAGCAGCAGCGCCAGCGCCAGCGCGCAGCAACAACGGACATACCGGAGCATGGTGAAATCGACTCCTCGTTACAACGCGACAGACACTCGGCGGGGGAGCGGGACAGCGCGCCAGATAGCCCTGGCCCCGGCGCCTATCGCCGCGCCGGGGCCAGGGCTTGATGCCTCGGGATTTACGGCGCGGTGGCCGCTGTGACCATCAGCGTGCTCGCATAGGTGCCTGCCTTGGCCGTCGACGGCAGGGCGAGGGTGAAGGTGGTGTTGTAATCGTACTGGCCCATCCCGATCCCGGCGACATGGGTATTCGCGTCGGAGGAGAACACCTTCAGCGCGCCGCCGTCGGTCGTATAGGTGGTAGGAGCCACGCCGTTGGTCACGGCAGCATTGACGTTCGAGCACACCTGGGCTGGCGTACCCGAGACATCGCACGCGGCGCCGGTCGCTGCGGTGACGCTCAGGGAACCTTCGCCCAGCACCACATTGCCTGCGGTCTTGAACGCGGTCAGCGAGAAGCTCGTCTTCCAGCCCGCATCGTCGCCGGAGTGGTCGACCGCGTGGACCGGCACCGTGAACGCGATGCGATGGGCCAGACCATCCAGCGCGATCGTGTTGGTGGCACCACCGCTCCCACCATCGATGCTATAGGCGATCGTGCCGGGCGTTGCACTGACCGGTGTCCCGGTGATCGTCAGGCCCGGATCGGCGGCCAGCGCGGGCATCACCGCGCCGAGGGCCAGCGTCGCGGCCAGGCCGAGGCCCAGGCCGAGGCGGGCGGCGCGCTGCTTGAGGGTGGTCATGGGGCCGGTCTGTAGCATCTTCATCTGGTATGTGTCTCCCTGTTCCCGCATCTCAATCACATCGTGAACAACGAGGAATAGCCCGACTGCTGCCTCCTTTCCGAAGTCATCAGCGGGCCACCTCGGTCCCCGAAGCGGGGCAAGGAAATGGAGTGCGGCCGGTTACACCACTCGCTCAACCCGTCCTGAGGTGTCCACATACTGGGACGGGCGTCATCGCTTCCGCTGATGTTCAATTGTGTGTCGGCGAGTGGCGAGGACCAGACATCGCGTTCCTCAACCTCGCCGTTCACTACCCCTAGTGGCGCGTCAGGCATGACTTGAGCAATGCCCCGCCCGGTGGTAGTCTCGCCGCCTGCGTCGGCGTGTGCGGCGAGGCGACAAGGAGGCGGGCGATGCCGAAGAAGCAGTACATCGTGACCCT
>JAABUU010003691.1_pt1 | contig 19111 bp, 29 predicted proteins | sample 5559301 | NCBI WGS metagenome assembly JAABUU01 (sample SAMN10711884, study PRJNA513360) | rock metagenome | isolation source: Antarctica rocks | place: Antarctica: Victoria Land, Richard Nunatak white | reverse complement strand
GTTGACTTGAAAGAAGGAGATGTCATCGTTCAGAATGGCGCAAATAGCGCTGTAGGACAGGTTAGGCCATCTGCACCTTTTCAAGCCATAGGTTTAGTTTCTGGCAACCCTGTCCATGGTGACGTTTCATCTCTGGACAAAAGACTTGCTGCAGCTTGTCATCCAACTGGCCAAGGCTAAAGGCGTACACACATTGAATGTGGTGAGAGATAGACCCAATATGTCTGAGGTTGAGCATTATCTCAGAGGGCTTGGAGCTGATGTTGTGACCACAGATGAGAAGCTCAAAGCTGCATTGGGTGAGCCATGTGACTCGTACTTATGGCACCGCTGATAAGCTGAATGGCTGTTTTTTTGTGATTGAGCCATTTGCTGCATTCTGAGCAGTTCGCATGCTCCGTACTTTGCGTGAGCACCAAAATATGTATTGTGACCAGAAAGGGCAACCTCACCTAGTTGTCATGTGTGAGATGCAGCATCAGCTGATATGCCCAGACCCAAACTTGGCCTGAACTGTGTCGGTGGAGCATCATCAACAGCAGTGGCCAAGTCACTGGCACCTGGCTCCACCATTGTCACATATGGCGGCATGTCAATGAAACCTCTGACCATTCCAACTTCTCTGCTCATCTTCAAGGACCTGACTTGCAAAGGTTTCTGGCTTTCAGGTAGCCAGATGCAACATCATGAGCTTTGTTCACTATTCAATATTGTCGCCCTCTTTGTATGATGTTTTTTGTTGACAAAGAAAATATGAATAACACGCATGAGTTGTGTCAGCACCCTTGCACAGTTTCAACATGACCATGCACCATGCTAAAATACTCAGAAGAAACTCAAGTCCTCCGCCAGCTTCTCTTTGACGGGGCTGCCTGACAGACAGAGCTGTATTTGGTGATTGTGTGCAGGTGGCACAAGAGGAGGTGACAAGGAAAGCAAGAAAGCAGTTCTGCACAAGCTGGTCCCACTGCTACAGAAAGGTCAACTTGTTGTCAGGTGTGCTGCATGTGTCAACCACAGATGTAAAAGCGGTTTTGCAGGGCCTTCGTGGCTCTGCAGGCCCTGGCAGGGCCTTTGTGAACTGCTTTGCTCTTTGTCACGCCTTGCGACATGCTCACGGTGGTTTCTCTGTGTAGGACTAAGCCTTTGCCATTCAGACAGTATCAAGAAGCATTTGACAACCAAGACACACAATCAGGACAGAAATATTTGCTCAGGTTTGACTGAATGTCAGGTTCATTGTCCAGCGAGTTTAGCTGATATCAGCTAGTGGTATCAATACCACTGTGCAGGACTGATTTCAAAACAGGGTGGGATCAAGCATGCGGCATCATGTGTTTTCATCAACAAGCATATCTTCATGCCACAGCTAGTATGCAAGCCTGCGTACTACTAGTAGGTTGTCTCACCAGCAGCTGCAGATCTGTATCAGTTGGAGCTGCTCGCCGTACATCAATCATCAGTCTGTCATGGGTGCTGCAACCTGTTGAGACCTATCAGCTAATCCTGTACAAGCATGTGATTCGACCACATTACTGACATTGCTATTTTGTGATCTTCTGATTGCCACAAGCTGCAAGTGTTTTTTATCCTGTTCATTTGAAACACATTAATTCAGTTTCAGCATTCCACAATGCATTTAAAGCACCAAGCTTACATTTTGATCATATCAATGTGTATTTCTGCTTCTGCCAGCATGCCCTCTACCATGCTTTCTACCCCTACCGCCGCCTCTTGCGCTGCCTCTGTCCAGATCTACTGCAGCGTATTGTGCTTTATACAGACTGGGCCCACCAGCACCGTCACTTTTGTTTTGCCTGGAGCTGTAATGACCAGACTCATGGCCTGCACCCCTTGATGAACCGCCCCTAAATTGACCCTGATTTGTCCCTCTATCAGAGGCGTGATTTCCTGACTCATCATAGGTGTGTTGCTGACTTGCATGTGCAACTGCTTCTTGCATGGCCATTGTCTGTTCAGTTCCTGTCAAGGCTGCTATTGATGTGCCATACCGTTCCGAGACTATTCCGCCCTGCGTGCATACTTCTTGGTCACACAGGCAGACGCATCACAATGCTGGAGCTGAGGACAATTGTCTGCTGCCTCAAGCCATTCACTTGAATCAATCATACCTGGCTTGACCAAATTCAAGCCTCTCAAGAAATCAGATGAAACCACAAACTGCTCAATTCATGCTTGGTGTGCAAGATTCTTACCAGCTGTTGTTGCTTTGCAAATTGCCTGGCTCGCTGTTGTTGCTGAAGCATCATTTTCTGCAGTTCCTTTGTGGTGAACCCAGTTGCCATTTCTGGGGCAGAGTCCTGTTGCTGTCTGTCTCTGGGAGCATACTCTGTGCTGTCATGAACTTGATGAACATCCTGAGCAGAAACCACCAACCTGCATACATAGCAGCACCTCAGTCACATTATCTGCATAAACCATTCTAAGCGGTTGGTTGTATATTGCCAACTCTGGCAACATAATTGTGTCCAGACAAGACTACCTGCAAACCGGGCATTGCACAGCAAAGAGACCATTGGCATCAGGTACTAGACCTTCATCTTGCAAACGCTGTGGAGCTGCTGACTGCAGATCCTTTTGGATCTGCCCTGCTTTCTGCTGCATGCTGGACTGCTGCCAGTGCCACCATTCAGCAAAGCACTGCCTGCAGCGCTTACAGCAATCACTGCTCCTTGCTGTTGATTGCATGGCTGGTGCTTGGCCAAGGCCATGTCAGTTAACCATGTCCTCTGATCAGATGGGGTGCTGTGAAGGTCACACGGCAGAAAGGAGATAGCGCTACATCAATGTCAGCAAAGGCTGTCATGTTTGAGGTCAGATGTGAACTGCATGGCATGCGTGTGCAGTAGAAGGGCTCACAGGTGGTAGCAGTGGTAGCAAGGTAGCCTCAGCAGAGGTGTCTGATTTGGACTGATGCCCTCTGGCACGAGCTGCTCAAGGCAGAATATACAGTGTCCTTCAGGTTGGTTCATTTCTGTCATTGCATCTTTTGCTGCTTCAATCAGTGATCCAAGCATCATCTCTCCAAGCAAGCCTTTGGTTTCAGCTTGCAAACGAGTCATCACTGCGTCTATGCGCGTGTCGCTCATGCCTGCAGCAATGTGTCTGGCTTGAGAAGCATCTGACGTGATGTCCGTTTGAGCCTGCTGATCAAGCCTTCAAATATCTACCTTGAGGGTTTTGAAGCTTCAGGGCAGGAGCTTCAACAGGGTATTCAGGGGTTGTTGCAATAAGCAGGGTGGCGTTTACGTACTGCTCAGTCTCCACTTCTCCAGTATGCGGTGCTATGCTGATTGCAATACTCAAAGGGTCCTGTTGCGTCACTGTGAGTGCTTCTTCCCCATACGTGAAAATCAAAGCTTCGAGTTCTATGCTTGTGATCTCGCTCATAGTGCCAAGCAGCTATCTGTAGTCTCAAGGCTAATGGTGTAGCGGCATGTGACTTCAAGTGTCCTTTCAGAAAGCAGGAAGACGTCGCTTGGAATGGAGCTCGCGCTCCAACAAAACTCCTGAGCTGACACTCACGACTTTGTGTTAGGTCAACGCTGCTAGGTCAACGCTCAGGTCAACGCTCGCACCATGATCACGGTCTTGTGCGATAAAGTTTGCGCAGCAGCAACAACGCACTTGATCGTCAATACTTGCAGATTGCTGTTTGTGACTGCCATAGCCACTTCAAAAACGTACTCATCCTTGGTGTGCCCTCGAGGTATATACCGCAGTCAGCATAGGTCAGCTTTCAATCCGCAAATTCACTCGTGACTACCAGCATGATGCTTCACCGTGCCTGTCCCACGGCCAGGAACATCGTCGTCAGTAGCTCACGCCAATGTCTACATCGATCGGTGAGTCTCGATGGTGGAGGTGCGCTGGGGTTCGCTGTTGCTCTGCTCTCTATGATCTGCAGCACAGCAATATTTCTGCAGGCGCTCGTCGATTGTACAAGCCATCTCAAGCAGTCATCACGCAGATGTATGCACACCCAATTTGGATCCAGCAGTCGCTGGTGGCAGCAAAGCAAGAATGCCTGCAAGCACTTGGGGCTGACAAGTCTTGCAGTAGCAACCAGCACCGGTCTAGCAGTACAGTGCATGGCTTCTGATAGTCAGACTATCACAGAGAAGGTATACTCAATGTATGCACCAGCCAGCATGCTTCTTTTGTATGCATCAGCCACCATGCATCTGTCTTGTATAGGCTGTCTACTTATGCATATGGTCCATGGCAGCCTTAGACACCCGGAATGTTGTGATATATAGTTGCTGGTTGTTGCAGGCCACAGGGGTAACTTTCCCTCAAGTCACAAAGTTCTGGCAGGGTGAACCCTACAGATGCATGGGTGCTGGTGTGAGAACCAAAAAGGTGGCGTTTGTCGGCGTCAAGGTGAGCATCCCTGCTACATCTTGCCATCATCACAGCACAATATATGAACTTGCTACAATAGAGCAGTGTTGAGGTGGCCTTCTCTTACCAAAAAGCGTCATGACTTGGCAATGCTGGTGCAGGTTTATGCAGTTGCGCTTTTTGTGGAAGCGGAGCCAGCAGCACATGAGCTAGGCATCAGACATCGTGGTGGTTTCTTTCAAGATAACAGGTGCTTTGTTCTCTACATCCTGGATTGCTCCACAGCCATGGGCAGGGGCTTTGCTCAACCCATGGAACATCTTTGCCATGATGTGCTGAGCTACTCGGCTGCATGTGGCATGAAAACCAGTGCTATAGCCCTAGATTTGGTGCCACCTCCTGGGACTCAGGTCACACAATAGCCCTGACCTTGCTGATGCAGTGATGATGACTACAACTTGGCGCTGACAGATGGCGCCTTCAACAAGCTCATTCAGGTGCAGTTAGTGCGGAAGATAGAAGGCGAACAGTTCTTTGGGGTAAGCTTTGTTTGTGGCCCTCATCCCTGCATGTCATGACCTGTCAGGGAAGGCAGCACTGAGGCACTCACAAAGTGCTTGGAGCTCAGAAAAGGTCTGGCCCATTGAGATTGTAATGCTTACGGTCAACCGCAGTTCAAATCTTGTCCTGCATTGCCTGACATGTTTAGCAGGCAGAACTGCAGGCAGAGGCTGCATGAAGCATTGGCTGGATGTGCAACTTTGAGCTCATCTTGATATGTACCTCACCTGACATGTTGCCAGCTTTGGCATTACATGCTGCTGTGTAGTTGTCACTGATTTCATTCTTGTTGGCCCTCCTGATTGAATGCATCAATTCCAGCTAAAATGAGCCGTGCAGGCTATTGAAGAAGCATTGACGCCTCGCCTCAGCGTCACAGGCGAGATTGGCACTCTCAACAAGTTCAAGCAGTTCTTTGACGGCAAGAGTCTAGAGAAGGGCAGCGACATCTTGTTATTGTGGAAGAAGGAGGGAGTTCTAGAGGTTGTAGCCAAGCCACACCCAAGCTCAGGAGACTATTCACAGGCACGTGCACTGTTTTCATGAGACTTTTCATATAGGGATTTGTACATACTTCATGGTCTGGGGTGTGGAGCCAATTGAGACTCATCAGACACCCTGACTCGAAGGCACAGCTGAAGATAAACTGGGCAAGTTTTGATACTCGGTTGTTATCTGTTGCAGTAATCTTTCACTGAATGCCTTGCAAGCTACAATCCATTCATGCATGCTCAACTTCTGTTGAGACATTTGCCCACCAACTCTCACATGCATTTCCACAGTCCAAGCAGTACTTTGTGGATCTGACCAATGCTTGGCTAGCATCTTTGTGTGTGGCAATCTTTTGTTCTGGTTACAGGCTTGCATGAATTTCAATGAACGATCATAAAGAATTATAGGTGTTGTTCTCAAGTCATCTGCAGTGACGCTCAACTAGTGGAAATGATGTTTCTGCAGGTACAAGCTGACTTGAAGATTGACTCGCCAGGCCTGTGCAGAGCTTTATTTGAGGTGTACACTGGCAGCAATACCGTTGTTCCAGAAGCCAAGAAAGCATGGGCAGAAGGTGCTCGACAGCTGTTGGACAGTGAAGAAGTCCGGCGGTCCACTCGCAGAGCTGGAGGTGGTTAAGACCAATGGTTGCTACAGAAAAGCAGCAGGCAAATCATTGCCAGCAGCAGCTTTACAGTTCAAATTGAATTTCTCATAGCACAAAGTGATACCAGACTGAACCAGCAACACTGAGACGTGTGTGACATTGACTATGTCTACTGCTGCATGCTGCAACACGCAATCTGACTTCAAGAGCTGCACTATATGTACAAAGGCGAATTGCTTTGACAAAGACACTCAAACGCTGCACAGAATATACCAAGCTTAGCAGCTCTAGACAGACATCACATATACTGGACCTTCAGCTCATTCCTCCATATCTGTGTCAAGATAGCTGAGGCTAGTCATGAGACTGGTAGAGGAGCCAAGAGGTAGCGGTGTGTGGCACAGAGCACATATGTCCTTATCTTGTCTTTCAGCATGTGATGTGTACTGCTTGCATATTTTGCAGCACACAGCAGTTGACATATCCTTGATCAGTTTGCCAGAAGCCACGCATACCTGCACAGGAAGGCATCATACTTTGACATGTCGTTGATCAGCATGCATGGGAAATTGAACACTGTGTCATTTACGGCATGGACAGACAGGTGTACCAGCTCTAGCAGCCCTGCATGAAGGCTGAGTGTGCAGGTGAACAGCCAGGTTCATTTGTCAAATCTTGGCATATAGAACTGTCTGGTACTTTCCAGAATTCTGCCGTGTCAAGCTAATCGTGCCCCACTCCTCGATTTGAAGGCAAACATGTCTCAAGCCTTGGTAACTGTCCCAAAAGGGCAGAGTGAAGATGACACGGCAGACAAAGATTGTAAAAGATTTGCATCTAATGTCAATGCGCAGAATGGTGTGTGAACAGTGCACCTCACGCTTGCTGGCTTTTGGCTTGGAGGTCATCCCCAGGCTTGCCAGCTTGATGCTGCCTTGCTCGCGGGTCTCATACAGGGTCTTGGGGTCATTTGGCGGGTCCTTCATGAATATGGACATGGCCAGGTCTGCAAAGCTCTCTCGCTTGGCCTGAGGTCACATCAATGTGCAGTGTTTGGCAGTGCAATAAGCTTGCAAACAGACGCTCACCAGGCAGCTGACACTGCAACGGTGAATCTGATGCATTCTTCAACGATATTGACAACAACAATAATAGTCACAATAATGATGACGACAACAACAACAACAACAACAGTAATAATGTTTACGCTTTCCAGCTCATGATGAGCTAGGTACATGTAGGATATCTGATGTATTCTCCAAGACCTTCACAAAATGCCCACTTGAATCCTTTAATAGTGGAAAATCAGTTGCTTTAGCTATGTTATCATTTGCATGCTTGTGTGCGCATTGTCAGTAGCAGTCATGCAACACACTGTGCAGAGGGGCCTTGTTTATGTGTTGAGGCTGCCCGTACCTCATCAATATTGGTAAGGGACTCTAGCCTTGTGAAGGCTTTGCTGCATTGACCAAAGAAGCCGTTGTAGAAGGCTGTCAGACCTAGCAGGCTGTACACGTCCTGTGGGTCCACCACATCATCATACCTGTGCTTGTACACATACCGGGTCAGCAACTGAACCGGCACATGACCTTCACATGGTGTTTGGGACTAGTAGACTATGCAGCACCGATTGTAGGCTTGCACTTGACAAGCAGTGCAAAGTTTGACCAGTTGTAGTGAATGACATGATGCAACCTGGGACTGAGAACAAGCCAGCCTGGCGAGACAAGATTTGTGCCACACACACCTAGCATTTGCTGGCATGTGTACTCATTGTTCATATTGCCATCATTATGACAGAGCACTGGGATGGAGGGGCGCAATCTAGGGTTGAGGGGTTGTGCAGTGACAAACTCATGAGTAAGGAGGAGTGCATAGACAGGCACAGCACATGCTTGGCTTGTAGCTAGCACCACATGCTGTGCTGACCTGTACAAGCAGACAGCTCAGCTCCAGCAGACAACACCTCAGCAGGGCGCAGTAAGGATTGGCACAAATGCAATCTTGCCATCACAGCAGGGTTGAATAGCAAGCAACACAATAGGCCTCATGGGCATGATCTTGCAGCCTTCTGCACTGCTTGCAGCACACCCTGCTGCTTCCCATGTTCCACATGTCATGCGGTTGCATAGAACGAGACAGCACTTATGACAAACAGGTGACAAGACAGCCAGAGGGGTGGGTCAGTACTTGCGTAGATGCAGCGCTGTGCGCATGGCAGCATCTGTGTTGCCTTCATACAGCTGGCGATGTGCCAACAGCCAGAAGTGGTAGGCTTGCGCGCCATGCCATGCACTCACTGCTGGTCCTGGACCTGAGCCTGTTGCCCCTGCTGCCTCCAGCTCCACCAGGCCTGTAGTGACAGTCAAACTTGACAGTCAGCCTTGGTGGAACAAAGGCTGGTAGGCTGCTAACTGTACACCCCTGCTCTGAATCCCAGTGCTCTTGCTTCCTCCTGCTCCACCAGACCTACAATGACGGTCAACTATGACTCAGAGTTGAAGACGCACGGCTGGTGGTGCTGCACGATAGTCTGCCATTCACAGGCCCCTAACCCAGAGTCTAGTGCCCTTGCTGCATCTAGCTCCACCGAGAAGGCTGCACTGACAGTAAAAGTTGTGTAAGTCAAACAAAGGCTGGCAGTGCTGTATGATAGTCTGCCGACCATAGGCACTTGCTCCGGACCCCAGTACCCTTGCTGCGTCTAGCTCCACCAAGAAGCCTGCAATGATAGTCAAAATTGCATTGGTGGAGCAAAGGCTGGTGGTGCTGCATGATAGTCTGCCGGTCATGAGCCGCAAAACCCTGTGCGCTTGCTGCATCCAGCTTCACCATAACTGTCAACCATGAACTAATCGAATAAAGGCCACCACAGCTCCCTGCCCTGAAAGCTACTGCTCAAGTTGCATTCAGCACCATCACGCCGGTAGTGACACTCAAGCTTGTATTGGTGAAGCACAGATGGGTGGTGTCAAGTTTTTAGTGTGCTGAGAACAGGAGCTGCATAAGGATGGGGTGCTCTTGCTGCATTCAGCTCCACCAAGCCTGCAATGGCAGCTAAGCTTGCATTGGTGGCTTAGAGTCTGAGGCTGGTGGTTTTGAGGTTCAGCGTGCTCAGAAAAGGATCTGCAAACGAGCATGGTGCTCTCACAGGACATCCAGTTCCAACAACAGTGCAATGGGTACTATGTGCAGTGAAAGGGAGGTCAGTGGTGTTTGCGTTCTCGTCTGCTGGCACTTGAAGCTGCTTGATAATATGATACTCTTACTGCATGACAGCGCCACCAAGCCTGCAGCAACAATCAGCCTTGCCACACAAACAACTGTTGAAATCATGTAGATGACTATCACAGAAGGTAAAGGTCGAAGAAGTGCAGACAGAAGCTTGCAGGTTTTGCTCATTTCATCCCTTCAGTCAACTAATCAACTAATCACTCAATCAATCGTTCATCATGCATTCACTCATCCGGCATGTGTCTTCCCCTGGGGTCAGGTACATACAGTCCTGAGTAGCTCCCTGCATGAGACCTTGTTTTGTCTTTGCTCATGCAGGCACAATCACTGCGTCATGCTTCATGTTTGCTGACTCAGAGGTGCTGTGCATCAGTGCAAGCCTGCAGGATGTGCATCTTTGCGGATCAAGTGCTCAAACGAAGTTGTTATGTTTGCTGTAAACACCAGATGTTGGGCTGTATGCCATCGCAGCATTGCGTTCCAGACACCTACTCATTAACGTGCAAGCAGTGCTGGTCCAACCTTAGTTTAAATGCATGGATTACTGGAGTTCAAGGGGGACTTTGATGCGAGGGTGAATTGAAGGGAGTTTAAGGGGGATTTTAAAGAGAAATCCACTGGAATTCAAGGGGTAATGCACTTCAAGGGGGAATTCACAAGGGATGAACCAGTGACTTCTGGATGAACTACTGAGTGGATGTCTCACCTGCCAAGGTATGTGCAGCTGCAGCAGTCCCTGTTGAGGCACCTCCTGTCTTCCCTGGTGAGCCTGTGCTGGGCTGCTCCCCAATGTTCAGCATCCTGGCCTTCAGCTGGTCCACTTCCAGAGCTGCCAGAAGGTACAGCTTCTTGATCCTAAGTGGGGGAGCATGGCTAGCAGCCTCAGACTTGGCCAGCTGCAGCAGCAGCTGCGCAGCTTCTTTGTGAAAGTGAGCCTGCAGGAGACAGCTGTTCAGCCTGAAGATTGGCTGAGATGTACAGCTTCCCAAAAGGGGCAGGGCACAACTGGCAGCCTTAGCCAACTGAGTGGGGGTGCAGGGCTGGCAGCCTCCGACTTAGCCACCTGCAGCAGCAGCTGTGCAGCTCTCTTGTGAATGTGAGCCTGCAGCAATATATACTTTTGAGTAAAAGTAGGTTGTAACAACCATCTAACAAACCCCCGACACAAAATAAATGTTTTTGCAGTATTTTTGTTGGTGATTTTGTTTCACAAGACATTGCTGGTCAGCCTCAAGAGCTGCTGAAATGCACAGCTTCCCAGAGGGGCAAAGCGTGACTGGCCGTCTCAGACTTGGCCATTTGAGGCAGTGAATGTGAGCCTGCGCAGGAGCTGCCAAGCCTCACAGCTTCTTCACCCTGAGTGTTTAAACAAACCACACTTGCAGCCTCAGGCTTGCCCAGCTAAAGCAGCATTTTTGTGGCTTTTTTTGGAAAGTGAGCCTGCTCAACGAGCAAATTAGCTACAACACCAATGTTCAGATACTGTCCAGGCGCCAACTTCTTGATCCTGAGGGGTGGAGTGTGACTTGCAATCTCATATACAAAGCCAGCTGCAGTCGCAACTGCATGTGTTGTCTTTGTGAAAGCGAGCCAGCAGGAAATGCCTAACGAAGCTCCAGATCTGCCAGGACATACAGCTTCTTCTTCTTGAGTGGCAGAGCATGACAGACAGCCTCAACTGTAAACAGCTGAAGCTTTAGCAGCTTTTTTATGTATTAGTCTACAGTCATGCACCAATGTATAGTCATACACCTTGTCAAGGGCATTGACATATCAGGCGCTGTTACTATTCAGATGACGTCAAGCTGTGGTCAAATTGTCATCTCTTTGTCATGTGCTATGCGCACTACCTGATCACCTTCCAGGAAGGGCAAAGGCATGTGCAAGGGAATGGGAACAGAAAGGGGAAAGGATAGGAAGGGAGACAAACAGCAATGGGAACAACTGCACATCTGTATCTGCGTAGAGAGCTGCGCAACATTCGTCAACAGCTGAGAGGCAAGGGAACATGCGGCCACCCCTTTATGCCAAGCTATACAGCACAGACTGGGCTGCCGTCAATCAGGCTTGTACGGTACCTTTCTGTACAGCTGCACAGCCTCCATGGTCCTTTGCTGCTCCAGTAGCATAGCAGCATACTTGAAGAGCAGAGTCTGGATCTGGGGAATGCTGTATTCCTGTGCTAGAGTCACGGCCTGGTCCCACTGACTCAACAAGACGGAGCAGTCCACTGCTCTCTTCACCTCCCCTCCCTGTCATCAGCAAATGTCAAAGCTGTCAATGAATGTGATATTGGTGAGGGGGCACCTCTTGGTGCCTTCTGTTGTTGACTCTGCATCTAGCTTGCGTACAGACTGTGTCGACGAAACTGGTTTTGGTGATGAAAAAGGTTTGAGGGCCTCTGTCGATGACTCTGCATGCAACTTGTGCACAAGTTGTATGCTTTGGGGAAGTCAGTATGCCACTTGAGCAGAGCCTGAGGCCAACAGGCACTGCTATGTCCATATTAGGCTTGAACTCTGACAACTGTGCATTAGCACATGTCCACATCCTGCTCAAGCATCTTTCAGATCATAAAACCTATTTACGCATACAGCCAGCATCAAGCAGGAGACTGAATTGCTGAGAACACCAGAGTTTGATGCAGGCACACAGTACATTCTCAATGTGTCTCGGCACCAGAATGACTTCTCAGACAGGTCTGTTGTATCCAAGAAGAGCTGGGAGCCGACAGCAGTGCAGTCCTAGGCTGGGATCAGGATGGCAGTATAGCATTTGACAGTATCACCTTGATGTAAGCAGCAGCAGCTTGTTGACACAGCCCAACGCTCTGAAATTGCTCTCCCATTTGCAACAGCAGGGGACTGCCTTCAGGCAAGGCAGCAGTCAGCTGTTCAAGGCCTTCAAAGTCTTCCAGGCGGTACAGCGCGTCAGCCAATGCATCACTGTTCTTGGCCTGTGCATAGTATGCTGCAGCCTGCAAACATGCGACAGCTTGATGTGTTTCCTTGGGTGTCCTCAAATTAGGTTCTGCAGTCCCATTTCAGTTGAGACTCTCTCAAAACCGTGAAGGGCATCTGCTGGCGCTTCACTGTTTCTTGGCCTGTGCGTACTATGCTGCAGCCTGTACAACAGAGAGTTGCAAAAGCAACCTGTAGGCCTTGTGTGGCTGACTGCATCACATAGTATGGAAGGTATCTGATGCTGTTTGAGACCTTCAGGCTGTACATGCCGCCTCTTGGTGCCTCACTGGTCAGTCTGGTTCATGCATTGCTCCGTGTGTAGGGTGCAGCAGCTTGCCAATGCGCATGCTTACTGAACCCTAACAAGGCCAATGGTCATGCGCAATGACTGTGTTGTTCAGCATTAGTATGGCAGCCTGCTGACCATCACAAGCCTGAGGCAAATGCATTTACCAACGCATTGCTGACCTTGTTTTGTGCCAATGTCTTCTCGGCATTGCGACCAAAGTGTCAAAGCGCTCCCATGCCATTGTAAGCTTGTCAAACACCCAGATTGCTGATGCTTGAGGCTTCTGAACACAGTATGAGGTGCAACAGAATGGTGTGAGACAAGCAAGAGTGCTGATGTGTTCAAGCTGACGGCGTATCACCTTATGCCATTTGTGTCTGTCCGCATGATGGTCACCAATCTTGTTCCAGACGGTCACCATCAAGGTGTCATTGCTGCTGCCAGAAGCCTTCAGAAGCTTCTCAGCCTGAAAGCATTTACATCAGCTTTCATGTCACCTTCTGTAGGTCGGCCGTCCGTAATCTGTCGCAAATCTCAGCACAAAAGAGGCAAGATGGGCTTGAACCTCCATGGGTACATGCGCAAATAAGATGTGCTTAGACCAAAAATCAATCTACACTTGGTGCATGCACAGAAGCAGTAGTCAAGAAACAGAGCTGATCAAGCAGTGTGCAACTCACAGCAAACCAGTCACCCAGGCGCATGCGCATGTCTGTGGCTAAGTCAGGTCTGTCCATGCGCCTGTAGAGTGACTCGGCCTCGTCAAACTGCTTCAGGTAGAGGGCGATTTCTGCATCCTGCTTCAGAGGTGTGTCCAGTCGCCGCAGCTGCTTCACAATCTGAATGCCCTGTGTGACACCACTTTGGCTTGACTCAATGCTCACCTCTGGGTGACAGCGTCCAGCCAAGGCACGTCTGTTACTGCACACACTTCAGCTGTCTTGAGTGTGAGAGCCATTCATCTGTCCCGCTTGAGTTTGGATAGGGCCGAGCCTGTTAACATTCAGGTTGTGTGCATCACGACCCTTTTTGCTACCAAGAATGACTGTGCAGCAAGTCTGTATGCCTACACTTGGGTCAGAGTGCGTTTCAGCTAGTGTGCATCCAAGCTACATCGCAGTGCAGCATAAAGCAGTCAACTTCAGCTCTGGGAAGCACTTTGGTATATCAGCTGGTGATTTTGATGACAGCACCTGATACTCAACACAGCGCACAAAGCTCTTCTCTGCTATGTCATAGTTCCTGGCCTTCAGTGCGTGCTCAGCCAGGGCTCTCCACAGCCTGGTTCACACTGCCAGTATGTCAGTATGCAGGCAGCATGCTGGCAGTATCTGATGCAATAGTCCGGTCACACATGCAAAGGAGCCGTGTTGGCAGCAATGTGCTGCCCGTTTGTCATCATGTATGCACAGCAGATCCAGGACCTGCTCTATTGGAGATCTTCAAGACCCCCTCTCCATATACAGCTGTGTGAAAGTAACATTGTTCATCCAGCATGGCGTCAATGTAGGTTTGACCCAACATACCGAATTGCCAATAGTGGTCATGCAACTGACAAACTTTGATGGCTAACACCCTGCATGTGCTCTTTAACAAATGAAACAAAGCAACTGATGTGCTGGCTGTGAGGAAGCAATGAATGCGCTAGCAGGAGTGATGAGCACCTGGGGTGGGGGTTCTGCTCTATGAACTGCATTGTGTCAGCAATGGAGACCGTGTTCAGCAGCTGTCTGGTGTCTCGCAGGCTGCGGGTCTCAAACTGCAAGACCTGATGTTTCTCAAGCTCTGTACCGGCCTTCATTATGTCATCCAGCATCACAGCCTGCAACACTCACACAAGATGTGAGTTGTCACATGTGAGCTGTACAGGCTGCACACAACCGTGGACTGTATATTATCCTAACAGTGGTCAAGGATGAGCCTCAGATCACAGGCAACTTGATTGCCAAGCAGTCTGCTTTGCTGTCTGGCGACGTCTTGTGTCATCTGAAACCAAGCGGCAATGCAATGTGGTGAAGCAGGGGCTGTCATGCAAGCAGTGTCGTAGTGGCAACAGGACATACCGTGACTTCCAGATCTCTGAAGCAGCACAGGCGTGCTGTGGACTGCACTGGCTCCTCAGGATCCAACCCCCTGCATGCATGCTTTGATTCATTCACACAATCATCCACACATTCTTTCATGCATACATTCATTCGCAGTAAGTCATTTGATTGCTCACTCCTACAATCATTCTTTTGTTTGTTTGTTTGTTGATTCGTTCTCTCCATCATTCACTCATCCATCCATTCATTGATTCATCTGTTCTCTCCTTCATTCACTCCTTCACTCACTCCCTTGTCTACTCATCAAAACTCCTTGCTGACAGTCAGGTATGTTCTGCACTGAGTGGCGCCCTGTCCTGCTTCAGCATGCCACTGCACATGCTGAACCTGCCTTTCAATGCAATGCACTCACAAATGAGAAGACATGTGCTCAGGGATTGATGAGGCGCCTTCAGAAGACGCAAAGGCACCCAGGGTTGGCGACATCCTGTCAGTCAGATAGGTCAGGTCAAAAGCTGTGGGCAAAATCATTCGGCTATCACAAGCGTCACAGACAGACAGACGGGGACAGCTTTCAGAAGGATACGCATGATGTGCAGCTGTCAATGCAGCACACAGGACTGATTTCCTGACAATTTACGTCACAGGATGCAAAGCCAGATGATTGACCATGCACAGAAGGGTCCGCGCAAAGGCAGAGGTCATTGACTTGACAAAAGCCAGCAGGAATGCCGTGCTGCGCACCTGAAGATATACATGCGCCCCTTTTCCATCATGGCAAATAAATCTGGGCTGTCCTCACTCCAGAGCATATCCCATACATCCTGCAAATAAACCCTAATTCATAACATTGCTCTCTGATATGTTGTGCTCTGACACTATTTATGATGTTGCCATCAGCGTCAATACAGCAAATCCAAAAACAACATGTCGGCAAAAGGTCGTGTGGGTTTCAGTTTGGCACAATATGTTGTAGCAGCATCAAGGTTCATCATGGCGATGTTAGGCTAACATTGTTAGCTTTGCAGGCTCTTATGCGCTGCAGTCAAAATCTCTGCACTCTTCACTGCTGTTGTGACATTGCCCACACCTGAAGCCATGATAACACAGCTCGTCGTATTTGTGTGCCATGTCAAGACCTGGAACTTCATTGCTGCCAGCACTCACAAAGATCTTAGCAGTCACAGTGGCATTGTTCATGAGTGCAAGCCAAACTCTTCTCTTCAGGCCAGTCTTGCTGCTCCCACAGCTAAACTTGCTCATGCATCCGTCTACTCATGTGATAAACTTATTTATGTACCCATGTACTCATGTGATCATGATGCCCACTTCTTCTTCCCACAGCTTAACTTACTCATGCACCCATCTACACATGTGATTAACTTATTCACGTACCCATGTACCCATGTACTCAGGTACCCATGTACTCAGATGATGATGAGATTTGCCTTTCTCCTCCCACAGCCAACCATTACTTATGTACTCATCTACTCATGTAGTCACGAGGCTCACCTTTCGTTCCACAGCTAAATGCTGGCCAGATGTTGGCACTCCGCTTCCCTGGGCTCCAGGCTGCTGGGGTGGCACGTGAAAGTCGTAGAAGGACAGCACGCCATGCAAGTCAATGACTGACATGCGCATGGAGTTGCAATTGAGCGCCAGTGCCTGCGGTCGGCAGCGTAGAGTATGCTTGCCTGCACACAGAGCTGATGTTGGTGGTGTCTACTCATGTAGCTCAACAGACATCAGAAGAATGCACTGTGAGCTTAGTGATGTGATGCCGTGTTATGACATGTCTGGGGACATATCCCAGGGATGCAGCATCCTTTTGCCGTTGTCAGTAGCCAAGGCCCAACTTGTCTGCTGCTGGAAGAAGATTTTGTTTCCGACAGGAATGGGTGTTGTGCACCCAAGACGCCTATGCGATGTCCGCTCATTGTCTTGAGGTACAGCTTTAAGGTGTTGCCTGCTGTGAGTGTGGTGATGGTGGGTGAGGCGATGGAAGCAAGGACCACATGGCAATACTGGACAGACTACAACGATCACATGGCAGTACTGGACAGACTACATTGCTGCAGACTACAGTGTGTTTGAATGCCAGTTGGAACAGGTTCCAGAAGCTGTTTTCCTGTATTGAGACTAACTGGCTGTGTTCTGGGTGAAGGACTGAACAGCCATAGAGACAGACACACTAACATCGCACCTTAGCAGTAGCATTGACTGGGTATCAACGAGCATGTTGAACTGGTGCTAAAGTCCAAGGACATGTAGGCATGCAACATGAGAAAGTTGTCATGCTGCTGCCAGAGCTGCAACTGAGGACCACTCTGCAGGCTGGTCCAGCTGTTGCAGAAAGGAATGCAAATCACATAACAAGGTACTTGATGTGCCATTTGAGCTGAGCATTACTGCTATGCAAGTGCATGCTGATGCATCAACCATGCCGAATCACAGAAAGACATGCTTACCAGCAGATACCAAGTCTGGTAAGGTGTAGCAGTGCACCTCTCCTGAGCTGCGGCCAATGAGCAGCATGTGAGGCGCAGCAGCAATAGCTGTGATGGGATTGCTGGTGCCCTCACCGCCTCTCTGCAGCAGAGGCATGAGTTGTTGAGGCCGAAGAGACATCTACCAGCATCTACTATGTAAAGAAAGTTTCCACCCTCAAGGCTTTCGTTAATCTATGCTTCAAGGCGTGGTCTTGTCTTTTCTTTCCAATGAAAACTTCGTCACGAGATGCAGCTGGGTTGTGATTGCAGCAGGACAGCATTCATGCCTGTCTCCTTGGCCTCGAACATAGCAGATGTCCAGCGCCTCAAGATAGGGGTTTTTGAGCCCTGGCCAGTTTACTGCAGCAAATAATCATAACAATTCTACAAGGTCAGGGCATCCTCTTATATGACAGTTTTAAGCTGTTTTCTGGCTGAGACCTTGAGGGCATAGCTCTGGGCTGCTATTGACAGTTGACAAGCTTATGCACTTTGAAGCACGACGGTATGGATGAGCCCACAACACCCATATTGCATGCAGCAATCTGAGTGCGCTGCAGCATGTTGATGCAACCCAAAAACACGCAAAGCTTGGAGGCGTTCACTCACTGGAGATAAAGTCGCAGCAGCAGCATCAACCCTGAAAGTTGCCTCAGCCTGGGCAAGCTTGGAACCTCCTACCACATTTGCATTACCTGTGCCTATGCATGGCACAGCTGATTGAGCAGAATGTAGGCTTCCACGCCTGCTTTATGGTCATATGAGTCCACACGCAACGCAGAAAGGCAGCTGCAGCAAGTCTGTGGGAAGAGTGCTGCTAATGAGAAAACAAAAGGATGCTTCCGCCCAAAAGGCCAGATGTATAGCCACACATGCTTTCCATGTGGCTATCAGACAGATGCTGTCTTGTTATTGGCAGTAACAAGGTAGCAATTCGCCACAAGCCACAGCAAGAGATAATGCCAGCTTACTTCTATTGCTGCAGATGTTGGCATGAAACAACGCCCCACAATGGCGTACACAATGCATGCACAAGCTCCAAGATGGCTTCACCTGATGCTGAACTGTACAGCCACACAAATACGGTGTCTACAGAGGCAGCCACAACGTGCGTGCTGGTCATGGTGAGGCACAGTGGCTCAACCATTGTTGCGTTGGAGTCCACTGGCGTCCCAATGGCATCGCAGAGGATGACGTTACACTGTCCGGTCTCCTCTCCTCTTGTCACCAGGATGCAATGCTGCCCAGCAGCCTGCATGCATTGGGTTTTTGGTCTCCAGCTGTGCAGCATTAAATTCTGGCTCATGCTATGCAAGGCAAAGCTGACGTCAACAAGTGCGCAGATCTGCCTCCAAACCCTCAGTGCCATGAGATGCACATGCTCTGGAACTTTAATGGGGCATGTTAGCCCTCTGGCGTGGTTGGGTTTGCAAAACTTGTTGGCAGTTGGCGCACACTGTCATGCCGCCGCGTGTCAGCGACATTGACACAAAGCACGGCAGCTTGCCAATAAGGCAGTCAGCAACAAAACATGGCAATAGGGGAGCAATTTGCATACCTTGACAGTGACCAAGCGCCTGACATACTTTGCATGAGTCTCATGCGTCTGCACATCCCAGAAGACGACGCAGGCCTCAGCTCTGTCTGGCTTGCTGAAGGCATACACCACAGTGCCCGCAAAGTAGGCCCAATGATAGTTAGGCTGCACATTTGCAAAGTACACAAATGACTCTACGGCCAGAGCAATCCTGAGGCCTCCCTTCTCCCATGCCAAAGCGTTGATCCCAGTGCCTGGCACTCGCAAAGTGCGCAGGTGCTGTCCTGCATTGGGAAGAATGTTTACTGGAACCATGCAAAAGCAGTATTTTCAGCTGGTACTCATACTAGGGATGCTTCGGCACAGATTGTACAGCATAAGGTTTGGAACCACTAATGATTTGACTTGCAAATACAGCTGCAACTTACTCTCTTTGCATTCAGAGATGCCACAAGCCAGTGTAGTGAAGACATATGAGCTGGTGTCTGAAGAGCTGCGTGCAGTGAGTGAGAGCTGCGTGCAGTGAGTG
>JAABUU010003687.1_pt1 | contig 19126 bp, 17 predicted proteins | sample 5559301 | NCBI WGS metagenome assembly JAABUU01 (sample SAMN10711884, study PRJNA513360) | rock metagenome | isolation source: Antarctica rocks | place: Antarctica: Victoria Land, Richard Nunatak white | reverse complement strand
CTCGAGCGGGCGCTGGCCCGGCGACGGCCCTGCCTTCCCGGGTCAGCGGCGCTTGAGGGGGGAGGCGGTTCGGCGGCACCGCTGTGGGTGACCGAGACCGGAGCGGGCGCCCCCCATGCCGGTGACCCACGCTCGCATTCGCGCGCCGACGCGCGGGCGGGGTGTCGCGCCCAGGCGGCCGAGCTCGACGCCCTGGCGGGTGACCCTCGGGTCGGAGCGGTCTTTCAGTACACCTTTCGGGAGGACCCCGCCTTCCCGGTCGGCCTCATCGACGCCGGCCTGACCCATCTCTATCCCGCCTACTCCTTGTGGCGGGCGTGGTCGGTCGCCACTGCCAGCCGCTCCTCGCCTCCGCCGCTGCCCGCCGTCTGTGCCCGCTGATCGTGGACTGGGCGTTTGCCCGCGGGCGCCGCTTCGCAACCGACGCGCGCCTGAGACCGAGGCCTCCACGGCACCATTATCCCGGACCCGTTGACCCCCCGTCCTCGACGCGCGAGGTGAGGGGGACTGTGTGGCTTGGTGACGACGGCGCCGGTACCTTCACCCCTCTTCCTGCTGGGGGCTGTCTCCGCGCTGGGCGATCACCTTGTGGGGCACCTGGAGCAGGCGCAGAACGGTGACCAGCCCGATGCCGCCGACCATATTGCCGAGCACGGCGAAGGCGAACAGGCTCAGCCAGTCGAGATAGCCGAAGGGCGCTCCGGCGTGAAACGCCGCAAAGCACAGCAGCGAGGCGACGATCGCATGGTTCAGCCGGGCAGCCGAGCAGGAAGCCCATCAGGGCGGCGGGGACGAGCCGCACGCCGTCGGATTCCGTGGCATGCTGCATGTGGGTCATCAGGGTGATGACAAAGCCGCCCAGCAGCGCCAGTGCGAACGCGCGCCAGGTGGTGCCCAGGTGGATGTAGAACGCCGCCGAGCTCACCGCGGTGGCGCGCAGCGATGGGAAGCCGGCGATGATGATCCAGGTGATCAGCCAGCCTCCCGCGAGGTTGGTGGCGATGGTCACTCCCCACAGCCGCGCCAGGGCCAGCGGCGGGCTGGCCTTGGTGGCAACGGCCGCGATCGGAACCAGGAAGTCCTCGGTGAACAGCTCGCTGCGCGCCAGGGTGAGGGTGATGAAGCCGATCGAGAAGGCCAGGCCGCCGAGCAGCTTGCTGTCGGTGATGCTCTCGACGAGCAGCAGCGCGAGCACGCCGACTCCGATGTCCAGGCCGCCGAGCAGGCCGGTGGAGATCAGGCCCGACCAGGAGCGCCCGAGGCGCTGCTCACCCTCCTCCACCAGCCGATCAAAGGAGCGCTCGGTGTCCTGCTGGGCGACGTCGGGCTCGGTTGCGTCCCGTGCGCTCATCGCCTCAGCCTAAGCGCAGCCGGGAGTGGACTCTCGCGTATGAGCGTACGGCCCGGCGGTGCCGCCAAGGGGTCAGGGGATGATCTCGTGTCGGCAGGCCGCAGATTGTGCGCCAAGCGCGTCACCGACCGATGGCTGGGTTCACGGTGAGCGCCCCGCGTGCCCGGCGTCTCGCGGGGCCAGGCCCTGCCAGATCACGTGGCTCGCGGCGGTGGCGATCTGCGCTCGCGTCAGGGCGGGGTGCTCAGACCACCACAGCGCCAGGCCGACGAGCCCGGCTCGGATGAGCTCGGCCGTCGGCTCGATGAGCTGGACGTCGATGTCGATGCGTGACTCTGCGCGCAGCAGGGCGACGATCGCCGCGCGGGCCGCGGCGCGCATCTCGATATGGATGGCCTGCGCCTCGCCGGTGGTGTCATAGAACAGCAGGCGGGCAGCGAACGGCTCCTGCTCGAGGTATCCCAGCCACGCGTGCAGGGTGGTGAGTACGCGCTCATCGAGATTCTCGCTGGTGTGCGTCCAGGCCTCGGTCAGGCACGAGAGCAGGCCGTCGCGGTGGGAGGCGAGCAGCGCGAGATGCAGCTCACGCTTGGAGGCGAAGTGGCGGTAGACGATCGGCTTGGTGACGCCGGCGGCGTGGGCGATGTCGTCGATCGAGGTGGCGCCGTAGCCGTGCTTGGCGAACAGCTCGGCGGCGGCACGCTCGATGGTGACCCTACGCTCGGCGGCGGGAAGGCGTGCCATGTTACCGTCTGGTAGCTTAGTGGCCGTGGCCGACGTCACCGACCCCATCCGCCGCCAGCGCTATCGCTTCCAAGCCGTCGGCGAGGATCTGCACGTCGAGGTGTGGTGCGCGCCCGGCGGCGACGTTCCCGAGCACTCACACCCCCGCCAGCGTGAGACATGGGAGGTGATTGGCGGCGACGTCACCTTCTGGATCGATGGACGCGAGCGCCGGGCCACGGCGGGTGACCGTCTCGTCGCCGAGCCCGGCATCGGTCATCGCTTCATTAATACCGGGGCGACCGAGGCCCACCTGCGCGTCGAGGTCTGTCCCGGCCTGGAGCTCCAGGCCTTCCTCGAAGGCGCCGCGGCCCTGGCCCGTGCTGGCGCCTTTGACCGCCGCGGCCTGCCCCGCTCGCTGCGCCAGCTCCCGGCGCTCGCTGACTTCGCACTGCGCTTCCGCCACGTCACGGTCATCGCCTCACCGCCCGTATGGCTCCAGGACCTTCTCTTCCCACCGCTTGCCCGCCTGCACGCTCACCGTTCGATGACGGCGCGCCGTCCCTTATGAGCCTGAGCCCGCCGGGGTCTCCCGAGGGAGGGCGACGCCAGCTGCAGATCACGCTCGGGATGGCCGCGGCTATCCCCCTCACCTATACGCTCGTCGCTGATGAAGGCAAGCCGGTAGGGTCGCGCCGGTGGAGCGAGTGGACTACCTCGACACCTTCATCGCCGTCTCCGACGACTGTGCCGCCGGCGAGGGGACGCCGCCACCGGTCAATCCCGACAGACCGTCGGTGGTGGCTCGCACCTATCAGATGATTGTGAAGCGGCCCTATTCGCTCACGTCGGGCGACGTCATCTTCACGGTGTTTGCCGACCGCCACGAGATCCCGATGCCCGAGCGCCCAGCGGCCCGGATCGAGTTCTTCTCAAAGGGTCAGCCCTGCCTGCGCTCGTCCGACCTGGCCAAGCGCTACGGCTGGGGTATCCACTGCGATGCCCGAGGCCGGGTGGCCCTGCTGGGGGTCGACACACCGGAGTATCAGGACTTCGTCTCCGGCAATCGTCAGAGCGCATCGGGATTGCCCGTCACGGTGACCAAGGCGATGCGCCGATCAAGAATCACCCGCTGACGCGCAGGCCTCCCGGGTCAGACCGGCGTGGCGTCCAGTGAGCGCCACAGGTAACGACACGCCGTCGAGCGAAACGGCCGCCACGGCGCCGCCAGCTCGGTCAGCGCCGCGGCATCCGGCAGCTCCGAGAATCCCCACCCCCGCTGAACCGCGCGGCGCACCCCGAGGTCTCCCACCGCCAGTACGTCGGGCCGCTCGAGTTGGAACATGAGGAACATGTGCGCCGTCCACACCCCCAGCCCCTTGACGGCGACGAGCTCGGCGATCACCTCCTCGTCGGCCAGAGTGGCCACGCGGTCGAGCTCGAGCCCACCGCTGAGCACGTGCTCGGCCAGCGAGCGCAGAAAGCCCACCTTGGCCCGAGACAGGCCGGCGGCGGCCCGCAGCTCCTCCGGCTCCTCGGCGAGGATCTGAGCCGGGGTGGGGGGGTGGCCCCCGAAGCGCTCGAGCAGGCGACCGTAGATCGCTCGCGCCGCCCGGGTGGAGAGCTGCTGGCCCACGATCGAGCGCACCAGCGCGCCATAGTGGTCGGTGGAGCTAGGGCGGGAGGGATCGCGCCCCGATGCCAGGGGCCCCACCCGGTCGATCACCCCGGCCAGCACGGGGTCGGCGCCCCGCAGGTGGGCCTCGGCCTCGCTTTGCCCCACGGGGAAGGGCTAGGCCTGCCCCTCGACCGCCCCGGGCACCCCGGTGTTGGTCGAGTACTTGGGCTGGATCTTCATCTCCGGTCGGATGCGGTGAACGGCCTGGGAGACGGCGACGGCGGCCTCGGCAAAGCCGGTGGCGATGAGCTTGAGCTTGCCCTCGAAGGTGGTGATGTCCCCGCACGCCCACACCGCCTCGAGGTTGGTGGCCATCACCGGGTCGACGACCAGCGCTCCCTTGGAGATCTCAAGGCCCCAGTCCTTCAACGGTCCCAACGCCGTCTTGAAGCCGAGTTGCAGGAGGATCGCGTCGACCTCGAGCTCGACCTCGTGGGCCTCATCCTCGGTGTGAAACAGCCGCACGCGCTCGATCGCGCCGTTGCCGGTGACCTCCTTGATCTGAAACGGCACGTGCAGCGCGACGCGGCCCTCCTCGTGGGCGCGCATCACCTGGGCGACGGTGGCCTCATGAGCGCGGAACCCCTCGCGGCGATGGACCAGGGCAACGGCCTCGGCGGTGTCGAGCAGGTTGACCACCCAGTCACACGCCGAGTCGCCGCCGCCGACGATGAGCACGCGCTTGCCCGCGAAGGCCGACTTCTCCCCCACCAGGTAGTGGGCGCCGCGTCCCTCCCAGGCGGTCATGTCAAAGCCCGGGAGCTTCTTGGGTTCGAAGGCGCCGTGGCCGCCGGCGATGACCACCGCGCGTGAGCGCAGGATCCCCCGGTCGGTCTCCAGCGCCACCACCCGGCGGTCGGGGTCCTGGCGGTCGGGCTCCCAGGCGATGGCCTGGGCGGTGGTCTCCAGGTGCACGGGCACGTCGAACTGCTCGGTGGTCTGCACCCGCAGCGCCTCGACGAGGTCGCGCGCGAGCACGCGCGGGAAGCCGGGGACGTCGAAGATCCACTTCTCGGGATACAGGGTGGTGAGCTGACCGCCCAGCTCGGGCAGCGAGTCGATGATCCGCGCCGAGGCCTCGCGCATCCCCGCCCAGAAGGCGGCGCTCAGGCCCACGGGCCCGGCGCCGATCACGGTGATGTCGCGGATCTCGTCGAAGTCGCGGGCAAGATCGATCGCCGGGTCAGACAAGGCTTTTTCCATTTTAATTAATATTAAGTCGGAAGGGAGACGGGCTCGGGCGCCACGGCCTCACCGTCGAGCGCGTTGAGCGCGCGGGGCACCGAGGCGGCGATGCAGGTGAAGCTGGGGGTGTCGCGCAGGGTGTAGGCGGAGGCCTCGGTGGTGCGCAGGCGCTGGACGAGGTCCAGGAACGCTGCGGGGTCGTCGGTGTCAAAGGCCACCACGAACTCCTGGTCGTCGAGGCCGAAGCAGTAGGTGGTGTGGTTGTCGACGTTGGGATACTCCCGGCCCACCCGGATGTGGTCCTGCATGATGCGCCAGCGCTCGTCGGCGGCCAGGGCATACCAGGCGCGCGTCTTGACGAACGGATAGACGAACAGGTACCTGCCTCGAAACGGCCGCGCCACCTGACGGTCTTCGTCTGAGTACTCAGAGGACTTGCGCATCCCCAGAAACGAGTAGGGGGTGTGAGCCCACTTCATCAGGCCGCTCTGGGCGAGCACCACGTGAAACTCGTGGATGCGCTCGAGGTTCTCGGCCTCGGACACCAGCAGCAGCTCGGCGTCGCCGCGGGTGCCCACCAGGGAGAAGGACTGCAGCAGGTGCCCGTCGGCGAAGTCCTCACAGGCGGCGATGAGCTCACGCTTGTCGGCGCCACGCTGAGCGGCGTCCAGACGCCGCCAGGCGGGGTCGACGGCCAGGAACGTGTACTTGACGAAGTGACGCTGAGCCATGGAGGGGACTCGGGCGAGTATAGGTCGGACCTGCCCCCGTCCCGCCTGACTCGGGCCTGAGGTGTGCCCTTCGCCCGGGGCCGGGGTAGGGTTCCTCGAATGCGCGTCGCCCTGGTCTCGCCGTACTCCTGGACCTACCCCGGCGGCGTCACCCGCCACATCGAGGCACTGGCCGACGAGCTCGGCGCCGCGGGCCATGAGGTGCGCATCCTCGCCCCCTCAGACCCCGATGACCGCACGTCAGAGCTCCTGCACCGCGGGGCCCGTCCCCAGGTCCGCCCCGCCGACCCGCGCCTCATGGCGCTGGGGCGCACGGTGGGCTTTCCCGCCAACGGAGCCGTCTCCAATCTGGCCCCCACTCCGGGCTCGGTGACCGGCCTGCGCCGGATGATCGAGGCCGAGGCCTTTGACGTCGTCCACGTCCACGAGCCCATCGCCCCCCTGGTGGGCTGGGACGCGCTGTGCTCGGTGAGCGCCCCTCTGGTGGGCACCTTTCACTGCTACTCCACCAACGCTGTGTCCAATGGCGCCGCCAACCTGCTCGGCGCCCGCCGCCGGCTGAATCGGTTGCGGGTGCGCATCGCTGTCTCAGAGGCCGCCGCCTGGACGGGTGAGCGCTTCTACGGTGGGCGCTACCGGATCATCCCCAACGGAGTGGCCCTGCCCGCGACGGCCAGGGCCGCGACCACCGTCGAGGGTGATGACGGGGCGCCTTTGCGAATCCTGTTCGTGGGGCAGGGGGTCGAGCGCAAAGGCCTGTCGGTCCTCCTGCGCGCCTTTGAGGCCCTGCGCGACCACGTCCCCGCCACGTTGACCATCGTCGGAGCCGGCCATGACGAGGTCGCCCCCCTGCTCCTCGACGGTCGGGGCGTGCTGGCGGTGGGCAAGGTCGACGACGAGCGAAAGCGCGTCGAGCTCGCGGGCGCCGACGTGCTCTGCGCCCCTTCGCTGGGCGGGGAGAGCTTTGGCATGGTGCTCACCGAGGCCTTTGCCGCCGGGACCCCGGTGATCGCCTCAGACCTGCCGGGCTATGCCGAGGTGGTACGCGACCGCATCGACGGCCTGCTCCTGCCCCGCGGCGATGCCAGTGCCCTGGCCGAGGCCCTGCGCGAGCTGGCCCTCGATCGTCCGCGGTGTCGCGCCCTGGGCCGGGCCGCCGCCCAGCGCGCTGAGCGCTACGCCTGGCCCCGGGTGGCCGAGGAGGTGCTCGAGGCCTACGCCGACGCGATCGCGGTGCCCCAGGTCAGCGGACGCGTGCGCCGCGGGGCGGTGAACGCCGGTTTGGTGCCCGCCGACCTCGGCCCCCGCCGGCCACCCCGGCGCCTGCCCAGCCTGGAGCCCGCCCCCGAGCCCGGAGTCCGTCCCGGGCTGGCGCTGGCCCGCCGGGCCGGGCTCGCCGTGGCGTCGGTGGCGGGACTGGTCCTTGCCCTCTTCGCCGTCAGCCGCATCGGCCTGGACCGGGTGGCGGGCAGCCTGCTGGCCTCCAGCCCCGTGTGGGTGCTGGCCGGGCTGGGGCTCATGTGCTCCTCGATGGTCCTGCGTGGCCTGGCCTGGCACTCCATCCTGCGGGCCGCCCTGCCCGGTTCGGGGGTGCGCCGCATTGATGCCCTGCAGGGAACCTTCATCGGGGTGCTCATGTCGGCCACCCTGCCCGCCCGCCTGGGGGAGCCCTCCCGTGCCCTGATCGTCGCCCGGCGCCTGGGGCGGGCCCGCAGCGCCCTGCCTGTCGTGCTGGGCACGCTGGTCTCCCAGACCCTGCTCAACCTGGTGGCGCTGCTCGTCCTGGGGATCGTCATGTTCTCCAGTCTCAACCTGTTTGACGGCCATCACGCCGCCCTGCTGCTGGTGGCGGTGGGGCCGCTGGCCATCGCTCTGTCGCTGGTCATGGCCCCCGCGCTGGTGCCTCGCGGCGCACGCTCGCGCTCCGCGCGCCTGCACGGGCTGCTCGTCGGCATGCGCGCCGCGCTCGTGCGGGTGCGGGCGGGCCTGTCGGTGTTCGGCCAGCCCCGCCTGGCCATTCCCGCGGTCGCCGCCCAGCTGTCGGCCTGGGCGATCCAGTGGATCGCCTGCTACGTCCTGCTCGTGGCGCTGGGGCTCGACGGGCGCGCCGGGCTGGGCGCCGCCGCCGGCGTCCTGTTCGCGGTCAACGTGACCGCCGCGCTGCCGGCCACCCCCTCCAACGTGGGCATCTTTCAGGCCGCCTGCGTGGTCGTTCTCACCGGCGCCTATCACGTCTCCTCCGCCGACGCCCTGGGCTACGGCATCATCCTTCAGGCGGTGGAGATCGCCACCGCGGTGGTCATGGGCATGCCCGCCCTGGTCAAGGAGGGGCTGTCCTGGCGCGACGTGCGCCTGCGCGCCCTGCACGCCGCGCCGGTGGAGTTGGGGGCCCGTGGTGGCGCGGTCGGGCGCCGCGGCACCGCCGAGGTCGAGGCCTGATCGGCCGCCACCGAGGTCCGATCACCGGCCCCACCGGCCCGAGCGAGTGTGCTGCCAGCAGCCCGTCGAAGCGGGTCTGGCGGTGTGCCGGGCCGGCCGGCGGATCGGGGTGGCTGCTTGGAGCGGCTCGTGGCTATACGGGTTAGAAGCATGGTGTCTCTCGCGGCCCCCTTCTGTGGGGCGCGGAGTGGCCGTCAGGCCGCTTTCGGCACCGGTTTGACTCCGAGCTCGGTGAGTTTGCGGTCGAACTCGATGAGGTTGTTCGTGTCTACGTAGAAGTCCTCCTGGTCGACGACCTTGCCCCACTTCGTCTTGAGGACGAGCACCGTGCGGTTCTCGTAGAGGCGGGTACCGTCGGGGCCGTCCGCGTGGTCGTCGAAGCGCACCCACATGCTTAGTGCCCACGGCGGCCCGCTGAGCGCGATCTGCTTGATCTGGCCCTGGATCTTGGCCGCGGTGAAGTTCTGCAGGAAACGGTCCATGGCGGCCTTGCCGACCCACTCGCCGGCCCAACGGTGCTCGCCGTCGTTGAAGTGCAACACAAAGTCATCGGCGTAGGCGTCGAGCAGGGAAGTGTGGTCACCGGCATTGAGCTTCTCGACGTCGCGCCCGAACTTGATGAGCAGCAGCCGGGGTATGAGGGCCCGGGCGATGATCGCGAGCTTGGCGCCGAGGATGAGGCTCTTCAGGTGCACGACAACCCTCCTAGGTAGATCTCTCTAGCGATTACAGCGTACACTTTCCCCACGTGGCTCTGACCCCCATTCCGACCCGGGAGCGGATTCTTTACGCGACGGCGGAGTTGTTTCGCCGGCAGGGCTACTGCGGCACTGGGCTCAACCAGGTGGTCGCCGAGGCGCACGCACCGTTCGGATCTCTGTATCACCATTTCCCTGGCGGTAAGCAGCAGCTCGCCGACGAGGTCATCCGTGCTGGCGGGGCGTTCTTTCAGACGGTGGCGACCGCAGCCTACGACGAGCAGTCGACGCCCGAGGAGTCCGTGCGCGCGGTCTTCGCCGGGGCGGCCAGGACGCTCGAAGACACAGACTTTCAGGACGCGTGCCCGATCGCCACGGTTGCCCTGGAGGTCGCGAGCACGAACGACGCACTGCGCCAGTCGACCGCCGAGGTCTTCGAGCAGTGGACGGTGGCGTTGACCGAGCGCCTCGGTGACCGTCGCCGCGCCATGGCCGTACTGTCGGCCCTCGAAGGCGCGTTCGTCCTGTGCCGCGCCAGACGCACCGTCGAGCCGATGCTCGCCGCTGGCGAGATGGCCGCGGCGCTGGTCGCCCGCCCCTAACCCTCCCCGGTCGTGGATTCGGAAGCGAGACAGCAGGTTGCATGCCGCGCCGTGCTCCCCAGCCGCGAACTGCCGCTCCCGTCGGCCGTGGACGGAGAGCGGCAGCCTGGAGCGATCAGAGCGCAGAGGCGAGGCAACCGCTCGGCAGACCCCGGAGAGGCGATGACTGGTCCTACGCGGCTGCTACCTGCCACTGCGCTCGCGGTGCTTACATCCCGGCCAGCAGCAGGGCCGGCGCTGGCCTTCCTCCAGCTCCTCTTGGGTCCTCCGGATGCGGCGCTGTCGGGTGGTCTCCTGCTTGGCATCCTCGACCCAGCAGATGAACTCGTTGCGGGCCAAGGGCGTGATGTCCTTCCAGGCATCGAGTGCCGACGCGTTGGCGATCAGTGCCTTACGCAGGTCCGCGGGCAGTTTATGCACCACCCCCCCGGGCACTCTTTGGCTGCTCACTGGCCCATCGTAGTGAGCCGGGGGCAAGCCCGGTCACCATCCGCTGCGACCCCCTTCCGCCCTACGGTGGCGACGAGAGGCACCTGCGTTCGCGGGCCAGCGGGGATCCGACTACGAGCCGGGCCGACCCGGTATGCGTCGCGAGGAGGCCCGCCGTTCTGCCACGCAACGCTCCTGCTTCGCCGCCCAGGCGACACTCTCGGCGCACAGACCTGCCGTGCCGGTAAAGCGGGCGTGCGAACGAGCGGCCGTATGAGCCTGAGCCATGAGATCGGACTTGGCAGGAGCCTTGCCGCCCTCGCCCGGGGGCCCCCGCCGGCGAGTCGCGCTGCGGGCGGCAGGAGCCCCCGTAGTCTGCGGCGAAGGGGCTCGCATGGCGTCTCCCGAGAGCTGGGTGTACCTGCTGCGCTGCGGTGATGGCTCGCTCTACACCGGCTGGACCACCGATCTCGAGCGGCGCCTGGCCCGCCACCACCAGGGCCGCGCCAGCCGCTACACCGCCAGCCACCGACCGGTGGAGCTGGCCCTGGCGCTGGCGATGCCCGACCGGGCCAGCGCCCGTCGCGAGGAGGCGCGCATCAAGCGCCTGAGCCGGCGCGAGAAGCTGGCGCTGGTGAGCCGGGCAGCTCAGGCGCCGCCCGGCAGCTGACCTCCGCCCGCCAGCGCCGGCTGGCCTTCGTCTTCCAGGCGCCGGGCGTCGGGATCCTCTTCGGGGGGCAGGCCATCGCGGCGGCGGGTGGCGTCGCGGGCCGAGCCGGCGATCACGTCGTCGGGGGCGCGCTCGGTGGGCAGGCGACCGCTCTTCATGCCGAAGTACACCGCCTGGGGGTGGTGGGCGATGATCGCCATGGTCGACTGCTCGGGCTCCAGCGCATATCCGCCCGACAGGCGCAGCCCGATGGCGGGTGCGTCGAGCAGACGGAAGACCTTCTCGTGCTCAGACTGCTCGGGGCAGGCCGGGTAGCCCCAGGACCAGCGCCGGCCCTGGTCGGCGGGAATGCCCAGATCGCGGCGCACGCGGGCGTGCATCCACTCGGCCATGCCCTCGGCGCTCTGGACCCCCAGCCCGTGGACGAAGAGCTGCTCGGCGAACTCCCCCTCCTGCTCCAGGCGGGCCATGAGCTCTGAGACCTCCTCACCGGCGGTCACCGCCTGGAGGGCCACGACATCGAGCTCGCCGGACTGGCGGGGACGGTAGAAGTCGGCGATGCACATGCGGTCGTGGCCGGGCTGGCGGGGAAAGACCAGGCGCTCGAGCTCCCGGTCGTGGTCTGAGGGGTCGAGCACCACCACCTCGTTGCCCTCGGAGTAACAGGGGAAGTAGCCCACCCGCGCCCGCGGGTGCAGGTAGTCCTGCTGGGCCCACATGCGCTCCAGGCGGGGCTGGAAGTCCTCGGCCACCAGTGCGCGCCAGCGCTCGCCCTTGACCCCCCGACCGCCCCAGTGCAGCTTGAACAGGACGTGGGTGTCCAGGTGGGGGAAGACCTCATCGAATGCCACCTCGATCTCGCGCGCTCCCCAGAACGGCGGCTCGGGGACGCCCACATCCGTGCGGGCGTCCGACCGAACCGTGTCGTCATCGGTGCGCAGCGGCGCGGGCTCGGGGCCCTTCTCACGCAGGCGCCGGGCGGCCGCCCGGGTCTGGTTCACCATCGCCGCGCGGGCCTCGGGCTCGACCATCTGGTCCATCTTGGACAGGCCCTCGAAGGCGTCCTTGCAGTAGAACACGCCGGGCTCATAGACCTCCTCGGAATCTCGTCCCTGGGGGTAGAGGGCCCGCAGGCCGAAGTCGCGGTTGATCGCCGCCCCCCCGATGAGCACGGGGTAGGTCAGCCCGCGGGCGTGCAGCTCGCCCACGCACAGGGGCATCTGCTTGGAGGTGGAGACGAGCAGGGCGCTGAGCCCGATGGCGGTCGCGTCGTGCTCCTGAGCGGCGTCGAGGATGGTGCCGATCGGGACCTGCTTGCCCAGGTCGACGACGGTGTAGCCGTTGTTGGTGAGGATGGTGTTGACCAGCGACTTGCCGATGTCGTGCACGTCGCCGAACACGGTGGCCAGCACCACCGTGCCCTTGGTGTAGCCCTCGAGGCGGTCCAGGTAGTTCTCCAGGCGCGCCACCGCTCGCTTCATCACCGTCGCCGACTGGAGCACGAAGGGCAGGATGAGCTCCCCGGCGCCGAACTTGTCGCCCACCTCCTTCATGGCGGGCAGGAGCACGTCGTTGAGGGTGGGGACGGCCCCGATCTTCTCCACGCAGGCGTCGATCCAGTCCTCGACGCCCTCCTTCTTCCTTCTCAATATATGAAAGTGCAGGGCCTCCTCGGGCTCCATCTGAGCGGTGGGGTCCTCGGCCTCCTGAACAGCCTCCTCGCCACGGGACTCGAAGTGGGCGATGAAGCGCTCCAGGGCGTCCTCGGAGCGGTCGAGCACCAGTGCGTCGGCGAGCTCGCGCTCGGTCTCGGAGATCTCTGAGTAGGGGGTGATGTGGTTGGGGTTGACCATGGCCAGGTCCAGGCCCGCCTGTACGCAGTGGTGCAGGAACACCGAGTTGAGCACCGCCCGTGCCGGCGGGGAGATGCCAAAGCTCACGTTGGACACGCCCAGCGATGTCTTCACCCCGGGCAGAGCCTCCTTGATGGCGGCGATGCCGGCGATGGTCTGGACCGCTGACGGTCGCCACTCCTCCTCCCCGGTGGTCAGGGTGAAGGTCAGGCAGTCGAAGATCAGCAGCCGCGGGTCCAGGCCGTGCTCGGTGCACGCCAGCTCGTGGATGCGCCGGGCGATCTCGACCTTGCGCTCGGCGGTCTTGGCCATGCCCACCTCGTCGATGGTCAGGGCGATGACCGCCGCCCCGTGGGCGGTGGCCAGCGGGAGCACCCGATCAAGCTTGTCGCGACCGGCCTCGAGGTTGACCGAGTTGACGATCGCGCGGCCGGGGATCTGCTCGAGGGCGGCCTCGATCACCTCGGGCTCGGTGGAGTCGACCTGGATGGGGGAGGGCTGGCTCAGCGACACCCGCTTGACCACTTCGCGCATCTGCACGTCCTCGTCGGAGCGCTCGGTCAGGGCCACGCACACGTCGAGGACATGGGCGCCACCGGTGACCTGGTCCTCGGCCACCGTGACCAGCCCGTCGTAGTCGTCGCCGAGGAGCATCTCCTTGGCCTTGCGCGAGCCCTGGGAGTTCACGCGCTCACCCACCAGGGTGGGCCGCGGCTCCTGGACCAGCGGGGTGTCGGCGATCATCGAGGACACGCGCACCGCCCGGGGGGCGGGGCGGGGGGCGACCGGCAGGGCGGCGCAGCGCTCGTGGATGGCGGCGATGTGCTCCGGGGTGGTACCGCAGCAGCCGCCGACGATCGAGATGCCGTAGCGCTCGACGAACTCGCCCAGCGTTTGCGCCAGGGGCTCCGGCCGGGCGGGGAAGATGGTCTCGCCGTCGGGGCCCTGGACGGGCAGACCGGCGTTGGGCATGCAGTGCACCGGCACCGGGCAGTGCTCGCCCAGGAAGCGTATGGCGTCGCGCATGTCCTCGGGCCCGGTGGAGCAGTTGAGGCCGATGACGTTGGCGCCCAGGGCGTCCAGCGTCGTCAGGGTCGAGGAGATGTCGGTGCCCAGCAGCATCTTGCCGCCGTTGGGCAGCAGCGACACCGAGACCTGGATCGGTACCCGGCGCCCGCCGGCGACAAAGGCCTCGCGCGCGCCGAACATGGCGGCCTTGACCTCGAGGATGTCCTGGGCGGTCTCGATGATGATCAGGTCGACCCCACCGTCGAGCAGCCCACGCGCCTGCTCGGCGAACACCTCCACCAGGGACCGAAAGCTGATCTGGCCCAGGGTGGGGTCATCGGAGGCGGGCAGGTAGCCCGTCGGACCGATCGAGCCGGCCACGAAGCGGGTCTCTCCCGCCGCCCGACGGGCGATCTGGGCCGCACGGGTGTTTATCTCCAGGGTGTGGTCGCCGAGCCCCCATTCGTCGAGCTTGAGGCGGCTGGCCTGGAAGGTGTCGGTCTCCAGGACTGTGGCCCCGGCGGCGAGCATGGAGGCGTGGACGCCCTCGATCACATCGGGACGGTGCAGCACCAGTGCCTCGTGGCATTTGCCGGCCAGGCCGCCGTAGTCCTCCGGGCCCAGGTCTGACTCCTCCAGGGTGGCGCCCATCCCCCCGTCGAAGACGACCACCCCCGAGGCGACCGCATTCAGGTAGTCGCGCACCGCCTGAATGCTAGCAACGCGGCGGCCAACCTTGACACGATCTTGTAAAGGTTGACAGGCTCTCGTCCACATCGGGGAGGCCGAGGAGAGGCGTCTCCAGCACCACCTCACCGACCTCCAGCCACGCATTAGGCTCGTCTCCCGGGGCCGGGCGGTCGATGAGCCACCCATGGGGCGCCACCGTCTCTGGGCCTTGACCCTGACCCTCGCCGTCGCCACGGGGAGTGCCGTTGCCCCGCCGAGCACGGCGGGCACCGCACCCCCTCGCGACAAGCGCCTGGCCTCTGTGCGCAGCTTCGCCCTGGCCATCGGCTCCGGTAGCCTGAGAGGCGACCTGACGCGGCGATACCGCGGTTATGACCTGGTGGTCCTCGACGGCTCCGAGGCGACCGGAGGGCAGGTGGCCGCTCTACGCGCCCACGGACGCTTGGTCCTGGGCTATCTCGACGTGGGAACCATCGAGAGGGCCCGCCCGTGGTCGCACGCCGCGCTGGCCTACCGTCTCGGTCTCTGGGCCGACTGGGGGGAGTACTACGCGGACGTCTCCAGGCCCGGTCTGCGCCGGCTGATGGCCGACCAGGTGGCGCCCACCATTCTCGCCAAGGGCTTTGACGGCCTGTTCCTCGACAACGTGGACATGGTCGAGGGTCACCCGAGCCAGGGCGTCGGAATGCGCCTGCTCGTCGGCGCCATCGCTGCGCGCGTGCACGCCGCGGGCGGGCTTCTGTTCAGCCAGAACGGCGAGGACTCGATCGCACCGCTGCTTGGGTACCTGGACGGTTGGAACCGGGAGGACGCGACCTCCACCTACGACTTTGCTCGCCGCGCCTACCGGCGCCAGTCTCGCCCTGAGCGCCGCCGTGCCCATGGCGCCCTGGCCCGCATGGCCCGCGCCGGTCTGCTCGTCACCACCACCGACTACACGCGCCGGGGGGACGCCGCCGGCGCCGAGGCCTCGCGGCGAATGGCCTGTGGGGCGGGTGCCGTGCCCTTCGTCTCTGACATCGGCCTGACCCGGGTGGCCCAGCCTCCGGCGCGCTGTTGACCCGGGCTTGTCACCTGCGGCCAGCGGCCGCCAGACCGCTGCCGGGGCCGTCTGCGCAGGGCGGCGTCACTTGATGAAGAGCATCTCCTGGTACTTGGGCAGCGGCCATAGGTCGTCGGCCACCACTCGCTCCAGCCGGTCTGCCACCGCCCGCACGGCATCCATGGCGGGAATGACCTCATCTCGCATGTAGCGGGCGTGGTGCATGCCCTCGGTGTCGGGATGATCGTTGGCCGCCACCAGCACGCCGATGCTCGCCACCAGCTCCGTTACCAGGTCCCCGGATTCGGTGATGAGTGCCTCCACGCCGCTGGCACGCAGGAGGACGAGGTAGCGCACCGCGGCCGGCAGGATCATCGTCTGAGCGATCGACGCCGCCGTCTCGGCTTCGATGTTGATGTTGACCGCGTACTGCTCGGTGGCCACCTCATAGCGTGACTCAAGCTCGCGCTCTGACAGCACCTTGTACTTCTCAAAGAGCTCGACGGTCTCCCGCTTGACCAGCCACGGCAGGGCGTCGGGGGTGCTGCGCAGGTTCTCAAGGCCCCGCTGCTGGGCCTCGCCATGCCAGGCCTCTGAGTAGTTGTCGCCCTCGAAGACGACCCGGCAGTTCTCGCGCCAGGCCTGCTTGACCACGGCGCTCACCGCCCCCCCGAGATCGCTGCCCGACAGCTCTGACTCCAGGCGGTCGGCGAGATCGTCGATGGCCTGGGCGGCGATGGTGTTGAGCACCGTGTTGGGAAAGCCCAGCGAGGCGCTGGAGCCCAGGGCGCGGAACTCGAACTTGTTGCCGGTGAACGCAAACGGGCTGGTCCGGTTACGGTCGCCGCCGTGCATGGGCATCGAAGGCAGCACCGGGGTGCCCAGGCCCAGGGAGCTTGCCTCGGTCCTGCCGTCGCCCTCGCCGGACTCAAGCGCCGCAAAGGCCTTTTGCAGTTCGGCACCCAGGAAGATGGACATGATCGCCGGGGGAGCCTCGTTGGCCCCCAGGCGATGATCCTGGCCGGCGCTGGCAATCGACGCCCGCAGCAGGGCCTGGTGGCGATTGACCGCCTGGATGACGGCGGCGCAGAAGAACAGGAACTGGATGTTCTCCCGGGGCGTGTCACCGGGATCGAGCAGGTTGACACCCGTGTCGGTCCCCATCGACCAGTTGTTGTGCTTGCCCGAGCCGTTGACTCCGGCGAAGGGCTTCTCGTGCAGCAGGCACACCAGGCCGTAGCGGCGCGCGACGCTCTGCAGGACCTGCATGACCAGGTGCTGGTGATCTGAGCCCACGTTCGAGTTCTCGAACACGGGCGCGATCTCATACTGGTTGGGGGCCACCTCGTTGTGGCGGGTCTTGATGGGGACCCCGAGCTTGGCCAGCTCGAGCTCGGCCTCGAGCATGTAGGCGAGGATGCGCTCGGGGATGGAGCCGAAGTAGTGCTCGTCGAGCTCATGGCCCTTGGGCGGCTTGGCTCCGAACAGCGTGCGCCCGGTGGTCACCAGGTCGGGGCGCTCGTAGAAGTACTGCTCGTCGATGAGGAAGTACTCCTGCTCGGGCCCCACGGTGGTGAACACCCGCTCGGAGCGCTCGTCGCCCAGCAGGCGCAGCGCCCGCACGGCGGCGCGCGACAGGGCGTCCATGGAGCGCAGCAGGGGGATCTTGGTGTCCAGCGCCTCGCCCGTCCAGGAGACAAAGGCGGTGGGGATGCACAGCAGGGTGCCGTTGGGGTTCTCCAGCAGGAAGGCGGGGGAGGTCGGATCCCATGCCGTGTAGCCGCGGGCCTCGAAGGTGGCGCGTATGCCACCGGTGGGAAAGCTCGACGCGTCGGGCTCGCCCTGGATGAGCTCCTTGCCCGAGAACTCGGCCAGCGCGGCGCCGTCGTCGTCGGGGCCGTAGAAGGAGTCGTGCTTCTCTGCCGTCATCCCCGTCAGGGGCTGAAACCAGTGGGTGTAGTGGGTGGCGCCCCGCTCCATCGCCCACTCCTTCATGGCCTGGGCCACGGCGTCGGCCAGGGTCAGGTCCAGGGCCTCGCCCCGGCTCAGCGTGGCCTGCAGCTGACGGTAGGTGTGCTTGGGCAGACGCTGGCGTTGGACGGCCAGGCTGAACACGTTGGCGCCGTAGACCTGGTTGGCCGACACGGTCAGGTCGGGGGCCCCCAGCGCGTCGCCGTTGGGGCTCCACTGCGCGGCGGTGACGTTGCTCTGGCGGGTCCGGGCGTTCATGGAAAGACTCAAGCCTCCTGGGCGATCGGTGATGGTCTGCGGCCGTCGAAGCGGCGCAGAGTCAACCATACGGGCGCAGGACCGTCACGGGTGCCACCGTTGTCCAAATCGCGGCGCCGATCTTTCGACCTGCGGACAATGACCCCCGCGTCGTCGCGCCTCAGACTGCGCCGTTCTGAATCCCTACGAGGAGGACGCATGCGACGTTCCGTGTTGACCCGGGCTCTTGTGCTCGGTCTGCTGCTGGCCCTGGCCGTCCCCGCGCTGGCCTGGGCCGATGCCGGTGACCTCAAGCAGTACCAGGCGGGCAAGAACCCCCTGTACTCGCCCAGCGTGGGCTTTGACTCGATCTGGGTGATCCTCGCGGCGTCGCTGGTGATGTTCATGCAGGCGGGCTTTGCCTTTCTGGAGATCGGCTTCTCCCGTGCCAAGAACGCCGGCACGGTGATCGCCAAGATCCTCACCAACTACTCGATCGCCGCGATCGGCTACTGGGCGGTGGGCTTCGCCTTTGCCTTCGGCGGTCCCCTGGGAAGCTTCATCGGCCACGACGGGGGCTTCTTCTTCACCCACCTGGGCGCCCTCACCGGGCACTCGGCCAACGTGACCGGGACCGCCTTTCACCCCAATTTCCCGATTATGGCCGGCTCCGACGCCACGATCGAGGCCAAGTGGTTCTTTCAGTTCGTCTTCTGCGCGGTGTCGCTGGCCATCGTGTGGGGCACCACCCTGGAGCGGATCAAGTTCGGCGTCTACGTCATCTACGCCGCCATCTTCTCCACCGTGATCTACCCGATCGGCTCCCACTGGGTCTTCGGCGGCGGCTTCCTCCAGCACGGTCACTGGCTGGGGACGGGCATCGCCGGCATGCAGGACTTCGCCGGATCGACCGCCGTGCACCTCATCGGGGCCACCGGAGCCCTGTGCGCGCTGCTCCTGCTCGGACCCCGCAAGGGCAAGTACGGAGCCGACGGCCGGCCCCGGGCGATCCCCGGTCACAACATGCCCCTGTTCGGCCTGGGGGTGCTGATCCTGTGGCTGGGATGGTTCGGCTTCAACCCGGGCTCGGCGCTGAATGCCGCCGACGGACGCTTTCCGGAGATCCTGTTCATCACCAACCTGGCCGGCGCCGCCGGCGTGCTGGGAGCGGTCGTCACCGCTCGCCTGAAGACGGGCAACATCGACATCGGCATGGCGGGCAACGGGGCGATCGCCGCCCTGGTGGCCATCACCGCGCCGTCGGGCTACGTCGAGATCTGGGCGGCGCCGATCATCGGCGCGGTGGCAGGGGTCATCGTCGTGCTCGGCGTGTACTTCGTCGATAGGTACATCGACGACCCGGTGGGAGCCCTGTCGGCCCACGGCATGGCCGGCATCTGGGGGACGGTCTCCTGCGGTCTGTTCACCGCTCCCCGGCTGGCCGCCTACAACGGAGTCGGCGCCGGCGGGTTCGTCTACACGGGTAAGTTCGGTCAGCTCGTCGCCCAGGTGGTGGGGTTCCTGATCGCCTTCTCCTTCGTGTTCATCCTGAGCTACACGACCTTCTGGGTGATCAAGAAGACCTATGGTCTGCGGGTGACCGAAGAGGAGGAGGATGCCGGGCTGGACATCTCCGAGCACGGCATGTACGGATACCCCGAGCAATTCATACCGTCGCCTGAGCTCATCGGCTTCGGGGGTCGCCCCGTGACCGCCGGGCTCAGCGCGACGGTCCCCAGTCCCGTGAACCGGGAGGTGATGACATGAAGATGGTGGTGGCCTACATTCGCCACGAGTCCTTCGAGCCGATCCGCACGGA
>JAABUU010003686.1_pt1 | contig 19133 bp, 16 predicted proteins | sample 5559301 | NCBI WGS metagenome assembly JAABUU01 (sample SAMN10711884, study PRJNA513360) | rock metagenome | isolation source: Antarctica rocks | place: Antarctica: Victoria Land, Richard Nunatak white | reverse complement strand
ACCCAGACAACTACCGGCTACGCATGCTCCTCATCGCCGGCGGCCTCACCCACCCGAACCTGAAATGACCGCCCCACCGCAGAGTCGAAGAGCCGGTTATGGGCGTCGGCCCGAGGAGTACGGAAGAAGACAAACGACTTCCCGCCCACCTGGTACACCGGATTGCCGCTCGGCCCGCGGTCGAGAGTCACGTGCGGCATGCCGAGCGCCATCTGGTGCACGTCCTCCACCTGCGCGGGGAGGGACTCGGCGGACACAGCGGCAGCGTAGGCGGCGCCCTAGACCCGGAGACCGGCGTCCGGCAGCGTGATGGTCTCCTGTCGGCGCTCGAACGTGGGGCGCAGCGGCATACCCGACGAGCCGTCGAGCTGGGGCCGGACCGCGAGCACCTGGTGCAGCTGGACCTGGTTGCGCTCGAAGCCGAATCGGCACCCGGCCATGTAGGCACGCCAGACCCGCGCTCGGCGCTCGCCGGCCTCGGCGACAGCCTCGTCCCAGTTCTTCTCCAGGTTCTCGCCCCACGCCGCGAGGGTCAGGGCGTAGTGCTCACGCAGGTTCTCCTCGTGCCGCACCTCGAACCCGGCGTCGTGGATGGCGCTGACGATCGGGCCGAGTGCCAGGATTTCGCCGTCGGGAAAGACGTATCTGTTGATGAACCCGTCCTGGTAGATGGTGGGCACGCTGGTGTCGGGCCGGATGATGCAGTGGTTGAGCAGCCGGCCACCGGGGCGCAGCCGCTCGCGCAGGTGCTTCATGTAGGCCGGCAGCTGCTCGCTGCCGATGTGCTCGGTGAGCCCGATCGAGGAGACCGCGTCGAAGCCGGTCTCGGTCACGTCGCGGTAGTCCATGTGGCGGACCTCGGCAAGCCCCGACAGGCCGGCCTCCTCGATCGCCCGCTGGGCCCACTGCGCCTGCTCCTGGGAGAGCGTCATGCCGAGCGCACGCACCCCGTACTGCCGCGCTGCGTGCATCACCATCGCGCCCCAGCCGCAGCCGACGTCGAGCAGGCGCATCCCGGGCTGCAGGTCGAGCTTGCGGGCGACGAGGTCGAACTTCTCCTCCTGCGCCTGCTCGAGCGTGGCATCGGCCGCCGGGTAGACAGCGCACGTGTACGCCATCGACGGGCCGAGGACCAGCTCGTAGAAGCGGTTGGAGACGTCGTAGTGGTGCGAGATCGCATCCGCGTCGCGGCGACGGGCGTGCCGGGTACCGCGCAGCCGCACTTCCTCGGGCGGCCGCGTCGGCCAGCGGAACACGCCCGGCCCGGCGGCTGCCAGAACCTGACGGAACGTCGGCCGCCGGACGTTGTCGACCCGGTCGGCGAGCTCGCGCAGCGTGGCGTACATGTCGCCGTGCACCTCAAGGTCACCGAGCACGTAGGCGCGGGCCAGGCCCAGCGTGCCGCGTCCCGTCGCCAGGTGGGTGATGGCCCGTGGCGAACGCAGCTCGGCCTCGGCGATGGGGTCGGCGGGGCCGGTCCGGCTGCCGTCCCAGGCCGAGATGGCGATGCCGGTCCCCGCGCCGGTAGTCCCCCCCGCAGCCCAGGGGGCACTCGTCCCCGGGTCGCGGTCGATCCCGAGGGCCTGTGCGAACAGGTCCGCCACCTTCATGCCCTGCCTCCTCATATGGAGCTACCTACGAATGGCTGTGACATACCTAGCTGCGTCGGACGCATTTGTCGTACAGGTCCAGCAGCCGCCCCTGCGGGTCGTACCGCTGCTTGAGCCGGCGGTAGGCCGGTCCGTTGTAGAGCCGCCAGAAGGTGTCCTGGTCGTAGAACGCCGTCGAGTACAGCGACTTGTGCCCGTGGTGCGTGGCAACGAGGTCCTCGACCCGGCGGTTGTAGGCGCCGTCGGTGTCGCCCGGGTCGAGCGCAACGCTGGCCCAGAAGCCGAAGTTGACGTAGGTCTGCCCGGCCTCCATCGGGTACAGCGGCCACCCCTCCGCGCGCTGAACACGCAGCGGGCAGGTCCAGACCGGCCGGATGGCGATCTGCTCGTCGAAAGCGGCAAGGAACTGCGCTGCCCGCCCGATCGGCACCTCGACATCCTGGATGACGTTCTCGCGGTCGGGCAGCCCGCGCGCCCGATCGATCCGCCGCTTGACCCCGTAGCGCCCCTCGAGCCGCACGATCCGGGCGTAGTTGTCCGACCGCAGCCACCCTTTCGGCAGCCACCGGCGGATCTTCGGGTTCTGCACGCCGAACGTCGCCGAGCACCAGAACCAGTCGGTGTCCCAGCGCCACAGGTAGTCGCGGACGCTCAGGTAGTCGACGCCGCCGCCCGGCAGCGAGCGGTAGAAGACCTGCGAGCCGGTGTAGTCCGACAGGGGGACGCCCTCCGGGGTGGCGCTGGTGAAGCTGCCGAGACAGAGCACGAGCTCGTCGGGGGCGAATGCGACCCCGTCGACGAAGTCGATGTGCTGACCCTGCCAGGAGCTGTCGGCCGACACCTGCTCCATGGCGGCGAAGAAGGCCTCGGGGTCGGAGAACAGCACCCGCTCCAGGCGCACCACCGGCTGCACGGGCTGCAGGGCGATGCGCAGCCGCACCGCGTAGCCCAGGGTGCCGTAGGAGTTGGGCAGCCCGGCCCACAGGTCCGCGTGCTCGCCATCCGGCTGGGCCAGCAGCACCTCGCCGGACCCGGTCAGCACGTCCATCTCGAGCACCGACTCGTGCGGGAGCCCGTTGCGGTAGGACGAGGACTCGATGCCAAGGCCGCTGACCGCGCCGCCGAGCGTGATGGTTTTGAGCTGGGGGACGACTGCCGGCATCAGCCCATACGGCAGCGTGGCGTCGACGAGGTGCTCGTAGGTGGTCATCCCGCCGACGTCAGCTGTGCGGGCCTCGGGGTCGACCGACAGCACCGCGTCAAAGCCGGAGACGTCGAGGCCACGACCCGCGAGCTCCGTCCGCGGGCGGAACAGGTTGGACGTGCGCTTGGCCAACCGGACGGGGGCATCGGCCGGCAGCGCGACGAGCTCGGCCCGCAGGCGGGCGAGGGCGGCGTCGTAGTCGCTGCGCGCTGCTGATGCCGCTGATGCCCCGGCCGCCGGGCTCGCGTCTGCTGTCGTGGTCACCAGCCACCTGCCGGCGGGTCGTCGACGAGCGCGGAGTAGACGAGGCGCTTGAGCTCGGTCCGGATCGGCCAGAGGCTCGAGGGCAGCAGCTGGGTCATGAACACGGCGGTGACCTGCTCGACGGGGTCGACCCAGAAGGCTGTGCTGGCCGCGCCGCCCCACGCGAACTCCCCGCGGGTGCTGAACGTCTTGCCAGCCACCGGGTCCTGCACCACGGAGAACCCGAGCCCGAAGCCGACGCCGTCGAACAGCGTCTCGGAGAACGTCGACTGCCCGAACGCCTCGAGGTCGACCCCCCCGGGCAGGTGGTTGCGGGTCATGTAGCGCACGGTGCGGCTCCCGAGCAGGCGCACCCCGTCGAGCTCGCCGCCGTGCAGCAGCATCTGGGTGAACCGGTGGTAGTCGTGCAGCGTCGAGGCCAGGCCACCGCCCCCGGACAGCGCCGACGGTGGCCGGCGGATGGCGTTGCCGAAGGCGTCGTTACGGACCGCCTGACGGGTCACCGGGTGCGGGATGTAGAGCGCCGCCAGCCGGTCCGCGTCCTCGTCCTCGACGTAGAACGCGGTGTCGACCATGCCGAGCGGCGCGAGGATGTGCTCGGTCATGAACGTGTCGAGCGGCTGCCCCGACACGACCTCGACGATGCGGCCGAGCACGTCCGTCGCCACCGAGTAGTTGAACGACGTCCCCGGCTGAAAGGCCAGCGGCAGCGCGGCGTACCGCTCGCACACTGCAGCCAGGTCGAGGCCGGGCGGGGTGCCCCACTCGAAGCCCGCGTCGCGGTAGAGCCGGTCGGCGAGCGCGGCGTTGTGGAAGCCGTAGGTCAGCCCGGCCGTGTGCGTCATCAGGTGCCACACGAGCATCGGCTGCAGCACCGGCTCGGTCATGGGAGCCGTGGCGGAGCCGCCGCGCAGCACCCGCGCGTCGGCGAAGGAGGGGATGTAGGTGCTGACCGGGTCCTTGAGGTCGAGGAGCCCCTGCTCCACCAGCATCATCGCCGCCACCGAGGTGATCGGCTTGGTCATCGAGTAGATCCGCCACAGGGTGTCGGGCTCCACGGCCAGGCCGGCCTCCCGGTCGCGCTGCCCGGCCGACGCCAGGTGCGCGACCTGCCCACGCCGGCTGACCGCCAGCTGCCAGCCGGCGAGTCGCCCGTCGTCGACGTACCGGTCGAAGTGCCTGTCGATGCGCTGTAGCCGACCCGCGTCGAAGCCGAGGTCGGCCGGATCGGCCTGCACCGTCAGCACGGGCGGGGCCGTGCGCGCCTCAACTGCCATCGTCGCCTCCGTCATCCATGACGCTGTGCTGGGGGGAGCCGGCCGCCACTCGCAGCCGGTCCTTGGCTGCTGTCCGTGGTTGCCGCCGGTCCATTGCTATCACCGCACCGGCCTCGGCGCGCCGCCGCGCCCTCGCCGTCGCCCGAGTGGACCTACCGGCGACCATCCGACCAGGTCGATACGAGGACGACGATGCGCGCGGGCGCACGCCGACTCGGAGGACACGATGGCTAACGCGAAGGCTGACATCGGCCCGATGGAATGCCTGCACGCGCACGTTCCGCTCGCTCTGCTGATCGACATGCTGGACGAGACGGGTCCTGACTCCGCCGCCATCTACCAGCAGGAAGCCGCCGACACCGCGTGGGTGCCAGGGGCCCGTGACTCTCACCCGTCCGAGAGCCCCAGCTCCTCGAGCGAGTAGACGAAGCGGTAGTCCAGACCGGCTGCTGCTACCCGCTCTGCCGCGCCAGTCGCGCGATCAGCGATGACAGCGACCCCCGCCACGACGGCGCCGGCCTCGCGCAACGCCTCGACCGCAGTCAGTACCGAGCCTCCCGTCGTCGAGGTGTCCTCCACGGCGAGGACGCTCCGCCCGGCTACGTCAGGGCCCTCGATACGACGCTGCAGGCCGTGCGCTTTGCCCTCCTTGCGCACCACGAAAGCGTCGAGCGTGCGGTGGCCCCCGATGCCGGTGGCCGCCACGTGCAGCATCGCCGCGGCCACCGGGTCGGCGCCCATGGTCAGGCCGCCCACCGCGTCGTAGTCGAGGGCAGCCGTCGCATCGAGCATCACCCGGCCGACGAGGGGCGCCGCACGGCCGGACAGCGTCACCCGGCGCAGGTCGAGGTAGTAGTCGGTTTCGTGCCCGGATGACAGGGTCACTCGTCCACGGACCACTGCCTCGTCCTTGATCAGCCGGAGTAGTTCCGCGCGCGCATCCATGCTCGTCAGTATCCGGGCCGGCGACGCGCCGGGCCCGGCTCAGGGACGGCCGCGGCGGGAACGAGCCCGGCGCCCCACCTCGGCCAGCACCCGCCGCGGGAGCACGTGCGTGACGCCGGCCAGGCTCTTGTAGACGCCGCCCGGGATGCTGACAGCGCGGCCGCGGCGCAGGTCGGTCAACGCCGCGTCGACGACTTGGTCGACAGAGAGCCACATGCGCTCCGGAATCCCCTGCACCGCCGAGCCGCTGCGGGCGTGGAACTCGGTGTGGGTGAAGCCCGGGCAGACAGCCGTCACCCGGATGCCGTGCGAGGCGTACTGCATCGCGAGCCCCTCGGACAGCGCCGTCACGTACGCCTTGCCGGCCGCGTAGGTCGCGGCGCCCGCCGAGGGCACTAACCCCGCGAAGGACGAGACGTTGATGATCTCACCCGCACCGGCCGTCACCATGCCAGGCAGCACCGCCGCGGTGAGCCGCATGACTGCGCGGACGTTGACGCGCAGCATCGACTCCTCCTGCGCGATGTCGATGGTGTGCAGCGGGCCGTTGGTGCCGAAGCCGGCGTTGTTGACGAGCAGGTCGATACCTCCAGCGGCCCCGGTGCCGGCGCCCCCGGCACGCAGCCGGGCCTCGACGCGGCCGCAGCCCTCGTCGGTGGACAGGTCAGCGGCAAGCACCTCGACCTCGTTGCCGTGGCGCTGCTCGAGGTCCTGCGCCTGCTGCACCAGCCGCGGCTCGTCGCGGGCGACGACGACCAGGTCATAGCCGTCCGCGGCGAGGCGGCGGGCGAAGGCAGCACCGATGCCGGCGGTGGAGCCGGTGACGAGGGCACGAGGCATGCGGTGACGGTAGCCCGACCGGTGCTCCAGCCGGCCCTACCGGCTGAGTTGGTGTGTCTGGGCGGACTGGGCCCGCAGCCGGTGGCTGCGCGCGGGTCAGCCGACCGGTTGAGCCGCTCCCACCTGCAGGCTCGCGCCGTCGCCCGTGACGTCGACAACGACCTCGTCGCCGTCATGCACCTGGCCGCCGAGCAGCGCCCGCGCCAGCTGGTCGCCGACAGCGGTCTGCACGAGGCGGCGCAGCGGCCGCGCACCGTAGACCGGGTCGAAGCCGCGCTCGGCCAGCCAGTGCCGCGCGTCCTCGCTCACGCGCAGGGTCAGTCGACGCTCGGCGAGCCGGTCCCGCAGCCGGCCCAGCTGCAGCTCGACGATCGACTCCAGCGCCTCGACCTCCAGCGGCTCAAAGATCAGCACGTCGTCGAGCCGATTGAGGAACTCGGGTTTGAACGCATCCCGAACAGCTGCCATCACCGACTCACGCCGCCCCTCCGGCGAGAGCGTGAGGTCGACCAGGTAGGACGAGCCGAGGTTCGAGGTCAGCACCAGGATCGTGCTGCGGAAGTCGACGGTGCGGCCCTGGCCGTCGGTGAGCCGGCCGTCGTCGAGCACCTGCAGCAGCACGTCGAACACGTCCGGATGTGCCTTCTCGATCTCGTCGAGCAGCACCACGGTGTACGGCCGCCGACGCACTGCCTCGGTGAGCTGGCCGCCCGACTCGTACCCGACATAGCCGGGGGGCGCCCCGATCAGGCGGGCGACGGAGTGCCGCTCGCCGTACTCGCTCATGTCGATGCGGACCATGGCGCGCTCGTCGTCGAACAGGAAGTCGGCGAGCGCCTTGGCGAGCTCGGTCTTGCCCACACCGGTGGGGCCGAGGAACAGGAACGAGCCGGTCGGGCGGTCGGGGTCGGCGACCCCGGCGCGCGTACGCCGCACGGCGTCGGACACGGCGCGCACCGCCTCGTCCTGGCCGACGACGCGGCTCGCGAGCGCCTCCTCCATCGCGAGCAGCTTGGCCGTCTCGCCCTCGAGCAGTCGTCCCGCAGGGATGCCGGTCCAGGCGGAGACGACCTCGGCGACGTCGTCGGCGCCGACCTCCTCCTTCACCATGGCATCGGCCGTTGCGCCGGCCTGCTGGTCACCGGCGAGCTCCATCTCCTTCTCGAGGGCGGGGATGGTCTCGTACTGCAGCTTGCTCGCCAACTCGTAGTCGCCGTCGCGCTGGGCACGCTCGGCCTGGCCGTGCAGGTCGTCGAGCTGCTTCTTGAGCTCGCCCACCCGGTTGAGGCCGGCCTTCTCGCGCTCCCAGCGAGCGGTGAGCGCTGTCAGCTGCTCCTCGCGGTCGGCGAGGTCACGTCGCAGCCGTTCGAGCCGCTCGATGCTGCCCGCGTCCTGCTGGCCGGTGAGCGCGATCTCCTCCATCCGGAGCCGCTCCACTTGCCGCCGCAGGTCGTCGATCTCGACCGGGCTGGAGTCGATCTCCATCCGCAGCCGGCTGGCAGCCTCGTCGACGAGGTCGATCGCCTTGTCCGGCAGGAAGCGCGCGGTGATGTATCGATCGGACAGGGTCGCGGCGGCGACCAGCGCGCTGTCGGTGATGCGCACCTGGTGATGCGCCTCGTAGCGGCCCTTGAGCCCGCGCAGCACGGCGACCGTGTCCTCGACGGACGGCTCGCCCACCATCACCTGCTGGAACCTGCGCTCGAGCGCGGGGTCCTTCTCGATGCGGGTGCGGTACTCGTCCAGCGTTGTAGCGCCGATCATTCGCAGCTCACCGCGGGCCAGCATCGGCTTGAGCATGTTGCTGGCGTCCATCGCGCCTTCGGCGCCGCCGGCTCCGACAACCGTGTGCAGCTCGTCGATGAAGGTCAGCACGTGGCCCTCTGCCTGCTGGATCTCGCCCATGACGGCCTTGAGCCGCTCCTCGAACTCACCCCGGTACTTGGTGCCGGCGATCATCGCGCCAAGGTCGAGCGAGACGAGCCGGCGGCCGCGCAGCGACTCAGGCACCTCACCCTGGACGATGCGCTGGGCCAGGCCCTCGACGACTGCGGTCTTGCCGACGCCGGGCTCGCCGATCAGCACGGGGTTGTTCTTGGTGCGGCGCGAGAGCACCTGCACCACGCGCCGGATCTCGGTGTCGCGCCCGATGACCGGGTCGAGCTTGCCCGAGCGGGCCAGCTCGGTGAGGTCTGTCGTGTACTTCTCCAGCGCCTGGTAGGCGCCTTCGGGATCCTGGTTCGTGATGCGGCGGATGCCGCCACGGACCGCGTCGAACGCGTCGAGCAGCAGGTCGGGAAGCCCACCGCTGCTGGTCAGGACGGTCGCGGCCTCGCCACCCTCCTTGGCCAGGGCGACGAGCAGGTGCTCGGTCGAGACGTACTCGTCGCCGATGCCACGGGCGGCAGTCTCGGCCGCGGCGAGGACGGCCAGCAGGCCCCGCGAGGCCTGCGGCGGCGCGACATTCGACCCCTTGGTGCGCGGCAGGCGCGCCAGTGCCTGCTGGGTGCGGCTGCGCACCTGGGGCAGCGGGGCGCCGACGGCGCCCAGCAGCGGGCCGGCGATGCCGTCGGGCTGGTCGAGCAGCGCGGCGAGCAGGTGTAGCGGCTCGACCTGTGGGGAGCCGTCGGTCGCGGCCCGGGAAAAGGCGGCCGAGAGCGCTTCCTGGCTCTTGGTGGTGAGTCGGTCGGCGTTCATGGGGTGGTCCTCCTGTGCAGTCGTTCACTCGTCACGGGCAGCCCGTCAGCGCCGGCGCCAGACCATGACGCTGGTCTCCCGCTCGAGCGGCACGAGGTCGCGCCGGTGCGAGCGGTGGGCGTCGGCGATCCGCCGCTCCGCCTCGCGCCGGCTTGCGTCGAGGTCGGCCTGCAGCTCGCGCATCCGCTGCTGTAACGCGCTGACCTGGTCCTGCAGGGCCAGGATGCGGCGGATGCCCTCCAGGTTGACGCCCTCGTCCTGCGAGAGCCGCTGCACCTGCCGCAGCAGCCGCACGTCACGGGTGGAGTAGCGCCGACCGCGTCCGGCCGAGCGGCCCGGCGTCACCAGCCCAAGGCGGTCGTAGGCCCGCAGCGTCTGTGGATGCATCCCAGCCAGTTCGGCGGCCACGGAGATGACGTACATCGGGGCGTCGGCATCGTGCAGGGGCGCGTGCTCGGTAGCCCCACCGGCCCCACCGGCCTCAGCTGCCAGGCCGGCGGCTCCAGTGTCGGCGTGCGAACGCTGGTCGCTCATCAGGCACCACTCACCAGCGCCGTCAGGTGCCGGCGCGGGTCGTCCGGGGCTGCCGCCGCAAACTTCTGCAGGGCCGCCTTGGCCTCAGCCGACACGCTCGCGGGCACGACGACCTCGACTGTGACAAGCAGGTCTCCCGAGGTACCGCTCGCTGACGGGATGCCTCGGCCCCGCACCCGCAGGCGGCGCCCGCTGGAGGTGCCGGGCGGGACCCGGAGCGTGACGCTGCCGCCGTCGGCGGTCGGCACCTTGACCTCGGCCCCGAGCACCGCCTCGGCGTAGGTGACGGGCAGGGTCAGCAGCAGGTCGCCCCCAGCCCGCCCGAACACGGGGTGGGGGCGGACGTGCACCGTCACCTCGAGGTCGCCGGGCGGGCCGCCCGCGGCTCCGGGAGCACCGCGACCACGCACCCGCAGGCGTTGGCCGTCGGCGACGCCCATCGGCACGCGGATGCGCTGCTGGCGCTCCTTGCGTCCGGTGCCGTGACATTCGGGGCAGGGGTCGTCGATGATCGAGCCCTTGCCCCGGCAGTCGCGGCAGGGCTCGGACAGGGCGAACCCGCCCTGGCTGCGGCTGACAACACCCAGCCCCTGGCAGGTCGGGCAGGTGCGCGGCACGGTGCCGGGCTTGGTCCCGAGCCCCGCGCATGTGTCGCAGGCTGCAGCGCCGGGCAGTCGGACCGTCGCCTCCGTCCCGGTCAGCACCTCACCGAAGGAGATGGTCAACTCAGCGGACAGATCGGTACCGCGCCGAGGCGATCGGGCGCCGGGGGTGGGGCCCCCGCCGCGCTGGAACAGGTTGTCGAACAGGCTGCCGAAGCCGCCGCCCGCCGACTGCCCCGAACCGCCGAACAGGTCGCCCAGGTCGAAGGGCACGCCGTTTCCGGCAGCTCCGCCGCCAGGGGCCCCCGGCATCCGGCCACCTGACCCGAACAGCGAGCGCGCCTCGTCGTACTCGCGGCGCCGCTGCTCGTCGGACAGCACGTCATACGCCTCGGACACGTCCTTGAAGCGCGCTTCGGCCGCGGCGTCACCCGGCTTCTTGTCGGGGTGCAGCTCGCGGGCGAGCTTGCGGTACGCCTTCTTCACATCGGCGCTCTTGGCGTCCTTGGCCACCCCGAGAACGGCGTAGTAGTCCTTCTCGACGTAGTCGCGAGCGCTCATCAGGGTCCTTCTGGTCCTCCGTTGGCGGCCGTGGCCGGGTCCGGATCGACAGCTGTCAAGGGGACATACGCACCGTCGGCCCCGGTCGGCGTTGTAGCCGGCGAGCCGGACGGCTCGCCGACGACCACCTGGGCGGGGCGCAGGACACGGCCGGCGTACCGGTAGCCGGCGCGGAAGATCTCGACGCAGGTGGGCTGCTCGATCCCAGGCGCCGGGGTGGCGGCGACCGCCTCGTGCACGGCAGGGTCGAACTCATCGCCCTGCTCGCCGAAGCGCTCGAGTCCGAGTGTGGTGAGCGTGGTCTCGAGGGCATCGGCGACGGCCCTGAAAGGACCGGTCACGTCGCCGTGCTGCCGGGCTCGGGCGATGTCGTCGAGGGTCGGCAGCAGGCCAAGGAGCACCCGGCCGGCCGCCTGCTCGGCAGAGACGGTCCGGTCGCGCTCGACGCGCCGCCGGTAGTTGTCGTACTCGGCCTTGAGGCGCTGCAGGTCGGCGGTGCGCTCACCGAGCTGCGTCACCACGTCGGTCAGGTCGGGGGAAGCGACGGGAGCCTGGGACGGGTCACTGGCACCGGCAGCACCAGCGGCCGGTGCGTCCGGGGTCTCCCCCGGCCGCACCGCCTCCGCCTGTGCCTGTGCCTGTGCCTGTGCGCTTGGCTGCTCGCCGGACGCAGCGGGCTGGCCGCCCTGGGTAGGGCTGAAGGTGATCCGCCGCTTGTCGCGCACCGTCACCGGCTCCTGCTCGCGCTCGTCGCGGGCAGATGTCACTTGGCCTGCCCGTCCTCGTCCACGATCTCGGCGTCGACGACATCGTTGTGCTCGGCCCCTGGCGCACCGCCAGCAGCACCGCCAGCAGCACCGGCCCCGGCCGCCTCCTGCGAGGCGTAGAGGGCGCTGCCCATGGCGGAGGAGGCCTTGGCCAGCTCGTCGACTGCTGTGCGGATGGAGTCGACGTCGGTGCCACCGACAACGGCCCGCAGCGCGCCGAGCTTCTCCTCGACGTCACCGCGCACGTCGCCCGGCACCTTGTCGCCGTTCTCGGCCAGGAACTTCTCGGTCTGGTAGACCAGCGCCTCGCCCTGGTTGCGGACCTCGGCCTCGTCACGCCGCTTCTTGTCGTCCTCGGCGAACTGCTCGGCCTCGGCCATCATCCGGTCGATCTCGTCACGCGGCAGCGCGGAGCCGCCGGTGATCGTCATCGACTGCTGCTTGCCGGTGCCGCGGTCCTGTGCCGAGACATGCACGATGCCGTTGGCGTCGATGTCGAAGGTGACCTCGATCTGCGGGATGCCCCGCGGCGCCGGCGGCAGGCCGGTCAGCTCGAACATGCCGAGCTTCTTGTTGTAGGCCGCCATCTCGCGCTCGCCCTGGAAGACCTGGATCTGCACCGAGGGCTGGTTGTCGTCGGCCGTGGTGAAGACCTCCGAGCGCTTGGTGGGGATGGTGGTGTTGCGCTCGATGAGCTTGGTCATGATGCCGCCCTTGGTCTCGATGCCGAGGGACAGCGGGGTGACGTCGAGCAGCAGGACGTCCTTGACCTCGCCCTTGAGGACACCCGCCTGCAGGCTGGCGCCGACAGCGACGACCTCGTCGGGGTTGACGCCCTTGTTCGGCTCCTTGCCCCCGGTGAGCTCGCGCACGACGTCGACGACGGCCGGCATACGGGTCGAGCCGCCGACGAGCACCACGTGGTCGATCTTGGAGACCTCGATGCCGGCGTCGGAGATCGCGGACTTGAACGGGCGCTTCGTGCGCTCGAGCAGGTCGGCGGTCAGGCGCTGGAACTCGGCGCGAGTGAGTGCGACGTCGAGGTGCAGCGGGCCTTCGGCGCTGGCGGTGATGTATGGGAGGTTGATCGAGGTCTGCGTCGACTGCGACAGCTCGATCTTGGCCTTCTCGGCAGCCTCACGCAGCCGCTGCATCGCCATCTTGTCCTTGGACAGGTCGACGCCGTTCTGGCCCTGGAAGGTCTTCACCAGATGGTCGACGACGCGCTGGTCCCAGTCGTCGCCGCCGAGCTTGTTGTCGCCGCTCGTCGACTTGACCTCGATGACGCCGTCGCCGATCTCGAGCAGCGAGACGTCGAAGGTGCCACCGCCGAGGTCGAAGACCAAGATGGTCTCCTCCTTGTCGCCCTTGTCGAGCCCGTAGGCGAGGGCGGCAGCGGTCGGCTCGTTGATGATGCGCAGGACGTTGAGGCCCGCGATCTCGCCGGCCTCCTTCGTCGCCTGGCGCTCGGCGTCGCTGAAGTAGGCGGGAACGGTGATGACGGCGTCGGTCACCGGCTCGCCGAGGTAGGACTCCGCGTCGCGCTTGAGCTTCTGCAGGATGAATGCGCTGATCTGCTGCGGGGTGAAGTCCTTGCCGTCGATCTTCTGCGACCACGAGGTGCCCATGTGACGCTTGACCGACCGGATGGTGCGGTCGACGTTGGTGACCGCCTGGCGCTTTGCGACCTCACCGACCAGCACCTCGCCGTTCTTGGCGAAGGCGACGACACTTGGGGTGGTGCGAGCGCCCTCGGCATTGGCGATGACTGAGGGCTCGCCGCCCTCGAGCACCGCGACGACGGAGTTGGTGGTGCCGAGGTCGATACCGACTGCTCGTGCCATGTCTGTTGCCTCTCGTGCAAGTGGTGCGTTGCTGACCGGGGTTGAGTGGACTGCACTCAGTGTGCGCCTAAGGCGCCCTTTCGTCAAGTTAAGTTGCGCTCGTCTGACTCAACATTGTGCAGTTCCTCAACATTGCTCTCACCTAGCGCACGCATCTGCAACCAACAACTGGCTCTCTGGTGCCGCTGGGCCGGTGTGACGCTCACCCTCGCTACCCGCGAGTACGCCGGAAGCGGGGCCGCCGACCGTAGGCTGGCAAGACTTGATTCCTGGGAGGATCCGTGGCGGTTCGCCTCGTGATCGGGCTGCTCATCACTGTCGCCGCACTTGCGGTGGCGGGGCGCCGGTCGTTCTTCTTGTACCGCATGATCACCGCAGGCGGGCCGGCTCCGGGTCGATTCGACGACATCGGCCGCCGCGCCACCACTCAGCTCGTCGAGGTCTTTGGCCAGCGCCGGCTGCTCAAGTGGACCCTCCCCGGCATCGCCCACTTCCTGACATTCTGGGGCTTCATCGTGCTCGGGGTGACGATCCTCGAGGCCTACGGCGCCCTGTTCAACCGTGACTTCTTCATCCCGTTCGTGGGGAAGATGACCTGGCTCGGCTTCCTCGAGGACCTGTTCACCTTCCTCGTGCTTGCCTCCATCGCCTACTTCGCGCTCAACCGCGCAGAGAAGTCGCCCGCCCGGCTCGACCGCGCCAGCCGGTTCTACGGCTCGCACAGCCGCGCCGCTTGGGGCGTGCTCGAGATGATCTTCCTGGTCGTCCTGACGTTGATGCTCTACCGCGGCGCCCAGATCAACACTGGTCACTTCCCGTTCGGGGCCGGCCACCGCGGCAGCTGGTGGACCTTCACGTCGAAGGCCACAGCTGTTGTGCTGCGTCCACTGGGCCACACGGCCAACTCGATCCTCGAGACGGTGTTCATCCTCGGCCAGATCGCCGTGATCATGGCCTTCCTCGTGCTGGTCACGTACTCCAAGCACCTGCACATCTTCATCGCGCCGATCAACGTGCTGACAAAGCGCGAGCCCAAGGCTCTGGGCCCCCTCGCCACCACTCCCGACCTCGAGAGCCTGATGGAGGAGGAGGAGCCGGTCATCGGCGTGGGCAAAGTCGAGCACTTCTCCTGGAAGAACATGCTCGACTTCGCGACCTGCACCGAGTGCGGCCGCTGTCAGAGCCAGTGCCCGGCCTGGAACACGGGCAAGCCGCTGTCGCCCAAGCTCTTGATCATGGACCTGCGCGACCACCTGTTCGCCAAGGCGCCGTTCATGCTGGCCAAGCACGAGGGCGACGACCCCACTCCCGTGGGTGGCAACCCCATCGACAACCAGGGCGGGCACGAGGGCGGCGGCACGAACAAGCACGCCGAGCACGTCCCCGAGTCCGGCTTCGGCCGCCTGCCCACCCCTGGACAGCCGCAGGACGAGCGTCCGCTCGTCGGCGACGAGGCCTCCATGGGCGTGATCGACCCCGACGTGCTCTGGTCCTGCACCACCTGCGGCGCCTGCGTCGAGCAGTGCCCCGTCGACATCGAGCACGTCGACCACATCCTCGAGATGCGGCGCTACCAGGTGCTGATCGAGTCCGAGTTCCCGAGCGAGGCCGGCGTGATGCTGCGCAACCTCGAGAACAACGGCAACCCGTGGGGCGTCAACCCCAAGTCCCGAGTCGAGTGGATGCAGAACCTGCCGTTCGAGGTGCGGGTCGTGGCAGAGGGCGAGGCCGTGCCCGACGACGTCGAGTACCTGTTCTGGGTCGGCTGCGCCGGCGCCATCGAGGATCGGTCGAAGAAGGTCACCCGCGCGTTCGCCGAGCTGCTGCACACGGCCGGGGTGTCGTTCGCCGTCCTCGGCACCGGTGAGTCGTGCTCGGGCGACCCGGCACGGCGCCTCGGCAACGAGTACCTGTTCCAGGAGCTCGCCAAGGCCAACATCGAGACGCTCGACACGGCGCTCCCCGACGGGCGGCCGAAGAAGATTGTCGCGACCTGCCCGCACTGCTTCAACTCGCTCGGGCGGGAGTACCCGTCCCTCGGCGGTCACTACGAGGTGGTCCACCACACCCAGCTGCTCGGCCAGCTCGTCGCCGACGGACGGCTGACCCCGCTGACGCCGGTCGAGGGCCTGGTCACTTACCACGACCCGTGCTACCTGGGTCGCCACAACGAGGTCTACACCCCGCCCCGTGAGGTGCTGGCCAGCGTGCCGGGCCTGCGCAGCCAGGAGATGCACCGCTGCAAGGAGCGTGGCTTCTGCTGCGGCGCTGGCGGCGCCCGCATGTGGATGGAAGAGAAGATCGGCAAGCAGGTCAACGTCGAGCGGGTCGACGAGGCCCTGGGGCTCGACCCAGACGTCGTCGGCACGGCGTGCCCGTTCTGCATGGTCATGCTGTCTGACGCCGTCACGGCCAAGAAGCAGTCCGGTGACGCCAAGGAGGGCGTCGAGGTCCTCGACGTCAGCCAGCTGCTCCTGCGCTCGGTGCAGGACGGCCAGCAGGCGCGCCAGACCGGGCGGGAGCCGGCCGAGGTCGGCGCGGGGCCGGTGCGATCCGACCCGGTGGCGACCGCCGGCGCTGATCAGGGCCAGCTTTCCCCCGAGGTCACCCCCGAGTCCGGCAGCTAGCCGGCCAGGGACGAGCATCGCGTGGCCCGCTCGGCGGACCGGCAGGAGGAGGCACGCCAGCGGCGGCGCGAGCAGGCACGCCGCCGCTACGACGCGCTGGAAACGGCCCGCAAGCAGCGCCGCGAGAACACGAGATCGATGTTGCGCGGGCTTCCGCTGCCGATGCCGCTTCCCAGCACCGCGGGAAAGGCAGACGGCCCGCACCGGCGGGCACCCGTGCCCCGGCCGAGCAAGAAGCTGGTGTTGGTCTTCGCTGTCATCACGGTGATCGTCTTGGGCACGCCGTTCCTGCTGCGTGCTCCCGCCGCGCCCCGGTTGGCGACGTCCTGCACGGGCCCGGCACTGGCCGTCTCGTCGTCATCGGCTCCGGCGAACTCAGTCGTGCGCTTCTCGGTGACCGGCCCCGCGTCGGCGTCGTACGCCCTGGCCATCGACGCCACCCGCCTCGACCCGCCGCCATCAGGTGCCGGCATGCCGGTCACCGTCGGGGGCAGGCTGCTGGCGACGGCGTCGGGGCTGAGGGGCTGCAAGGGGGCAGGTAGGTTCCGCGTGGCCGTGCCGCCGGGGGAGCATCGGGTCGTCCTGTTCCGCGACACTGCGCTCGCTGCCTCGCTGCCGCTCACAGTGCGCTGACGACCCCCGGACCTCGGTGGTACCTGTTGGAGGCCGGGCGGGGCAACTGCACGCCGCTCCTAGGCCCCGCACTCGCGAACCTGGGCGCAAGCCGATGAAGCTCTGCCTCCTCCACTCCTCGAGGGGGAGGGCCGTGCAATTAGACCGTCCGGGCTGCAGCTCAGGTAGTGGCTGCTCAGGTCGTCGGTGCCCGGTAGAAGTCCCGGTAGGAGCGCGACGGGGTCGGACCCCGCTGTCCCTGGTAGCGCGAGCCGTATGCCGCCGACCCGTACGGGGTCTGGGCCGGCGAACTGAGCCGGAAGAAGGCGAGCTGCCCGATGCGCATCCCGGGCCAAAGCTTGATGGGCAGGTTCGCCACACTCGAGAGCTCGAGCGTTACGTGCCCGGTGAATCCCGGGTCGATGAAGCCCGCGGTGGAATGGGTCAGCAGCCCGAGCCGGCCCAGGCTGGACTTGCCCTCGAGCCGCGCCGCGAGGTCGTCGGGCAGCGTGACGGTCTCGAGCGTCGACCCGAGCACGAACTCACCGGGGTGCAGCACGAACGCGTCGTCGCCGGGCGGCTCGATCAGCTCGGTCAGCTCGTCCTGCTCAACCGCGGGGTCGATGCTGTCGTACCGGTGGTTCTGGAAGACGCGGAACCAGCGGTCGAGCCGGACATCGACGCTGCTGGGCTGCACGAGCACCGGATCGAAGGGGTCCAGTCGCACCCGCCCGTCGGCAAGCTGGGCCCGGATGTCACGGTCGGAGAGCAACACGCCCGCTATCCTGTCAGCAGAGCTGCGGCCCTGCCGCGGCGCCGCGGGTGTAGTTCAGCGGCAGAACATCAGCTTCCCAAGCTGAGAACGCGGGTTCGATTCCCGTCACCCGCTCCATCATCAGAACCCCTCCACGTCAACGAACTTGCAGGTCGCAGCCCTGTACGCCTTCGAACGCCAAGCAAGTCATCCGCCGCTGCACACCGCTGCAGACCCCTCCGTGCCCCTGCTTAGGGCACGACTAGGGCACGAGTCGGACACTCACGCGAGAGACACCGACCAGCAAAACGACTCGGCACGCTCACCTAAGGTCATGGCGACCCTGTTCACCGTCCCGACCGACCTACCCGCGACGACACCACGCGAGGAGGCGGCCCAGACCGACCGCAATCTCGCATACTCAGCACCAGGCAGGGCCGCAACGCCACCCACCTACACCACCCCACGGGGCTCACTCGTGCCCCGTAGACTGGCTAACGGCACCCACCGCCGAGGCCGCCCACGACAACGGCGCCAGTCAGCCCGACAGCCAAGGCAGGCCCCGAGGGCAGCCTCCGACCAGTTGTGCGCAGGGACAGCACGCCCGTGCCAATTGCCGCGATGGCAAAAAGGGCCGCGCAGGCGAGCCACAATGCTTGTCCCAGGCTGCCGGAGGCAGCACCCAGGAGCGCGCTTGACTTGACGGTGCCGAAGCCGAGCGTCGATGGCCGGGCGAACTCGACCAGGAAGCAGAGAGCGAAAAGCACGGCCGCGCCAACGAAGCAGCCGATAAGGACACGAGGCTCATCGGTGACGATTGCGCTGGCTGCGGCGGCCGCCATCGTGGCCGCCAGGCCAGTGAGACTGACAACATCCCGAAGGCGCAGGGTGCGCACGTTCTCGATGACGAGGACCGCAAGGAACGCAGCGCCTACCCCTAGAGCGACCAGCCTTCCGACACATTCGGAGGGTAATGCCTGATAGCCGCGTCCGGAGCTAGGGTCAGGCTCCGCACCGGTTAAACCCGACGCAGGGCTCGCAAACGGGTGCAGCCGCTCCTACGGGCGCCAGCTCACCTCAAAAAGAGAGCCGCCTGCCGTCCTTCCGCGACGAACACGTCAAGGTCCGCGGCGGAGATACGGACGTACTTGCCGACCTTGACGTGAGCGATGCGGCGTTCGGCGATGATCCGGCGGATGAAGCGGGTGCCGGTGCCTAGCAGCTCAGCGGCCTAGTCGACGGTCAGCAGCACGTCTGTCGCCGGCTCCGCCTTCGCAGCCCGACTGCGTCCACTAGCTCGAGTTGGGGGGGGGGGCTGTGCTTCCCGCCGCCGGAGGATGCGGGCGTGCCCGTGCCGGTCAAGGGCGCCTGCGGCGTCACAGTGTGAGGAGCTGCGCTCCCCCTGGACCGTCCCGCCCCCACCCGTTGCTGGCGGGGTACGGAAAGCACACCCAGATCCAGTCGCCCAGCAGGGTGCAGCCGGGCCGACAGCTCCCGTCGTTCGGCGTCATCCGTGCCGCCCCACACCCCCTGCACCCCCGACTCGAGCGCATAGCCCAAACGCGGGATGCGGTCGGGGCAGCCGGCGCAGACCGTCTTGGCCTGCTCGATGCGGCCGTCGGCGAAGAACAGGTCCGGGTCGACCCCGCGGCAGGCAGCCCGGGCCAGATTCGGCAGCAGACCAGCATCCAAGTGGTAAGTGCTCATCACAGGCTCGCCTTCTGCTCGTCGAGGTATCGGTTCCACCAGCGGTCCAGTCGGATCGCCTGGCGTCTTTCACGGGCACTGGCAGCGGCGGAGGCGGCGAGGACCGCGTCGCCGGTGGTGCGGTGACCGGACCCGGCGAACCGCCACGCCGACACCAGCAGCCGCCAGGAACGCGAACACGCCGCCCGGCGGCAGCAGATGCCCCACCCAAGCCTCGACATCACCAAGCTGGCGCTGATCCTCCGACCGACCCTGCACCACACGATCGTCCCGCCGGCCGCACTGCAC
>JAABUU010003682.1_pt1 | contig 19151 bp, 16 predicted proteins | sample 5559301 | NCBI WGS metagenome assembly JAABUU01 (sample SAMN10711884, study PRJNA513360) | rock metagenome | isolation source: Antarctica rocks | place: Antarctica: Victoria Land, Richard Nunatak white | reverse complement strand
GTCGTCAGCACCGCCAAGGTCAACGGCCGCTCCGTCCTCGGTGACCTCCGCAACGCCCTCGCAACAGCATCAATCAGCGACACCGTCGCGCAGCCGGGGTGAGCAATTACGCCATTTCTTTTAAGGTAAAAGCGATGACCTCCGAGAAAACCAACAAAAAACCACAGCAAATAGGCGATTCCGGCGGACCGTTTATTGGCGTCATAAAGCATCATGTTGCGAGCGTCGTTTGGCGGAACTACGCTGCCCCGAGGTGGTGGAGAGTTTGCATCCCGATTAGATTGTAGATACTGCCACTTGTTCAATTCACCCTCGCACAAAGAAACACGGTTTTGCATTAAACGTAAAAGTTTTCTTAACGAAATGGAATAGGAGTTTGATTAAGAGCGAATTCAGGCTGCCGCCTCAATTGCCTCCTCCGCCTCCAGCCATTCCGCTTCCGCCGCGGCCATCTCACGCGCGATGGCCGCAAGACGGGTCTGCGCGGCGGTGACCTCGGCCACCCGTCCGGGCGCGTAGATCGCGGGATCGGCCAACTTCGCCTCGAGCTTCGCCTGCTCGGCGGCGAGCTTGCCCATCCTTGCCTCGGCGTCGCGGGCGCGGCGGCGCAACGGCGCGGTGGCGGCGCGGGCGTCGGCGCGGTCGCGGCGTTCGTCGCGGCGGCTAGGGGCGGCTTCGGTCTTGGCGGGGCGGGCGCGCTCGCTCATCAGCGCGCGATACTCGTCGAGGTCGCCCTCGAACGGCCGCACCGTGCCGTCGGCCACCAGCCACAAGCGGTCGGCCACCAGATCCACCAGATGCGGGTCGTGGGTGATGAGCAGCACCGCGCCCCGATAGTCGGCGATGGCCCGCACCAATGCCTCGCGCGCGTCGATGTCGAGGTGGTTGGTCGGCTCGTCGAGGATCAGCAACTGCGGCGCGTCGCGGGTCGCCAGCGCCAGCAGCAGCCGCGCCTTCTCGCCGCCGGACAGGCTGGACACCACCGTCTCGGCGCGGTCGGCGTCCAGCCCGAAGCGGGCCAGTTGCGCCCGCACCAGCGAGCCGGTGGCGCGCGGCAGGGCGCGCTGCATCAGCGCCAGCGGCGTCTCGTGCATCGACAGCTCCTCCGCCTGGTGCTGGGCGAAGTAGCCGACCTTGAGCTTGGCGCCGTGCAGCATGGTGCCGGCCATCGGCGCCAAGCGCCCGGCCACCAGCTTGGCCAGCGTGGACTTGCCGTTGCCGTTGGCGCCGAGCAGGGCGATGCGGTCGTCCATGTCGATGCGCAGCGACAGGCCGCGCAGGATCGGCGTCGCGCCATAGCCGACATCGACCCGCTCCAGCGTCAGGATCGGCGGCGACAGTTGCAGCGGCTCGGGGAAGGCGAAGCGGGTCGGCGTGTCCTCGATCACGCTCTCGATCTGCGGCAACCGGGCCAGCGCCTTCAGCCGCGCCTGCGCCTGCCGGGCCTTGGTCGCCTGGGCGCGGAAGCGGTCGACGAACGCCTGCATGTGGGCGCGCTGCTCGGCCACCTTCTCGGCGGCGCGGTTCTGCTGCATCGCGCGCTCGGTGCGGATGCGCACGAACTCGTCGTAGCCGCCCGGCGTCAGGCTGATCTTGCTGTGGTCGAGGTGCGCGATGGCCTCGACGCAGCGGTAGAGCAGGCCGCGGTCGTGCGACACCACCAAGGCGGCGCCGGGGAACTTCGCCAGCCAGGATTCCAGCCACAGCGTCGATTCGAGGTCGAGGTGGTTGGTCGGCTCGTCCAGCAGCAGCAGGTCGGGGTTGGCGAACAGCGCCGTCGCCAGCGCCACCCGCATCCGCCAGCCGCCGGAGAACGAACTCACGGCGCGCGCCTGCTGCTCGGCGTCGAACCCGAGTCCGGCCAGGATGGTGGCGGCCCGCGCCGGCGCGGCATCGGCGCCGATGCCAAGCAGCCGGTCATGCACCTCGGCCAGGCGCGCCGCATCGGTCGCGGTCTCGGCCTCGCGCAGCAGAGCCAGCCGCTCCTGGTCGCCCTCCAGCACCGTCTCCAGCAACGAGGCCGGGCCGGACGGCGCTTCCTGCCGCACCTGCGCCATGCGGGCGCGCGAGGCCAGGCGGATGTCGCCGCCGTCGATGGCGAGTTCGCCGGCGATGGCGCGCAGCAGGGTGGACTTGCCGGCGCCGTTGCGCCCGACCAGGCCGATGCGGCGGCCGGGATCGACGGTCAGGCTGGCGCCGTCCAGCAGCGTGCGGCCGGCGATGCGGATGGTGATGTCGCGGATGACCAGCAGGCTCATGCGGCGATACCTACCGCCGCAAGCCCGGTGGTGTCATCCGGCACGCTGGCAGCCTCACGCTGGCCAGTGATTGCCGGGCGTGCCTATAAGCCCGCAACCGCAGCATCATTCACGAGGTCGCCATGGCAATCGAACGCACCCTGTCCATTCTCAAGCCCGACGCCACGCGGCGCAACCTGACCGGCCGGATCAACGCCTTGTTCGAGGAAGCCGGCCTGCGCATCGTCGCCCAGAAGCGCCTGCAGTTGACCACCGCGCAGGCCGAGAACTTCTACGGCGTGCATCGCGAGCGCGGCTTCTTCCGCGACCTCGTGACCTTCATGACCTCCGGGCCGGTCGTGGCGCAGGTGCTGGAAGGCGAGAGCGCGGTGTCGCGCAACCGCGAGATCATGGGTGCGACCGACCCCGCGAAGGCCGCCGCCGGCACCGTCCGCGCGGTGTTCGCGGAGAGCATCGAGGCCAACTCCGTGCATGGCTCCGACAGCGCCGAGAACGCCGCCACCGAGATCGCGTTCTTCTTCGCCGGCACCGAGATCGTCGGCTAGGCCTGTCTCAGCGCGGCGGGAACGTCGCGCTGGCCGGGTGCGCCGCGATCAGGTCAGGAAGATCGCCATCCCGACCACCAGCACCACCACGGCAATTACCGCGAACGTGGTGAAGCCGGTGAAGGTGCTCCAGAATCGCTGCCGGTCGGCGACGAACGCGTCCTCGTTCAGCATCGGCGTGGCAGGCTGCGCGGGGGTGGGCTCCACGGTGGGGGCTTGGCTCATGGTCGGGTCTCGATGTGCAATGTTCGACGACTCCGTTGTTTAGGCGACGCGGCCCGCCGTAGGCAAGGGTTTCACCGGCGCACGGGCTTCTCTCCCGAGAACGAGGGCCAGCGCCGCCGGATAGAGCGCGTGCTCCTGCGCCAGCACCCGCGCCGCCAAAGCCTCCGCCGTGTCCCCGCACAGCACCGGCACCGCCGCCTGCGCCACCACCGGCCCGGCATCCATCGCGTCGGTCACCCAATGCACCGTGCAACCGTGCAGCCGCGCGCCGGCGGCGATGGCGCGCTCGTGGCTGTGCAGGCCGGGGAACGCCGGCAGCAGGCTCGGATGGATGTTGAGCATCCGCCCGGCGTAGCGGCCGACCAGGAACGGGGTCAGCAGCCGCATGTAGCCGGCCAGGCAGACGAACCCGACGCCGGCCGCATCCAGCGCCGCCGCGACCGCCGCCTCGTGCGCTGCCCGGTCGCCGCGAAACGGGCGGTGGTCCACGGCGGCGGTGGCGACCCCCGCCGCCGCCGCCGCCGCCAGGCCGGGAGCGTCCGGCCGGTTGGCCAGCACCAGCGCGATCTCGGCGGGAAAGCCGGGTTGGCGGGCGGCGTCCAGCAGCGCGGTCATGTTCGAGCCGCGGCCGCTGATGAGGATGCCGACCCGCGGCTTCATCCGGCCAGCCAGGTGGCGGGCAGGTCGATCAGCACCGGGTCGGACCCGCCGCGCGGAACCACCTGCCCGATCGGGAACACCGTCTCGCCGTGGGTCTGCAGCAGCGCCGTGGCGGCGGCGGCGTCCGACACCACCACCGCCATGCCGACGCCGCAGTTGAACACCCGCAGCATCTCCTCGGCAGCCACCCCGCCCTGGTTCGCCAGCCACGCGAACACCGGCGGCAGCGTCCATCGCGCGGCGTCGATATGGGCCGCGAGCCCGGCGGGCAGCGCGCGGCCGACATTGCCGGGCAGGCCGCCGCCGGTGATATGCGCTGCCGCCCGCAGCAGCCCGGCGCGGTGCAGCGCCAGCAGCGAGGCGACATACAGCCGCGTCGGCTCCAGCAACGCCTCGGCCAGGGTAAGCCCGCCGGCGAACGGCGCCGGCGCGTCCCAGCCGAGGCCGCTGGCGGCGACGATGCGGCGCACCAGCGAGAAGCCGTTGGAGTGCGCTCCCGAACTGGCCAGGCCGAGGATCGCATCGCCCGCCGCGACGCCCTGCGGCAGCAGCGCCCCGCGTTCGGCGGCGCCCACCGCGAAGCCGGCAAGGTCGTAGTCGCCCGACGCATACATGCCCGGCATCTCGGCGGTCTCCCCGCCGACCAGCGCGCAGCCGGCGATGCGGCACCCTTCGGCGATGCCAGCCACCACTTGCGCGGCGTGGTCGGTCGAGAGCTGGCCGGTGGCGAAGTAGTCGAGGAAGAACAGCGGTTCGGCGCCCTGCACCACCAAATCGTTGACGCACATCGCCACCAGGTCGATGCCGACCGTGTCATGCCGCCCGGCCTCGATCGCCACCCGCAGCTTGGTGCCAACCCCGTCGGTGGCGGACACCAGCATAGGGTCGCGGAACCCCGCCGCCTTGAGGTCAAACAGCGCGCCGAAGCCGCCGAGGCCGCCCATCACGCCTGGCCGGGAGGTCGCGGCGGCGAGCGGCTTGATGCGGTCCACCAGCGCGTCGCCGGCCTCGATGTCCACGCCGGCGGCGCGATAGGTCATGCTCGCCATGACGCCTCCTTGCAAAGAATGACTGGGCTAAGAATGACTGGCCTTTGCTGTGGTATGCGCCCGCCCGGTGGGGCATCTTCTTGCCAACATGACACGGTGGACGGAGATGCCGTCGACGCGGCCGGACTGGTCGGCAAACAAACACGGCCTCGCCCCCGGCGCAACAGCGGCCGGGAGGGCGACGCTTGCCTGATGGCGTGCCGCCGCTGCGGGCGCGCAGTTCGACGCGGGGACAGCGGTTGGCGTTGCTGGCCGGGCTGCTGGTTGCCGCCTGGCTGGTGTTGCAGCTGTTCGCCTCGGTGCTGCTGCCGTTCGTGGCCGCCGCCGGGATCGCCTACTTCCTCAATCCGCCGGCGGCCCGGCTGACCCGGCTCGGCGTGCCGCGCGGCGTCTCGGCGCTGGCGATGATCGTGGGCCTGGTGGCGGCGGCGCTGCTGTTCGTGCTGCTGCTGTATCCGCTGATCCTGTCGCAGGTCGGCATCCTGGTGTCGCGCATCCCCGACTACATCAACGCCATCCGCTCGTTCGCCAACACCACCGTGATCCACCTGCAGCAGAAGCTCGGCAGCGAGTTCGTCGACCAGCGGCTGCGCGACCTGGTCAGCGGGCAGGCGGGGGCCATGCTGTCGTTCCTGGCCGGGGCGCTGAGCCGGGTCATCGGCAGCGGCTTTGCGATCTTCAACGTGGTGACGCTGGTGGTGGTGACGCCGGTGGTGGCGTTCTACCTGCTGCGCGACTGGCCGCGCGTGGTCAATCACATCGACGAGTGGCTGCCGCGCCGCTACGAGGGCGTGCTGCGGGCGCAGGCGCGCGAGGTGGACCGTATCCTGGCCGCCTGGCTGCGCGGGCAGATGCTGTGCTGCGTCATCCTGGCGCTGTTCTACGCCACCACGCTGTCGCTGGTCGGGCTCGACCTCGGCCTGATCGTCGGCCTGGCCGCCGGCTTGCTGTCGTTCATTCCCTATGTCGGCTCGATCACCGGAGCGGTGACGTCGATCGGCCTCGCCTTCGCGCAGTTCCCGACCTGGGGCGGGGTGCTCATGGTGGCCGGCGTGTTCGTCACCGGGCAGTTGCTGGAGGGCTACGTGATCTACCCGCGCTTCCTCGGCGACCGGGTGGAGCTGCACGCGGTCTGGGTGATCTTCGCGCTGTTCGCCGGCGGGGCGGCGTTCGGCTTCGTGGGCGTGCTGCTGGCGGTGCCGATTGCCGCCGTCATCGGCGTGCTGATGCGGTTCTGGCTGCACCGCTACCTGGCCAGCTCGTTGTACAGCGAGCCACCGGCCGGCACCGAGGGCTGATGCCGGCCGATCATTCTCCGCCAGGCGGTTTGCAAGGGGGGGCGCTGCAACTGGCGCTGCCGTTCGAGCCGGAGCCGCACTACTCCGAGGCGGACTACATCGCCGCCGCTTCCAACGAGGCGGCGCGAACCTGGCTCGACCGTGAGGCCGAGTGGCCCGACCGACGGCTGCTGCTGTATGGCGAGGCGGGGTCGGGCAAGACCCATTTGCTGCACCGCTGGCGCGAGCAGCGCGGCGCCATCCTGCTGTCCGGGCCGCGCCTTGCCTGGCCCACCGACCTGCCGCTGTCCGGCCGCATCGGCGTCGATATCGCCGACGCCGCCCCGGAGGAGCCGCTGCTGCATCTGCTGAACGCGGCGCATGAGGCCGGCGGCGTGGTGGTGCTGGCGTCGCGGCCGCCGCCGGCGCGCTGGACGGTGGCGCTGCCCGACCTCGCCAGCCGGCTGCGCGCGATGCCCGTGGCGGCGATCGAGCATCCCGAGGAGGCGCTGCTGCGCCAGTTGCTCGGCCATCTGTTGGCGCAGCGCCAACTGGTCGTGCCGGAGGCGGTGCAGGACTGGCTGCTGCTGCAGTTGCCGCGCACGCCGGCGGCGTTGCGTGAGGCGGCGGCGCGGCTCGACCGCGCGGCACTCGCGGCCGGGCGGCGCGTCACCCGGCCGCTGGCCGCCGCAATCGTGGACGAACTGGCGCCGATGTGGCAGCCATGTGACTGATCCATGTATCAAAGATGAAGTTCCCGCATGTCGCCGCTGCCGGCTCCCCGTCCCCGCTCCCGCTCCGCTAAAGCTGTTACGCAGTATCGCGGAGGGGCCATGGACACGCTCGGAGCCAGCCAGGACGCAGTGAACCAGACGGACGCTATGCTGGAGATCGCCATGAACTCCGGCCTGGACGGCGACGCGATGCCGTCCAGGATGCACGTGCCCGGCGCCGCCGCGGCCTCCGATCCGCTGCCGGGGGGCGAGCCGTTGGCGGTTGCCGCGATGGCGCCGAACAGTCCGCAGCGCTTCATCAACCGCGAGCTGTCATGGCTCGACTTCAACCATCGCGTGCTGGAGGAGGCGGAGAACCGCCATCACCCGCTGCTGGAGCGGCTGCGCTTCGTCTCCATCAGCTCCGGCAACCTCGACGAGTTCTTCTCGGTGCGGGTCGCCGGCCTGATTGGCCAATCCAAGGCCGGCGTGACAGCGCGGGCGTCCGACGGCCGCACCCCCGCGCAGCAGCTGTCGGTGGTGGAAATCCGGGCGCAGTCGCTGATGGCTGAGCAGCAGCGGGTTTGGAAGACCTTGCGCGAGGAGCTGGCGGTCGCCGGCATCGTGGTCGCCAAAACCGCCGAGCTGTCGGACGAGGACCGCGCCTGGCTCGACGCCTGGTTCATGGAGCGGGTGTTCCCGGTGCTGACCCCGCTGGCGATTGACCCGGCGCACCCGTTCCCGTTCATCCCCAACATGGGCCTGGTGATGGCGCTGCGCCTGCTGCGCGACAGCGACGGGCACGGCATGGCCGCGCTGATCCCGCTGCCCGTCCAGATCGAGCGCTTCATCCGGCTGTCCCCACATCCTGGCGCGGCAGCCCCTGCCCAGGCCCAAGGCACTTCACCCCATGCCACTGCGCCCTTGAGCGACGAGCCGGCGCCGCCGATCCGGTTCGTGCTGCTGGAGCAGTTGGTAAGCCTCTGCCTGCATCGCCTGTTTCCCGGTTTCCGGGTGCTCGGCCAGGGCATGTTCCGGCTGATCCGCGACACCGACGTGGAGTTCGAGGAGGAGGCCGAGGACCTCGTGCGCTCGTACGAGACCGCATTGAAACGCCGCCGCCGCGGGGTGGCGATCCATCTGTCGGTCAACGCCGGGATGCCCGACGAGCTGCGCGAGCTGGTGGCCGACGAGCTGGACGCCAGCAGCCAGGAGATCCACGTCCAGGACGGGCTGCTCGGCCTGACCGACCTCAAGCAGTTGATCGTCGACGAGCGCCACGACCTGCTGTTCCCGCCCTACACGCCGCGCTTCCCCGAGCGCATCCGCGACTTCGCCGGCGATTGCTTCGCCGCCATCCGGGCCAAGGACATCATCGTCCACCACCCGTTCGAGAGCTTCGACGTCGTGGTGCAGTTCCTCCGCCAGGCGGCGGGCGACCCCGCGGTGGTGGCGATCAAGCAGACGTTATACCGCACCAGCCGCGACAGCCCGATCGTCGGCGCGCTGATCGAGGCGGCGGAGGCGGGCAAATCGGTGACCGCCATGGTCGAGCTGCGCGCCCGTTTCGACGAGGAGGCGAACATCCGCCTGGCGCGCAGCCTGGAGGCCGCCGGGGTGCAGGTGGTGTTCGGCTTCACCGAGCTGAAGACGCACGCCAAGCTGAGCTTGGTGGTGCGGCGCGAGGCCGGCGGCCTGCGCAGCTACGCCCATTTCGGCACCGGCAACTACCACCCGATCACCGCGCGCATCTACACCGACCTCAGCTTCTTCACCTGCGACCCGGACCTCACCCGCGACAGCGCCCGGCTGTTCAACTTCATGACCGGCTATGCCCGGCCGGAGAAGATGGACGCGCTGGCGTTCAGCCCGCTGACGTTGCGCAGCAAGTTGGGCGAGCTGATCGACGCCGAGATCGCCTTTGCCCAGGCGGGCAAGCCCGCAACTATCTGGCTCAAGCTCAACAGCCTGGTGGACGAGGCGCTGATCGACCATCTGTACCGCGCCTCGCAGGCCGGGGTGCGCGTGTTGGCGGTGATCCGCGGCATCTGCTGCCTGCGTCCGGGCATTCCGGGCCTGTCGGAGAACATTCGCATCAAGTCGATCGTCGGCCGCTTCCTGGAGCATGGCCGGGTTTGCGTGTTCGGCAACGGCCATCCGATGCCGAGCCGGCACGCGCTGGTGTTCATCAGCTCCGCCGACTGGATGGCTCGCAACATGGACTGGCGGGTCGAGACGCTGGTGCCGATCCACAACCCGACCGTCCACGCGCAGATCCTCGATCAGATCATGGTGGTGAACCTGCGCGACACCTTGCAGTCATGGGAGCTGCATCCCGACGGCGCGTGGCGGCGGGTGGCTGAGGGCGCGGGCCGGCGGCGGGTGTCGGCGCACGACTATTTCATGACCAACCCGTCGCTTTCGGGTCGCGGCTCGGCGTTGCACGGACCGTTGGCGCCGCATGTGACGCCGCATCGGCGCGCCGACCGCCTGACCCAGGACTGACGGAGAACGCCGGATGCCTCCTCGTGCCCTACAGCCGCGTCGCAGCGCGGTCGTCGATCTCGGCTCCAACTCGGTCCGCCTCGTGGTGTTCGAGGGCAATGGCCGGGTGCCAATGGCGATCTTCAACGAGAAGGCGGTGCTGCGGCTGGGCCGGGGCCTGCAGACCAGCGGGCTGCTGAACGAGGAGGGGGTGGCGCAGGCATTGACGGTGATGGCGCGCTACTACGCCATCGCCCGCGCCATGGGGGCCGATCCGTTCGAGGTGCTGGCGACCGCCGCGGTGCGCGACGCCAGCAACGGGCCGGCGTTCGTGGCCGACTTGCAGGCACGGATGCCGGGCGTGCCCATCCTGATCCTGCCGGGCGAGCGGGAGGCGGCGCTGTCGGCGGCCGGCCTGCTGTGCGGCATACCCGGCGCAGACGGCATCCTGGCCGACATCGGCGGCGGTTCGCTGGAGATGGTGGCGCTGAACGCCGGCCAGGTCGGCCGCGCGCAGACGCTCCCGCTTGGCATCATCCGCCTGTCCGACCGCTCCGGCGGCGACCCGATCCGGGCCAGGGCGCTGGCGGAGGCCGACCTGGCCGGCGTGCCCTGGCTGTCCGAGGGTGTCGGGCGGGACCTCTATCTGGTGGGTGGCGCCTGGCGGGCGCTGGCGAGAGTGCATATCGCGCAGACCGCCTACCCGCTCAACATCGTCCACCACTACACCATTTCCCGTGAGGAGGCGCGGGACCTCACCGGCGTGTTGGCGGCGGCGTCGCGCAAGTCGTTGGAGAAGATGCCCGGCGTGCCGCGCCGACGGGTGGACGACCTGGCGCTGGCCGCCGTCGTGCTGCGGCGGGTGCTGCGCGCCACCGGGGCGAGGCGGGTGGTGTTCAGCGCCAACGGGCTGCGCGAGGGTTGGTACATGCAGCGGCTGTCCGCCGGCATCGCGGCGGAGGACCCGATGCTGGCCACGGCACAGGACTTCTCCCGCCAGCTCGGCCGCGACCCGACCCTGCCGCCATGGCTGATCGGCTGGACGCAGCCGTTGTTCGCGTTCGAATCCAACGAGGCGCGGCGCTTGCGCGAGGCGGCGTGCTGGCTCTCCGACATCGGCAGCCACGACCATCCCGAGTACCGCGCCGAGCAGTCGTTCTTCCGCGTGCTGCATCAGCCCGGCGTCACCCTCGACCACCATGCCCGCGCCTATTTGGCCCTGGTCACGGCGCTGCGCTACGAGGCCGAGCCGGAGACGCCGTTCCTGGCCGTGGCGCACAGGTTGCTGACGCCCGAGGCGGCGCAGCGGGCGACGGTGCTGGGGTGCGCGCTGCGCCTGGCCTACACGCTGTCCGCCGGCACGCCCGACCTGCTGGCTGGAACGCGGCTGATCGTAAACCACGTGCTGACGCTGCGCCTCGCCAGTCAAAGCGGCGTGTTCGCCGGTGAGAGCGTGATCCGCCGGCTGGACCGGCTGGGATTGGCGGCGGGCTTGGCGGCGCGGACCGAGGTTGCCGCCTAAACACATTTGACGTTCCCCCGGCTTGACGTTCCGTCGCATAGGCGGATGCTGACGCAAAGGTACGGAGGCCGTTCATCATGTCGTCCGACACGCTCGATCTTGCCCGCGGCATCGCCGCCGCCAAGGCGGAGCTTCGCCGTAGCCTGCCGAACTATCGCGAGGTGTTTGCCGAAGTCGCCGAGGAACTCGGGCGCGAGGCGGATACGATCGCCGGCCGCCTGGCCGATGGCGAGCAGGTGGTGCCGTCCATCCAATACGCCGACATCGTGGCCGGCACCGTCGCCGCCGACGATGTCGCCGCCATCCGCCGCCATGGCTGCCTGGTGGTGCGCGGCGTGTTCCCGCGCGCCCAGGCGCAGGCGTGGGACGCCGAACTGCTCGACTACGTGCAGTCCAACCACTACGTCGACAAGGCCAAGGCGCGCGGCAACCTCGACAAGTACTTCAGCCAGCTAAAGAGCGGCCGGCCGCAGATCTACGGTATCTACTGGTCGCGTCCGCAGGTTGCGGCACGGCAGGCCGAGAGCCTCGCCACCACCCGCGCCTGGCTCAACCGGCTATGGCGGCACGACGGGCATTTCGTGCCCGACCGCGAAGTGGCCTATGCCGACCGCATCCGCCAGCGCGAGCCGGGCGACAGCACGCTTGGCCTGTCGCCGCACATGGACGGCGGCTCGGTCGAACGCTGGATCGATCCCAGCTTCCGCGAGGTCTACCGCCATGTGTTCGACGGCAGCTGGCGCGAGCACGACTCCTGGGACGGCGCGGGGCGGACCGAGACGCGCGAGATCCCGTCGCCGGCGGTGTGCCGGCTGTTCCGCACCTACCAGGGCTGGACCGCGCTGACCGAGCAGGGGCCGGGCGACGGCACCTTGCAGTTGGTGCCGATGACGCGGGCGATCATCTACATGCTGCTGCGCCCGCTGCAGGATGACGTGTCGGACGACCAGCTGTGCGGCGCCCAGCCCGGCCGCGCGCTGATGATGAACGAGGAGTTCCATGCGCCAATGCTGCGCGCCATGGTGCCGCTGCCGAAGGTGCAGCCCGGCGACACCGTCTGGTGGCACCCCGACGTGGTCCACGCGGTCGAGGACCACAATCGCGGCAAGGGCTACAGCAGCGTCATCTACATCGGCGCGGCGCCGGACTGCGCCAAGAACCGCGAGTACCTGCCGGTGCAGCGGGCGGCATTCCTGGCTGGCCGCAGCGCGCCGGACTTCGCCGCCGAGGACTACGAGGTGGATTTTGCCGGCCGCGCCACCGAGGCCGACCTCACGCCGCTTGGCCGCCGTCAGATGGGGTTCGATCCGTGGCTCTAAGCCTGGGTCTTAAGCCTGGGCCGTGAGCCTGGCCGCCTCCGCCTCCGCCTCCCAGTCGGCGACATCGGCCACGGCAGCCGGGTTGCGGCCCAGCAGTTCGCGCTTGACGAACGGGAAGCCCAGCCGCAACAACTGACGCCACAGATCGGCGCTGGGATTGAGCGCCCGGCCGCGCGACAGGAAACGGTCGATGCGGGCGCGCTGCCGGCGCTCGGCGGCGGAGATGCCGGTCGCGGCGTCGGCGTGGTAGCGCGCCAGGATCGCCGGGTATGGCCAAACCGCCCGGCAGCGCAGCCCGCCCGCCCGCATCCGGCGCGCGAAGCCCAGCTCGCAATGCGCGATCACCCATTCCTTCGACCGCACCGGGCGCACCCCGGCCCAGAACGCCGCCCAGGCCGGGCTGGCCATGGCGCGCGGCCCCACCGCCAGGAAGAACGACTGCAAATGCCAGCGCCGCTGCCGGCTTTCGGTCGCCGCCCACACGTCGGCCTCGGCGAAATCGAGGCGGTCCAGCAGCGGGCGCAACGGCGCGAACGGGCCAAGCAGGCTGTCGTTGACCAGCAGCAGCATCCGCGTGTCCGCTCGCGGCAGGCTCCAATGCTCGATGCCGGCGCGCCACGCGGCGAAGTCGAGGCCGAAGTTGCGCCGCACCAGCACGCCGTCGCAGAGATCCCGCACGGCGGCCAGGGCCGAGGGTTGCAGTTCCGCGGCGTTGCTGGCGAACAGCACCGACAATCCTGCCGCACGCAGCGCCGCGAGATAGCTCCGCGCGGCCTCGCTGACTTCGCCGGCCGTGTCGTAATGGGCGAACAGGGCCACCTCCGGGCGGAGCGCCGGCGGCCGGTCGGGCCAGGCCAGCGTCACCTGCCCGGCGTCGCGGCGCAGGCTCGGCAGCACCGAGGCCATCGCCGGCAGGTCGACCGTCAGCACCCGCACGGCCCGCCGCAGCGCCCGCCACGGTGGTCCCAGCACGGGTCGGAAATAATCCAGCTTCGAGATCAGCGGGCCGGCTCCAGGATCAGCCGGCAACCTCCGCCGCAACGTCCGCCGCGTCCGGGCTGCCCAGCGTAAGATCGCCCAAAGCCGGCATCCGCGCCAGCAGGGCCGCGTGGAGCGCCGCGCGATTGTGCCACAAGCCCTGGTACCAGCGCACCCGCTGCGCCACCTGGTAGGCAAGCATCCGGCTGGTCGCGACATAGGCGCGGGCGCTGTCGGCCATGGTGCGCGCGGCGTTCGGGTTGGCCACCAGCCACGACAGCCGATGCTGCAGCTCGGTCGCATCGCGGAACAGCATCCCGGTGCGGCCGTCCTCGACCGAGTCCTCGTAGACCACCCGGCTGGCCAGGGCCGCGACCCGATGCGCCGAGGCCTCCAGGAACTTGAGGTCGGACTTGCAGCGGTTGAACGGCGTGTCGGCCAGCGGCATGAACGAGATTTCGCTGTCGCCCAGCAGGCGCTGGTAGGTCTGGTAGTCGCACAGCGGCGTGAACTCCTTGTGCGGCGTCCGCAACGCGTCGAAGAAACCCTGGTCGTTGACGACGCGAAAATGCAGCCGTGGCCCGGCGCGCTCGGCCACGGCATTCAGCGCCGGCATCAGGTCGGGCCAGTCGAGGTCGCGGTTGAGCCCACCGAAGAACAGCATCAGGCGGTCGGGGTCGGTGAAGTTGCGGCTGTCGGGCAACTGCGCCACCGCGTTGGGGAACACCGCGACTTCCGGGTTGCGCTCCCGCAGCACCGCGGCGAGCGGCTCGGTGGTGGTCTGGATCGCGTGCACCGCGCTGAAGTTGTAGATGTCGGGCCGCTGCAGCACCGGGATGTAGTCCGGGTGGTCGTCGAACTCGCACACCACGACGTAGCCGCGGCCGATCAGCGAGCGCACAACGTCGAGTCCGGCCGGTCCGGCCAGCAGCGGGCGGTGCAGCACCAGGATCCGCGGCATGTCGGCCGGCAGGCTGGGCACCTCGTTGAGCTGCGTGACATGCGTGAGGATGGCGGGGTCGGACAGCAGCGCCCGCATCGGCTCGGTCACCCGCACGTCGCTGACCCCGCCGATCGGCGCCAGCCGGGTCGAGACCACGGCGGTGAACTGCAGCGCGCGCTTGCCGGCACGCCAGACATGCTGCAGCGCCGAGGCGCGCCCAAGGTACTCGCGCGGGTCGATGCCGATCCGTTCCAGCGCCGGCTGCATGGCGGTGACGAAGGCCTCGGCCTGCGGCTGGTCGAACACCCGGGGCATGATGTCGTAGGGCACCAGCCCGGCGTCGCGCAGGGTCCGGTGCATGGTGGAGGTGGTGAACCAGCGCAGATGCGTGCGGTCGAACAATCCCTGGTCGCGATAGTCCCAGTTGCCGCGCAGCAGGCGCTCCACGAAGCTCCAATGCTCGAGGTTGGGCATACAGATCAGCACGGTGCCGTCGGGCGCCAGCGCCGCCGCCTGCTGCTTCAGCACCTGCCAGGGGTTGCGCAGATGTTCCAGCACGTCGCCATAGACGATGCAGTCGATGCTGCCCGGCGGCAGGTCGGCCGCGAACGGCGTGGCGTCGACCTCCAGGTCGGCCTCGTAGACGCGCTCCATCCGCGACCTCGCCACAGCCGCGGCGGCGGGATCGCGCTCGATGCCGAACAGCCGGGCGCGGGGGTTGCGACGGCGGTAGGCCACCGCCAGCGCACCGCTGGCGCAGCCGACATCGAGCACGACGCGGGCGTGGAGCGGGATGCGGTCGAGGAGGTCGGGGTTGCCTTGATCGGGATACTGCGACATCGGCGTGCCGTCAGGCCGCGCGGCCGACGCCGTGGTAGCTGAACCCGGCGGCGCGCATCGCCGCCGGCTCGTAGATGTTGCGCAGGTCGACCAGCACCGCGCCGCGCATGGCCTCGCGCAGCCGCTGCGGCGACAGCGCGCGGAACTCGTTCCATTCGGTGACCACCACCAGCGCGTCGGCGCCGTGGGCCGCGTCCATCGCGTCGCGGCAGAACACCACGCCCTCGGGCAGCAGCGGCCGGGCGGTGGCCATGCCCTCGGGGTCGAAGGTGCGCACGGTGGCGCCGTCCTCGACCAGGCGGGTCACGATCGGCAGCGACGGCGCATCGCGCATGTCGTCGGTCTCCGGCTTGAAGGTCAGGCCGAGCACCGCGATGGTCTTGCCGCGCACGCCGCCGCCGCAGGCCTCGACCACACGCTTGGCCATGCCCGCCTTGCGCGCCTCGTTGACCGCAACCACCGCCTCGACCAGCCGGCTCGGCGCGCCGGCGTCCTGGGCGATGCTTACCAGCGCCAGCGTGTCCTTGGGAAAGCAGCTGCCGCCGTAGCCCGGTCCCGCGTGCAGGAACTTGCGCCCGATGCGGCCGTCGAGGCCGATGCCGCGCGCCACGTCGTGCACGTCGGCGCCGACCTTCTCGCACAAATCGGCCATCTCGTTGATGAAGGTGACCTTCATCGCCAGGAACGCGTTGGCGGCGTATTTGGTCAGCTCCGCGGTCTCGATCGCGGTGAACACGATCGGCGCCTCGATCAGGTACAGCGGGCGATACAGCCGGTGCATCACCTCGCGCGCGCGCTCGCTCTCGGCGCCGATCACCACCCGGTCGGGGCGCATGAAGTCGCCGATGGCGCTGCCTTCGCGCAGGAACTCGGGGTTGGAGGCGACATCGAACTCCAGCTCGGGGTTGGCCCGGCGGACGATTTGCGCGATCTGCGCGCCGGTGCCGACCGGGACCGTGCTCTTGGTGACGATGACGGCGTAGCCGGTCAGCGCGCGCGCCACCTGCTCGGCCGCGGCGTAGACGTAGGTGAGGTCGGCATGGCCGTCGCCGCGCCGGCTCGGCGTGCCCACCGCGATGAACACCGCCTCCGCGCCGGCCACCGCGGCCGCCACGTCGCGCCCGAAACTCAGCCGCCCGGCGGCGACGTTCTCGGCCACCAGCCGGTCCAGGCCAGGCTCGTAGATCGGCATCCGGCCTTCGCGCAGGGCGGCGAGCTTGGCCTCGTCGACCTCGACCACCGCCACCTCGACGCCGAACTCGGCGAAGCAGGCGCCCGACACCAGGCCGACGTAGCCGCCGCCGATCATTGCAATGCGCATCGCCCTGCCTCCAGTTCCGTCCCAGGATTGAGCACGGAACCCGGGTTCGTGTCACCATCGCAAGGAGATTGTCTGCTTTTTAATGGCGCTCGGCACGCTGGCCGGCTTCGTCCAGCGCCGCCTGCGTCGCCTTCTCGACCTTGGCGCGGGCTGCGGCGGCAGCGGCCTCCAGCATGTTCGCGACCGCCTCCTCGGCGGCGCGGGCGACGGCAAGGGCGGCGCGGGCGATGGCGACCGCATCCAGGCAACCGGAGTGCGCGTCGCGCGTCGCCGACTCCGCCCTCCGGCCGCGCGGCAGCCAGGCGGCGAACGCCTCCACCGCCAGGTCGTCGGCGGTCAACGCGCTGGCGGCATCGGCCTGGACCTGTATTTCGCCGGCCGCGTCCCGAGCCGCCGCCGCCGCCGCCGTTTCGGCGGCAACATTCCCGGCGAGGTCTAACTGCGCCGAGGCGACCGCTGCCTGACGCAGCCGCAAGGCGACGCGCAATGCCGCGGGGTTCATGCCGGCTGACCGTCCAGCAGGGCCGCCTGACCGTCGAGCAGGACGGCAAGCGCCGCGAAGCTCGACTGCAGGCTGCGGCGCTCGTCGCGGCCCTGGCTCATCCACGCCTCAAGCCGCGGCGCCAGCGCGATGGCGGCGTCGGACTCGGGATCGGCGCCGGCTTGGTAGGCGCCCAGCCGCACCAGGTCCGCAAGCTCGGCATAACGGGCCAGGATCGACCGCGCCCGGCGGGCGAGGGCGGCGTGCTCGACGGTCATGCAGCCGGGGGCGGTGCGCGACAGGCTGCGCAGCACGTCGACCGCCGGATAGCGGCCGCCATCGGCGATGCGGCGGTCGAGGATGACGTGCCCATCGAGGATGCCGCGCACCGCGTCGGCGATCGGCTCGTTGTGGTCGTCGCCTTCGACCAGCACGGTGAACAGCGCGGTGATCTGGCCACCCGGCACGATGCCCGGCGCTTTCTCCGCGCCGGGGCCGGCGCGTTCCAGCAGCCGCGGCAGCTCGGCGAACACGCTGGGCGGGTAGCCGCGGGTGGCGGGCGGCTCGCCGGCGGCCAGGCCGATCTCGCGCAGCGCCAGGCAGAAGCGGGTCACGCTGTCCATCAGCAGCAGCACGCTGCGGCCCTGGTCACGGAAATGCTCGGCCACCGTCATCGCGGCATAGGCGGCGTCACGGCGCAGCAGCGGCGAGGCGTCGGAGGTGGCGACCACGGTGACACAGCGCGCGGCATCGGCGCCGAGGTCGTCCTCGAGGAACTCGCGCACCTCGCGCCCGCGTTCGCCAACCAGCGCCAGCACCGCGACATCGCAGGCGGTATGGCGGGCGAGCATGGCCAGCAACGTGGATTTGCCGATGCCGGAGCCGGCGAACAGGCCCAGCCGCTGGCCGGCGCGGCAGGTGGCGAAGCTGTCGAGAGCGGTGACGCCGAGATCGATCCGCGGACCCAGCCGGGCGCGCGTGGTGGCGGCGGGCGGGTCAGCGCGCAGCCGGTGCGCGCGGCTGCCGCGGGGCAACGCGCCGCGTCCGTCGAGCGGGCGGCCGAGTGGGTCGATGACGCGGCCGAGCCATGCGTCGGATACCGCGAGCGTGGCGCCGCGGGCGGCAGGGTCGGCGGTGGCCTGGCTGCCCGGCCCGAGTCCCTCGTTGGCGGCTTGAACCATCGCCTGCGCGCGGCCGTTGCGGAAGCCGACGATCTCGGCGGGCACGCCATCGCCGTGGCGCGGCTGCAGCGAGACGCGGTCGCCCACCGACAACAGCCGCCCTAGCCCGGCGATCTCGACCGATAGTCCGGTGACGCCGGCAATTTCGCCGTGCAGCAAATGGTCCGGCACGCCACCGATGGTTGCAAGTGCGGTCTCGATTCGATCCACGAATGGGCTGTAGCGCATCATTGCTCCCGTTTCAGCCTCAAGACGCCAGGTGGTGTCATTTATAATACGCGGTAAACGTAAAATATGCGTTGCCGTAAACGTATCCGAATGATATTTACAATCCAAGGTAGCATTTAGGGGAAAATATGCGCGTGCTTCTGGTTGAAGATGATGTCATGTCTGCCCGTGCCCTTACAGATTTCCTCAAAGCCGGCGGCGCTGTCACGGACCTCGCCGAGACCGGGGAAGAGGCGCTCGAACTGGTCCGCCACTACGAATACGACATCGTCGTGCTCGACCTGATGCTGCCGGACATGGAGGGGTATGAGGTGGTGCGCCGGATGCGGGCGGCGCGGGTCGATGTCCCGGTGCTGATCCTATCCGGGCTGTCGCGTCCGCAAGCCAAGGTGAAGGCATTTGCCATGGGAGCCGACGACTACATCACCAAGCCGTATGACCGTGGCGAACTGATTGCCCGAATGCAGGCAATCGTGCGCCGCAGCAAGGGTTTCAGCCAGCCGACCCTGCGTATCGGCAACCTGGTGCTCAACCTCGACAGCCGGGAGGTCACCTCGGACGGCACGGTTGTCCACCTGACCGGCAAGGAATACGCCATCCTGGAACTGCTGGTGCTGCGCAAGGGCATGGTGCTGACCAAGGAAGCGTTCCTGAACCACCTATACGGCGGGATGGACGAGCCCGAGATGAAGATCATCGACGTGTTCATCTGCAAACTGCGCAAAAAGCTCGCGCTGGCAAACGCCGCCGACCTGATTTTCACGGTGTGGGGGCGTGGCTACATGATTCGCGAAACGATAGCCGAGCCCGCCCGCCGCTATACCGAAGCGGCTCCGGTCCATGCGAACGACCCAATCGCCGTATTGGCGGATGCTTAAACTAGCAGGATCGCGCCGAGAGGTGGCCGGGTTGAACAAAAGATTCAACCCGGTCGCACTTACTTGAAGCGGCACTTACTCCACCAAGTAACGAGCTACGTGCAAAATGGCGGCACCACTTGCCGCGTAATTGCTCACCCCGGCTGCGCGACGGTGTCGCTGATTGATGCTGTTGCGAGGGCGTTGCGGAGGTCACCGAGGACGGAGCGGCCGTTGACCTTGGCGGTGCTGACGACGGAGCGGAAGGCG
>JAABUU010003680.1_pt1 | contig 19161 bp, 9 predicted proteins | sample 5559301 | NCBI WGS metagenome assembly JAABUU01 (sample SAMN10711884, study PRJNA513360) | rock metagenome | isolation source: Antarctica rocks | place: Antarctica: Victoria Land, Richard Nunatak white | reverse complement strand
TCATTGCTGTGCCTTTAGAATGTGTTCTGCACAGAAGAAAGTGTATAAGATGTTTTAAGACAAGATATTTACAACTTTTAGTTGTTTATATCTTGTCTTCATCATTCTATGTCATATAACATTCAGAAGCTCAACAATTAAAAGTTCACAGTTAAGTTTTAAAGTTTTGTTGACAGACTTAATGATGTTTAATATGTTGTGACTGTAGCAACAGTCAGAAAAGTAAGCAATAACTTAAAGTTGTGAATTCTAAGCAGTAAGAATAGTCAGTAAAATACTTTTTAAAAAAGAAGCATTTACTACTTGTTAAAGTCAGTCTTTCATAGCTGATTTAATCTTTCATAACTCTTTCATCTTTATCTTAAAGACTTTCACTGTTTTTATTTAAGCAATAATTCAGAAACAGAATCTCAATGTTTTCTCTGTCTTCTTTAAGAAGTTTTCATTTAAATAATAACAGCAGTAAGCTCTTATCATTTAAGAACTCAGCAACACATTTATTTATAACAGCTTTTTATTTTAATTTAACATCAAAGTACAGTTCTGTATCTCTGAAATTGTTTATTGCAGATATAAAAGAAAGTATTTTTACAAGTTTTAAAACTTATTTTTCATTACTGCTTAAATAAAAAGCAAGTTTCTTCTGTTTATATTAATCATAACTGTCAGCAGCAAGATCTGCACAAAATAAGCTTTTAAAAAGATGTCATTTACAGTAAGAAAAAAATAGCATTGCTGAAAAAAGTGATCAGACTGTATTAAGCACACAAAACAGTATTTGAAGTTGTCTGTAAATAGTAATTAATTTAATAATAAAAGAAAAGAAAACTCATCAGTTACTGAATTAATCATAAGATTTATGTATATTTTAAAAGCTCATAAATATAGCTTTTACATGTAGACTAATAACAGCTAAAAACTATATCATTAAGCTTTTAAATTACTGTCTAAAAGTTCTTGTCTAATTTACTGAGCTATCTTGTAGCTCACTGTCTTCTCAAAATGAATTTATAGACAATTCATAATATCATGAAATTTAATAGCTCTCATGATACATAGATATCTCAAAGCAGTCTTTTATGCTCAGCTTTAACTGCAGAAGACTGTTCACTTTTATATATTTACTTTAATGTAAGTATGCATCTTCTTTAATATCAATATAATCATCACTTCATTCTTTAGACTTATATGCACTCTTTATATACAGATTAACATATAACATTTATATATGATGTGTGTTAGGCACTTTATCAATGTTTTGAACATAAATCTAAGAAAGAGAGTATTAGTTAACATAGTAGTTAATGTAGAAACAGAACTTATTTATTTTTAATAAATTAATTATTTATAATTTTATACAGAATCTGTCAATTAAGAAAGACTGCACTCTCTGAAGAAGTAGATAGCTTTGATAAAGCTGACATTATGATGTGATGTTGATGGCAGTGAGATGAAAGTGTATAAATGATGATGAGATTGAAATGCATTAAATGATGAATGTAAACATTAAATGCTTAATGACAGCAATGTATTTACTATAGATAAAGAATTAGTGCTGAAGTAAAGTCTATTTAAGTCTTTTTTATGGGCTGACTATCATCTGAGTCTTTTATGCAGTCACATGGATCAGTGAAGTCTTTTACCCTAATAAATGATGATGTTACCCAAGAGGTACCTAGGATACCTTGTATTTATTGCCTTACCTTACCTAGGTAGGTATTTTGATCGTCAAAGCTCCCACCATCCTCTACCAGTACCTCCTAAATACGTCGGAGAGGACAGTTTGAAGCAAACCTTCGGCGTTCGGAGCAAGCTGACCGTTGCAATCTTAGTACTAGTAAGACTACCTTAGCATAGTGGTGGCTTAGTAGGTACCTATGTAAGATCTTACAAAGTACCTTAGGTAAGCTGATTCTTTTGTCAGCAACAATAAATATCATGGCGATTATCGAGTTGCAAAGGCCTTGGGGTCAGAATATACTATCAGGTACAGATTTAGAACTGTTGAACAAGTCGATCTTGTTTATGGAACCATGTTCGTATATGAAATCAAACAGCTGATACAAATTAGAATTGATAGAGAGGACGGGAGACTGCCGTAGTTTAAGGTACAGTAGGTACCACCTTACCTGCGCCGCTCATATCCGCTCATATCTGTACATATCGTACCTAGTAAGGTGAGAAACCGACCAGATCGGAGGGAACTTTCCTGTTATACTTATACCTACAGTACTCGCACTTGCACTTCAAATTCCTGGAAGGACTCGATTTCATTTTCGACTTCCTTCCTGCCAATCTGACGCCATCAATTCTGCCATCTAGCGGCCAGCTGTCATCGGGTCATACCTTGACCTTTCCTCTACCCTTTTCGACTGTCTCCAAGATCTTATTGTCAGAGGGCCGGGGAACTTTCGCAACGTTTCGGTGTGTGGCCACACATTCCAATCCACTGTGTTGCCAGTCTTTCGTCGGCGAATGGTGTCGTTCTTCCTATCTGGAGACGGTGCCCGATCCTCTACTGGTTGACGGGTTGATTTCCGTCATCAATCGCATTACTTCGTAGTCTAGCCCCTCCGGACTATTTTAACCGACATCATATCAGGCCTTGACGGGTGGTATGCATCAGGTTACGCATCCGCCACGCTTATCACTTTTCAGTTTCCTGATGACTTGCCGCTGCTGAAACTTCTTTTCTCGTCAGCGAGGTTGCGCCTGCGGGTGGGGCGCTGGAGCCAACGGGTTGAGTGTTGCTGAGTGTTGCTCTCCACCGTTCGCAACACTACGATGGCGATACCGCCGCACCACAAAGAAGGCAACGTGTCAGCGCCTATGAAGCGAATAAGATGGGCAACGCAAAGGGTCTCGGCACAACGCGGTCGGAGCAAACGTCACTCCATTATGGAGCGCCTGCATAAGGGGCCACCTCTGAACGAAAAGAAAAGAGACTCAGGCGGGAACTCCATCGGGCACAGACCGCATACACCCGACGAGCACCAAGGCGACCCTGCATCCGAGGACGGTAGTAGCGAGAGTTCTGATGTTGTCAATCGTAGGATTTTCTTCAACATCGAATTACCGGACGATGCCAAGGATGAGGAAGGCCATCCGATCGCCAACTTTGGCAGGAATAAGATCCGTACCTCCAAGTATACGCCTCTGAGTTTCGTTCCGAAGAACTTGTGGTTCCAGTTTCACAACATTGCCAACATATACTTCTTCTTCCTGATCATACTTGCGGTAGGCCCGTCTGAAACCTAACCTAGAGCAGGACGTGCTAACTAACCCGGTTGTCTTAGATCTTCCCCATCTTTGGTGCCTCCAATCCTGGCCTCAACGCCGTTCCGCTGATCGTCATCCTTTTCGTTACGGCGGTAAAGGACGCGATAGAGGATTGGCGAAGAACCGTCCTGGACAACGAGCTAAATAACTCTCCGGTCCATAGGCTCGTTAATTGGAACAATGTGAATGCCTCAGAGGATCAGATATCTTTATGGCGGAAGATCAAGAAGTCCTCCTCTCGGAACATTCAGTGGCTTTTCAAGAAGTGGCAAGATCGAAGGCAACGCAAGACGGGAAAAGGAAAAGGCTACGCAGAACGTGCCCTCGACGAGCCCCGCCCGTCCACAGATACGATACGCACCTCCTCCTACTCCTCACGGGTCTCATTCCATTCGACTCGCAGTCAGATTGGGGTTGGCGATGCGATCCAAATGACCCCGGTCCCTTCACCAATTCCTGGAAGCTTGCGCAATCCCGAATATACTTCGGCAGGTGTCTTCCAGGAACCGGCAATTGACCCTCCTTACGTTGAGGAGGGTAGAGATGCGCTGCCGCTGAGCCAAACTGCTGTAGCATCGAACTCGAGGCACGAGCCTGTATATTCGTCGACGAGATTCTACGGCAGTTTGATTGACCCCACCAAGCCAGTAACGGAGAAAGCAGGGTTCAAAAAAGACTATTGGAAGAATGTCCAGGTCGGGGATTTTGTTCGCATATACAACGAAGATCAGATTCCAGCTGATGTCGTCATCCTGTCAACCTCTGACCCGGATGGTGCCTGTTACGTGGAAACTAAGAATCTTGATGGCGAGACGAATTTGAAAGTTCGCCAAGCCTTGCACAGCGGGAGAAACGTCAAGCATGCCCGAGACTGCGAGAGGACGGCCTTTGTCATCGAAAGCGAGCCTCCACATGACAATTTGTATCAGTATAGCGGGGTCGTCAGGTGGAAACAACGCGATCCGAAGAATGCGGAACTCCCAGGCAACGACATGGCTGAACCCATATCTATAAACAATCTATTACTCCGTGGGTGTAGTCTCCGAAACACGGAGTGGGTGCTTGCGGTGGTAGTCTTCACTGGACAGGAAACGAAGATCATGCTAAACGCTGGAATTACTCCGAGCAAAATGTCCAGAATCTCCCGCGAGCTCAACTGGAACGTCATTTATAACTTCATCATCCTTCTCCTCATGTGTCTCGTCTCCGGGATTGTGCAAGGAGTAACCTGGGCGCAGGGCAACAACTCATTGGACTACTTCGAATTTGGTTCTATCGGTAACAAGCCACCGCTAGATGGTTTCATCACTTTTTGGACTGCCGTCATTCTATTCCAGAACCTGGTGCCGATTTCACTATACATCTCCCTCGAAATCATTAAAACAGCACAAGCGCTTTTCATCTACAGCGATACATATATGTACTATGATAAACTCGATTACCCTTGCACGCCCAAATCCTGGAACATATCGGATGATCTGGGCCAAATCGAGTACATCTTCTCGGACAAGACTGGGACGTTGACTCAGAACGTGATGGAGTTCAAGAAATGCACGGTCAGTGGGATCCCTTATGGGGAGGCTTACACCGAAGCTCAGGCCGGGATGCAGCGACGGCAAGGCATCAATGTCGACGAAGAAGGTGCCAAGGCTCATCAACAGATCGCCCATGACAAAATCAAGATGCTGGAAGCCATCCGCAGAATGCATTCGAATCCTTATCTTCATGACGACGAACTTACTTTTGTCGCTCCTGACTTTATCTCTGATCTCGCTGGCGGATCCGGCCAGGAGCAGAGCGCAGCAAACGAGCACTTCATGCTCGCCCTCGCGCTTTGCCATACTGTCATTACTGAACGAATTCCCGGCGATCCGCCCAGAATTGAGTTCAAAGCTCAATCACCAGACGAAGCTGCTCTCGTCGCAACAGCTCGTGACTGTGGCTTCACGGTTCTTGGTCGATCGAATGATGGAATTATCCTGAACGTGCTAGGCCAGGAGCGCGAATATCAAGTACTCAATACCCTCGAATTCAATTCTTCACGGAAGCGAATGTCTGCTATCGTTAGAATGCCAAGTGGACAAATCGTCTTATTCTGTAAGGGGGCAGATAGTGTCATTTACTCTCGTCTGAGACGAGGCGAACAGTCACAATTGCGAAAGACCACGGCTGAACATCTCGAGATGTTTGCACGGGAAGGCCTTCGGACGCTTTGTATAGCTGAGCGTGTCTTAGGTGAGGAAGAATATCAGAGCTGGAATAAAGACCATGATCTGGCGGCAGCAGCCGTGCAGAATCGAGAAGAAAAGCTTGAAAAGGTCTCAGACGCCATCGAGCGAGATTTAACACTTCTGGGCGGGACCGCCATCGAAGATCGGTTGCAAGATGGGGTACCAGACACAATCGCGTTACTCGGCGATGCGGGCATCAAGCTATGGGTTTTAACCGGTGACAAGGTGGAGACCGCCATCAACATTGGGTTTTCATGCAATCTCTTAGATAACGACATGGATCTTATTGTATTCAAGGTTGACAACGAAAAGCAAGAAACCGCCGAGGCCGAGTTGGACAAACATTTGGCTCTTTTCCAGCTTACAGGATCGGATGAAGAGCTTACTGTGGCACGGAAGAATCATGAACCTCCAAATCCAACACATGCGATTGTGATTGATGGCGACTCCCTGAAACTTGTCCTAGAGGATGAGCTTAGGCAGAAGTTTCTCCTACTTTGCAAGCAATGCAAGTCTGTCTTGTGTTGCAGGGTCAGTCCAAGTCAAAAAGCAGCTGTGGTGCAGATGGTCAAGAATGGGCTTGATGTCATGACACTTTCCGTGGGTGACGGCGCCAACGACGTGGCCATGATTCAGGAAGCCAATGTTGGCGTTGGTATCGCGGGAGAAGAAGGCAGGCAAGCTGTCATGTCTTCCGATTATGCTATAGGACAATTTCGATTTCTTCAACGGCTGGTACTCGTGCATGGGCGGTGGTCATATAGACGACTTGGCGAGACCATCGCCAATTTCTTCTACAAGGTAGGCTTTACCCCGCATTTGAGCCGAATCTGGATGCTGATTGGCGCTTGTAGAACATTGTGTGGACATTTACGTTGTTCTGGTATCAGTTATACAACAACTTCGACGGGTCTTACTTCTTTGACTATACCTATATACTACTCTACAACCTGGCCTTCACGTCGTTGCCAATCATCTTCATGGGAATACTGGATCAAGACGTGAGCGACAAGGTCTCTTTAGCTGTCCCGCAGCTTTATCGAAGAGGCATCGAGCGAAAAGAGTGGACGCAGCTCAAGTTCTGGTGGGTGCGCGTGTGTCACCCTTGAGATTTCCCCGCTGAACAGAAATAGGATTTACATGCTAGATGGTATATATCAGTCGCTTATATGCTTCTTCATGGCCTACCTGCTCTTCAAGCCAGCGACGTTCGTCACTAGCGGCGGGCTAAACCTGGACGACCGTGAGCGGATGGGTGTCTACGTAGCATGTGCGACTATCGTTGTCGTCAACGTGTACGTTCTGTTGAACACCTATCGCTGGGATTGGTTAATGCTACTCCTCGTGGCACTTAGCATACTGTTGATCTGGTTTTGGACGGGAGTGTACACGGCTTTCTCTTCGTCAGAATGGTTTTACAAAGCTGCGCCTGAAGTGTATGGGCAGCTGACTTTTTGGGCACTTTCGCTTCTGACTGTCGCGATCTGTCTCCTGCCTCGGTTTACCGCCAAAGCAATCCAGAAGATTTATTTGCCCCGCGATGTTGACATTATTCGAGAACGAATCCGGCAGGGGCGGTTCAAGTATCTTGACAGTCACGACGCTTTTGTTCCCTCATCCAAGGTCTCAATTACAGCCTCTTCAGACCTGTCCAAGCCGATTGGGCCGGTGGCGAAGCACGCTGTCAGTATGGCAGATGACGAAAGACCTATCTACCCACCCTCAGTCACAGCAACTGCGACCACGTATAATCCTAGAAGTCAGAATGGCAGCGATGGGACAGACTACACAGGCAATCGAACATCTCTGGAGCAGCCGACCCGACCATCATTTGACCGACCTCGACCTTCCTTCGATCGGATGCGGGCTTCTATTGATAGAATTAGACCAAGTTACGAAGCGTCCAAAGACTTTACCACGGCAGCCTTACTCACGAGAATGGAATCAAGCCACTCACAAGCCCATGGTCGACAAGCGGAGGCCTTCAGCTCCCGGCTCCGTTAAGCGTTCTTCCCCGTGGACTTCTTGTTCTACATAGTGTGTGCTCACACAGACTGTCTCCTTGTGTCCCATGCCCACATCTGTTTTGGTCATATACCTCAGCGATTTTTCCTTGTCTCATGGTTGCACTGGCGGCGTTCAGCAGCGGAGGCGTGCCAGAAAGCGGGTGCTTAAAATCTGGTTAGGGACCGTTTCCTGGGGCTTGATGGAGCAAGCATTGCTGATTCTATATACGTCTACCTTGTATGTGTTGGTCCCGACGGGAGTCATTGCTCCTAGACCTTGTGCGATGCTTTCAGCAGTGGAAGACTGTCTCCTGCTTATGTACGTAGATCCTAGACCATCCTCTTTCGGCGTACGAAATCTTGTCGTATGCTAGGCCTTGGCTTGCAAAGTGTTTGATCGCTTAGGTCCTTCCCACACTTGTCCGATCCTTGGGCGTAGCGCTGATAGCCAACGAGATGACTTGGCTCTACCTAGGTTGAGATAACAGGGGGACGGTAAAAGATCACATCAAGTACAATGACTGTTCACCTTCGTGATATCCACCAAAGGAACTTGCTATGTAGAGGCAGCACATGGGTGAAAGTGCTCTTAGCCATTTAAGGTATATAGATATTAACACTCCATGGTTTGAAAGTGAGTAAGACTGGAATATTATATAAGGTAGATCTTTGCCTTACTTACCTCAAGTTAAGGCAATTAAACTTCACTGACGCATGTCACTTCCATACTTGTGGTGGCAGTACCTTAGTGCTTCAATATTTATTGTCAATCATGGCCTGTTCCGACCTCGCCTCACACTCTTGAAAGGCCAAGTCGACCGAGATTGGCTTTCCTTGTCTTATGCAGGTTGACTCAGTCATTTCTAAAGCGAGCATCTGAGCACTCGACTTCCTTTCAGCTCCATATCATGTAACAAGTAGGACGTAGCTGAAGATGAACGCCCCCGAGCCGGCATTTACAAGGATATCAAGATACGAAGGATCTGACCGGGCTATCTATGTTTCTCGGCGGCGAATCAGGATCATCGTCTAAGCAGTAATGGCGGAACTGCTAGCCAAACTACAGTATGGTTCCTGCTACACATCCTTCTTGAGCCAGCTCGACGTGAACTGACAATCCTTGCGCTCTCGAGAATCTTAGAGCAATCCACAGAAGGCCTACACTGGTTCTGCCCTCGACAAGTCGACGACAATTCGAAGACGAACTCCGCTCCAGAGATCCAGGGTACGCCTCATGGAGGAGATGAAAATACCAAGCTCAGCTTGGAGGAGCGCAAAAGGATCCAGGAGGCGGACCGGCGGCGAGAACTGGTGCTAGACTGTCTTTTGATACTAGCTTACGATGGGGAAGATGTCGCTCAACATCAGGAATACTTGAAGAGACGGCTCGACAAGGACCTTGAACGATGCGATGTCTGCATCCGGGGCTATTACAGAGGCAAGAGAGAGCTTATGCAGAGATTGAACAAGTACGCTGTGTTATGAGATCGTCGAAGGCAGTATGCTGATCTGACAAGTGACTACGAGGAAGAAGAGGTTGTCACCTTCTCTAAGATCCTTGATGACAGGGACATCAGACGTATCAAGCACGGATTACTCATGGGTATGAAGACATTAAGCACTCTACCAGCGGAAGAGCATAATGTGAACGCACTGGGATCCCCCGCGACATACGCTCTTTTCGAGGCACTTAGTTGCGATACGTTTCTCCAAGACGACGGCCTGCTGCGCAGCTCTTTCGACGACTTCTTCAAACTTATTCAAAAGAAGAAGATGTTCCGTTCCGCAGACTACGTACCTGCTACTACGCTCTTTTTATTTGACGGTGACGGATTCCGTCGTCGGTGGGCCAGCCACAGCTGGGCACGGTTCTCACGGAGCCCAACAGTTGAGGACTTTGAGTGGACAGTACGAGATTCCTTATTACATAACCTTAGGCTGGGTGCAACACCCGGAGTGGACCCGAGCCACGTTGAGAGGCTGTGGCACGGAGTAAAAGTAATTGTGGACAGACTAGACAAGGACCTGATTACTCACTCGTTACGAGCTATGGACATTGATGTCTGCCGACTTGCCCTAGAGCATCTGCAATTGGATAATCCTGGCTTCATAGATCTTCTCCAGACCATCCGCGTCTTAGTCAAAAAATCACCGGACGACTTCTGGGATGCGATGGGTGCTGTGTCGCCGACCACCGTTATTGAACAAATCTTCAATAATCCAAGGTATGAACGGGCCCTTATTGAAATGGGCCCTAAGGTCGACGGCAAGGAGTGGGCCATTGAGAGCCTCCTTTCCTGGATCGAACCCTTCATGTACTCTCTGAAAACAGCGCACCGACCACCGGCTTGCCGGTCGCTCGTCTTCCAGCTGATCACCCGGTTGCAAGCCGATCGATTCGCTGAACATGTCAGAATTGAATGCTACCGCCAAGGCCTTGGTGTACTTAACTTCACCTTGCAGAGTTTCGTTGACGACAACTCCCCCATCGGCTCTGTGGGGCGAGTAGTACTGTCTGACACCCTTGAGGTCGTTGGTAGTCATATCAAGGGGATAATGCATGTTATGAAGCTGCCCGCTGATCACGCATTCAGCCACCATTTGTCTGAGGCGTGCAGCGACATCGTTCGGAACTCCCTGGCACTCGAGTGTAAATCTCTACGAGCGGACTATGAGTCTCTCGAACAGCGAAAGTCATTGCCGCACGGAGCCAGCTCATATTCTCCATCAATATGGGACGAGATAGTCTACAGCCTCGAACCAGGGAACATGACTCTCGCTAGGGCGACATTGTTGGGAATCACTGGGCTGGTGGGCTTGGAAAAAGTCAGTACCAAAGGCAAACAAGAGCACCCGAAGGAGCGCAACCAATTCAATTCCACATACAGCCATCTCAGTTACGCGGTCACGCAGGTGCTCGAAAGACTCGGAGATTTTGCACCTGAGGATATTGATAAGCTATTTACTCGTTACGAAACTGCAGACGCGCTAATCGCGTCTCTCCTCTCCGCCGATGCGAACGCATATCAGGCTGCCATCAATCTCATCAAGAATGTCAGTGCAGAGTCAGGAAGGAAGGAGGCGATGGCCCACCTGCTAAGATCGTTCTTCATTACTACTTTGCGCGGGTTATCATGGTCGGTCCGTCGGATCTCGAACGACAGAACTTTTGCCTCCACACCACGCTTGCTGAGAACTTGTACAGACGTCCTCGACATCCTCTGTAACATGCAGGATGGGATCCTCAGATCAAGAGAACTATCCGGACCTGCTGAGATTATTCTAGTTGAGAAATGGTGGGAAAACCAATGGAGAGCTTTGACTGTCATATTCGAAATGACAGAAGTCTGGAATAACCGGGGCAATGACAAAGAAACCATGATGGAATTTTGCCGTGATACTATGCAGTTTGCCGAGAGGCTATTCGAGCAATATAGCATCTTTTCTGCCGCTATAGACTCTGCCGCTTGTATTAAGCAGGAGAGCGGACTCCGGGAGCCAAACGTCGGAGAAGCTGGAAGGGCACTGCTGAAGCACCCCACCACAACAATGAACGCTATGGTCAAATGGCTTCGACTTCGTGACGAGTACCTTGCGAGCACGTCTGTCAAACTCATCACGATGATACTTCGGCGCCTCGGCGAATGGCAGATGACGATCAACGAAGATGCACATAAGTTTATCACAGGGGTCGTCGCTGCCAAGGATCCCATCCGGACTATGCTCACCCCTCAAGAGAAGGCGGAGCTGGCCAGGGCCGTGCACGAAAACCAAGGCTTGAGTGGTATCTCGCTAGGCAGCGGACAAGGACAAGTCCAGTATGGCGGCAAGCAGAGCATGATCACCACATGGACCAAGACTGCCGGAGATGATCACTCCTCGGGAGTAGTCGGACCAGATATATTGAAGAAACCCCGAGTCAATGATATGAAGGCTCAGAGTTCGACATCTAAAACCCCACACGAGATCATCGAAATAACCGACGTGGATGAGTTTACGGATCCTGACATTGCTGATGAAGACTACCTTTCGCTCACTCCCACCGCACAGATTTTCAAGACCCATAGACTTTCTACATTGACAGCTCTGGACCGGTCACTCCCGCCCAGGTCTAATCCTGCGACTAAGATTCCTAATGCTACGCACGCTCCCAAAGCCCCAGGGTCCGAGGCGGACCGTAGGTCATTCCGTGAGAAGCGCGAGAAAGAGAAGGAAGCGAAAAGACAGCGAGATGCTCGAGAGCTTGCGCGTTTGAAGAAAAAATCAGCCCCATCTCGAGGTGTGGCCGAGCAGACTGCTGGGGAGGGTTCTGGTCTAGATGGCATTGGCGTGAAAGGGAAAGACCATGCTCCCAAAGGTACAAGCATGATGATCTCATCGGATTCCGATACTGATAGCGAAGACGACTTTGACCGCGAACTATTTGGCGGCGTGAGCAAAGGCCCAAGATCATCGGATGCGTTTAAAGCCTACCAGGAAAGCAAGGCACAGTCGTTGCGACAAAGCCAGCAGGGACGACCAGTGAAGAAGAGTAGGCAGATCAGATCCGCTAAAGACATGCGATCGCGGCTAGCGCCTGACCTCTCATCCCTTCACAAGACTATTCTGAGTTGGGACTTCTTCTACGAGGGGGACTTTCCGCCCAGTTCGGAGCGAGACGATTATTCCTTGGTGTCGAGTACCTTTGATAACCCCGTGGAGTACCAAAGGACCTTTGAACCTCTTCTGATTCTCGAAGCCTGGCAGGCTTTCATGAAAGCTAAGGAGGAAGGAAATTTCAAAACATTCGAGATCAAAGTCGCGAATAGTCTCACGGTAGATTCTTTCATTGAAGTCAGTACTACCATGAGTACGGTTGATGGTAAGGACCTGGGGGTCGGAGAGGCGGACATCATCTTGATATCAAAGTCGCAGAGTCCCGTGACGGACTCGCAACAGCCACATTGTCTTGCACGAGTCAGTAAAATTACGCGCAAGAAGAATACCTTTGAGATCTCGTATCGAGTCAATGTCAGGAACGACCTTATTCCAGCCATGGTTCCACACGCTGGCCTGTTTGGTGTCAAAATCACGTCGATAACTCCTCTAGAACGTGAATACGGTGCTCTCGTGGCGCTGAAATATTATGACCTCTGTGACGAGATCATCAAGGCCAAACCATCGCCATTACTCGAGTATTCCCGGAAGCAAATTGAGCCTATCATCGGTAACTACCAACTCAACCATGCACAAGCAAAGGCCTTAAGATCAGCAATGGATAACGACGCGTTCACGTTGATTCAAGGGTAAGTCCACCGATGAAAACATGCCATACAACAGCATATTAACCTTTGAGTAGCCCCCCTGGTTCGGGCAAAACGAAGACCATAGTGGCCATCGTCGGTGCTCTCCTTACAGACACGTTTCGTGACAAAGGCGTCGCTATTACCCGTCCTCAAGTCAATCACAGAGTGGAACAGCCGTCTGTACGCCTCTCACCTTCAAAAAAGCTTCTCGTCTGCGCGCCAAGTAATGCAGCTGTAGATGAGCTGGTAATTAGGCTGAAGCGGGGCATCATGACCCTGAAAGGCGAGCCTCAGAGTCTCTCGATTGTTAGGCTAGGTCGCAGCGACGCCATCAGCTCTAGTGTAATTGACGTTACCCTTGACGAGCTGGTTAATGCAAGGCTGAACCCTTTGCACCAGCGAAAGACAGATCAGGGTGAAGATGTTCACAAAATAATGATGGAGCACAAGTTTACATCTGCAGAGCTTGTTACACTCCGTACGAGGCTGGACGAATGCAAGGCCCAGGGAAAACCAGTTGCACCTGAGCTGGAGCGTGACTTTGATCTGCTAAAACGCAAAAAGAATCAGCTCAGTCTGAAGATAGATGTGGCTCGAGATAAGGGCAACACTGCAGCTCGAGACGCCGATATCAGCCGTCGACGAGTTCAACAGGACATCCTCAACAACGCCAGTGTCATCTGTGCAACGCTTAGCGGGAGTGGCCACGAAATGTTTCAAAACCTCAGTATCGAGTTTGAGACTGTTATCATTGATGAAGCGGCACAGTCAATCGAGTTAAGCGCCTTGATACCTCTGAAATATGGATGTTCGAAATGTATCATGGTAGGTGATCCGAAGCAGCTACCGCCGACCGTGCTCTCTAGAGAAGCTGCTCGTTTCCAGTACGAGCAGAGCCTGTTCGTTCGCATGCAAAATAACTATCCAGGTGACGTCCACCTCCTAGACACACAATATCGCATGCATCCACAGATCAGTCAGTTTCCGAGCAGAACATTCTATGACGGGAAACTCTTGGATGCGGCGGACATGGCTCTACTCCGCGACCAACCGTGGCATAAAAGCAATATGCTCGGGCCCTATCGATTCTTTGATGTGCAAGGTGCACATCAAAGTGCACCCAAGGGGCATTCGCTCATCAACGTTGCAGAGGTCGAAGTCGCACTTCAATTATTTGATCGGCTGATTACCGATTATGGAGGTGTTGATTTTAAGGAGAAAGTAGGTGTGATTACTCCATACAAGAGTCAGCTTCGGGAGTTGCGCGCACGTTTCGCCCGGAAATATGGCGACACTATTTTCTCTACCATCGAGTTCAACACCACAGACGCCTTCCAAGGTCGTGAAAGCGAGATCATCATCTTCTCCTGTGTCAGAGCATCGTCCACGAAAGGCATTGGGTTCTTAGCGGATATTCGTCGTATGAATGTCGGTCTCACACGCGCAAGATCCTCCCTATGGGTGCTTGGGAACTCCCAGTCTCTACTAGGGGGCGAGTATTGGGCCAGGCTGATTCACGATGCGAGGGCTAGGGAATGCTACACGAGTGGAGATATACTAAAGATGCTTCGCAAGCCGTTGGTGCAGTCGGACGTACAGCTTTCGGTCAAAGCATCAAGATCAGCGATCCAGCACCTGCATATCCAATCGCACACTGATCGGGAGGTGGAAATGACAGACGCCGGCACGTTAGGGAGCCCAACAACGAGCGACTCGGCACCCGCCCTTGGGAAGCGATTGGCGAAAAACGGCCTGGCAGAGCTTGTCGGCTCTAGGCTACCTCTGGAAAGGGTCATACATTCTCAGGGTTCAGGGCTGGCTCATCCTTCCGGCGGAAGAAACGGACTTGACCCCAACAAGACTTGCAACATGTGCGGAAGTTTTGCCCACCAAACCTGGCAATGTGACCATGACCCGGCACAGGCAGCAAGCTCAACAGCTTGCTATCGTTGCGGAGATCGAAGCCACCAGAAGATCCATTGCTATGCTGATCGGTGCCTGGAGTGTGGACAATTCGGGCATACATCAAAGGTTTGTACAACCAGTGTGGCGCTCTCACAACGGGAGCGTGAAGGGATCAAGAGAGCGGAAACAAAACATCGGTTCTTACTGCAGAACCTGTCTGAAAAACAGCGAAAGAGGCAACTGGGTGAGCACGACGCCACGGTCCCTGTCATTCGGACGACCCGGAAGACGCCGCCGCTCGAAGTTTTTAACACCAGGATTGATTCCAAACCTTGGGATGCATCCAGTGCGAAGCGAAAACGCGAGCTCTCGCCTCCGCTAGGTGTACCTGGGGGCCCTAGGGCGATAATCACAGATCCACCGGGCATTACATCAAAGCTCCCGGAGCGACCCTCCTCCACTGGTAACTTGGCGACTTCTCCTGAAGCAAGCGTCCCGCTCGCAAAAGGAAATTTGATAACGGAGGATCGGAACCAAGGTTTCTACAGCGATACACATATCACAGACAAATCATCACTAGCAAACTTGAAATCGACCCACTATGGAACTTCCTTGCCTGAGAACGGTGGGCCGAACCAGCTTGGATCAGCCAGCAACGGGTCGCACGAGAAGCGGCTGGATCGCCCTCGTCCCAACGTCATACGCCCTCTGATACAAAAGAAAAGCAGTGACGTTGACCCCTTCATTCGACCAAAGCGCAGGAAGCCGAGGCCTTGAATGGTCTCAGGCCGCCGATCGGTTTCCTTTTCCCTCTGCTCAACACTGAGCACATGATAGGCATTTCTCCGGGATTTGGGTGTTGGCGATGCGTCAAATGCATTGCAGCGTATTGCTTCACAGTTACCGGAGTTACCTAGTGTTCTAGGGCTAGCATCTGTCGAAAATCGCGTGTAGCGAAATAGAGAGAGCTAAGCGCGTAGTGACGTAGGACTACTCACAACACGAGCTTCTCCTGTTCGAACTTGCTCCGCCAGGACATTGTTCTCTATGCTGACTAGTCGGAAGCACCACCATTCGTAAACGTGTGTGGTGCCGTTCGGGACGCCTTGCGCAAGTCAAGAAAGGGCCTTTGGTCCACTCGCTTGCTTGCTGCTTCATTGTGGGCCGTCTATCTATAAGGATACAACGTCCGTCTCTAGGATTGTGACACTTCGTAGTTACCGGTAAATCTTCCTTTCAATGCCGTTTGTCAACTTCTTGCTTTTCATCCGACGAAGCCCGATGGTTGCGGTGCAACCAGCTCTTCGTCGTGTAAGAAGTTCAGGAATAATAGGTGCAGGATGTCAAGTTGTAGCCAAGTGCAGCTCCTACCGTAAGATGTTGGGCACTTTAATCTTAGAAAGCAAAAATGGAAAAGCTGCGCCCGAGGGCACGAAACCCTCAGCAGAAAGGGATACAGCCACACGTTCGAGCCCTAACCCAAGCACCAGATACCGAATACGGACAAGCCTAAGGCGCATCTACCGAAGCCACTGAAACCTGCCCGTCCCACCCGACTCAGGCTTTGGAGATCGAAACATTCAATGCACCGTTGCATGATAGGTACCCACAATGCTCGGTCGAAACTTCCCTGTATGTGGGAAGCTACGATGGCAGGAGACCTGCGTATCTGGATTCCAGCGCGTGCAACGACATTGTTTGTTAGGACGAGATGGACAAGAAACAGTCCCAGACCACTAGACTTTCCAACCCCCGGTCTTCCTAACACGATGCTTTATCAGTGATCGGATCGCGAATATGGACCAAAACTCCCATATAAAGAACGTTGATATGACTTTCCTAGGGACGAGCGATGAAATCATAGATAATGTTACTACCATTGATGCCGTTCTCATATCTTGCACGAGACCAAGAAGTGAGGCATCAAATTCTCATGTCAGCGGATGAATGATGGTGTGAAAATTCAGAAAGGACCATCCCCACCCACTTAGTGATGAGACTCTCATGAAGGCGACATATGAAGCTCTCAAAGCGACCTTAAACAGACTCTATCATGTAGCGGGTGAGTTTGCAGTGAAGGATACCGCAACAATAAACTAAAGTCGAGCAAAGCTAGATCAGAAATTGTGCTCCAAGGGAGCACGATCGCTGATGTGACTGATGGCGGCCATGCCCGTTAATACTGTTGGGCTGTAAAGGAAAGACAAGACTTTGCGAGTCTCAAAGACCTTTACCCTGGCTTCAATCTATCTGACACTGCTGTATCATTAGATCTTCATTTCTGCTGCCACTGAAAGTGACTGTGGGTCGCTGGTATGTCAACTGCCCTTTGAGGGTGCATTATATGATGGCTTGTCCGGTCAGACATCCCAGCAGTCTGCCAGGCAGTCTTGTGAAGATGAGGCACGCATGGCAGCTCGGGTCGACAGATGCAAAGAATACTGAGATATATTGTTCACCGCGGGAAGGGCAGACTGAGATGGAAATCAACAAGGCGAAGCTCATTGGAAAGCCAGGGCTGCATCAAAGCAGGATCTCATTTAGAAGCCCAGGTGGAATAATGAGTGAGGGGTTCCAACAATGATTAAGAGCGGTCTGTGTGGTTTATCACAGGAGAGGAATCATCCAGACAGCAGATCGACTGCACAAAATGAGATCCCACCAAAAGAGGTCTCGTAGGAGACTGGGCATTGGAGGCTCGAGAAGCGCCTCTCCCAAATATCGAACAGCATATCATCCATTTGCTAGGTGGAGCAAGAACGACGGACAGATGGCCAGAACTGGCGTTGAAATAAAGCCGCATCGGTACATGCTCACCTCAACTGCAGCGCTTTAAACTAATCCAGGGAGCCATCGCTGAAATACCAGATGACGAAGGCTGAGTTTTTCAAAGACAGACCAGGACCAACCCTGGGGACTTGAAGTCGAATACCATGTTGGAGCTGGATACCAAAATTGTGTAGATGAAGTGCTCTCCGCTCACATTCAGAAAGAGCAGCAAGGGAAGAGCTGCGAGAAAAAAGCCAAAGAAACTCATCTGTACTTGCACTAGAACAAAACACGCGCTGCTTTCAGGTTGCGCTGATGGCGAAACCAGATGCCTCTGCAGAATCATATGCAAAAAGCTAAAGCTCTCATCTGTGCAGCTTCAGCATCTCATTGTCTGACAGTGTTCTCAGACAGGACTCTGAAGTAGAATATTTTGAATTATTGACTCTAGATTGAGAGTGTAGACATGAAGGTGCTCTTCTTGTAATGTTAACTAAGTCACAATTTTCACCTTAGCTTTAGACTCTAATTTAAGCTCTGATAAGAAAGATTAAGCAAAGATCATATAGCTCATAAAGTCTGAAGTCTATGTGGCTAAGAGTTTATGCAAGGTGAAATTTCATAGTTAGTGAGATCTATACATATAATCAATTCAGATAAATTAAGTAAGATTCTGATTCAAATTAATTCAGATTAATTCTTAATGTAAATGTTAATTCATTATAGTAAAGAAAATAATTAAAATTAATTCTTTTCAATTTAAATCTTCATTCTTTCTACACATCACTGAAACTTCACATTTTTTTTTTTTAAGTTTACATTTAATTAATTCAGTTCAGTCTTATTCAATCATGTCTTTGAAGATAACAGTTTACAATATATATATAAAGAAGTAAGTTTCTTTTTGTTAGAATTGATTAGAATTAAATTAATTTATTTAAAAAATATGTTAAAAGAAAGTAGATATGCTATATTATATCATTTAGTGAAATCTTTAAATTATGTTGTCTATGAGCACATCTTGATTAAGAGAGTTACAGAAGAAGTAAAAAGAATGTTGACTACAGTTAATGTAAGTAAAGTCTTTACTTAGTCTTTAATATTAGTTCTATTTTACTTTATAAAAGCAGCTAAAACATCACTTCTTAACACTTTTACTCAGTAAGACTGCATCTATTGACTCTTACTGACAGTAAATGTGAACTCATGAGCCTCTTATCTATAAGAGACTGATGAGTAAGATATGTAATAATGTAAGACACTATGTTATAATAGCTATTTGATGAAGTTCTGATGTTAAGATCTTGTATTGATGAAGATTAACAACTAAGAAACTTAAAAGATTTGTATGTAAAGACTGTCTATATAGTACTTTGCTTATTAATCATTGCATAAGAAGTTTAACTATGATTTAGTATAAATACATAATGATATTATAACAATTGTCTTTTCTTCTATGTGCTGATTCTTCAGTGCATTGACATATCATCAACATTATAGATATGTTGTAATTCTATAAAATTAAATCAGTAAGATGTAAGTGATGATTTACTTAACATTTTTACATATTTCATTTGTTATCTATCTTAACTAAACTGATGATCTTGCACAATACTTTAAGTTTGCTGCATTCAGATAGATGATGATTCAGCTTTGTTTAACAGTGAATAACATATAAAATATAAG
>JAABUU010003679.1_pt1 | contig 19162 bp, 28 predicted proteins | sample 5559301 | NCBI WGS metagenome assembly JAABUU01 (sample SAMN10711884, study PRJNA513360) | rock metagenome | isolation source: Antarctica rocks | place: Antarctica: Victoria Land, Richard Nunatak white | reverse complement strand
GAGTATGTGAGATACTTACAGCTTCTTTTGAGATTGGGACTCTGGTCCAATCCTTAGATTTTCCGGTCCAACCCAAGCTGTCAGGGCATTGATAACCTTCCTCATTTTTGCGCTGTTGCTGTTTTGCTACTCTATTACTTACAAAGTTAACCTGAACAGCTGGCATTCAGTGTGTTGCATAGCGCAAAAACCTGGTCTTGCTTGCGCTGAGCTTGTTCAAGCACTGGCAATGTTTGTCAACTGGTAATCAAGTATGTGAGTGTGCTGAAACAGCAGTGCTGCTGCTGCAGGAGTGCGCTTTGGACCTCCAGGGTCAAAGCGCCTGGTGTACTTTGTTGACGACATGAACATGCCGTTTGTTGACAAGTATGACACTCAGTCAGCCATTGAGCTGATCCGCCAGAGTGTGGACTATCGCGGCTGGTTTGACAAGGTTAAGATTGTGCTGAAGGAGGTGACCAATACCCAGTACTGCGCCTGCATGAATCCGACAGCGGGTTCCTTCAACATCACGCCGCGTATGCAGCGCCACTTTGTCACATTTGCTGTCCAGATGCCGCACATGGACATTGTCAGGTAAGCGGCTATGGCTTGGATGTATTTTGTGTGCATATGCGTTAGTGTATCTCAGACTCCACTTTACATCAGACTGATCCCCAGTTTGAACAATGACAATTCTTTGAGCAGCACACAGGTCTTGTGTGCTGTTTGCTTTCCTGTTTGCACCTCAAAACAGCTGACATGACATGTAGTAAGGCTGCAAGCAGCAACTGCTGCCTGAAGCCTGAACCACACGGAAAGGCGTCTGATTGTGATCAGACTACACAGCAACACTCACATGATCCCTAATTACAAGTATCATCTGCAGGTCCATCTACTGCTCTATGGTGGAGGGGCATCTGAACCTGGGCAACTTTGACTCTGAGGTCATCAAGCTGGGTTCCAAGCTGGTGGATGCTTCCATTGAGCTGCACCGCCATGTCATGAACAACTTCCTGCCGTCTGCAGTCAAGTTCCACTACCAGTTCAACCTGCGTGAGCTGTCAAACATCACACAGGTCTGTCCACCTCTTGCTGCTGTCTTTGGTATCTGTGAAGGCAGACAAACATGTTCTGAACACCACATTTCATTGCACCACACAAACTGTCCCAAGAAACCACATGCTGGCAGCTTGCCATCAGCGCCATTTGTACTGCACAAACATGCGTGTGCGTGTGCAAGTCCATGTACGAGGGTCCTGTGGCACAGGGACTGCTGCGCATGACCAAGGACTACTACAAGGAGCCTGTCAAGGTGGTTGCGCCTGTGGGTACATGAGTGTGAGCGTGTCTTAGCTGACAGGATGATCAATGACACCGATATGACCAAGTTCAATGAGTTCAGGGTCACTGTCACCAAGAAGTACTTTGACGATGTCAACCAGGTAAACAAAGATTCTCTATACGCAGGTTCACTATAAAGCCTTGCTGTCCTGAGCTCCTGTGTTGCTCAGCCATGTGTGTATGTTCACTGCCTTTGCTGCAAGCATGCAGGGTTCAGCCACTTCTTCAATCTCTCTGCATATCATGCAGGTCACTGTCTGCCTGTCAGGATCTCTTGCAGCCAACCATCACATGCATTACTGTGGCATCAAATGTTTAGCCTCGACCATCATCTGTGTGGCTAAAGGCTACCTTGTAACTGCAGGCTGAGGTGGAGGCCAGACCATTGTTGTACAACAACTTCATGACAGTCACAGCCGACGACACTCCCATCTACAATGTCGTCCCAGGCTATGAGCAGCTGCGGAAGACGCTGAATGACAAGCTGGCTGAGTACAATGAGTCCAATGCTGTCATGGACTTGGTGCTCTTCCAGCAAGCCATGGAGCACATCTGCCGCATCACCAGGATCATCTCCCTGCCTAGGGGTAATGCTATGCTGGTAGGAGTGGGTGGAAGTGGCAAGCAGTCTTTAGCTAGATTGGCCAGCTTCATCTGCGGCTATGAGGTGTTCCAGATTGCAGTCAGCTCATCATACGGTGTTGCAGACTTCAAGGAGAACCTGCTAGCTCTCTACACCAAGGTTGGTAGCTCCCGTTTTGTCTACTGTTCTGGAAGTCTGGCCATCGTTTCTTGTGTAACCCTGCCTGATATGCACTCCATGGATACATTGGTAACGCTCATCATACAGCTCATTGCTCCCAGTTGCTGTCGCTTCTTCTTGCTCACCAGTTTGCCTGGCCTGCACTGCCTGTCATACCATCAGCTTAGGCTCTAAGAGTGTCCTGCTGCTCACAGGCTGGAGTGAAGGGCACTGCCATCACTTTCCTCATGACTGACAACCAGATCGTGAATGAGAAGTTTCTGGTGTACATCAATGATCTGCTGTCCACTGGCTACATTGCTGATCTGTGCACCCAAGAGGACAAGGACACCTTCTGCAACAGCGTCAGGGGTGAGGTGAAGCAGGCTGGCATGGTGGACTCGGCAGATAACTGCTGGGACTTCTTCATTGACAAGGTGAGCAGCTCACCCTGTAGGTCCTTGATGCTGTCTTCACAGCGTTTCAGAATTTATCTCGCGTCTGACCAGCGCTGTCTGTCTTCCAAGGGTGGCTGTGCTGTAAACCAGGGTTGAGCACCTTGGAAAGCTCAGCAACTGCATGTATGTCAAAAAATCTATTTTCAAGCCTGCTATGTGTGCCCAGGTGCGCAAGTTCCTGCACGTGGTGCTGTGTTTCAGCCCTGTGGGAGACAAGTTCCGCATCAGGGCGCGCCAGTTCCCTGCCCTGGTCAACTGCACAGCCTTTGACTGGTTCCACACCTGGCCAGCAGAGGCCCTGGTCAGCGTAGCCACTCGTTTCCTGGTGGACATCCCTGCCATTGAGCCAGACACTCGGGAGAACATTGCTTACCACATGGCCTTCGCTCACCAGTCTGTGGCTGAAGCCTCACGCATGTACCTTGAGAGCGTGCGTCGCTACAACTACACCACGCCCAAGGTGAGCTGGCTGGCTTGATCGTGCACAGGCTTGCTTGATTTCCCTTCCAGCCTGCATGTGTCTCTCCCAAGCAGCAGCAGACATGACTTTTGTAGTGCCTCAGTAGGCGGTTGCTACTTGACTTTGTTCTGAGGGCGTCCTCATCTGTCCAGCTTTCAAGCATTGAATACGTACAAGTCGATGCATGCAGAGCTACCTTGAGCTCATCAGCCTGTACAAGGACTTGCTGGCACGTAAGCGCGAAGAGCTGCGGCTGGACAAAGAACGCTTGGAGAATGGTGTCACCAAGATCGCGCAAGCTAGCGCTCAGGTCAGTCATCAAAATGTCTGCTGGTGCCAATGTTTAAATATGCGTTCACCCAGGTCATGCAGTTCTTGCATCTTCTTCTGGATCAGGACACTGAAGCACCATGCTGCTTTGTCATAGGCTGAACACTGATTTGTCACTGCTTTGCATAGTCAGGCAGACAGCAAGGCACAAAGACAACCCCTGTTTCTATGTTGCCTCAACAGGTGGCAGATCTGCAAGTGAACTTGAAGCAAGAGCAGATCATTGTGGAGGAGAAGAAGGCCAAGACTGGAGCTCTGATTGAAACCATTGGCCAGGAGAAGGCAGTTGTGGATGAGGCTGTGGAAGCTGGCAGGGAAGATGAGGAGGCAGCTGCCAAGCTGCAGGTGAGACGCTTGCAACCTTTCTGTGCATCTCCAGCTTCCTGCTTTGCGCTCAAAACCTGTCTGAGACTATACTTGCTCAAACAGCGTGAGCCCCTGTTGATCTGGCCAGCGGCTTTCTCCTTACACTTCCTGCTGCTGAGACAAAACTTTGTTTACACTGCCATCAGCTAATCAACGGTGCATGTCTTACCCTTTTGTGCACAGGCTGAAGTCACAGCCTTTGCTGAGGAGTGCACCAGGGACCTGGCTGCTGCTGAGCCTGTCATCAAGGAGGCAGAGGCTGCTCTGAACTCCCTGGACAAGGGCTCTCTGGGAGAGCTCAAGTCCTTTGGCAGCCCTGCTGCTGAGGTGGTGCAGGTCGTCAGCGCCTGTATTGTCCTCACAGCGCCTGGCGGCAAGATTCCCAAGGTCAGCGCAATGCACTCCATTTTCTTTTAGCATCAATTGATGACCATTTGATGGACCACCAAGTGAAAAGGACTAAAAATATCAGCTGGAAATCAGTTCTTGCAGCCTGCTGGTTGTATGCGCTGCTTACAGGGCTTTGACATTTGCAGCTGCCCAGCATCAAGACATGTGCATATGTCTTGGACAGCTTCTGCTCTTTTTCCAAGCTGTGTGTCTACGTACAATGCTGTATGCTGCAAGTCAAATGCCAGTGATACCAAGGCTGAGCCCTGTTGCTGAATAACTGCAGGATCTGAGCTGGAATGCTGGCAAGAAGATGATGGGTAATGTAGATGCATTCCTGAAGTCCTTGCTGGCCTTTGACAAGGACAATGTGCCGGTTCAATGTGTGGAAAAGTGCGAGAAAGACTACCTCAGCAACCCCAACTTCAATGCTGACTACATCCGCAACAAGTCTGGTGCTGCTGCTGGCCTTTGTGGATGGGTGGTCAACATCTGCAAGTACTTCCGTATCTATCAGGTAGGTAGAATACAAGTTCTACTCTAACACTCTTTTGTGCTTGTCAGCCAAACAGTGAGCTTCGCTGCCACGTCTCCAAATGTTTGGTGCATCTGTCAGCTGATACTGTGACGATTTTTTTTCATAAGGCAGAGCCAAATCTTCTGCACTGCGTATGTATGTTTCAGGTTCTCATGCAGTTGTGCATTTCAGGTGGTGGCACCAAAGCGTGCAGCCCTGGCAGAGGCCAACAAGCGCCTGGACGGAGCCAACAAGAAGCTGACTGGCATCAGGGCCAAAGTCAAGGAGCTGAAAGACCGGGTGGCATCTCTGGAGGACTCTCTCATGAAGGTGAGTCACCAAGGCCGGGCAATTGTGCAGCCCCTTCTCCCTTACAGACCATCAAATCCTGACAACCATGTGCAAGGTTCTGAGCAGAAATACGCATTTCCAGTCTGCATACTGCCCTGATGATAGTACTGGCTGTGTCTGGCCACCTGCAGCCGCAGTCGGACTGAACACTTTGCTAACAGCGAGCTCATGATCAATTGCACTTGCAGGCTACGGAGGACAAGAACAACGCCATAGCTCAGGCTGAGAAGACTGCCACCAAGGCCAAGCTGGCAGACCGTCTCATCAACGGGCTGTCAGGCGAGAATAAGCGGTGGAATGAGACCATTGCCAAATTCGGCGTTGCAGAAGGTGCACATCAGTGCTGTTTGATTTGCCAAGTTTGCGCTAAGACATTTGAGACATTGAGCGTGATCTGAAGACATGTATGTCAAAGCAAAACATTACAATACTGTGTGCACTCAATCTGTCATCTGTCTTATGAGTAAACAGACTTAGCTGAAATGCAGGTCACTGACTGTCACAGCTGTATAGGCCACTGGTTGTCACTGACTTCATGCTCTCTGCAGGCAAGCTGGTTGGTGATGTTCTGCTGGCTGCTGCCTTTGTCAGCTATGCTGGACCCTTCAACATGGAATTCCGCAAGCGTCTTGTCACTGAGAAGTGGCTTCCAGACATCACAGAGCGCCAGATCCCTCTCACCTCAGGCTTCATGCCCCTGGACATGCTGGCTGATGAGTCTGCCAAGGTATTAACTTCAATTGTCTGTACCCAGCATTGCTCTTGGGCTGTGACCCAGTCCTTTTGTTAACTGCCATAGACTCTAGCACAATTTCTGTATCTACCCCAGCGGCACAGCATTTTCACCATAGTGCTCACAGTTTCTCTATTTGCAAATTGCAATGACATGCAGTTTCGTCTTATGCCAGGGTGCGTCATGATACCCAACAGCTCACAACATGTTTTGCTCTGTCTGCAGGCTAAGTGGGCCAATGAAGGCCTGATGACTGACCCCTTGTCAGTGGAGAATGGTGCCATCATGAGCAACGCCTCCCGCTGGAGTCTCATGATTGACCCTCAGCTGCAAGGCATCAAGTGGATCATGAACAGAGAGCTGCCAAATGGTCTCAAGATCATCCAGCAGTCTCAGGCCAAATACATCGACACTGTCATCTCTTGCATCGAGACAGGAACTCCTTTGCTCATGGAGAACTTGCCAGAGGACATTGATGCTGTGCTGGATCCAGTCATTGGCAAGCAGACCATCAAGCGTGGTCGCAACCTCATCCTCAAGATTGGGGACAATGAAGTGGAGTATGACCAGAACTTCAGGTGAGTCTCAGGCAGACAACACCTGCTGCAATAGCTCATCAACAGTTCATCATGTTGTGACATGTTGCAAAGCTGTGATGAATGCTGCACATGCCTGGCAGCTGCATGCTGGTGACCCTGTATGCAGCTTTTCAAGTTTGCCACAGTCTTCTTGTGTCTATACTTAATCTGTTCCACAGCCTTGAGCCTCATCTGCTCCCGTCAGACAACCAGGCAATAAACGCTGATGCACACTGAAGCAATGAGTGGTCTTTGCAGGCTTTACCTGCAGACCAAGCTGGCCAACCCCCACTACAAGCCAGAGATTGCCGCTCAGACAACTCTGGTGAACTTCTGTGTGACGGAGGTTGGTCTGGAGGAGCAGCTGCTGGCCCAAGTGGTGGATCATGAGAGGCCTGACCTGCAGGAGCAGGCCCGCAGCCTGGTGCGCCAGCTGGGAGAGTACACCATCACCCTCAAGGAGCTGGAGGACAACCTGCTGCAGCGCCTTGCCAACTCACAGGTGCCTTCTGTTGCATTGCATTCTCCTGCTGTCTGCCCTTGGTGTCTTTGAAAGACATGCTCATGCACATCAGATTGCGCTTGTCATGAAGGTACAGCCTGGTACAGGTGCTTTTCAGTGTTGTATCATTTCATTGACCTTGGCTCGTGTGTGTCTCAGAGCGCATCGTTGTTAAGTTGGCATGCTCTCAAGAGAAGATCTTCTCTTGTTGCTGATGATGTTGCTGCGTGCAGGGTGACATTCTGGAGGACATTGCTCTGATTGAGAACCTGGAGGAGACCAAGCGCACGGCAGTGGACATTGCAGAGAAGGTGAAGCAGGCCAAGGAGACTGAGCTGTCCATTGGCAAGGCCAGGGAGGTGTACCGGCCTGTCGCCACCAGAGGCTCTCTGGTCTACTTCCTCATTGACACCCTCAATGCCCTGGACCGCTGCTACCACTACTCCATGGCCAACTTTGTCTACATTCTCAGAAAGGGTGAGCAGCAACCTCGCACTCATGACTGTGTTTTGTGTGCCTTCTTGGGCCCTATCATGGCTGATGTCCTGGCTGAGAATGCTTTACTACGGCATCAATTCAACACCTGTTCAGGGCCTGTGAGATCTAGGATCAGTATAGTCCAGTGTCAGTACAATGCTGACTCAGAAACAGCACAATAATACCTCGTCAGGACACTCATGTAAATCTGGTGTCAGTACAATACAGCATCAGGTCAGTACAGTAGCTCTGTCTGCACTCACAACTTGCTGCTGCTGCTGGCCTGTACAGATGAAGTTGTGGTGATGGTGACAAGCATCCTTGTGACAGACAACTCTGCACTTACCCTGCATCGGCTGCTGTACAGGTATGGACCAGACACCCGGAGGCAAAGATGAGAGTGCAGTGGTTGAGGCGCAGAGGCTGGGTGAGGAGGTGGATGTGGAGCGCAGAGTGCAGCTGCTCATTAGCTTCACTACCCAAGTAGTCTTTGGCTATGTTGCCCAGGTAAGTCCAGACACTGCAACTTCTCATGTCATGTTTGTACAGGACCTTGTCAGCTGAATAGGAAGTAGGCAAGGCTGTTCTGTTGCATTTCGAGTTGTCATTTGTCACTCTCCATACCGCTTCTGGTGTGACATCTGCTTGCATGCCAAGAGTTATGGATGGAACTTGGCGCAGCAGGACTAGCCATTGACAGCTGCATGTGTGACTGCAGGGTCTATTTGAACGCCACAAGCTGATTGTAGCCACTCAGCTTTGCATGGCCATCTTGAAGAAGAATGGGGAGTTGCAGCAGCAGAAGTTTGACTTCCTGTTGCGTGGCCCCAAAGTCATGGGCATGGAGAATCCCCTCAAGGAGTGGGTCTTGGACTCTGTCTGGGGCTCTGTGCAAGCTCTCCAGGCAAGCGCCTTGCACCAGCCTTTTGGCACAATGCTTTGCTTTGCAACTGAGACAGACGTTGGTGCATCGTATCAGCCTGTCAGCAACCGGGTTTGCTGCAATAGCATGCTTCATGTTACACCCTTGCTGTAGTGCGGAGCATGTCACCTTGTGTGGCCATGTAAGGTCTGACAGCTGTGGCCTACACCTGGCCCACAACAAAGCCATGCCTCTAAAAGCTGTCTGACAGCTGGCCCTGCGACAACAGGAGTTGGAGGACTATGCTGCTCTGCCTGATGACTTGGTCGGCAGTGCCAAGAGGTGGCAGGAATGGATGGAGCTGGAAAGGCCTGAGGATGAGCCCCTGCCTGGCGACTGGAAGCGCATGCCAGAGTTTGAGCGCCTGCTCATCTTCCGCACCCTGCGCCCAGACCGGCTCACAGCTGCCATGCAGCGCTTTGTGGCCAACACCATTGGCAAGGAGTTCACATCCTCCCAGCAGTTTGACCTGGAAAGGTCATTTCAGGTAGGCAAACATTCAAGCTTCTCCCCCACTCACTCACAAAACCACAACCCAGTTGTAGACCTGGGGGATCAGTGATCTAGATCAGTCAGGTTTAATTGCTAGCAAGGCATACTCACCTGGGCCTGCATGCATCTGCAGGACTCCTCTCCTGGCACGCCCATCTTTGTCTTCCTGTCTCCTGGTGTGGATGTGGCAGCCAGTGTGGAAGGCCTGGGTAAGAAGCTGGGCTTCACAGCTGACACCGGTCATTACACTGCTGTCTCCCTAGGCCAGGGTCAGGAGCCCATTGCCATGAACAACCTCACCAATGCCCACAAGAACGGCGGGTGGGTGTTGCTCCAGAACATCCATCTCACTATCGACTGGACCAGCGGTCCCCTTGAGAAGAAGGTGGACAAGCTGGCTGAGGGTGCACACAAGGACTTCAGGTAAACACACACGCTGGACAAAACATGCTGTCTTATAATTGACTGCAACCCTGCTGGCAGCATTCAACCATGGGGGCCATGTGGTGGCCTTTGCATTTGATGACTTCCTGACACCTGCTCTGACTTGAGAGCATCATTGGTACATCCACACCACACTGCCCAGAATACAGTATCGATTTGTTGCACAGGACACAAAACGCCTTTTTGAACTGAAACAATTTTGGCTTGCAGGTTGTTCCTGTCAGCAGAGCCTCCTCCATTGCTGGAGCGGGCACTGCCCATCAGTCTGCTGCAGAACAGCATCAAGCTGACCAACGAGCCCCCTGAGGGCTTGCGCGCCAACCTGCGGAGGGCATATGGCCAATACAATGAGGAGATGCTGGAGGGGTGTGCCAAGCAGGTTAGCCCCCCCTTCTGCCAATGGCTCATGCCCCATCCCCGCTCACATCAGCATACCTTCTTTGGGAGATCATGTTTCAGATCTGGGTTGCTTGTCGGTGACCTGCGCTGCTCCTTGTACATCTGGGTAGTCTCAGATGTGCACTGCTTTCTCACCTTTACTTGAGAATGCATGACGAAGCCAGATGCCATGCCTGAATGTGCTCAACCACTGCTGCGACGCTGCAGGCTGAGTACCGTTCCATCATCTTTGCCCTGTGCTACTTCCATGCTGCACTACTGGAGAGAAAGAAGTTTGGGGTGGGCAACTTGCCTGCAGCAACCAGTGGCATTGGCTGGAACATGAACTACCCCTTCAACACTGGAGACTTGCTCTGCTGTGGCCAGTGTGCCAGCAACTACTTGGAGAACAATGTCAAGGCAAGACACATCTTGTCTCGCGATACTCCTGCCACAGTCCAATGTCATCACCTGCTTTGCCATTGGCACCTTTCATGCCACATCTTATGCCACACAGAGTCAGACAGCGTACACTCATCTTGATCTTTGCTTCTAGCCTTCAACGCTTGCACTTGCATTGCACAGATGCTGCCTTAATAAAAGATTCTTTTAATGCTGTCGTCTCATGGTAGGTGATGTCTGCAGGTGCCGTGGGATGACCTCAGGTACATCTTTGGGGAGATCATGTATGGGGGCCACATTGTTGAGGATTGGGACAGGCGCCTGGCCAATGCCTACCTCTTCAAGTACTTCAATGAGATGCTGCTGGAGGGCATGGAGATGTTCCCTGCCTTCTTCACTCCTGCCAATACCATGACTCACAAGCAGGTCAGTGGTCAGGCACCACACAAAATAGATGTGTGTCACAAGCTTTATTTTGAAGGTGTAACATTGCAGCATTGTATTAATGCCACCCATTTTGATTGCATGGTTGGTGGTCTCGAGATGTACAAGCCACAGCAGATCATAACACTGTGGATAAGCTGAAGCTGAGAGCACTTTGCACCTTTCTGTCTGGGGGGGCTGCATGACATAGCTAGTAGTGGTAAGCTGTTGCCTAAACAGACTTTGGTGTCTTGGCTGCAGGTGTTGGAGTACATTGATGAGGCCATGCCTCCTGAGACCCCCTTGGCCTTTGGCCTGCACCCCAATGCTGAAATTGGTTTCAAGCTCAGAGAAGCAGAGCGCTTCTGTGCCAATGTGCTGTGCCTACAGCCCAGGGAAGCTGGTGGGGAAGGTGGCATGAGTGTAGAGGAGAAAGCCAAGATGGTGCGTCTTGCTTGCTTACAGCCACCCAATAGAGTCTTGTCAGCATGTCTCCATGCCTGAGCATGTCCTGATAGCCGGTGCCTCTGCATCAGTCATCACAGTGTTCAGCGTTTGGTGGCATGAGTGCGTTCTGATGTGCAATTCAAGCTATAATGCAGACGCAGCATTCATACAGCAAAGATGCTGTGCTGTCTAATCGACAGTCTGAGCATGACATGATGTCCAGCTCAAGGTGCTTTTGCTGCATAGGTGCTTGATGATTTGGTTGAGCGCCTGCCAGAGCAATTTGACATGGAGGACATCAGAGGGCGTGTGGACGAGTTCAGTCCCTATGTCATGGTTGCTATCCAGGTGTGCAGTCTAGCCTCTCATAGCCTTCTCTGCTCATGACCTGGCCATCTGGCCTCTGCTTCTGTGTCCCAGACCTGGCCGGTTTGCCTGTTTGGTCATGCTATACAGAGGATGGCAAATTTTGCCTAACACAACTTCTTCCTTCTCTCCTTCACCTCCACCACCAGCAAACAAAGGCTTCTGCCTGCTGCAATATGACCTTTCCTCACATGCACATGGTCTATTGTCTAAAAGCACATTGCGTGTCTAATCAAAGCATGCACAGCATATGCTACTGGCATGACAGGTTGCGCGCTTTGTACACTGTTATGGCGCAAGATTTCATAAATCTAAGGCTGCAGAACACTGTTATGCACATTTTTCTGCCTCCATGCAATGACATCCCCTGAATATTGTTGCAGGAATCTGACCGCATGAATGGACTGCTGTCCACCATGAAGCGTAGCCTTGCTGAGTTGGATCTAGGACTGAAGGGAGATCTCACCATGAGTGAGCCCATGGAGAAGCTCATGCTCGCCTTGGCTAATGACGGTGTGCCTGCCAGCTGGGCTAACATGGCCTACCCTTCATTGCGACCCCTGGGGTCATGGCTGGTCAATCTTCTTCAGCGAGTCTCCCAGCTTGTTGAGTGGACAGCAGATTTGGGTGTGCCTAAGAGCGTCTGGCTTTCTGGGCTGTTCAACCCTCAGTCCTTCCTGACAGCTGTCATGCAGACAACAGCAAGGCGCAATGACTGGCCGCTGGACAAGACAGTGGTGCTGACTGAGGTGACCAAGAGGCAGCCAGATCAGATTGACGCACCCTCAAGGGATGGTGCTTTCATTCATGGTCTGACTCTCGAGGGTGCACGATGGGATGAGAAGGCAGGAACTCTGGATGACTCAAGGCCAAAGGAGCTGTTCTGCCCTATGCCTGTCATGCTTGTCAGGGCTGTCACTGTTGACAAGGCGGAAATGAAGGACGCCTACCAGTGTCCTGTTTACACCACCGAGGCGCGATTTAGGCAGGAAGTGTTTACTGCACAGCTCAAGTCAAAGCACTCTTGGATCAAGTGGACATTGGCAGGAGTTTGCCTGTTTTTGGATGTGGTCTAGACCCTGTCCAGATGTACATTATTTGTGTCACTTCCTGGTACTGTAACACTAATAATGACAAATATTTGCAAGTCAACTAATAGATCAGATTGTAAATGCTATGCATCTGCATTCGCAAAACAGTCGTGTTTGTGCACTAGCTTTCCTAGACACACAGTTGCAGATTGCAAGCAGGGCAAGCTGTTGCAGATAGTGGCAGAGCTGACGATGACTCATCCACTGCTGTGGCGAAGATCAATCGCCAGCATCAAAGCCTGTTACATTGTGATTGCGCTGGTCGAATGCAGGTGCAAAACCTTGCCAGACGTCACAATGCTGACCTTGACAGCATGCGGCAAGCCATCACCAGGCATTCAGGTGGCGAAGGGACCGGGACTTCTCACTGATCAGTTCACAAAGGGAGCGCTTGCGCGCCATGCTCCTTTCGGCAGCAGGCAGCCCTTGTACGCCTCTCATTCTAGAGTCAACATCTGCTCGGTGCAAAATCTGCATTCACCTACCTTGACAGAGTTTGCGAAAGGGTCCCTCAAGCGGTGCTGCAACTTGCTTGCGGCATGCTTGTTGACTGGTCTGTTATCGGCCTGTCCGGTCCAGGCGGTAGCCACAATCACAGATACCATTCAGGCCTCCAATTTAGTGGTAGGTCGGCAGCCTGACAGCACGCAAAGTGCCCAGACCTGCGTCTGTAAGGTGCTTTGGTTGTGGGAATTGCTGAACCTTGGTTTGTCACTTGCAGCTGGACACAGCAAAGATACTCCCAGATGAAGAGGAGCTGCAACTAGAACAGACACTTGAGGAGCTTGAGCAGTAAGCAAGCATAACAAGGTGTTTGTAAGCTGCTGCACTTGCTAGCATGCAGATATCGCTCTGGGCAGTGAGACCTGCAGTTGTAATATCGGTGACAGACTACGTGTCTAGGCATTCTGCAATGTGAGCGTTGATTCAGGCGGACAGACTGGCGGATGCGTGTCTTGACACGGTTTGGTCCAAAAGCTGGACCCACAGAGAATGAAGTCAAAGCTGCTTGAGCTCCAGATGACAGGACTGTCATCATTATAGTTGACCCATCATCACCAAATATACTAGACTTCAACACAGGTCAAGCTGTAGAGCAGCTATTGCGCAGGACGTTCTTTGTGGAGCTGCAAAGTAGATATGGAAACGTGTTCTTTGTGAGAGATGAGGTATACCTTCACTCAATAACTGTGTTTCTTGTCAGGCATGTTCAAGTCAAGCTGCATATCCTGTCCTCTGCAAGCATGTTCTATGCCGGACCACAATAGCCAACTACTGTCATGTGCTGGGTCACTCAACCATGCTGCAACATAATCTGCCTGGATAGTAAATGCCAGCTCCATCACGCTGCATAGCACGAGTAATCACATAAGCCTGTGATGCACAGGGCGAAGATGCAGCAATCCTTGGGACTGTAGGCGCCCTGTCAGAATGCCTGCAAAGGCCTGGGGGTTGTGCTGTGGTCCCTGGGATCCCCTCAGATCAGTACACACTTACCTTGATCACTTCTTTAGTCGGAGGTGTCGTCTTTGGCTACTCACTACGCTTGGAGCCTTCTGGTATGCTAACAAAGGGCCCACTCATTACTTGACAGAAGCTGTCTCATTGGTTGCATGTATCTGTTAAAGCAAGCTTGCAAAGCATACCATCTTGCTTTTGCTGGCACCTACTGCATCATTTGTTGCTGAAAGCAATCGCATCATTGCTTTGCCTTCATATGGATTGCATTCAGCATGATGATGATTCTAATTTGGCACAGATCAGCCATGAGGTGTAGACAAATCCAAGTGTATGTCAGACATAGCTGATGCCTCTGTTGCAGGTCCTGTACGCAGAAAGTGGGTCTGGTCATTGCTGTTTGCGCCGCTGTGGGGCTCACTGTTTATCAACTTTGGCATTGGGCCCATTGTCAGCAGAACATCTGACCCTTGGCCTATAGTAGGCAATGCTGCTGGCTTTGTGGCAGCAGCTGCACTAGTGCAACTTTCACCGCTGTTTGCCAAGAGCGCTGTGGAAGGACCCCTGTGGAAGAAAAAAGACCCCTAAGTGCAACATGAACGTGTGCAGCGCCCTGTAGGATCAAACATGCAGAAAAGCTTCGAAGCATGAAACGTCATGTGTGCATGGTCCAAAACGGTCGTTCGTGTACTGTAGCAAGCGGGATGTGACTGTCAAGCAACTTTTGCTATCGTGCTATTGTGGCATGACAACAACCAGCGCTGTATCAAGGGAGCAATAAGTTGGCACGTTCATGTGCGATGGATGATTGGGAGATTACGTGCTTGTCGCTGTATGTTTCATAGTATCCATGCATGGGAGAGCCATGTTGCTCAGCACAGCATGACACGGGCCCAGTCTGATGAGTAATGGACTCAGTTGCCGCTCAAGCAGAATTACATCTATCTTGTAGTGTACCTTGTACGTCTGCTTGCACGTCGGAGAGGCAGACAGCGAGCAGCTATTGGCCCCAAGAGCGTAATCTCACGTATACGATACCCTCGGTCCGTTTGCTGGCAGACGCACTTGACCTGTTGATCAGCCTGTTTGATCTCAGCTCTTATACCGTAGCGGTATCTTTGCAACTTAGCCACTTCTTTGCAATCTACACGTCGGCCAGATAGCAGCATTGACCCCTCAAGCATTTTTTGGGCATCATGGGGGGGCCCAAAACTAGGATTACACAGGTGTGTGGAGCGGCCCTGGGCACCCAGCCAGCTGTTGCCCGACAATGGGTCAACCTGCTGCTTCTTGCTTGCAGGAATCGTTTGATGCAGCTGTAAAGGAAAACCAGGAGGAATTTGGCATGGAGGTACTTACCTTTCAAAGTGCTGGAAAAGTGCATTGTGTTCATCGAGTCAAAAGCTCTGAGCATATGATACTACAGCAGAACAAAGCACAGCTCAAAATGTTAAGACACACCAGCCTGGCTGATCATTTGACTGGCATTTGCTCATTGTGCAGGCTGAAGAAGCCTTGCAGAGTGCCATGGAGGAGTTCAGGCTTCAGGTGTGTGTCCGACCGCCAGAAGCTTTTGCTTACTGTCATAGCAAGTTTCAAGAATATCATGCAAGTCTCCACCAATCTCTGTTGCTCAAGCTGCCATTGGGCCTGCAGGGAGTAGATCTGAGCAACATTGCCACAAACCCAATGGAAGGCAAGCAAGCCATGTAAGTGTGTGTATGTTTGAGTGTTTGTGACAGGAATGTCAAGGTTGTCTTGTCCAATTTTTCAACTGCTGCAGAGATGCAATGAAGAAAGCTGTAGAGGCGCTGAAAGTGGCAAGCCAGACTACAGGGGAACAATTTAGCAGTCCCAGTCTGCTCAAGAGCATGCTTCACATTCAGGATCAGATACAGGCTGCAACACCAGACAGTTTGCCTCTGATACTGGAAGGTGGGACAGCCTTTGACCATACAGTTGTGAAAGCTTTTCTTGAGATGTCCAGAGTTGTGACTTAATTGCTGGCAAAGCTGCATGACTTGTACTGACTGCTCACATTAGCACTGCAGCACATGCCAGTAATCGTAAGTCCCAAACTGACTTGCGCAGACAATGCTGAGCTGGCTGCTTTGCTGCTATGCATGGCGTTAGGCATGTTGTTGACTGCTTCTGTCGACTGCAGCTGCTAATCAAGCTGATGCAGTTCCAGCACTGCTAACCTCCATCAAAGCAGCGTCAAACAAGAAGGATGTGATTTTGCCAAGCCTGTCTGTACTGCAAAGTCTCCTGAGCATTGATGCGAGCAAAGATGCCTTCATGCGAGCCAATGGTGCTGTAGAACTGCAACACCTTGCACAGACTGTGACAGGTAGTTTCTGCTGCCATGCTTCTTTGATGCAAGCATTTGCAAGGAAAGACCAGTGCAACTGTGGTCGCAAGGAGCCAGCATGCATGTGATTAGCAATGTATGGCTGTGTATCAGCACATGCTTTATCCTCTTGCAAAGGATCGATCAGTCGATCATTTTCTGTTCTCAACCCAGTTTCTGATGCCACCCACTCCTCTGCTATCATGCATCCCATTGAACACAAGCATATTGAATGCATCCTTTGGCCACAGGATCCTTGTGACACACCTTGTGCATTCCTGATTGATTGCTTTCTTAATCTCAGTGTTGAATTTGTTGAAGTATTGACCTTGCAGTAGATGCACAGTTAATAGAACATGTGGCCCTGGTAGCTGAGGCAGCAGCCAAGAAGCATGAGGACAACAAATGCAGCCTGGTGGACTCTGGCTGTGCGTGGAGGGACTAAGGTTTGGGGCTGTCTCCAGCAGCCCCGCTGCTGTTCAAGCTGTGTGTGGCTGCCTGAGAAGCCTGACTACTGCTGATGACCCGCGCCCGGCGGCCTCCAGGTGATCCACCTTGCCAACATAGGCATAGATTTTTTTTTGCCTCTTGTTTGTGTGCCTCTGTTTGGCGATCAGATTTTTTGCCTCTTATCTATGTGCCTCTGTTTGGCGCTAAGTTTCTGAGCAGACTGACAAGTGCTGGTCAAACTGACAGGACTGTCATATTGCTGCTGCTCAGCAGAGAGATTGTGGTGCTGACTCTGCCGTATTAAGGCCAGGCCAATGTCCTGCATGTTGTTGAGAGCACCACCTGTTGTACGTCGTGTTGAACGTTATGAGGAGACTTCAGTATCTGCCGCAGTGAGCACACTTGCCTCTGCTCTCTGTGTCCAACGAGCTCTGGTCTTGCTCTTTGTACCACATGCCCGGCAGTACAGGCCAAGCCACCCCATGCTCTGCACTGCTGCACACTGATGACAGCAAAACTCATGCATTTGTATACACTGTCTTTACATGACTCTCACTGTCTGGTAGTGCACACACAGCTCTGCAGAATAGCTGGGAGATTGCAAACAAAGCCGGCTGCTCTTGATACAAGCTGCCTGTCTACGCTGCAACATCTGAATTGCTGTTTGCAGAGCCTTCCAGAATAGCAGAACCTTGGCTCAGCAAGGTGCACCTCTGCTGCTATTGTCCATCTTGAAGCAGGGTGATATCACAGAGCCAGTCACAGTGGCAGCTGTGTGTGGAGCTGCTAAGAAGCTGGCAGCGAATGAGGAGATCTGCAAGGAGTTGGCTGACGATGGTGCTGTGCAAGTCACCATGAAGGTAAGACTGATTTGACCGCTTTCAGTCTGTCTGTATGTGCACCTTGGGTGCTGGGTGCCGTTTAGCACATATGCGTGGCCTCACCCATAGCTCATTCATGCGCGCATGCTTGCATGCATGCATACATTCATGCATGCATCTGTTTGTTCATTGAATACACATTTCTTCCCCTAGGGTCAGGTACATACAACTCTGAGTAGCTCCCTGTATGAGGTCCTGTTTTGGCAGTCAGCCTAACAACGTGTGGCTGACCCTTAGCCGCTCATCTTGTATTCTGTTTCAGGTGCACATGTTACTGGCTCTGGCGGCTCATCAACAGAGCTGCTCATTCACTTGTCTGCTCCAATGATTGACTTTGTGACTGGCACAGCTTCATACAGCTGAAGTTGCTGGGTGACGTTGTGACGTTTCCTGACGTAGGGTCAGGCAACTTGTAAACATAGGTGCCGGCGCGCCTCCTACATGCTGTTTGCGCTATGCCAAGCACTGCATTGACAAGACCAGGTTCTCCAGACAGGAATTTGTTACAGGTGTTAACATTAGGCTTGGGCAATGCAACGCTGGTGCGATCGGCGTGCTCACTGCTGCGGCAGCTGGCCAACAGCGATGCCATCAAGGCTGAGATTGTGGATGCTGGTGGCCTGGAGCTGCTTTGCAGAGCTGTGGATGCCCACACCACACATGCAGGCAAGACTGTTACTATGTGCAATGGCCACTGTCTGCTCATGAGCGCATTACTCATGGTGTACGCTCAGTCATTCCATAAAGCTGTGATGCAGCTGCGTACCATGCTTCCAAGTTCATCATCCCACTTTCAGATGTGGTGTCTGCGGTAGTGACACCCCTGTGCAGAACATTGCTGCAAGTTGTACAACCCCAGCAGTAACAATGTGCTGTCAAAGTCAATGCCAACATGTTGTTACAGCAGTCTTGAAATGCATAGTGAGCAATGCAGCCATTTTGTACCAAGCATGTGATGCAGCCAGACACATGTGATGCAGGGGCAATGGAGCAAGCCCTTGGGTTGCTTGTGGCATTAACGCTCAGGAATCCTTCTGCTGCCACACGTGCTGTGGAAGTGGGCTGCATTGACACAGTTCTGGAAGTGATGAACGTGTGTCAGACCGGTGTGCATGGCAAGCTGGGGCAGTGGGTGCAGCGACAGGCGTGCATGAGCATCAGGAATGTGGTTGCTCGGAATCCAGAGTTGAGGCCAATTGTACTGGACAAAGGGGCTGAGCCTTTATTGCGGTCTGCAAAGAAGATGTTTCCTCAGTCTTGTGGCGATGTTGGTAGCGCAGCACTGCGAGACTTGGACATTCAAGACTATAATACATGATCACCTGCTCGGATTTCTTGCATGAGCCAGTGTTTCGATTCATGTACATGAAGACGAAGATCCACAGGTTAAAACAGAAATTATAAATGGCACCAGACTGCATGGCATGGCAGCTTCTCCTCTTGTGTACAGGGCAATAGCAGCAGCCCAAAGCTGGGCTGCAAAGTTGTCTGTGCCAGTATTGCGCAACGTATTGCTGTGCATGCTGACATGCTCGAGACACTGCAGTGAGATGCAGAGTCCAGATTACTGATCAGGCGTCTGATTTCCGTGATGCAGTCTGGTCAACACATTCACGACGTTGCCACCTCAAGGCGCTCGTCCGGCAGTCTGTTCTGTCTCTGGTGCCCTGACTGATTGACAGTCTTGCTGCAAAATCTCAGACCGGCTGAACTTGGTTGGACTCGTTGTGAGTGTAACGATCTGCATGTCTGCAGCGTCGGCCTTTGTTGCTGCCAGACCTCAGGTGGTCTTCAGCAGCAATGGTGCTTTATCTTGCCGACAGACGCTGAG
>JAABUU010003678.1_pt1 | contig 19167 bp, 21 predicted proteins | sample 5559301 | NCBI WGS metagenome assembly JAABUU01 (sample SAMN10711884, study PRJNA513360) | rock metagenome | isolation source: Antarctica rocks | place: Antarctica: Victoria Land, Richard Nunatak white | reverse complement strand
AATCGTGTCCACAACCAGCATCTCCCCACCGCCCATCTGAATGAGCGGCATCATCACAGATCGAAGGGGTCAGTTTTGGACGCCGGTAACCCCACTCAGAGGGTCAGTTTTCCACGCTGTTCCACACTTCAGCCTTACACGCTGAACGGGCCATGAGGCCGGCTGCTCGATGCAGAGGCCGAACGGCTCGGTGTGACCGGTGTGCAGGTGTTCGAGACCGAGGGCCTCGTCGGGTCGAGCGCGGCTCCGGCGGTGCTGTCCTACTTGTTCCATCGTATCGAAGCCCGTCTCACTGGCGAACCGACCCTGCTGATTGTGGACGAGGGCTGGCTGGCGCTGGACGACGCGACCTTTGGCGCGCAGCTCCGCGAATGGCTGAAGACGCTGCGCAAGAAGAACGCGAGCGTGGTGTTCGCGACGCAGTCGCTGGCCGACATCGAGACGAGCGCGATCGCCCCGGCGATCATCGAGAGCTGCCTGACGCGCATCCTGCTGCCGAACGAGCGTGCGGTAGAACCGCAGATCACCGCGATCTATCGCCGGTTCGGCCTCAACGACCGTCAGATAGAGATCCTCGCGCGCGCCGCACCCAAGCGCGACTACTACTGCCAGAGCCGGCGCGGCAACCGCCTGTTCGAGCTTGGGCTCGGCGAAGTCGCGCTCGCCTTCTGCGCCGCATCGTCCAAGACCGACCAAGCGCTGATTGCAAAGGTGATGGTCGAGCATGGACGTTACGGCTTCGCCGCCGGCTGGCTGCGCCGCCGCGGCCTCGATTGGGCCGCCGAGCTGATCGACGGTAAGCCGCTCGACCCGAACGTGCTTGTCCCGCCAACCCGAAATCCGAAGGAGCTTGCCCGATGAGCGCCCATACATATCTGCTTGGAGGATGGCGAAATGCAATGCTTGCCGGCATCGCCGCCTTGTCGTTTTCCGTCGCGAAGCCGATGCCCGCGCACGCGCAATGGGCGGTCTTCGACGCCACCAACTTCAGCCAGAACGTGCTGACTGCGGCGCGCGAGTTGCAGCAGATCCAGAACGAAGTGACCTCGTTGCAGAACGAGGCGCAGATCCTGATCAACCAGGGGCGCAACCTGACCAGCCTCCCGTACTCTTCGTTGCAGCAGCTCACGTCGACGATCCAGCGCACACAGGCGCTGCTCGGCCAGGCACAAGGTGTCGTCTACAACGTCGGCAACATCCAGAGCCAGTTCCAATCGCTCTACCCGAACGGATACACCGGCTCGACCTCGTCGGCGCAGCTCATCGCCAATGCGCAAACTCGTTGGCAGAACACGCTGTCCGGATACCAGGACGCGCTGAAGACGCAGGCAACCGTCGTCGGCAACCTGAACACGACGGAGACCCAGGTGAGTGCTCTGGTGTCGTCGAGCCAGGGCGCGACCGGCGCTCTTCAGGCGACGCAGGCGGGCAACCAGTTGCTTGCGTTGCAGGCGCAGCAGCTCGCCGACGTAACCGCGCTGCTTGCCGCCCAAGGTCGGGCGCTGAGCCTGCAAGGTGCGCAAACCGTTTCCGGACAGGAGCAGGCGCATGAGCAACTTCAGCGCTTCCTGATGCCCGGCGCGCGCTATCAGCCGACCAACATCACCATGTTCCACAACTGATCCATGCCTCGTCACGACGTCACGAGCTGGATCCGGGTCGGTGCGGTCGGCTTCGCAATGCTGGCCGCAGTTGCCACGGCGGTCGAAATGAGCCGGGAAGGAAGGGGTTCGGTCGGTTCGCCCCAGCCTGCTGCCGTGCGGGACCCGATCGCGGCGGAGCTGGAGCGCTGCAACGCGATCACGCCTGCAAGCGGGCGAGATGATGCGTCCGAGCGCGCGTGGGCCGAGAACCGCCGCCGTTTCCTCGGCGCTCACCGCACCGGCACGGACGCGCCTGGCGCCGCGCCGGTTCCCTCCACACCGGCCGGAGTTCGCCCGTGAACAGCGGCGTCATCGACAACTTCCTTTCGATCTTCACCCAGTACATCGACAGCGGCTTCGGCCTGCTCGGACCCGAGGTGAACTATCTCGCGCGCACGTTGGTCCTGATCGACATCGTTTTAGCCGCGCTGTTCTGGAGTTGGGCCGGCGACGAGGACATCATCGCGCGCCTGATCAAGAAGACGTTGTTCGTCGGTGTGTTCGCCTACCTGATGGGTAACTGGCAGACACTCTCCCGCGCGGTGTTCGAGAGTTTTGCAGCACTCGGCCTGAAGGCGTCCGGTACCGGCCTCGCCGAGGCGGACTTCCTCCGTCCCGGCCGCGTGGCGCAGGTGGGCCTTGATGCCGGCCAACCTATCCTTCAGTCGATTTCTGGCCTGATGGGCTTCGTCAGCTTTTTCGAAAACTTCATCCAGATCACCGTGCTGCTGTTCGCCTGGGCGATCGTGCTGATCTCGTTCTTCGTGCTGGCGATCCAGCTCTTCGTGAGCCTGATCGAGTTCAAGCTCTCCACGCTCTGCGGCTTCGTGCTGATCCCGTTCGGCCTGTTCGGCAAGACCGCTTTCGCCGCCGAGCGTGTGCTTGGCAACGTCATTTCCTCCGGCGTGAAGGTGCTGGTGCTGGCGGTCATCGTCGGCATCGGCTCGACGCTGTTCTCCCAGTTCACGACAGGCTTTCCAGCGACGCCGACCATTTCGGATGCGATGGGATTGGTGCTCGCGGCGCTGTCGCTGCTCGGCCTCGGCATATTCGGGCCGGGGATCGCCAACGGCATCGTCTCCGGCGGCCCGCAGCTCGGGGCAGGCGCCGCGATCGGCACGGGCCTCACCGCTGGCGGCGTGGCCGCCGCCGGCATCGGCGCTGCAAGCCTTGCCGTAGGTGGGGGTGGAGCCGCCGTTGCCGGCGTCGCACGGGGCGGCGCGTCACTTGCCGGTGCGTCCGTCGGCGCATTCCAGGCCGGTGCCGCCGGCGAGACGGGCCTGAGCGCGGTCGCGGGTGGCTTGGGCGGCGTTGCTCGGGCAGGCGCCAATTTCGCCATGGTTAGTCCGTTGCGCCGCATCGTGGGCGACCTCGGCGGCCGGTTCGCCTCCGGCGCCCGCTCGGGCTTCGAGGCGACTGGCGGCAGTGTCGGCGGTGGCGCCGCAGAGAGCTCGGCAGCGGATGCGGGTGCCGCCAGCGCGGCTGAAGCGGGCGGTCCGCCCGCCTGGGCGCGGCGGATGTCGCGTGGCCAAGCCATCGACCGCGGCTTTTCGACCGCCGCGCATGCGGTGAAGTCCGGCGACGGCGGCGGCGCCGGGTCCTCCGTCGACCTTTCGGAGCCTCGTGAATGAACCCTTTTCGCCGCGCGGACGTGCGCTATGGCCGCAGCCCAGCCCCCGAGACGCCCTACCAGCGCGCAGCCGCCGTTTGGGACGAGCCCATCGGCTCCGCCCGCGTGCAGGCGCGGAACTGGCGACTAATCGCGCTGGGCGAACTCGCCATCGTCGGCGGCCTCTCGCTCGGCCTCCTCTGGCAGTCCGCCCGCGGCACGGTCGTGCCCTGGGTGGTGCAGATCGACCGGCTTGGCCAGGCGCAGGCGGTCGCTCCCGCGGTTGCCGACTATCAGCCGACCGACGCGCAGATCGCCTGGCACCTCGCCCGCTTCATCGAGGAGGTGCGCGGCGTGCCGGCCGACCCTGTGATTGTCCGACAGAACTGGCTGCGCGCCTACGACTTCACAACCGACAAGGGTGCGCTGGCGCTCAACGGCTACGCGCAAGCCAGCGACCCGTTCGCCAACGTCGGCAAAATCCAGATCTCGGTCGAGGTGTCGAGCGTCATCCGCGCCTCGCCCGACAGCTTCCGCGTGGCCTGGGTCGAACGCCGCTACGAGAACGGGAGCTTGAGCGGGACGGAGCGATGGACCGCGATCGTGACTACCGTGCTGCAGCCGCCGACCAACGCCGACAAGCTGCGACGCAATCCGCTCGGCATCTACGTCACCGCCATCAACTGGTCGAAGGAACTGGGGCAATGACGCCAAATATCCAGCTCGGCGCAATGCCGGTTCTCCTGCTCTCCGGTTTTGCGCTCAGCGCATGCAACAGCTTCAAGCCGCCCGAGATCACCTACGACGATCCGGCCGCGACGCGGGCCGTTCAACTGCCGGACACGCCGAAGCCGATCGAGGTGGTCACGCTGCCCCAGCCGCTGCCGCTGCCGGGACAGCTCAAGCCGTTGCCCGGTGCAGGACGGCGTGCCCAGCCGGAAGCCGGCGACCCGCTCGCGCGCGTCGATCAGGCCAACGCCGCAGCGCGCGTGCAGCCGACGCGGGCGGGTTATATCAACGCCGTTCAGGTCTATCCTTTCTCGGACAGCGCGCTGTTCCAGGTGTACGCTGCACCCGGCCAAGTGACCGACGTTGCACTCCAGGAAGGCGAGCAGCTCACCGGTAGCGGCCCGGTTGCCGCCGGCGACACGGTGCGCTGGATCATCGGCGACACCGAGAGCGGGTCCGGCCCATCTAAGCGCGTCCACATCCTGGTAAAACCGACGCGGCCCGACCTGATAACCAACCTGATCATCAACACGGACCGCCGCACCTACCACCTGGAGATGCACTCCGCCGAGAAGACCTACATGGCGTCGGTTTCCTGGCAATATCCGCAGGATCAGCTGATCGCGTTACGCGGCCAGAATGCCGCGGCGGACGCCGCGGCTCCGGTCGATGCGGGCGTTGATGTTGCGCGCCTGCGCTTCCGCTACCGCATTGAGGGCGACCACCCGGCCTGGCGCCCTCTCTCCGCCTTTGACGACGAGCAGAAGGTCTTCATCGAGATGCCGCGCGGTATCGCCCAGGGCGAACTGCCGCCCCTGTTTGTGCTCGGCCCGGACGGGAAAGGCGAGCTGGTCAACTACCGCGTCCGCCAGAACTACTACGTCGTCGATCGCCTTTTCGGGGCGGCGGAGCTGCGCCTTGGCGGCGAGCATCAGCAGATCGTGCGGATCGTCCGCACGGATGCGCGGGTCGCTGGCTAATGAGCGACCAGGCTGGACCACCGCCCGATCCGCCGCGCGACGAGCGGGCGATCGCGCAGGATCTGCGTCTGCGTCCCGAGCGGCCGCAAGTCACGCGTCTCTCCCGCAAGGTGCTGATCAGCCTTGGCGCGGTCGGGTCCGTCGCCGTTTTGGGCGCAACGATCTGGGCGCTACAACCGAACCGCCGATCCGGCGCCGGGGCGGAGCTGTACTCGACTGACAATAAGACCACGGCAGACGGCCTCACCAACCTGCCGCGCGACTACACGGGCCTGCCACGCAGCGTGCCGCCGCTCGGGCCACCTCTGCCCGGCGACCTCGGCCGGCCGATCGTGGCGGCGCAGAACGCCGGACAGTCGGTGACGATACGCACCACGCCGACAGCGCCGGGAGTCGATCCAGAGGAGCAGCGCCGGGCTCAGGAGCGGGAGGCGGCGCGACTATCGAAGCTCTTCGCCGGAACGAGCGTACGGGACCAGGCCGCGGCGTTGCTGCCGACAGGCCTGGGCGACTCGAATGCCGGTTCAACGGGGCTTCCCGGATTGCCCGATGCGGGAGCGCTGGCATCCGCCGCGGCCGACGTTCGGCAGAACGGGCAGGACCGGAAATTGGCGTTCGTCAACGCTGCCGTCGACAAGCGCACGATCAGCCCTGATCGGCTGCAGGCACCGGCGTCGCCTTATGTCGTACAGGCCGGCTCTCTCATCTCCGGCGCGCTGCTGACCGGCATCCGCTCCGACTTGCCGGGCCAGATCACCGGGCAGGTGACCGAAAACGTCTACGACAGCCCGACCGGCCGCTACCTGCTCATCCCGCAAGGCGCCAAGCTGATCGGCATCTACGACAGCCAAGTCACGTTCGGGCAGTCCCGCGTGCTGCTGGTCTGGACGCGGCTCATCATGCCGAACGGCCAGTCGATCGTGCTCAATCGCCAGCAAGGTGCCGACCCGCAAGGATTCTCCGGGTTGGAGGACGAAGTCGACAATCACTGGGGCGAGCTGTTCAAGGCCGCCCTGCTCTCGACCTTGCTCAGCGTCGGCTCGGAAGCCGGCACGAGCGGGCAGGAGAACGACTTGATCCAGGCCATCCGTCAGGGTGCCTCGAACTCGATCAGCCAGACTGGCCAGCAAATCGTTGGACGCCAACTCAACATCCAGCCGACGCTCACCATCCGCCCCGGCTTTCCGATCCGCGTCATCGTCAACCGAGACTTGGTGCTCGCGCCGTACGGCGCGTGAGGAGACCAAAATGGCCAGTCTGAAACTCGGCCCATTCGTTGACGAGAAGCCCGTCCGGCTCACGACGGAACTGCCGGCCGCCGTTCACCGCGATCTCCTCGCCTACGCGGACGCGCTTGCACGCGAAACCGGCCAAGCGGTCGAGCCTACACACGTCATCGCGCCGATGCTCGCCCGCTTCATGGCGACCGATCGAGCATTTGCGAAGATCCGAAGGTCAACGCCTACGTCGAAGACCTCGCTTTCAAAAGCGCCGCCCGGCGTTCAGCCGCCTCTTCCCGAGCCGCGATGAGGAAGCGTCTGAATGCGGGATTGTCGTTCTGACTAGACCAGACAAGGCTGAAGGGGATCTCTTCGTGATCAAGGGGCCGAAACACCACACCTGGGTAGGTCACCCCTGCTTCAGCCTCGCCAACTAAACTCAATCCCTGCCCGATTCCCACCAGCGCCAACAAAGTCTCGCGCTGCACGGCCATCTGCTCAACGACTGGATGCCGGCCCAGGTCTGCAAGTCCTCTCACAATGTAGTCCTGGATTTCCGGGCCGGGATCGACACGGCTCACAATAAATCGCTCTGACGAGAGTTGGTCCCAGGCGATCTCCTTGCCGCTCGCAAGTGCATGTGTTTCCGGTAGCGCGACCAAGATCCGCTCGTGCCAAAGGTCCTCCACTTCGCAGCCCGGTGAAAGCGGCATTCCCGCCACGAATGTAAAATCCAGTCTTAGCGCCCGGACGGCAGCGATGTGCTCTCGAGGTGAGCCCTCGATGACGACGTAGTCCAGGTCGGGATAAGTCGTCATGAAGGAGATCAGCAGGCGTCGTGGAAACCCGGAGGCTATCGAAGCTACGATGCCCAATCGTAGAGACCCTTCCTCCCCCCTGCCGCTTGACTGAGCAGTCCGCAGCAGGGACTCGACATCAGCAATGATCAGACGACTTCGCGCGAGTAAGCGTTGCCCAGCGATCGTCGGCTGAGTGCCCTGGCTTTGCCGCTGAAACAGGCTGACACCGATAGCATCCTCAAGAGCGCGAACGCGGCGGCTGATAACCGATGGGCGCACCTGAACGATTTGGGCAGCCCGTCGGAAGCTTCCTTGATCAAGGACAAGCAGCGCTTGCTGCAGGGCGGCGAGGTCGATCACCGGCACGATGGCGATGCATCTTCTGGCCCAGGAATGAAGCCGGAAGGCGCTTCCCCTGTCCCGTTTCCTGCAGACGGGATGACAAGTGTGTGCGACGATCTCATCATGCTCGTCGGCATGGGTCGGAAAGACCAGTCACTTGGCACACCGCATTGAGTCGCCGCCGCAATCCCTTGTTCTCGTCGGTGTCGTCCTCCCGTTCGCAGACCTCTTCGTCCTGCACTCGGCCACCTGAGTGGTTGGGCGGGCTGCTTGCCCTTCCACCCCGATCAGCGCCTTGGCCGAGCGCCTCTCTGTTCCGACTGGCAGGGCCGGCGAGTGGCTGGCTGGCGCACGTCGGGCATAGGTCTGCGGACTTGGTGTTCGCTGATCGTCTGAGAGTTTGGTCGGCGATGGCCGCCGTGTCGTATCGAGCCACAACTAGCTCCACAAATCGACGCACGGCTGGCCGGCGTCTCGTTCGCAATCAGAAGTAACGGCGGCGTTGTCGACTGCGCCAGAATTGGAGAATCGACCTGTGGCCAGCGCCTTCATTGCCCATGACCGCCCAGAGAAGCCGGCCGAGTTTCTCGTGCTTGACTGTCCCTTCAGGGCTGAAAGACGACTGGACGACCACGCGCGCCCGTCTCGAGCCGAACCAACTTGGCTTCCTGCACCACGCCGCCAATCGGCATGGCGATGCCGCCTGTCGTCGTGACGTAGAGCCCAGCCGGATCATCCGCCGCAAATACGCAAGCTGTTGAGCCCGCCATCCCCTCGTCCGGGCCCGCAATGGCGATGCGCTCACCATTCGGCCGCAGGCGGATCAGAGTATTATGGATATGATTGGCGATGTAGAGACTGCCAGCTTCGTCCAGCGCCAAATCGTCTCCGCGAAGACGTTCTGCAAGAGTACTGAGGTTGCCTGTCGGGCCATCTGAGCCAAGTTCAGCCCGCAGCACCAGTGCACGATCAGTGCTGGTGATGAAGAGCGCACCTTCGCCGACCTTGATGCCGTTAGCTCCCGGCACCATTGGATCGGGGGAACATTTGGTCAGGCGCTCGTCCCGAAGCACGACGCGTGAGGAGGTGCCGTCCAAGTCGAGTTCAATGACAACGCCGAGGATGGAATCGACGGTGTAGGCGCGCCCTGGCCTCGCCGGCGTCAGACCGTTCAGGAACATCGTGTTCGGCACTTGCATCCGTTCTTCAATGGATCCGTCGAGTCCGACCTTAAAGAGACGATGCGGGCTCTGACCGGGCTTGCCGGCGACAGCGAACACGCCGTCCGATACTGCGACCAATCCAGCCGGCGAGAGGGGCAGAGTCGCCAAACGCGAGCTGGCGCCTTCTCGGCTCACGTGCAGGATTTCGCATCGATTGTGGACGGAGATTACGAAGCTGCCATCAGCCATCACGGCTATGTTCTCGATGAACGTCCCAGCAGGCCAAGTCGCAACGATACGATGGTCAACGGGCTCTAACGGGACGGTATCGTGTGGTGCAGGCTGATCTGACATGTTAACTCCTCCTGTTGTTGCACTTCTAGTCGAAGGCTACCCATTGTTCCGGAAGCTGCAGTACAGCGTCATTCCGCCATCGACGAACAGGGTCGTGCCGATGATGTAGTCCGCTTCGTCCGAAACGAGCCAAGCAGCGGCTCTTGCTACGTCCTCGACGTCACCGATCCGGCCATACGGAATGAGCGTTCGAATCCGATCGCCAGCCTCGCCCGTCGTTGTTTCACGGTTTATATCGGTGCTGATGGCGCCGGGCGCGATCGCGTTGACTCGGATGCCTTCACCGGCAACCTCCTGTGCTAGGCTGCGCATCAGCATGCCGACCCCACCCTTCGCTGCCGCGTAGTTTACGTGCCCGGCCCAGGGGATGACTTCGTGCAACGACGTGATGAAGAGCAACTTGCCCAAAGCCTTGGACACGTCACGCCGCCCCTGCTGCCGGAAGCGGCCGATCGCTTCCCGGCCGCACAGGAAGCCGCCGGTCAGGTCGAGGCCGATCACGCCGTTCCATTGCTGTAACGTCATGTCGCCGATCGGTGAGTCCTGCTGCGCTCCTGCGTTGACAACCACGATATCGAGCGTGCCCCAAGTCGCGATTGCCGCATCCAACAGCCTTACGACATCCGCCTCGTTGGAGACGTCGCCGCGGAGAGCCCGTGCACTGCCACCCGCCGCCGCAATTGCGGAGGCGGCCCGCTCAGCCGCCTCCGCGTGGGAATGATAGTTGATCCCGGCGGTGGCGCCGGCCTCAGCCAAAGCATGCGCGATCCCAAGGCCAATGCCGGAACTCGCCCCTGTAACCAGGGCGACCTGACCGGAAAGGTTCATGCCCATACATCACCCTCTATCAAACTGGGGTCCGACTACTCGGCTAGGAATCGAAGACGATCGCGATGTCGCTGGTCACGGCAGGGACCGCCTCGATGGCTGCGTCCTGGTTAGGACGCGCCCCATTGCGGGAGGTTCGGAACCCATTCGGCGAGGCTGGTCCACTTGAGGCCCGAGTAGCGATCGTTGTCGACCGCTTCATGGTGCCGGCTGAACATGCTGTGTTCATACTGCGCCTGCTGCCACGCGGGATAGACTTCCCTTTCGCCCTCCGGGTGAGCCGCCCGCTCGCGCTTGTTACGCTTGCTCAGGTCATCGAGGCTTCCCAAGCGCACCAGTTTAAACGGAGTCTTCATCACCGCGTCAGTGAATTGGGCGAGTTCGCGCGGGGTGACGCTGAAGCTCTTGATCCTCAGGGCACGCGGGGTTGCCGGATCGAGGGCGGCGGCGGCTGTGAAGGCTGCGGCGTCGTCCATCGTCGTGAAGTCGAGCTGCCAGTCCGGATTTTCCCAATAACCGACCCTTTTCTCGTCGAAGTCCAGGTAGGGCACCTTCTGCATCAAGACTTCAGCGAACACGCCATTAAAGATCGACGTGGGCGCGATCGACACTTCCTCCAGCCGATGGTGGAACTCGCGCCTAAGGTCGTAATTGCGGTTCTCACCCGGCGGCAGAGTCCTGAAGTCAGTCGCGAAGTCCGAGGGGATAAAACGCCGGATGCCAGCTGCGACGCTAGCCTCCAACAGGCGACTCTGGGTGTCGACGACCACATCGCGAAGCCCTTGCAAGGCAGACACGACGCAAGCTGCACCCTCGCACACTTTCCGGATGTCGGCGACGCTCGTCATATCGACCGCAACGACTTGCACGCCGGCGTCTTCCAATGGCTTGCGGTGTTTATCCTCGCTGCCTGCTCGCATGAGCGCCACGGCTGTCGCGCCGCGTCGGGCGAGCGCACGCGAGATGCGCCCGCCAAGATTCCCGGTCCCTCCGGCCACTACGATCTTTTCGGTCACATTACCCTCCTTCTAGTCTCATGTTGTCTTTGTTGCAGAAGACAGGTTTAGACGCCGTCAGCTGCTGGCGATGGTGACCGAGCGACGGAGGTGCTCGTCGCTCGAGAGCTGGTCAATCATGAAGGCCGCTAAGTCCTCACGGCTAATCTTGTGAGCCTTCTCGCCATAGTCTTCCGAAAAGACGCGGACGCGTCCGCTCGCGGGATCGTCGGTCAGGATCGCGGGCCGCACGACCACCCACTCGAGAGCGCTTGCCTTGATCTCGGCCTCCATCGCCAACTTGTCCTTGTCGGCGCCGCGCAGGAGCGTGGAGACGAGCAAGCGTTCATAGAACGTCGCGTTGGCCTTGCTTTCACCCACGCCGAGCATGGACGTGGCGACGAGACGGCGGACACCGTTGCGTTCCATTGCGACAATGACTGCCTTGGCGACGCTCGTCTCGAGCGTTTTTTGCTTGTAGGGCGTCGTGCCGCCGACCGTGTCGAGAACGGCGTCCTGGTCGCGGATCGCGGCTTCGACCGCATTCTCATTGGTAGCATCGCCTTCGACGACGCGAACTCCACCTATGTCGAGCTCACCCGCGTCTCGCACAAACGCAGTGACCTGATGTCCTGCGGCAATCGCTCGCTCGACGACGGCTTTGCCAGTTCTACCGGCAGCTCCGATGACCAGAACCTTCATGTTCGCCTCCTATAGATTTTCTTGCGGCCGCTCGTGGCAAGCCGCACCCTGATGTTCGCGGAATTCAAAACCGTCTGGCCTTCAATCCCCGTCCGCTCACGGGCTTAGTTTGCAGCTCCACGAAGCCGTTCCACAGCCCGACGCACTCGTCCACAGTCGCGACATGAACCTTGTCTATGCGAGCCGGTGATGAACCATACTTTGTCGTAGGACATTTTCTGCTTACCTCCCATCCCATTTGCTGCCTTGAGAAGACGTCAGAAACCACCATTACTGAACAGTGTTTGCTCCTGGCATCATGTGAACGCCGCATTCACAGGCAGTAATTGATTGAGGGAAACCCCCCGGATCAACCCACGACTTGTAGCCAAGGCTCCAAACGCGGTATCCGAACACCTGATTGATCGAGCGGATCTTCCGCGGCGATGCGGCTTGCTTCCTCAAGATTGTCCACCCGAAGTACGTAGAAGCCGTTGCCGGTGTTCTTGCCGTCTGTTGTGAAGAAGGGGCCGGAGATGGGCAGTATGCCCCGGTTCATCAAAGCTCGCATGTACTGCAAGTGGTCACCGAGGTGATGGTTGAGTTGCTCCACATCCGCGCCAGCCAAGTGGCTGTGCACAACGAACTGAACGTCGTGCTTTTCAGCAACGTCGTCCGCAAGTTTGATGGATTTAGATGCAGCATTAACGGGCATTTTCTTCTCCTTCAGTTTGTTTACGTTGGGTGTCAGGCGTGCATTGCACGTCGCAATGCATCCCGACTATCCCGCACCGTCGCTTTCGCGAACCCTGGCTTCCGGCGCTTCGCAGAACCTATGCATTGCGCCAGGGCAGCGCCACGGTTCCCATGGGGCCATGCTCGTGTTGGGGGTTTAGGGAACTGCAATGAAGGCGGGGTATGGCGCGAGGTCCCAAACCTGGTAGTCCGCAAAATCGGCCTTGATCAGCGGGAAAGTATGGATGATCCGCTCCAGGTGGTCTGCCGAGTCAGCCTCGAACAGGACCACGCCGCCGCGTCCCTTCGGCGGCAAAGCCCAGACCTGTCGAAGACTGCCTTCGCTGTAGAGGGTCCGGACCTGCGCCTGTTCCTGCATTTCGAGCTCGGGAAAATCCGCGGGAATGCCCTCGGTCGCGAACTTCTTCTTTGGCGTGAAAACGACGAAGAATTGCATGATGGACTCTTTTCATTGTCTGTTGATAGCTCATTAATTCGTGAAGTCAGCCACGATCTTGCCGGGTGCATGACCGGTTCGGCTGCGTTCGATTGCCGCCGGTAGGTCGGCAAAAGCCACCGTTTCAGCAATGGTCGATGACAAACGTCCGGCTACGATATCGCCGGCAATTTGCGCGAGTCGCACTGGATCGGGACGCATTGAGAACCAGACGCCGCGCCTGTTGGCAGGCGCGCGACTGGCAACGTCGGGTGCCACGATGCTGACCAGGGCGCCGCGATCCGAAAGCACCGACCAGGAACGATCCAACGTATCGCCCCCAACGAGATCCAGCACCAGGTCGATGTCGGTTACATGGTCCTCGAACCGGTCGGTCCTGTAGTCGATGGCGTCGTCGGCGCCGAGTTCCTCGACATAAGCACGGCTCGACGCAGAAGCCGTCGCCGAGACGATGGCGCTCGCCGCCTTGGCGAACTGGACGGCGAAGCCACCCACCCCGCCTGCCGCGCCATGAATCAGCACCTTCGACCATGGGCGCAGCTCGCCGGCGGCCCGGAGCGCCTGCCAGGCCGTCAGCGCCGCGACCGGCACAGCCGCCGCCTGCACGTCCGTCAGCCCGTCCGGTACGAGGCAGAGCGTGTTCTCGTCCGTGGCCACGCAGTCAGCGTAGGCACCAAGCCCCACCGGCCCCATGACCCGGTCACCGACCCGGAACCGACCGCCGTTGCCATCGATCACGACCCCGGCCAACTCGGCGCCCAATACGGCGGGAAACGCCAATGGACGGACATCGCGGAGCAAGCCCTGCCGAATCTTCCAATCGATGCCGTTTACGCCGGCGGCTTTGACTTTGATCAGCACCTGGCCGGGGCCGGGGACCGGCATCGCCTGTTCGTCAAGCCGCATGACTTCCAGACCGCCATAACCATCGATGCGGTAGGCTCGATCACGTCGCATTACCGTTCTCCCTGCCCGATAGATGACTGTTCCAAGGGGGACGAAGAAGACGCTAAGTTCGGGACACCTCGTCCCGAAATCGGATCAGCCGTGGACCTATGCGCTCTCGCTTCGTTCAACTCCGTGGCCACTCACGGCGGGTTCGGTCACGCGAGCCGCTCCACCGGGCAGCCGAAAGCGACGCTGTCTCGACACGTCAGGGAACTGGAGGAGAGCCTGGGCGTGCGCCTGATCGAGCGCGGCGGGCAGACGCTGCGACTGACGGAGGAGGGTGCGGCCCTCCATGCCAGGACGGACGGGTTGCTCGGCGAACTGAAAGATGCGGGTCAAGCGGTCGGGGGAGGATTGGCCCATCCGCGCGGGCGCCTGCGCGTGAGCACGACGGTGACATTCGCCCAAATGGCCATGGGTCGGATCGCGGCCGCCTTCGTCGCCAGATACCCAGAGGTCCAGCTGGAGCTTTCAGCAGATGACAGATACGTGGACCTCGTCGCCGAAGGGTTTGACGTCGCAATCCGGGTAGATCCGCCCCCGGAAACCAACCTGGTCGGTCATTGCTTCTTGCGCGATCGACTGCACGTCGTGGCACCGGCAACGTTGGCTCGTCCTCCGGTCGGGACCGATCCGCAGGCCCCCGTCTCGATCCCCGCCGTGGTGCTGACGAACACGCTGGATGGCACCGTGTGGCACATCACCAACGGCGGGCAGGACTTCGCCTTCCGCCCTAAACCGGTGCTCCGCGTGTCGTCGCTTCCCGTGGTGGGCGATGCCGTCCGTGCAGGCGCGGGCGCCGCCCTCCTGCCTCCTTCCCTGGTGGCCGAGGATCTTGCGGCGGGGCGCCTCGTGTCCTGGGGCGCGACGTCGGGTCCGGCCGTGGAATTGTGGGTCCTGCACACATCGCGGCGGCTCGTGAGTCCAAAGGTTGCGGCGTTCGTTCAGTTCATGCGTTCTGCGTACTCGGAAGGCGCGATCCTGGAGTCCCTATTCTACTCTCCCTAGATCAGTTCGACGCCACGCAACTCCGTCGCGGTCGCAAAGCCAAGGAGCCTCAATCGTGCTCGGCGCGCAGCCGGGTAGCGGGAATGCTTGAGCCGGGGCCGTCGCCCGCTTTCTGGACCGATAACCTCAATTGAGCAGTTCTGACGCGCATGGGAAGACGGGTTGTCGATGATATCCGGACCGGTCATTTCAAAACCTTTCCTGATTACGCATGAACCTCCGCCAGCTTGAGCAGGTGGTATGGCATCGGCGGCGTCCGCACGCTGGCCCAGGTAAGGCGGGGAAGCATTGCGGCGAGATCGTATCGGCGATTGAAGCGATATTCGAACTCGGCAAGGTAGCGCGGCACATGCTTGCTGCTGATAGCCCGATAGGTGCCGGTGATCGCCGCCTTAATGTTGCCAAGCGCGGTGTTGACCCATTTGAAGGCGGGTGTGCGCGCTGCGATGGGTCCCCACCCTGTGACGACGACCTGATGGGAACACCCTGCCTCGACGACGCCAGCAAAGCAGCGCAGTCCATCGCTGACCACGGCACAGCTAGGCTCCAGGCTGGCTTTGGCGAACGCTGCAAGCGAATGGCTGCAGAAACTCTTCACACGTCGCAGTTTGATGCGGACTGGCTTGCCGTCGACGGTGGTTTCGACCGCCGCCACGAACGGGGTCTTGCCCTCTGCGCCGCGCCCACGTTTGCCGCCGGTGCGTTCGCCGCCGACATAGGCGTCATCGATCTCGACGCGCCCGGTCAGGCGCTTGGCCGCGTCGCGTTCGAGCATCACCTGCGCCAGCTTGTGCTTGAGCTTCCAGGCCGTGGTTTGGGTGACGCCGAGGCGACGGCCGAGTTCGATGCTGGAGATGCCCTGCTTGGTCTGCGTCACATGGTAAAGCGCGCGGAACCAGGTGCGCAGCGGCAGCTTGGTCGAGGCGAAGATTGTCCCGGCAATCGGCGAGGTCTGCAGGCGGCAATCACTGCACTGAAAGAGGCCGCGGGTGGTCACCAAGCTGTGCCGCTGGCTGCCGCATCCAGGGCAGTGGAAGCCCTGCGGCCAGCGGGCAGCCACGACAATCGCGCGGCACTGCTGCTCCGTGCCATAGCACCGTTCGAATTCCGGCTCGCTGAGTCCTTTCTGGAACTGCACCGCATTGCGCGCCATCGCCCAAACCTCCGCAAACACTTCGCTTGTTCACGATTCGACCATGGCAGAGCTAGCTGAGCAAGATGCGTAATCAGGAAACCTTTTAAGAGAGGGACAATTGGAATGGCCAGGACGGGCCGACCGCGCGGCTTCGACAAGAACGAGGCCGTGCAACAAGCAATGCACCGCTGGGGCTAATCCCTGCCACCGTTTACGCAAACTCGATCCTGAGAAGTTCGTTGGTGTTTTCTGGCGAGCAAAGACGGTACAGATGAGTGTCAGGACAGCCAAAAGCGCGCCTGTCTGTGCTATGGCCTTCGCTTAAATGCTTCCGATTCGCTTCCAAATTGTTAGACCAATCTAGTCGGAAGCGCCGACGATCAAGGCGCATCTCACATAACATGTTGGAATCTTTATGGGAAGATCTGGAGCGGGCGAAGGGATTCGAACCCTCGACCCCAACCTTGGCAACGCGCTGATTTTTTAGCCGCCGCTGGTATCCAAGAAATGCGGCCGGCCGCGACCCCGTGCGCTGGGCTACTACGAAAAGGTTACGCACTTGCGTCGAGACCGCAACGTCACTGATGTTCGATTTCGATCCGAGGCTCGGCCGTGCCGGCCCAGGTGAATCGCAAGGTCTCGCCCTTGCGCACGTTGTTGATGAGAGCCGGCCGAAAGCAGGCGAGACAGGTTCCGGACACGTCACGCACGCTCGGGTAAACCACTCCGAGCGAGCCCGCCGCGAGCAACGTCTCTGCCAGGCCCTGAGACGCGACGTAGCTGTCGGGCGCGAGGCTCGAAGCGAAGTCCGGCGCGTTGCGTAGATCGTGAAGCTCGGCACTGACGTCGGCGAGATAGTTGTCGTAAGTGACACTGTCGTCGAAACGCCCGATCTCCGCGTAGTCTGCGGAACGATGAAAGGCGACCTCCGCCTGCGCCGTCTCGATAGCGAACGCGGCGTACCAGGCACCTCGATCGGGACCGTTGAATCGGCTGCCGAGCGGATGCGCGTGGCAGAAGGCGGCGTTCACGATCCGTGCGTAGGGAACGGCAAATACCAACTCATGCACGCCGATCCCCGCAAGCAAACCGGTCTCGGCTAATAGCCGATCGTTGGTGGCGCCGTCGAGTTCGATAATGTCTCGGAAGTCTGCATCGTTGTCAGCAATCCGCGACAGCACACTGTCGCCGCCGGCGCTATATTTCGAAGGGATTAAACGGTGCGAGTCGAACTGGCGAACCAGACTTGTCGGCGGCAGTGTCGCGATCAGAGTCCACCCCGACGCGCGTCGAGAAGACGGCGCACGGTTTGAAGCGCCGGCACGCCGCCGGCCATCATGTAGGCCAGCGGCGTCCGGCCCGCAAAAATCGGATTCTGATTGGGCAGCCGCACCCATTCGTCCGCAAGCTTTTCGCCATACAGGACGTTCAACGCCTTAAAGATGCCAATCAGGTAGGAAATCCGTGTCAGCATGTCGGTATCGAGCGTTCGCTCCGGGTTTTTGCGCCAGCTGTAATAGGGGCCGTTCGAGAGGCCGCCGAGCAGAACCCGCGCGTCCTCGTCCCGGATACTCCAGCGCTCCACGACGTTGAAAAAAGCCCGGAGTGCCGACGGGCTGAGCCGCTCACGCTGTGCCTTATCAGTCAGGTCGGTAACGGAAGCGGGTTGATACCGAGTGGCTGGGTAGGCAGGCTGAGTAACGCTCATAAGAAGAGTCCTCCGGGGGAGGATATACTCTCCTTATCGGGAGATTGCAAGCGGCTGGCCCCGCCCGTTGCGGTCGAGCCTGCCTCCCAGCTACTTTCCCGAGATTGCTCTCTCGATCTTCGCTCGAAGCTGCTCGGCGTCGGCTCCACTGGCGGCAAGGCGCTCCGCAAGGGCGCGGATGAAGTCTTCATCACTTACTGCGGCGACGGGACCCGACTTTCCGGCACGGCGTGGTGCAGAAACCACGCCGCCCGCAAGCGCAGCGGCAATACGCTTTGTCACGCGATTGGCTGCGCGCCGAGACGGGTCATTTTGCACATGGGCATAAATCTCGGTCGATCTCATATTCGCATGTCCGAGGATCGCGCCTGTCAATGCGAGCGCCTCGCCCGTCGATGTCGCCGTCGAGCCCATTGTATGGCGCAGCGTATGGGGTGTGACGCCCGGCAGCTCGGCTTTGCGAATTATCTTCGACCACATGGTCTTCGTGCCCTGATAGTGGCGTTCGCCACGTTCGGCTGGGAACACGTATTCGCTCCCATCCTCGCGCGCGATGGTCTTCAGCAGCGCGACAGCGGCGTCGCCAAGTGGACGACGCGATTTTCCTGTCTTGCTATCGTCGAGCGTCAATGCGCTCTCCGCGAAATCAATCTCGGTCCACTTCAATCCCGCGATCTCGTTTCGTCTGCAGCCCGCCAGAACCCAGAGCCGTGCGATGTCCAGCGCCTTCGCGTTCATGCCCTCCGCTGCCAATCCATCCAATGCGGCGCCGAGGCGTGTCACCTCCTGCAGAGTGAGAAAGCGCGGCTTGCGCTTGTCCGTCTTGCGTATCGCCGCCAATTCGCAGGGATTACGCGCGACGATCTCGCGGCGTGCGGCAAAGCTGAACACCGCCGACAGGTCGCGCGCCACCTTGCGCGCGGCGCCCTCGCCGCCGCGCACGATGACCCGCTTCCGCGGACCGATTTTTTCATCTCGCGCCGTCTTTCCGGCTGCGACATCACGAACCAGTCGCTCGATGTCGCCTGGCGTGATCTCCGTGACACGCCGGTGGCCGAGCAGCGGCACGACGTGATGCCGCAAGCGCCCGATGGTGAATTGCTTGGTCAGCGGCTTCATTGGATCACCCTGCCGCATGCCACGCTGAACGTAGCAGCCCTCCTCCTCGTACAGGTCGATCAGGCCGCCGACCCGCATTTCCAAACGCTTGGTGCGACGCTCGTCGGCAGGATCTTCACCCTGCGCGACGCTGCCAAGAATAGTCCTGGCCTGCTTGCGCGCCTGTTCCGGCGTGAGTGGGCCGAACCGGCCAATCGTCACGAAGCGCTGGGCCGCGGTGCGGCCGCCGCCTTCGCCCCTATACCGGACGATGAACCTCTTGGAGCCGCTCGTCTCGACGCGAAGGCCGAAACCGGGCAGCAGGCTGTCCCAGACGTAATAGCGACCCGCCTTGACGTCGGCGGCATCCACCTGGCGTTTGGTTAACAAAACACCCACGCGCTTGGACATTCGATCCCTCCAACCCATTGACCTGACGAGCACAACCTACCGTGGTTTGGTCAACACCTGGTCATCACCGTAGCCGGAAAAAGGGGGTTATAGAAGGATAAAGTGGCGTACGCGGCACAGCTCCGGAATTAAGAATAGTCAGCGATCATAGTGCTTTAGCGTAGGTAGGGATACGGTGGCGTAGGATGAGAGCAATTTTGCCAAGGTTGGGGTCGAGGGTTCGAATCCCTTCGCCCGCTCCAAATTTTCCTTGATGCAGACCTCTCTGACGAGAGATTCGAGATGCTGCGGGTCTTCTTCGTCGCCTTTGCGCTTGTGGCCGG